>Ga0315909_10001807_pt1 | contig 28265 bp, 53 predicted proteins | sample LakEriMetagenome_11_FD_203527 | JGI IMG/M metagenome (GOLD analysis project Ga0315909, IMG submission 203527) | Freshwater fungal communities from buoy surface, Lake Erie, Ohio, United States - Buoy 2 MA125 | ecosystem: Environmental > Aquatic > Freshwater > Lake | place: USA: Lake Erie, Ohio... | reverse complement strand
GGTTGGTCAGACAGAGACAAAGAGATGCAGATTGAGATTGCTCGCAAGAATGAGGAGTCTCGTCAAACTGAACAGAAACTCAACGAACAATTAAACGCTACTGCTGGTAAACTTTTGGAGGTTAACGATGTTGTCAACAAAAAACAAAGTGCTTTGGATGCTGCCATTCGTGCTGGTAGGGTGCGCCTCCCCACCCCAAGTTGTGTACAAACCCCCACAAGTACCCCCATTGCCACCACAGATACAAAAGCAACCAGTGAACCTGACAGACAGGCTGACACAGCTTCTGATGCCGACAGAGCAACCCTCCAAGCCATCGCAGAAATAGTGGCACAGGGAGATCGGAATACTGCTGCACTCAATGCGTGTGTGGATTCGTACAATCAGATGAGAGATTTGCTAAATGGTAACAAGTGAACAACTTAAACAGCTTCATATCGGCCCTGAGTGGTTAGATGGTTTAAATGCCACTTTTGAGCGTTTTGACATTATGAATCCCCTTAGAAAAGCGGCTTTCATTGGTCAATGTGGGCATGAATGTGGGAACTTCAAAATACTTGAAGAAAACCTGAACTATCGTGCAGAGGCTTTACAGAAGTTATGGCCTAGAAGGTTTGATGCTACTAAGGCACAGATGTGCGCTCGCAATCCTAAGTTGATTGCCAATACTGTTTACTCTAGTCGAATGGGAAACAGGGATGAGGCTTCTGGTGATGGCTATCGGTTTAGAGGTCGTGGGTGTATTCAATTGACAGGACACGCCAATTATTACCATGCTGGTCAGGCTTTAGGGGTGGATTTTGTGATGAATCCTGATCTTGTAGCAACTCCAATGTATGCCGCACTCACTGCGGGATGGTTCTGGGACACCCATAAGCTCAATCCACTTGCCGATTCCAAGAATTATGTCCTTATGACAAAAAAGATTAACGGAGGCACGATAGGATTAGACGACAGGATTCGTCATATCAATCATGCTCTGGATGTTCTAAATGCCTAACATACCCAATCAACAAGATGCCGAGCTGTTTGCACAAAGTGTTAAAAAGTGGCAACAAATGTTGAGTTTGGGTGATTGGAGAATAGAAAAAGGCAGTAAACCAGCAAAAGCAGCAATGGCTTCTGTTGAGTTCAATGCCTCTGCTAGATTGGCGACTTACAGATTAGGTGATTTTGGTGCTGAAAAGATCACGCCTGAGTCACTAGATAAGACTGCTTTACATGAGTTACTTCATGTATTCCTGCACGATTTAATGACTGTTGCACAAGACCCTAAGTCATCACAAGATGAAGTGGAGATGCAAGAGCATAGAGTCATCAATCTTCTAGAAAAGTTACTGTCTAAGGATTCTCATGGTATCAAGTAATGGGCTAACAACTTGTTCAGATGAGGAATTTATAGCCCTTTGGGACAAGTATCAATCTGTCGCCAAAATAGCAAAGCTCTTATGTCTCACTGAACGGGCTGTAAATTACCGCAGAAGACGCATGGAAAATCGTGTGGGTGCTTTGACAGCTATAGACTCAAGAGGTGTTCTTTACGATAAGAAAAGAGCTAAATCCTTTTCTCCTTTAAAACAAATAGAGCTTGGCATATTGGATGGGACTGTTATTGTGTTCTCAGATGCTCACTTCATACCTGCACAGCGTACAACAGCGTTTAAAGGGCTTCTATGGGCCATCCAAGAGTTCAAACCAAAGGCAGTGATATGTAATGGTGATGCTTTCGATGGTGCGTCTATATCAAGGCACGATGTTACTGATCAACCACAGACTTCTGTTATCCAAGAGTTGAAGGCTTGCCAGGCTATGCTTGGCGAGATTGAGGAAGTAGCTAAAGCAGCAAGGCACAATGTAAAGCTAGTGTTTACATTTGGGAATCACGATGTAAGGTTTGCCAACAGATTGGCTCAACACGCACCACAATTTAAAGATGTACAGGGCTTTAAGCTGACAGACCATATCACCGAGTGGGATTTCTGTTGGGCAGTATGGCCTACCCCACAAGTAATCATCAAGCACCGATACAAAGGTGGAGTCCATGCTACTCACAATAATACAGTCCAAGCGGGCATTTCGGTGGTAACGGGGCATCTTCATAGTTTAAAAGTGACCCCATTTACTGACTATAACGGGAACAGATTTGGGGTAGATACAGGGACACTTGCTGAGACTGATGGCCCACAGTTTACTTATGCTGAACTAAACCCTAGTAACCATAGATCAGGTTTTGCAGTACTGAACTTCTTTAATGGGAAGTTATTGTGGCCTGAACTCGTACACAAGTTTGACGAAGACCTGATAGAGTTTCGTGGTGAAGTAATTGATGTAGGTGCATTTTGAGTGCTTGGCTAATCATCCTCACAGGGGCTATCTATGCCTACATTGCTGGTGAGCAGCTATGGAAAGATAACCCACACATGGCAATGGTCTATGCGGGTTATGCTTTTAGTAATGTGGGTTTGTACCTGTTAGCCAAGTAAAACCCATAGGTTTCATTTACTTGTGCGCTTCTGAACCTTCAAGTTCTTCTTCTGTATCTTCATCTTCAAAGTCGTCAGAGTCTTCATATTCATCATCACACCAGCCGTTTGCTTCTTGTTCTTGAATAAAATCTTGAATGATTTTAATCTTATCGAAGTCAAAGGTTTCAACTGTAATTTTCTCATGACCTGTCCAGCCGAATTCCATTTCAAATTTCATAGTGTTCTCCTTGAGCAACCAATTGTTGCAATGAAATACTAAATTACGATTGTGTCGGTAAAAAGAACTAATTACCGTCCTTTTTGAAGACTCCATTGGGCAATAGAATGCCCTTACGATTCTTAATCTGATCGTATGCTACTTCCATACAGTTTACCAAATTGATGTCTTGCAGAGCGCAATAATTGATAAGGCAGACCATGACATCACCAACAGAATCCACAATAGCTTCTTGGTCATTTTTAATGGTTGCATCTGCTAGTTCTCCCATCTCTGACATTGCTTTTAGAAGCTGAACTTCTGGTGTGCTGTTAGGGATAATTTTGCGAGCCTCTGCCCACTGAATTATCTTAACTTCTATTGCTGCGTAACTCATAATTTTCCTTTCATGTTTCTTACAAATTGAGCAAAACTCTGTGATGTGTCGCCAAATGGCATCTTGTCAAACTCAAGAGCCACTTCTTCTAAGACTACGTTTCTTTGTGATGGAGAAACGTAAATATCAAAGTAGTATGGTTGTCCATCCATGTCTCTCAGGATTTGTTTACCAAGGTTACTTTGCTTTTCAACCATGTTAAAGGCTTCATCTTCCTCTTTTGTCCAGTCAGTCATGCATCTCTCCATTTCCATCCAAGCAATTGCTCGGTGTTTTTGATCTGCTCGTCAGTTGGTTTGTGATACATCGCAATTGATGTTCTTTGAGGAGCTTGAGCGTATAAATCCCAATACCCAACTGGCTTTGGAGGCTCTACAAATTTGTAAGTTTGCCCTTTTGGTGATTCAAAAAATCCATATTCGCTCATACCTTCTCCTGTAAAGATATTGGGATGTAAATACAAGCCTTGTCTTTTGAGTTCTTAGTCCTGACTTGCAATGTAGAGAATACTCTTCTCTTACAGTTAAAACACTTGGCATCAGGCTCTTTTGGCTTGCAACCTATTTGGTTTAACAAGTTCATCTCACCCTCCTTAAAGGAACTTCTTTCTTTTCTGGAGGAGGTGGTGTCATGTGTTCTGAAGGTGGAGTCCATCCATGTTTTCTCCATAGTGCCTGGACATCAGACCCTGACTCCCACTTGAAATCCTTGGTCGGAACAGATGGATAACTGATCTTTGAATGTGGAGGAAGTGTCATGCTGACCATTCTCTTTCGCTTCTGCCTGAGTTGGACTTAACTGTTTTACCAGTAAGATGGATAAGACCTATTTTCTGCATCTCGTTTAAACGCCTTGCAACCTGATTTCCATCTAAGTTGGTCAAAGAGGCTATCCCATCTTTTCCAAGCGCACCATGAGCCTGTAAACACTCCAGAATGACCTGAAAATGTCGCTCTGATACTGGTTTGATTGATTCTGCTGCCTGAAATGACGTTTCGGGGTCTGTTTTCCTGACTCTAGGAAACTCAGGCATCTGAAAAATTCTGTCGAAAGCACTTTTAATATCCATTATTGACTCCTATTAGGTGAGGCTACTCGCTGCGTCTGTGCGTAATCAGAGGCTTTTGATCGCAACTGGCACAGCATCCGCTTTCGCCTCGTAAACTTACTTAAAAAGGCAGGTCTTCATCATCAAAACTAGCCTTCTTAGGGGCTTGTTTAGGCTGATAATCTTCTTTAGGAGATACTGCCAAACCCATGAACTTGCCTGACTTACCTTCTTTTATCCAAGCAGATAGCCAGTAATCCTGACCATTTACGGTTATGTTCCCTTTATAATCGGGATGGTTTCCTGTTTCTTTCTTATCGTTTTTGAACAAAACGCCAGAGTTATCTTTCTTTTCCATTACATTTCCTTTGCTTTCTTTAACGCACTTCTTACTTTACTGGGAAGGAGTGTCCACAGGGCAATCTTTTGTTGATCGTCTAGGTTCTCTCCCTCCAACTTAACCCAAGCCGCCTTGGGATCACCTTGCTCACACATGGCAATCAAATCTATTGCCACTTCTTCAAGATACCTTAGTTCCTCCATAGGGATATTGTCTGTTGCGCCCTGAGTAGGTGTGATAACCACTGATTTACCCTCTTCTGGAAGGTCTTCACCAGCGTAAATATACAGTCCCAAGCCATGCAGACTTAGAGTCTTGGTCATACAGCGCATGATGGCGGTATTGACAGCAAAAGCATCAGGATTGGGGATGGCTTTGTTTCTGTAGTCCATCACAGGAAGCTGACAGGTCATTGGTTTGCCAAACATGGTGGCAGTAACAAACACCATTGCCGTACCATTGATATCCATGAAACACTTGTCACCAAACATCTCTACCTTATAGGAAGCAGTAGGATCGGCTTTAAGAGCCTCTGCCCATGCCCAAGCCCATGACAGGTAGGTCAGGTTGTTTTTCTTCTCTGTATGAGAATTAACATCTTTTTTAAGTAACGCTTCTATTGACATATTAACTCCTTTAAGTATTCAATTAAATACAATAAGTATCTAATTCGTTTTCAATTATTTGCTTTTGTTGGTCAAGGTCTAAATCCTTGAACTCGATAAAGTCTGCTTCTTGGCAGCAAACTATTCTGTTTCCCTTGATTGTCAGGCAATAAGGACAGTATTGGATGTCGGAGAACTCTTCCAAATAGGTCTGAAATAGTGTTTTCATGTGAGCCTATCGAAAGCCATTTCCCAGAGAACATCACCTGCGAGATCGGTGAGCTTGTTTAACTCATCGTCTGTCAATGGTGTTCCATCTTCGTAACATCCACTTGAGAAGTAGGCATCAGAGAAGTCTGGATAATCTCTGCTGTCTACTCCATCTACCTCTAGGTCTATGACCTTTTTTCCATTAAGAATCGGCATATTCACTCCTGTTAAACGTGGGTTACTATTTGCCCACACCGATAATGTGCCACACCTTTTTATCTTTTTATACTAGGATAAACCCTAATAGACAGCACTTTTTTCTATGCTAATCTGAAAAGACTTGTCCTATTAACTAATAGCCCTTCTACCTACTTCCTTCTTCTTATGCACGTTGAAATACTTGAACAAAGATGCGCTGAAGCCTTGCTTGGGTACTCTCAAACAATGGCAGATGCTTATACAACCGAACCAGAGGACTTAGATGCTTCTATTACTGCTTTGCTTGGCAGAACGCTAGAACTCCATCTAAACCGAAAAATTAACCTGGAGAACCTTTACAAATGACCCAAGAGTCCATCATTAAATGTCTGCAAGATGGATCGTTGACATCCTATGACATGGAAAACATGACAGGCATCCCAAGGGCTTCCATTGTTGCTGCTTGCAAGAAAATGATTCGCAAGAAAGAGCTTACGGCTGAAAAGATCAAGATGGGTCGTTCTTGGATACTCAAATACACCCTTGCTGATCACATGATTGATAGCAAGCCAAAAGAAGAGCCTAGATGTTTGCTAAACCCGTTTGACATCAGGAATGCAAAGGGTATATTTACAAAATCAGAGTATGCGGTGATGAACGCACAAGCTAAAAGATTGCTTGGCAGACCAAAGCCAGAAAACGAAATTACCAACAATCAATTTATTTGATACAATGTTTTGAAACACGGCTAGGTACGAAGTCATGAGCGTACCGAAAAGAGTTAACCCTTCTCCTGCCGCAGTTTCTTTCAAAGGGGTCTTAAAAAGCGGAAAATTTATGCACTATTACAAGTTCAACATTGCCGACTATCGGAAAGATACAGGCCATCTGTCAACAATTGAACATGGCATTTATCGCCAGTTGATTGATTGGTATTACCTTGATGAACAACCAATTCCAGAAGAAACCCAAGTGGTTATTAGGCGGTTACGTTTGGGTTCTGATGAAGTTAAATTCCTTCAAAATGTATTGTCAGATTTCTTTGTTTTAGGAAAAACAGGATATAAGCACAAACGCATTGAAGTTGAAATTAAAGATTATCAAGAGCAAGCAGAGAAAAATAAGAACAATGGGAAGCTAGGTGGTAGGCCAAAGAAAACCCAGTCGGTTATTTCTGGGTTGCCAGATGAAAGCCAAAATAACCCTAACCAAGAACCAATAACCATTAACCATAAACCAAATAAAGAGAAAGCAACTGTCGTTGCAACACCTGAAGGTGTTTCTGATTCTGTTTGGCAAGAATTCAAATCTTTGAGGAAAGCCAAGAAAGCACCGATAACACAAAGAGCCATTGATGCCATAACTACTGAAGCAAACAAGGCCAATTGGACTTTAGAGAAAGCCTTGGAGGAATGTGTTGTTCGTGGTTGGCAAGCATTTAAGGCAGATTGGGTTATCAAACCAAACCATGCTGACATTGGAAGGGTCACAGTTCCACCATCAAATGAGCCTGAACCTGCTTTACTGAAGATTGAAGCTGACAGAAAAAAAGCAGTTCCGATTCCGCTAGAAGTGTTGGCAAAGATGGCTGAGTTGAGGAAAAGAGCATGAAAGTTCTTCCGATTAACAACTTTGAAGTTGAGCCGTGGTTACTTGAAAAACACTATGCCAAGCGTATGCCACAAATAATGTTTGCGTTTGGGCTTTACAAAGATGACATTCTGGTTGGCGTAGTGACTTATGGGATTCCCGCTTCACCACCACTTTGCATGGGAATCTGTGGGAAAGAGTACTCAGATAAAGTTTTAGAGCTAAACCGAGTCTGTTTGTTGGACAACCATAAAAACGAAGCATCATTTTTGGTTGCGAACTCAATCAAGTTATTGCCAAAACCAATGATTGTGGTTTCGTTTGCCGACACAAGCAAAGGTCATGTGGGTTACGTTTATCAAGCCACCAACTTCCTTTACACAGGTTTATCAGCAAACAGAATTGATTGGACAATCAAAGGACAAGAGCATAAACACGCTAAAACCATTGGCGATGGCCTAACTTTGGCAGAGATAAAAGAACTTCATGGTGATGATTTTTACTATGTCGAACGATCTAGGAAGCATCGTTACATCTTATTTCACGGGTCAAAGACTGACAAGAAAGTCATGCGATCTAAGCTGAAATACGAAGTTATGCCTTATCCAAAAGGTGACTCACAGAGATACGACTCTGGAACAACTGTAAAAACCCAACAACTTTTATTTGTATGAACTACTTTGAAGCAATGAGACTGTTAGACAGAGTTAAGGAAGGCGTACCATATCCCGTACGTCTAATCAATCAAGCCTTGGAGTTAACTGGTGACTTGGAGCAGACGTAACATTCAAGGCCAAAGCGATAGGGTAATCCTTGAGCAAGCAGAAGCAAGGGAACTCTATCGAAATTGGGAGTCATCTAAGAATCGTGATCTCATTCGTGCCAGACTTGAGAGAGCCGAAAGAATCTATGGCTCTGGTGCTAGAGACAGAATCAGAGAATACATGAACAGAATCAAAGACGGGACATTGCTATGAGAAGAGCCGCAAGGGTAGACGCAAACCAAGAACAGATAGTCTCTGCCTTGCGAGCCGCTGGTGCATACGTTTGGATTATTGGTCTGCCTGTTGATTTGCTAGTTGGCTACAAAGGTCACACGTTCTTAGTAGAGATCAAAACAGACTCTAAAAAGAGATTAACCAAGCTACAAACAGACTTTTTCGAGAATTGGTGTGGCGGTACATTGTGCAGAATAGACAGCCCTGAAGCGGCTTTACGAATGATTCAGACATTAGGGTAAGTCCTAATAGAAAACTTTGCAAAACAGGAATAACATTTAATTTTTAAACAGGAGTCAATGATGGAAAAAACTTGGGAATTTGATACAACAATCGGTCAGGGTAGCGAAGTAGTGACAGTTGTCTATGAATACGAAATAGACGATGACAAATCCACATATAACGAGTCTGTCAAAGAAGTTTGGTTCGAGGGTCGTGATATTGTGGGATGTATGTCCGAGGAGGCTTGCAAAGAACTAGAGATGGAGGCAGCAATGCGTTTTCAGCATCACAAACTCAACTACAAGTATGAGGATGTATGAACGAACCAACTAAAGCCATCCAATACTTAATTGATACTGCTCCACTATATGCCAAAGCCAAGGCCGATAGAATGTATTTAGAAGAGTTCAGGAAATCACGCAAAGCCCAACTCATGAGCCAAGCGGGTACTGAAGTGCTCGGAAAACAAGAAACCTATGCCTATGCTCATGCTGATTACATTGAAATTTTAGAAGGCATCAGGCAAGCCGTGGAGAAGGAAGAGCGTTTTCGCTGGCTTATGACCTCGGCTCAAGCCCGCATAGAGTGCTGGAGAACAGAGCAATATAGTGCCCGAATGGAAATGAAGGCCACCACTTGAACAACAAACTAAACGCCAAAGAGAGGTTACACCTTGCAAGGGTTAAAAACCTCCCTTGTAGCGTTTGCGAAGCACCACCACCGAGTGAGGCTCACCACTACAAACAAGGGCTTCAATATACTTGCATAGCCCTTTGTGTTGATTGCCATAGAAACCCAGTGCTTGGATGGCATGGGCAAAAGAGGGCATGGGCTATTCAAAAGATGGATGAAATAGATGCACTGAATGAAACCATCCGCAGATTGTGCGAAGATATGCCCTCAAAAGGCGATAAAAGCCCGTTTTAGGCGTTTTTTAGCACTGGTCAATAGTTGGGTAGCATGGACGTAAAAAAACCCTCCTTAGAGGGCCTGAGGGTTTAGCGTTTACCGCTAAGTATTCGCAGAATTAGAGCAATGCAAGCATAAATCATAGGCCGTTTAAACACGCTGTGTGGATGTAGGTGTTCAAAATCTCAGCATCTGGGTGATATTTTTTTAGTTCAGCCACCGCATCCTCTAAAGATTCTGCGCTTATTTCATCATATTCAGCGTGAACACAATCAGGGTATGGGTAAAACTCAATGAGATAAGTTCTAAAAGTCATTTTAATTGTCCTCGGTTTTATATTCTTGAATTGATAATTCGTCTTGAATATAGTTTCTAAAAATTCTATATATTGTGTCTTCAGCTTCACCGCTGAAAAAATAGGCGGCATTATCTCCAGTTTTAACGCCTAGAACGTCTTGGATATGTCGGCAAGCCTCATGCAAAGCATTCTCAGCAAGGTTTTGTATATCTTGTTTGTACATTTCAGCACTCCCACAAAGTCTGTAAGGCATCATCTAAACCAATGCCATCATCAAATGAGGCTTTAGCGTATTCGCCCCACCAATAGCCCTCGACTACTTTTGTGCGAGTATTGACCCAGATATTAGGGCCACCAAAGGCAACCAAAACCCTAGCGCCCAAATATTCTCTCTTACTGTTGACAATGTATTCAATGTCTAATGCGTCTTGGAGATAATCAAAGGCGCTCATTGGCTCATCGTCATAATTTAGCTCTTCACTAAAGCCTTTTGTGATTGTGTTTGCAATATGTTGCACATGATCTTGCAAGCGTGTTTCAGTTTCAATTGTCATCATTTACACCTATTAAAAAAAAGAAAAGAAAATTATTTGGTCAGGACATCAAAGTACGCCAAAAGACCAAAACACAGGATAAGACCCGCCAAGATTGCTGTGATGATATCTTTTTGGTTATCGTTCATGCTTTGCCCTTAATTGTTTGTATCTTTTTGCCACCTTTGGCAATGTTATCGTTTCGCCCGTTACTGTTTGAAGTATGAACAACATCATAAGAACCATTGGGCATTTCCCATATTTCAATGCCATCCAAAGAGTCTCTAAACGTTTTAACCTTTTCCTTTGCGTATGAAATAGCTTCATCTTTTTTCATAGTGACACCTTATAAACATCGACCATTGTGTCAGGGTGAAACCATCTTTGTTTAGAGTCAGAATCGTTTTTATGAGACAAATAAACTGTATTTTCTGACCTTTCCCTCCAAGCAGAGCCAACTTCATCGTAAAGAGTTGAGCCATTCTTTACTGTAAATTTCCAGTCATCAGGAATTGACCCATTTAGATCAAGGTCTGCAAGGTCAGTAATTGCCATCGAGCAGACTAAGTATTTCCAAGAATAGTTTTTCATGGTTTAACCCCAATTCTTAGCATAAGCCCGAAGGGTAGAGACTTTGGCCTTCCAACCCTTAATCCCTGAATGATGCCATGCGGCTACATCAGTGCCTGAGGCTTTTTGTCCAAGCCATTGACCCTTAGAGCCACCCGCTAAGACCCATTGACCGACTTGGAGTTGTTTGCGCTGATCTTGAGACAGTGCCCAGATATCGACAGCTTTTGTATATTTCATGGTTTGCCCCTTATTCAAAATCAGCATCTACTGAGAAACCCGCCAAGCGGAGAGCCTCAATAACTTTTTTGGGTAAAGCATAAGACCCATCAAAATCTGTAAGATTTAACTTACCTTTTGAGGTTTTCTCAAACCACAGACCTCCGCCTTCGCTTCCGTCTTTGTAATCCCATCCGCCATACATAGCGGTTTCGTCTACCACAACAGTGCCGAATTCTGGACTGTTTCCCCAAGGGTGCAATTTGATGTTGAAGTTATAAGCCATTTTATTAACGCCTTTTAAAGTCCCTAGATCTGCTAGGTCAGTAAAGATATATTACCAAACAAAAAAAGAAAAACTCTAGGTACAAACCCTAGTTTTACCAACTTTAAACCCTTAAGTAAAAACCCTAATGCATACCCTGTGGAGTACCAGTTATTCACAGGTTTCAGTCTTATATAAGAGTTGGAATTGTGGACATCTATAACTTGTGGTGTGGATAACTATTTTTGATGGGTAAGTATGGACAGAGGTTTGAGGCTCTCTAACGGGCTAAAAATGGCCTTCCTGAGCCTTTTTACAAAACTAGTAGAAACCCGTAGAACATAGGTATACAATTATTTAAATTCATTTAATTGGTGAAAAAACAATGGGCAGACCCTCAAAACCTGATACCCGATATTTCCAAAGGACATTGTCAGCCCCAGAACGGATGATCTTGCTTTCAGCGGGAAATGGCAATTTATGTAGAGGGTTTGAAAACGTGTTGGATTTATACCACTATGCCCACAATCAAGGGTTTCGCCCTGACATGGACATGAGTATTTTAAAAATAGATCGCGGGATAACTAACAGCCCTAATGAAGATTGTCTATAAGGGTAAGTACTAGGATAGGGTAAACACCTAATGGAAGGATACGAATGATTCTCAATAAGATTAAGACCCCTAGAAAAGGTGCATCTGTCTCATTCATGCAACTAGTTATAAACCATAACCATCTAAGTAAATGCGAATCATTCTCAATTGGAAATACTGGATAGATTGACAGCACTGATGAAATGCACAGTACTGTAAGGATAACCATGAGGGTAAACCATGCTGTATGGATAGACAGTAGTAGAAACCCTATGAGGGTAAACCCTGATGTATGGGGGGGGGAGGGGTAGAGTGGTGTGTGTAGATATTGGTGTAGCCCCCTCTATACCGAAAAAGTGAAATTCCATCCAAGGAGGACAAATGGAACAATTGAAAAGAGGAAGAGGAAGACCTAAAGGAAGCGTCAAGATGACCATACAGAGGTTTGCTGATAACCCTCCTAGTGTTTTGCCTAAGACTGACCATCAGAGGCTCAAGGAGCTTAAAGAACTGATGATTAGGAGTGGGGGTAAGGATGTTGCTCAGAAGGTGATAGAGATAGCTTTAAATGACGAGCATCCCCATCAACTGGTGGCTTTGAAGATGTGTTTGGACAGGACTCTACCTGTTTCTATGTTTGAGAAGGATAAGAGTCAGAGGAGTGCTGTGACCATCAATATCACTGGATTAGGTGAAGAGCCGACCATAATCAGTACTGAACAAGCAGAAGATGTAGAGGCAAAGTATGGCTGATTTGAATTTCTCTCTCTTACCTTGGCAACAAGAAGTATTTAAGGATACGACTAGGTTCAAAGTAGTCGCTGCTGGTCGTAGATGTGGTAAGTCTCGTATGGCGGCTGTTACCCTATTGATAGAGGGACTCAAGTGTCCTCAAGGGTCTGCTGTGCTCTATGTGAGTCCTACTATGGGGCAGTCTAGGCAGATTATCTGGGACTTGCTGTTAGACCTTGGTAGAGAGGTAATACAGAGTAGCCATGTGAATAACTTAGACATCACCCTGATAAACGGAGCAAGGATTTATGTTCGTGGTGCTGATAGACCTGATACCTTACGGGGAGTCTCGCTGACCTATGCTGTACTAGACGAGGTAGCGGATATCAAACCAGAGGCTTGGGAACAGGTTATTCGGGCTTCATTGTCTGACAAACGAGGTAGAGCCTTGTTCATTGGGACACCCAAGGGACGTAACTGGTTCTATGATACCTTTAAACTGGGTGAGTCAGAGGATGATCCTGATTGGAAGTCATGGCACTTCACCACTGCTGATAACCCTTTGATTGACCAAAAAGAGATTGAGTCTGCCAAGAAGACCCTGAGTACCTTTGCTTTTAAACAAGAGTACATGGCGAGCTTTACCAATGCGGGATCGGATATTTTTAAGGAAGAGTGGATCAAATATGGGGAAGAGCCTCAATATGGTTCTTACTTCGTAGCTGTGGACTTAGCGGGATTTGAAGAAGTTGCCAAACAAGCGGCTAATTCTAAGAAAAGGTTGGATGAAACTGCTATCTCTGTGGTGAAGGTTACTGATGATGGTAAGTGGTTTGTAGAGAAGATTGAGCATGGTAGGTGGGATATTCGGGAGACTGCGGCTAAGATTCTCTTGGCGATAAGGGATTACAGACCTTTGAGTGTTGGGATAGAGAGGGGGGCGTTAAAGAACGCTGTTTTGCCTTATTTGAGCGACCTTATGAGGAAGAACAACACCTATGCCCATATCGTGGATTTGACTCATGGGAACAGAAAAAAGGCTGATAGGATCATTTGGGCATTGCAAGGAAGGTTTGAGCATGGCAGAATTGTGTTAAATTCTGAGGGAGATTGGGATGAGTTTGTTGACCAGTTAATCCTGTTCCCTGCTCAAGGAGTCCATGACGACCTACCTGACTCTCTTAGTTACATTGACCAACTCGCTGTTACATCCTACATGGAAGAGGATAACAGTGATGATTGGCAACCTATAGATATTATTTCAGGGGTCTGATATGGAACAAAACGAGTTTTACCAGCCAACAGAGAACGACAAAGAGTTAACTCGATTCGTTATTGACCACTGTGATCGCTGGAGAGACTATCGCAACACCAATTTCCTTGATAGTTACCTTGAATACGAGCGTATTTTCCGTGGAGAGTGGGCAGCAGAGGATAAAACTAGGGACTCTGAGCGTTCTAGAATCGTTACTCCCGCTACCCAACAAGCCGTAGAGACTCGCCATGCCGAGATTATGGAAGCAATCTTTGGTCAAGGTGAGTACTTTGACATTGAAGATGACCTGAAAGACATAGATGGCAATCCATTAGACGTTGAAGTGCTTAAAGCTCAACTGATGGAAGACTTCAAACAAGACAAAATCCGTAAATCTATAGACCAAATTGAGTTGATGGCAGAAATCTACGGAACTGGCATCGGTGAGATTGTTGTCAAAACAGAGAAAATCTTTGAACCCGCTACTCAGCCGATTCCTGGTCAATCAATGCAAGCCGCTATCGGTGTTGTAGAAAAGAATCGTATTGCAGTCAAGATTGTCCCCGTCAATCCTAAGAACTTCTTGTTCGACCCTAATGGAACAAGCGTAGATGACTGTATGGGTGTTGCCATTGAGAAGTATGTTGGCATCCACAAGATCGTTGAAGGCATCGAAAAAGGCATCTATCGCAAGGTTGACATCACAACAACCTATGAAGATACAGATTTAGAGCCTACTCAAGAGTTAAGCCAATATCGTGATGAAAAAGTATTACTTTTGACGTACTATGGTTTAGTTCCTAGAGAATATTTGACTGAAAAAGATGTAGAAGTTGAAGAGTTGTTTCCTGATGACTCAGTAGCAGAAGATTACACAGACATGGTTGAGGCAATTGTGGTGATTGCCAATGATGGGATGCTTCTCAAAGCAGAAGAAAACCCATACATGATGAAAGACCGCCCTGTTATTTCCTATCAAGACGATACAGTTCCTAATCGACTGTTAGGTAGGGGTACTGTAGAGAAATCCTACAATATGCAGAAGGCTATTGATGCTCAAGTGCGTTCACATTTGGACTCTTTAGCATTGACTACCTCTCCTATGATGGGTATGGATGCTTCTCGCCTACCAAGAGGTGCTAAGTTTGAGGTAAAGCCAGGCAAAGCCTTCATGGTCAATGGTAATCCTTCTGAGATTCTCTATCCATTCAAGTTTGGTGAGACAAGTCTGAATAACCTGAATACTGCCAAAGAGTTTGAGCGTATGCTCCTTCAGGCTACTGGTACTTTAGACTCTCAAGGCATGGTTTCTCAGGGTAATCGTGATGGCGCTGGCATGAGCATGGCGGTTGCTACGATTATCAAGAAATACAAGCGTACCTTGGTAAACTTCCAAGAAGACTTCTTGATTCCGTTTATCCAGAAGGCGGCATTCCGCTATATGCAGTTTGACCCTGAGAGATATCCTAGTGTGGACATGAGGTTTATTCCTACTGCTACGCTTGGAATTATTGCTCGTGAGTACGAACAACAACAGTTCATTGGTTTATTACAGACTCTTGGCCCGAATACACCTGTTCTGCCCTTAATATTGAAGGGTATCTTGAACAACTCTAGTTTGACTAACAGATTTGAGTTGATGAGTGCTTTGGATCAGATGAGTCAACCTGACCCACAAGCCCAAGAGATGCAACAAGTTCAACAGCAGTTGGCTCTACAAGCGGCACAGGCTCAGATTGCTGTCAATACGACACAAGCAGAGCAGAATCGTGCAGAGGCGGCTAAGTTGATGACTGAGGCTCAATTGATGCCACAAGAAGTACAGGCTAAAGTGATTGCTTCTACTACCAAGAATCTTCCACAAGGGAATGAGTCTAATGAGTTCGACAAACGAGTTAAGATTGCTGAACTAATGCTTAAAGAAGCCGACATTAAGAACAAGAGCAAGATTGTTGAGTTGCAAATGAACAATGCAAAGAACAGTGTTGTTGACGTAGAAAACGACTTTCTTGAAAGTTTGAACACGGAGTTGCAGAATGGCAATAGATAAAATCTTTGATGGTGCGGTAGATGGTATTGCTGACAATCTATTCAACTCTGTTAGTAATTCTGTATCAGAAATCAAAGCAATGCAGCAGCGTAAAGCCGCTGAGAATGTTCAATTAGTTGTTCAAGCACTAAAGAAGATTGATAACGACATTCGTGATAAGTACGATGGCGTAACAACAACTCTTGAGACTCGCATTGCAAACATCAAAGATGGTCGTGATGGTATTGATGGTAAAAATGGTCGTGATGGACTAAATGGTAAAGATGGGCGTGATGGCAAAGATGGTCGCAATGGTCGTGATGGAGCTACTGGCCCACGAGGATTTGATGGCCCTAAAGGTCTAGATGGTAAAGATGGTCAAGATGGAGAAGATGGTGTATCTGTAGAAGATGCTCATATCGACTTTGATGGCAGTCTGATCATCACTTTGTCTTCTGGTCGAGTGATCAATGTTGGTGAAGTTGTTGCTGCTGACATTGCAGAAAAGATCAAAGTTATCACCAATGGTGGTGGTACAAGCCAACCAGTACTTGATGAATTGGCTAGTTTGCAAGCACAGATCAATTTGATTGCATCTGCCTTGGTCTATAAAGGTACTTGGAATGCCAGTACCAATACACCTACACTAACTTCTAGTGTTGGCACTGCTAATACGTTCTATATTGTCTCTGTTGCTGGTACTACCAACCTAAATGGAACTAGCAATTGGGGTGTTGGAGATTGGGCTGTTTATAACGGAACAGTTTGGCAACGAGTTGAGGGTGGAGCTGTTGGCAACTTTACAGATTTGTCTGTAAGTGGAACAACAACTCTATCTAATCTGACAGCATCTACAGCATTGGCTTTGAATGCCAGTAAAGAAGTAGTAAGCGTCACGAATACTGGTTCTGGTAACAATGTATTGGCAACAAGTCCTACATTGACAACTCCTAACTTAGGAACTCCTACATCTGTTACCTTAACAAATGGTACTGGTTTGCCTTTGTCTACTGGTGTAACAGGAACATTGCCTATTGCAAATGGTGGCACAGGTCAAACCACTGCTACCAATGCTTTTAATGCTCTAGCACCTAGCCAAGCTAGTAATTCTGGCAAGTATTTGACGACCAATGGAACTACAACTTCTTGGGCGACAGTAAGCGCAGGTGTTACTTCTGTAGCAGCGACAGTGCCATCGTTTTTGTCTGTTAGTGGCTCACCTATTACCTCATCTGGAACTTTGGCATTCAGTCTATCAGGTACAGCATTGCCAACTACATCTGGTGGTACAGGATTAACATCTTTTACCAATAAAGGTGTACCTTACGCAACATCTACAAGTGCATTGACTACGGGTACAGCACTTCAGTTTGATGGCAATAACTTGGGAGTAAGCACGACTCCAAGTGCTTGGGGATCAGATTTTAGAGCCATTGATCTTGGAACGAGAGCTTCATTCTCTTTTGATTCAAATCTAAACCAAACTGGTATATCCTCAAATATTTACAACGCAGTAAATCTTAGTAGGCCATACTACAAAACAAATGGTGTTGCATCACAGTATCTTCAGTCTTCTGGAGACCATGTTTGGAGTACAGCGCCTTCAGGTATTGCTAACCCAACCACTACGATTACTTCTGGAAATATTTATACAAATATAACAAGTGGTAATCAAACTTCTTTTGGTGCATCTAACAATACTGTTGGAACTATTTGGACTGCAACTAGCAGTGGCACGTTAAGCAGTGGTACTGTTGTTCAGAATGTTGATTTTGTAGAGTCAATGAGAATTGATTCTTCTTCTAATGTTGGCATTGGAATTTCAACACCTGGCTCTAAGTTAGATGTAAAAGGTACTTTAAGACTGTCTGGCTCTACATCAGGTTATGTAGGTTTAGCACCTGCATCTGCGGCAGGATCGACTACTTACACTCTTCCTTCTGCTGATGGAACAAATGGTCAGGCATTGACGACCAATGGCAGTGGCACTTTGTCATGGGCTACTGCAGCATCTGGCACTGTAACAAGTGTTGCGATGACTGTTCCTGCTTTCTTGTCTGTCACTGGTTCACCGATTACATCAAGCGGTACATTAGCTGTTTCTTTGTCAGGAACTGCTTTACCAATTGCTAATGGTGGTACAGGACAGACTACGGCTAATGCGGCTTTGAATGCTTTGTTGCCAAGCCAAACTGGTAATGGAAATAAATATCTACAAACCAATGGAACTGATACTTCATGGGATGCAGTTAGCTTATCAACTGCTGATATTACAGGCACATTAGGCACTGGAAATGGTGGTACTGGATTAACAGCGTTTACTCTCAATGGTGTTGTTTATGCTACTAGTACAAGTGCATTGGCTACTGGTAATGCTCTTCAGTTTGATGGTACTAATCTGTTGGTTGGTACTACAACATCTGTTTACAACAATACAGGACGCTCATGTATTGAGTTGAATGGATCAACAGATTCACTGATTGCATTTAAGTCTGGTGGAACTTCATCTGGTTATTTGGTCGGAGGCTCTGCAACATTATCTTTGTATGCTGCTGGTGCTTCTACTGTTTTGACATTTGGCACGAATGGTCAAGAAAGATTAAGAATTGATGCAAGTGGTAATGTTGGAATAGGTGTAAGTGCTGGACAAAAATTTCATGTAGAAAACAATGCTAATTCATCTACTTGGATGAAAGTATCAAATACCAATGCTAATTCAGGAGCTGCGGCTGGTGTTTTGTTTGCCAATAACACTGGAGATTTAGGCGCAATTTCATTGTTAAGCTCTGGGAATTCTCCATCTAACGGACTATTCTTGCGTTCATTGTCCACAAACTTATTGGTTTTTGGCACAAATAACAATCCTCATGTTTACCTTGATTCTTCAGGCAATCTAGGTATTGGTACAAGTAGTCCTGTAAGTAAATTAGATATTCTTGGTTCATCAACACCATATATAAGAGTGCGTGATGCTACAGGAGCTTTAAATATTGGTATTGATACAGCATCTTCAAATGTAGCTTTCTTCAACTCTAAAAATTCAATGAAGTTTTTAGTTGCTGATGGTTCAATACAGGCCGTGACTGTTGATTCTTCTGGCAATGTAGGTATTGGTACAACTAGTCCTAGCCAAAAACTTGAAGTATCAGGAGCAATCAGAGCAACTATTACTCCATCCAATTCTGTTCAGGCTTCTTTGTTGTTGGCAAATTCAGGAACAACAAGCGCGGCTAACTTGCAACTAAACACTTCTGGTGGTCTTGCAGTTTGGAACTATCAGAGTGGTGGTGTAGGTTGGTTTAATTCAGCCACTATTGATACATCAGGCAATCTAGGCTTGGGAGTTACTCCTAGTGCTTGGGGTGGAAGCTATAAAGCATTTCAGATTCAAAACACAGGTCGTTCTCTAGCCGCAACAGGAGCAGGTGCTGGTGATTTAACTCTTGCATTCAATGCGGTTTATGACAGTACAGACTCTCGTTGGGAATACGCATACACAGGCGACAAAGCAGGTAGGTATTCTCAAACAGGCGCAGGTAATCACGCTTGGTATGTGACTAATACAATAGGCACAGAAAATGCCGCCATTACCTTTACTCAGGCAATGACTCTGGATGCTAGTGGTCGTCTTGGCATAGGCGAAACAAGCCCCTCAAACAGATTAGTTGTAGGTTCAGTTAGTGATGCGTCAAATTTTTTCAGAATTAACTCATCAACAGTACAAACTGTTTTTGGTTCTGATGCTAATGGTGGATACGTTGGTACAGATAATTCTTATGATTTACGGTTCTTTACCAACAACACAGAACGTGCTCGTGTAACATCAAGTGGTCTTTTTAATTTAACTGGTTCTGGATCAAACACAGCAACTATTGGTTGGGCAGGTGTACAAACTGATCCAGTTGGCTCGATATGTATTTCTCGCAATGGCTCAAATGCCTTGGCTTTTTTCCATACATCAAATGCCAGCGGTCTTAGCGGAACTCCTGTTGGTACTGTTTCAATTACAACAACTGCTACTAGCTATAACACTTCATCTGACCAACGGTTAAAACAAAATATCCAAGATGCAGACTCAGCATCTAGTTTGATTGATGCCTTACAAGTTCGTCAGTTTGACTGGAAATCTAATGGCTCACATCAGCGTTATGGCTTTGTTGCTCAAGAACTTGTAAGTGTTGCTCCAGAAGCGGTACATCAACCAGAAGACGAAGAACAAATGATGGCTGTGGACTACTCCAAACTTGTACCAATGTTGGTTAAGGAAATTCAATCATTGCGTCAGCGTGTTGCTCAACTCGAATCTAAATAAGGAAAATCATGGCTATCACATATAACTGGAACATTTCAACCTTAGACAGAGATGTCGCTACAGGTTTTGTTACTGTGGCTCACTGGCAATGTAATGCAGTAGATGGAGAGTTCTCTGCTTCTGCCTACTCTACTTGCGGATGGCCTGAAGGAACTCCTACAATCCCTTATGAAGACCTCACGCAAGCTATAGTCCTTGGTTGGGTTTGGGAAAGCATTGATAAGGATGCTACAGAGGCTTCTTTGGCGGCTCAGATTGCTTTGCTAAAGAACCCTGTAAAAGCTACTGGCACACCTTGGTAAAACAGGAAGCCACTACCTGAACTTAGTGGCACATTAAAGGAAAATCATGGGCAACAACACAAAAAACCCAGTGACAATTGATGGAATTGAGTACATTTTTGAGGACATGACACAAGAGCAACAGACTCTAGTCAACCATGTAGCAGATTTAGACCGAAAACTGGCTTCTGCTAGATTCAATGTTGATCAACTTCAAGTAGGTAGAGATGCTTTCTTTGCCATCCTGAAGGAAAAACTTGATCCAGTCATGGACGTAGAAGAAAAATGAGTCCAGAACTGCAAAAATACTATGAGGACAGATTTGATCTGTTTTCTAAACAGGGGTGGATAGATTTAATGCAAGATGTAGACAAAATGCTTGAATCTATGAATAATGTCTCTACCATTTCTGACGAAAAAAGTCTACAATTTCGCAAAGGTGAGATTTCTATGCTAGTTTGGCTACAAACCCTGAAATGGGTTAGTGAAAGAGCATACGAGGACTTAAATGAGAAGAATGTTTGAATTTGCTTGCGAATGCGGGCAGCGCACTGAGGCTCTGGTGATTTATGAGGTCTCCAGTATTCAGTGTGGATGCGGTGGGGTAGCCCATCGTATCGTAAGCGCACCTAACTTTAACTTAGAAGGTTGGTCTGGTCACTTCCCGTCCTCTTATGGGCGGTTTGAGGCTAAACACATTGATAAGTTGAAGGCAGAGCGCAAAGCCAACTCATAAGCGTAAAGCCGAGTTGATTATCCTACAACCATTTTGGCAGGAACAAAAATATGCTGATTGATGATGAAAAAGAGCCGCTAGGCGAACTCGAAGTAGAAGAGTCTAAAACTGAACTTCCTGAGAAATACAGGGCAAAAAGTCTAGAAGAGATAGTACGGATGCACCAAGAGGCTGAAAAGCTCATTGGTAAGCAAGCCCAAGAGGTTGGCGAAGTCCGTAAATTGGCTGATGAGTTGCTCAAGCAGAACCTCGGATCAAAACAACAGCAAGTTGAGGAAGAACCTGAAGTTGACTTTTTTGAGAACCCTCAGAAAGCAGTTCAGAATACGATTGATAGACATCCTGATGTACTTGCGGCTAGACAAGCTAGTCAAGAGTTCAAAAGGATGCAGATTCAGCAGAAGTTAGCGCAAGATCATCCTGATTACTCCCAAGTAGTCAATGATTCCGAGTTCCAAAATTGGGTGAAATCTTCACCTGTACGTTTGGGACTTTATGCAAAGGCTGATGGTGATTTTGACTATGATTCGGCTAATGAATTGTTGTCTACCTTCAAACAATTGCGTGGTATTAAAGCTAAAGAGTCTGAACAAGCGGGTAACGCACAGAGGACAAAGAGCATGAAAGCCGCACAAGTTGATGTAGGTGGCTCTGGAGAGAGTTCAAAGAGAGTCTATCGAAGGAGTGACCTCATTCGTCTCAAGATGACTGACCCACAGAGATATGAAGCATTGAGTGATGAAATCATGCAAGCGTACTCTGAAGGTCGTGTTCGATAATTTAACTTAGGAAATTTAATCATGGCTAACCAAGCATTTTCCCCAACAAATAGTGTAACCACTACCTCCGCAGCCGCATTTATTCCAGAAATTTGGAGTGATGAAATTGTTGCCGCCTATAAGAAAAACCTCGTTTTGGCTAATTTGGTCAAGAAGATGTCTTTCAAAGGCAAAAAGGGTGACACTGTTAACATTCCTAGCCCTGCTCGTGGCTCTGCCTCATTGAAGGCCGCTACTGATGCTGTGACTTTGATCGCTAACAGCGAAACCAACATTCAAGTGTTGATCAACCAACACTATGAGTACTCACGCTTGATCGAAGACATCGTTGAAGTGCAAGCCCTGACATCACTGCGTTCTTTCTACACAGAAGACGCTGGTTATGCTTTGGCTCGTCGTATTGACACCGATCTGGTTCGTTTGGGTCGTGCTTTCAATGGCGCTACAGTTGGTACTGATGACTATGCTACTAGCAACACTACTACCAAAGCCTTTATTGGTTCTGATGGTACTACTGCTTACAACAGCACATCTTCTAACGCTGCCGCTTTGACTGATGCTGCTATTCGTCGCACCATTCAGCGTTTGGACGACAACGACATTCCTATGGATGGTCGTTTCTTCCTGATCCCACCTTCAAGCCGTAACACTTTGATGGGTTTGGCTCGTTACACTGAGCAAGCATTTGTCGGCAATGGCGATGCAATCCGCAATGGTGAAATCGGTCAGCTCTACGGCATGGCTGTTTTCGCTACCTCTAATGCTGATACTGGTGCTGGTAACTCTGGTAATGATCGTATCTGCTTGATGGGTCATCGTGATGCGATGGTGTTGGTTGAGCAGTTGGGCATCCGTTCACAGACTCAGTACAAGCAAGAGTACCTTGGTACATTGTTTACTGCTGACACTCTGTATGGCGTGAAGGCTCTGCGTACAAGCGCTACAAGCTCTGCTTCTAACGCTTCAGCCGCCTTTGCTTTGGCAGTTCCAGCCTAATTGCAGTTGCGCCCCTCATCCTAGTGGTGGGGGGACTTTTTTAACTTAATTAGGAGAATTATTATGGCAGCAGCAACAGCAGTTGTTTCCCGTAGGGGCAACGACCAGTTCCGTGGTCTTTTTACAGACACTTGGGATGTTTCTTGTACTCTAGATAGCGCATCAATAGCAACTACTGCTACCGCTACAGATACAGTTACAGTACCAGGCGTTGCATTGGGTGATATGGTTCTCGGTATGTCCATTGGCGTTTCTGAAGCAGGTTTGGTTCGTAGAGCCTATGTTTCAGCCGCTAATACAGTGACTATCGTGACCTACAACCCTACAGCAGGTTCTGTGGACTTGGCATCTACTACATTGCAACTCATTGTTGCTCGTGCAGTAGTTTAATAAAGGGGGACTAATAGTCCCCTTTTTCAAAGGATTTTTATGGCTACATTTCGTTGTTTAACAAGCGGTCAAACAGTAACATTTGTTCATCAGCACGATATTGACAGCATGAAAGGTCATGCAGGATATGTCAGAATTGATGGAGAAGAAAAAGAGTCCTTTGAAAAACCAGTTGTTCTATCACCACCTACTCCTGTCAAGAAGCTAGGTAGACCAAAGAAAGTAGAAAATGTCTGATATTGATCCAAGAGAGTTTGGCAAACTAGAAGCCCAAGTTGAGGCTTTACAGACAGAAGTTCATGCTTTGCGTGAAGACATTAAATCTCTATTAGAGATGGCAAACAAGTCTAAAGGTGGTTTCTTTGTAGGTATGGCTATCGCCTCTGTTGTTGGCGGTATTATTTCTTTTGTTGCAACTAAACTAGTAAGGTGAAATCATGTACGGAAAATCCCCAAAAATGACCAGTTCTAAAGCCCCTAAGAAGGCTAAAGGTATGCCTGTAGCCATCATGGTTGCTGTTGGCAAGCCTAAGTCTATGCCTGTTCGTGGTAGCCGTACTGCTACTAACATGATGAAGAAATCAGGTCGTAGCAAATGAAAAAGACTAAAGCAGAGGCCAAAATCTCTAAGGTCATGCGAGAGTTTAAGGCGGGAACGCTTAACTCTGGCAAAGGTGGCCCTATTGTCAAAAAGCCTAAACAGGCTATTGCCATTGCTTTATCTCAGGCTCGAAAGGTCAAGAAATGAAAAAAGGTCTATACGCTAACATCAATGCCAAACAAGAACGCATTAAGGCTGGCTCTAAGGAAAAGATGCGTAAGGTTGGCTCTAAAGGCGCTCCTACTGAGGCGGCATTTAAGGCGGCAGCTAAGACTGCTAAAAAGAAATGAGCAAAACAGCCACACACTATTTGCCTGATGGAAAAGTCTACAAAGGCCCTGTCCACAAAGATGGTGGCGTTTTAATGACTGGTGCAAAACACACCTCTAACAGCAAAACTCTTACTCACACACCTCCAAAAAAGGTGAAGAAATGAAATCCCCTGCTTGGCAAACTAAAGAAGGAAAAAACCCGAAAGGGGGCTTGAATGCCAAGGGGAGAGCATCTTATAATGCAGAAACTGGTGGTAATTTAAAAGCACCTGTAAAGTCGGGAGATAACCCTCGTAGGGCATCCTTTTTAGCACGAATGGGCAATATGCCTGGCGCTGAGATGAAAGATGGAAAGCCTACCCGACTTCTTCTTTCTCTTAGAGCTTGGGGTGCATCGTCCAAGGAAGACGCTAGAGCAAAAGCCAAAGCTATCTCTAAGAGGAACAAATGAGACCATTTTCTGTCGGTAAAAATCTAACTGCTAATACGGCTACTACGCTGTTTACAGTACCGACTGGCTATTATGCTTTGTGCGTCCTTCTTCACGCCTCAAACAATGGTTCATCAAATAAACACATTAGTTTTACTTGGCATGACTTTAGTGCAAACGCAAATATTCTAATTACCAATGAGTACACACTAACATCTAAGTCAACTTATGCTGAGATTGATGTTAATCAATATATTGTGTTGGAAGAGGGTGATTACATATCTGCTACTTCAGAAACTGGTTCTACTATTTCTGTCATTGCAACTTTTGAAATTGAAGGATCGCAACGAATATGACATTCCTACAACTGATTAACAATGTATTGATTCGCTTGCGTGAGACTCAAGTTTCTACCAACAATGAGACTGCCTATTCAACTCTGATTGGCTTGTTTGTTAACGATGCCAAACGTCAGATTGAGGATTCTTTTAGTTGGAATGTCCTTGGTCGTACAGTTACATTGACCACATCATCAAGCGCCCATGTTTACTCAATGACGGGTGCTGGTCAGAAGTTTCAAGTGATGGATGCTTTGAACACCACATCAAATGTTGCATTGCAGAACATCTCATTTGTGGAGATGAACAGGTATCAGAATCTTGTTCCTTCAATCACTGGAGTTCCTCAGTACTACGCATTCGATGGTGTAGACAACAATGGAGACACACAAGTAGTTCTCTATCCAAGACCTGATGGCGTTTATAGCATTCCATTCTCTCTGACAGTGCCACAAGCTACATTAACTGCTGATGGCACTTCAGTGTTAGTTCCTGATGTTCTTGTTGTGCAGAATGCTTATGCTAGAGCATTGGTTGAACGTGGTGAAGATGGTGGATTGAACTCTTCTGAGGCTTATCAACTGTATAGGGGTATGTTGGCTGACCAGATTGCTCTAGAAGGCACTCGTTATCCTGAAAATCAGGAGTTTGTAGCAGTATGAGCCAACAACTCCAAACGCAAAGTATTTCAGCACCAGGCTTCTTTGGTCTGAATACACAAGACTCGCCATTAGATTTGGCGGCTGGTTTTGCTTTGGTTGCAACAAATTGCATCATTGATCAATATGGTCGCATTGGTTCTCGTAAGGGTTATGCAAGGGTTAATTCATCTTCTGGAAACCTTGGTGCTAACGATGTTGGTGTTATCCATGAGTTAGTTCAATCTGATGGCACTCTTACAGTTTTGTTCGCAGGGAACAACAAGTTATTTAAGTTAAATAGCTCAAACGCTGTTGTTGAATTGACCTATGGGGGGGGTGGTACTGCTCCTACCATTACTGCTAGTAATTGGTCATGTGCTTCACTCAATGGGATTACTTATTTCTTCCAAGTTGGTCATGATCCATTGATTTATGACCCTGCTGTAAGTACATCAACTTATCGCAGAGTTAGTGAGAAAACTGGTTATGTAGGAACTGTTCCTTCTGCAAACATCGTTATTTCTGCATTTGGACGTTTGTGGGCTGCTGATACAACTACAGACAATGTAACTGTCTTTTTCTCTGACCTTTTAGCGGGTCATGTTTGGAGTACAGGAACGGCTGGAAGTTTAAACATTGATAGAGTTTGGCCTAATGGTGCTGATGAGATTACAGGATTAGCGGCACATAACAACTACTTAATCATCTTTGGTAAACGTCAGATTCTGGTGTATGCCAATGCGACTTCACCTGCAATTATTACTTTGTCTGACACTGTTGGTGGCATTGGATGTATTGCAAGGGACTCTATTCAGAGTACTGGTAAGGATGTTTTGTTCTTATCTAACTCTGGTGTGCGTTCATTTGCTAGAACAATCATTGAGAAGTCTGCTCCGATTGGAGACTTGTCTAAGAACATTCGCAGTGACTTTATGGCTATTGTTGGTAGTGAAACACCTTCCAATATCAAGACTGTTTACTCTGAAACAGAAGCCTTTTACTTGTTGACTGTGCCTACTGTCAAAGAGGTTTATTGCTTTGACACAAGAGGTCAATTACAAGATGGTTCTTTCAGGGTGACTGTTTGGAATTCGATAGAGCCAACTGCTTTGCTATCTCGCAGAAATGGTGATGTTCTGATTGGCAAGAATGGTTACATTGGTAAGTATAGTACTTATCAAGACCATACTTCTTCTTACAGGATGCAGTATTTTACAAACCATGCTGACCTTGGAAATGCCAATGTCACTTCATTGTTAAAGCGTCTAAAAGTAGTTGTGATTGGTGGAACAAACCAGTTTGTCACGATTAAATGGGGATTTGACTTTAGTACAAATTACTTATCTGCTAACGCTTTGATTCCTTCTCAAGGAACGTCTGAGTATGGTATTGGTGAGTACAACATTGCTCAATACTCTGATGGTGTTGCTATACAGACTTTGGTTGTACAGGCAAGTGGTAGCGGTAAAATTGTTCAAACTGGCTACGAAACAAATATCAATGGTACTGCGCTTTCTATGCAGAGAATTGAAATTCAATCTAAAGATGGGAAAATGTCGTGAGTAACTATACACAATCCACTAACTTTGCTACTAAAGATTCACTTCCTTCTGGTGATCCTCTAAAGATCGTTAAAGGTACTGAGATCAACACTGAGTATGTCAATATTGCTGTTGCTATTGCGACCAAAGCTGATTTAGCTTCTCCTACATTTACTGGTACACCAGCAGCGCCTACAGCGTCTAGTGGAACAAACACTACTCAATTGGCGACTACTGCTTTTGTTACAGCGGCAGTAACAGCTTCTTTGGCGGCTGTTTACCCTGTAGGTTCTATTTACATCAATGCTGGTGTTTCAACAAACCCTGCGACTTTGCTAGGCTTTGGTACTTGGACAGCATTTGGTGCGGGTCGAGTCATGGTTGGCCTCAATGCAAGTGACGCATTGTTTGATACTTTGGAAGAAACTGGTGGTAGCAAAGACGCTATTGTCGTAACTCACGCACACACAACTTCAACAACAGTTACTGACCCACAACACAATCACGCAGCATCTTCTGGTAATTTCCTTACAGAAACAGGCTCTGGCTCTTATGCCTATGGTGGTGTTGGCGCTAACATAAGTGTTGTTAACAATACTGCAAACGCATCTACTGGAATTAGTGTTTCAACAACAATTAACACTAGTGGTGATCCTGGCACTAACGCTAACCTTCAGCCATACATTGCTGTGGCGATGTGGAAACGTACAGCATGATTTCACACCACTTTAGTGATGGTTTGTATGCCAAGGAAGCCTCATTTGAGGCGGGTACAGCCATTCTGAAGCATACCCATGACTTTAGCCATTTGTCTATCTTAGCTAAAGGTAAGGTTGCGGTGATGAAGGGTGATGAAGTAGAAGTTATTGAAGCGCCAGCGTGTGTTGAGATTAAAGCAGGTCTTACACATGGTGTTAAGGCTTTGACAGATTGTGTTTGGTTTTGTATTCATGCCACTGACGAGAAAGACCCGTCAAAAGTGGACGATATTTTGATTGGAGTTTAATTATGCCTATTACAGCAGCCTTAATTGGTGGTGGAGCTTCTCTGTTGGGAGGCTTATTTGGCGGCAGTTCTGCTAGACGAGCCGCACAGATACAAGCTGATGCACAAAGAGATGCAGCAAGATTAGCCGCTGATGAAGCTCGTTTTAGACCAGTAGGAGTAACCACTCGTTTTGGTTCATCTCAGTTTACAACTGATCCAACAACAGGTCGTGTTACTGGTGCGGGTTATACATTAGACCCAAGAATGAG
>Ga0315909_10001806_pt1 | contig 28288 bp, 30 predicted proteins | sample LakEriMetagenome_11_FD_203527 | JGI IMG/M metagenome (GOLD analysis project Ga0315909, IMG submission 203527) | Freshwater fungal communities from buoy surface, Lake Erie, Ohio, United States - Buoy 2 MA125 | ecosystem: Environmental > Aquatic > Freshwater > Lake | place: USA: Lake Erie, Ohio... | reverse complement strand
CTTTAGATGTTAAATTTCCAGATCCAAATGAGATCAAAAAAATGATGCAAGATGTTCCTAGTAAATCTCCTAAAGAAGTACCAGAAATACCGGAATTCCAAGAACTAAAATCTAAAGAGATTATATCAGAAATCCAAAAAAGGAAAATAATCAATAATATCATGCAGGGAGAAGCGGTAAATTCTAAGAAAGCTTTGAATCTACCCGAGGTTAAACAGGGCCTTGTTAAAATAATGGGTCAAGAAAAAGCTGATGAATACATAAGACTTCTAAATAAACTCACTGATATAGCTCAATCTTTCTATTGGATTGTTCCTGTAGAAGTACAAGAAATGATGTGGCAGACCAATAAAGGAGGAATGTCAGGAGCTGTAAAAGTAGATTGGGAGAATAAAGAGAAAAAAGACGAGGACTTAGCAAAAGATATCCTAGATGATATCGAAAAAAATGGAGCCGAGGATTTACCTAAAGAAGTTGAAGATCTTTTCTATGAAACCCAACCGACCATACATGCAAGGGGACAAGATTTTGCTATGCTCATTCACGAAACTGTAAAAGGTGTCTATGAATTAATTGGAGCTATTGCAATTCCTGAAGATGAGGAGACAGCAAAAACAGTTCTTATGAATACGGATTCATTAGCAGATGAGATCGAGGACATTAGAAATGGTCCTAAAATGGCCGCTGATATCAGAAATTACTTGAACACATTTACAGAGATCAAGAATGACGAGATTCCTAATCTAAGAGAACATGTAATGGGAGCTTTATTTACTTACCCTGCTCCTGAATTTAATGATATTATACTTTCCATACTATCCAATTCTGACAAATATAGAGGAACTATACAGGAAATAATCGATGATGTAATCTCTCAAGTAAGAGAATTCGAAGCAGGAGAAGCTTTGGACGGAAACGGAATAGATAACGACGACAATTATAATCCACAAGGAAAAACTTCAGCTCCAGAGAATACAGATTATTCCACTTTAGATGCATCCCAATTAAAAGATATTCTAAATACGATAGATTATTCTAGCCTTTCTAAAGAAGATCTAGAGAGTTTATTGGATGCTGCTGTGAAATTCGAGTATTACGAAGAAGCTAGATCTATACATACCTACATAAAAGATCACCTAAAAGAATCTGAATTTGCAGACAGGGTTTGGGAAAAAATCCACGAGCGTGGAGGGTATCCGTCAAATCCTGATCTTTCTCGAGTTAATGAATCCGAATCTTTCAATGATCTATATAAAGGAACTACTTTAACTATAGATGTAATAGATGGAAGAACTAGGAGTAAAAAAGGAACTATAAAGACTAGAATAAATGAAATGGTTCTAGAAGGTAACTCTTATTTTCTGAAATGCTCAGGAGATGTTAATATAGTTTACGATAAAGACACGAAGGAATTTGTAGAAGGATATAAACCTCAATACCTAGTTTATTCTGTAGATGAATCAAATTCGCAAATTTTGGATTTTTTAAAATAATCCAGAAAAACCGAAAAACAAGAAGATATATAAATCATTAAATTAAAAAAAGAACATGAAAACAAGACCAGTATTTGAAAGTTACGAAGAATTCGTATATGCAATCAAAAATGCCATTTATGAAGCCGAAACAGGAGAAGGAAGCATAGATGCTTTAAATAAACTTCTAGGCGGAGGATTAAAGATGGCAAACACAGATTTAAAAAATCTTAAAATAATTGTAGATGGTATGAACACCATGATGACTACAGCAGCGGCTGAGGAATTTAAAGAATGGGCTCAGAATATATCCGATTATTTTAGTAAAGGGGAGGAAGGAGTAAAGCCTTCTACAGGAAATGTTGCTTTAGTAAATACCCTTGATTCGTTCGATTGGCTTGTTAACGGTACAGTTAGGGTTAAAGGAGAACCTAGAATGAATGATACCGGTAATGGAGGTCTTTACGGTACTGGATTTAGAGAAGACGATACTTCGATAAATACCCCTATATCTGATATTCTTAGAGGTATATTTGCTTACAATTTGCAAGTTCTTTCTGAAATAGTAGATAAAGCAAAATCTTCAGGTAAAGAAAAAACATGGAAACAATCCAATGGGGGTAAAAAAGGAACAGGAAAATTTGAAGGATTTTCTCCTTTTCTGTCGATAGATGAGAATTCTCTAAAAGGGGATATAATTCAAGTAGTTCCGTATACAGGTGCCGTAGGAGGTAAATCCGCTTACGAGTATGGATTTATTTTCCCCGTATACACAGTATATAAAATATCTAAAGGATCGGGAAAAGCTTTAGGGACTGAAACTTACGAAGAAGTAATTAAACCAGCTGGAAATTCCGAAGAAATTATCGATAAACCTTACAATTCTTCGGGAGTAGATTTCTTTGCAGAAAATGCGGTAGTAATAGGAAAAGACGGAATTGCAGCTCTAAAATCTATTATTTCTGAGTTTAACTCTATAACAACGATTAAAGTTAACGGGGGAGCATCTAGTAAACCAACTTCTAGAGCTGGAGGAAACGAGCAACTCGCTAAAGATAGACAAGCAGCAGGAATTAAAGCTTTACAGGATTTACAAAAAGCAGGAGTTGAGCAGTTGAAAGGAACTAAAATTGAAGCTGGAGAAGCTAAAGTTCAAGATGCAGCAGAGGAAAGCGATCCTAAAAACCAACAAGTATCTTTTATTATCTCCGGTAACATTAAAACAGTAACGGGAACGGATAACAAAGAGACAATAATCCGAACAGTTAATAATTTAAAAGCTGACAGATTACAACTTAGACAGTATAACATTTATTTGGTATTTAATATAGCTTAATAATTTTTAAAACTAAAAAAAAGCCTGAGAATCTTGATTCCCAGGCTTTTTTATTGGATTTTATTTTTAGTTATTTTCGATATATTCAGAAATTTTATTGCTTTCTTCCATGATACCTTCTCGAGTAATATTATTATCTACGATAAATCCGTATCTGATAAGCCCACCGTATTGTTCTGTAGCAACTGCTGAGAAATCGACATAGTATTTTTTAATTGTGGTTTCTCCGAAGTAAGGACTATTAAAAAGGTATGTCTTATATTCTGAAACTAATCTTTTTGCTTGATCTATTTCATTTTCTTTCAAATTGACCATTCCCCCTTTTTTAGATCCGTAGCAGATTGGATAACCTGCTTCTTCCTGTGAAGTTGCTCTTGCTGCGAAGTTATTTGTGGTATCCTCTATCATTCCTGGAAATTGGGATAACATTTCTGATGTTAATGTCTTTTGAAATAAATCAATATCAAATCCTTTATCTGGATCTTCTACCCCTTTTGTTTGTGCATTAATTGATGTCCCTAATGCTAACGCTAAAACTAAAACTAACTTTTTCATGGCTCTTAAAAATTAAATTAATAAATTGTTTATAGATCAAATATGGGATATTATCTTGTAAGAAAAAAATAAAAAGATCCAAAAAAATAAAAAAAAGAAAGATATATAATTCAATTAATTTAAAAATTTAAAATAAAAATATGAAAACAAGACCAGTATTTGAAAGCTTTAATGATTTTGTTATTAGCTTATATAACAAAATAAATGAAGCAGAATCCAACCTAGGAAACGTAGATGCACTAAATGAATTGATAGGCGGAAAGATAAAAGATTTTTATGGGGGAAGTACGAATGCCCAATCTTCTAGAGACGTACTATCATACTTAATTTCGGGAGATGGAGAAACTTCCGTGGGACTAAATGGAATGGTAACTGAAGCTTCTGGTAAAAGAATAGTAGCAAACGCCCAATCGATATCTTCATACCTTTCTAACAAAAAGACTGTATTTGGCCTTAATACAGATAAAAGCGCAGGTGATGATGGTGAATCTCTAATTATATCGCAAAAGCCTTTAAGCAAGTCTGGACAGGAAATGAATAGGATATATTCAGGAACAATTAAGGTTTCAGGTAATCCAGAAACCCAAGACGGAAAAACTTGGACCATAAATACTAACGAAAAAACTGTTCCTTTATCTGGCCTTTTGACTTCTATTTTTGAATATAATTTATACGTATATTCTAGTTTTTTAAATTCTACTGCGGCAAAACAAACAAGAAAAGGGGAGGAATCATTAGATTCGGATACTCAAGTAAAAAAATTCCAAAATTTATTTAGATCCGAGGTACAGGATAAATTACTACAGCTAGACGAAAACACGCTAAGCACTGATGTTAAACAAGTAGTCGAAGCTGATTATAATTTACTATTAGAAACGGGTAAAGCCAGCAGTGATCTAGGCGCGACTATGTCAGATCTAGACGGATCTTATCAAGCTTTAATAGCTGGATACTATATAGATGAATTTTTACCTAACCGAGGAGGATTATTAAGTCTTGAATATCTAAAAGAGATTGCTCCTCCTACAAATAAGGGAACTGAGGTAAAAGGAAAGGTATTTACTTCGCAGGGAACAAACTTCTTTGGAGAGAATAAGGTTGTAATAAGCGAAGATGGAAAAGCATCTATAGCAGGAATTATCTCTAGATTTAATTCCATATCTGAGATAGTTGTTAACGGGGGAGCATCTAATAAAAACACTGCAAGAGAAGGAGGGAATGAAAAACTTGCAGCAGATAGGAGAGATGCAGGAATAGCACTTTTAAAAGAATTAAAAACAACAGCAAAGGTAGAACAGCTCTTAAATGCTACGATTACTCCAGGAACAGCAAAAGTTCAATCTGATTACGAACCTTCTGATGCCGAGAATCAGCAGGTAACTTTCGTAATCACTGGGGTTGAGAAAGGAAATCCTGCACAAACGGATAAGCCTGTCGTAATAGAAAAAGCATCAGAAAAAAATGCAGATCAAGCTATTATTACTAGAGTAGTTATAGGAATAGGAATAGATGACTATGGTAAAATGACTGAATAATTAAAAATAATCTAAAATAAAAAATAAAAAACCTAGGAATTTTAATTCCTAGGTTTTTTGTGAAATAAAAAATTTAGATTGTATGATTTAATCTTTTGGGTATGTTACATTATTACATACCGATTCTCTTACAAAATTATTATCTACTATCATTCCGTATCTAATGAGACCCCCGTATTGTTTAGTAGCTACTGCTGCAAATTCTACGTAGTATTTTTTAAGAGCTTCTTCTCCCCCTAAATATTTATCATTAAGAAGTTCCTGTTTATATTCCAATACTAATCTCTTAGCTTGATCTATTTCATTCTCTTCCGTATTAACCATTCCTACCTTTCTGGTTACAAAACAAGGAATATAATTAGCTTCCTTTTGATTCCTAGCTCTAGCTGCGAAATTTATCGTAGTATCTTCTGACATCCAGTCGAATTGAACCCCCATCTCTTCTATTAAGGTTTTCTGGAAAAGATCAAAATCAAATCCTTTATCCGGATTTTCTACCCCTTTTGTTTGTGCATTAACTAAAGTACCTAATGCTAATGATAAAACTAAAACTAAATTTTTCATGGCTCTTAAAAATTAAATTAATAAATTGTTTATAAATCAAATATGGGATTCTTTCTCGTAATAAAAAAATAATCGCAAAAAGAAACTAAAAAAAATAAAACCATATAAAAATCAATGAGTAAAGTAAAAAAGAAAGAATTCATACCCAAAGTGGATACATCCACTCTCAATGAAGATCAAAAGTCGGCTTTCGATTCTCTTGTAGATTTTATAACGGATCTTAATGACGATTCTATATATGTTCTAAAGGGATGGGCAGGAACGGGAAAAACTTACACGATAAGTCTTCTTGTTAGATACGTTTTAGATGTCATACAACCAACTCGTCTCTGGTACAAAGTTGGTGTTACAGGACCAACAAATAAGTCAGTACGCGTAATAAGAAAAGCAACTGGCATATCTAGTTCAAGAGTTCAGTTTCAAACTGTTCATAAAATATTAGGACTTTCGGAAAAGATCACTTCAGATGGTCAGCAGATCTTTGTTAACGATGGAGATTTTAAACCCCAGATAAGAACTCTAAAGCTTCTTATCGTCGACGAGGTATCTATGCTTAACGACGATCTTTTTGAAGAACTCCTTAAATATAGGGATAAGACTAAGATCATTTTTATGGGGGATCCTGCTCAAATCCCACCAGTTGGAAGACCTGATTGCATTCCATTTAGAGATGAGCTTCTAGATGGTTATAGGATAAAAACCCTAAATCTCAGACAGATAATGAGACAAAAAGAAGGGAATCCTATAATAGAATCTTCGGTAAAAATAAGAAAGAATATTACCAATTCTAATTCTGGTATTTCACCTAGCAATAAACTAAATCAGATTGGGGAAGGAATCGAATTTATAAATCTTAATTCCCCTGAATCTAGATCTTCTTTTAGAACAATTCTAGAAAAGTATTATAAAACCGATAGATTTTCTAAAGATTCTGAGTATTGCAAAGTTATAGGATGGAGAAATAAGACTATCTCTTCTATGAATGATTTAGTCCGAAAAGTCATATATGGAGATGAAGCTCTTTCTTCTAAGATACTGGTAGGGGAAAAACTTATAGCAAACTCTCCTATCCTAGAAAAAGACACAATAATATTTAATACGAATGATGAATTTTCGGTGGAATCTTTTGATGTAGAATCCGAGGATTTAAGGTTTAAAGTATCAGATCACCCAGACGATGATCCATATCCAATAACTCTAAAACACTACGAAGCACTAGTTTCTTATCTGGACGAAGATGATGATCTAGTAAAGAGAAGAATTAAAATCCTACATGAAGATAGCGAATCGGATTTTAAGAAGCTGGCAAATATATTAAAGCTAAGAGCTATAAGTAAAAAAGGAAAAGATAAAAGCTGGTTAGTTTATTATAACTTTCTAAGGAGATACGCAGATGTTATTTATGCTTATTCTATAACTTCACATAAAGCACAGGGAAGTACCTACGACACCGTATTTTTATTGGAAGATGATATTGATGTTAATTATAATGTGGTAGAAAGAAATCGTATAAAATACACATCGTATACAAGATCTAGCAGAAAACTGTATGTGATTAAAAGATTTTAGAAAAAATGGATATATAATTCATATTAACCATAAAAAAATAAATTATGACAAGAGAACAAATTTTAGGAATTGCTAGACATGCATTAACCTTCATTGGAGGTATTCTAGTAACTAAAGGTCTTTTTGACGAATCTACTTGGGCTGAACTTTCTGGCTCTGCTATCACTTTAGCTGGTCTTATTTGGTCAGTTATTGCTAAAAAAGAGAAGTAATTTTTTAAATCCCTCGGCTAAATCAACCGAGGGATTTTTGTGATATATAGAAATATGATTTATTCTTTTTCCCTATTTGAATCTATTAAAAACGGATCTAGCCTATTAGATAAAGCTAGTCCGGATTTTGTACCCCATGAAATTTTTCATAAATACAGTTGGGTAAAACCAGAAGAATCTGAATGGTACTATTCAATAAAAAGAAATTCACCTATAGAAATACCAAGATCTAGAAAATTCTATGATACACTGGATGACGAATTAAGAGAAGGAGTAGAAATACTTCACAGAAAGGGAATACCAACTACACCTTCTTGTTCTGGACACTTCAATCCTGATTCTTTTTATTCTAAAATACACAAATCCCTTTGTTCAGAAGAAATCGAGATAAGAGAAAGGGGAATAAGGCTAAAAGATCCAGAAACAAATAAATCACACATTTACAAAGATCCTAATTATAGAATACCTTGGGACCAAAAATCTTTTCTTGAAATATCAAGAGAACACGGAAAGAAAGGGATAATAGGAATTATGGATCCTTTAGGAGAAATCCAGAGGTGTTTAATGGAATCACCAGGTAAAGATTGTCAGATAACAAGGAACGGAAATCTTACTTTTTTCATAACATCACCTAAAGATAAAAAATCCCTGGATTCTTCTTGGGAATACTTCAATAGTTCCATTAAAAAGTTTTTTTAACGGGATATATAAAATGCAATTTAAAATCTAAAATATGTCATATACTAGAGAACAAATAGAAAATACTGTAAAAGCTAAAGGGTATAAATGGTTTGAAGACGCTTCGAATAAAACCTATGACGTTAATATCGTCGGAGTTAGGAATACCTCTCCTGCGGTTTATAAGAAAGTAACTAATGTATTTGATGACCATTTGACTATATCTTTTAAGGATGAAAGCGGAAACTGGCAATTTTATTGTTGGAATGGTACATGCGATCCCGGAAAGAAAGGAGTTCAAGAATTCCACAATAAAAAAGGGGTTGCTAGATTAGTTCCTGGACAATATAGGGGAGTTTGGATGGTAGATAAACACCAGGGAAAATACGAAGCCCTTTGTCAAAGAAATGGTAATGTTACAGTTTGGAGAGATGCTAATAGAGATTTAGTTTTCGAAGAAAATGTAACCGATACCGGAATGTTCGGAATTAATATACACAAAGCCGGTCAAGATTCCACATGGGTAGAAAATTGGTCTGAAGGGTGTCAGGTTTTTAAAAGAGTAAAAGATTTCGATGCTTTTATGTCTATCTGTAAAAAAGCAGCAAAGATACACGGAAACAAATTTAGTTATACCCTCCTAGAGTCTACTGATATAAAATAATTAAAATGAGAAGAGTAAAAGATTATAATACTTTTTTAAATGAAAATTTAGGAGATCAGCAGGCGGTTAAAAGCATGAAAAAGATTTTAAGCGGGGGTGATAGAAATGCAAAAGTTAAAACTGCGGACGAAATAAAAAGTCAATTCGGCGATGAAGGAGCAGTATGGGCAGACGAATGGGGTTGGGTCGAAGATAAAAACGGATACGTAGGAAAAGATCCTATTTTTTCTGGAGAAGTACTATTAAAGGAAATCGACGAAGACGGAGATGTTACTAGATATTACGAAGTTCTAACCGGAACAAATAAAGGTCTTTCGGGAACCTTTTCGTGGGAAGGGGGAGCAAATAAATACCCTGCATATTCGGATATTACTGGAAAAAGCTGGTCAGACGTATTAGGTCCAGATGAGGAATTTTTGAAAGGATTTAAAAGTGTAGGACACAGATGGAGAACTCCATTCTCCGAAATTGAAGGGATAGAAATAAAAAAAGTAAAAGAAAACGGGGTTTGCGAGATCGAATACGCGGATATTTTTCAATTTTATGGAAACGTAAGGGTTTATTATTCTGGATCCTCTGGAGGATCAGAATGGGAAAATACCTGTTATTCATACGAAGTAAAGGATGGTCCAAATAAAGGACTAAAAGGGAAAGGATTTCAAATAATGAACAGCGATTACATTTCTGGACTTTCTGGGGTTTATAAACCTTTTTCTAATGGGGATTCAACTCTTAGTTCTATCGAATTTCCAGCTATAGATCCATCAGATAAAGGAGCATTTGAAGATAAAATTGTATCTAATACTGTTAATCCGGGAGTAGGCATAAATCCAAACCAGATGATATTTTTCAATACATCATCTCTATCTTCAATAAAAGGACCGACTAAAGAAATATGTGAAGCCCTTTACGGAATAGATAAAGCTTATGATGCAACTAAAGCCTACAATACACTAAAAGGAAAAGGACAAAATATCATATTCGGAAAATTGGAAAGAAGTAAACTTTCAGGAAGTACAATTTACGGTATCCAAGGAAAATCAATAGTTATGTTTACAGGAAAATGGTTTTTAGAACTTGATGGGGTAGAAACTTCGGAATGTTACGTTTCCCACTATCAAGGAAATCCTTTAGTATTATACACTGTTAAATGCCAAAATAAAGATAAACCCTCTTTTGATAACAAGGGAGTAGGAGTATATGGTAATAATTTCTTTTCTGGATATATTTATGATGGCCCGTTGAACCCATCAGTTCACATAAGAGGAGAATGGTATTACGATTTCAAATTGAAGCAAGTAGGAATATTATATGCTTATAAAGTATCAGATAAGAAACCTATAGGATCAATTATGAATATGACCAGCGTAGAATTAGAAATTAAAAAAATTGATTTTACAGACCCTAGAAATAAATCCGGAATAGTTAAAGATTATACAAGTCTTCCACAACCTATGAAATTGCCCGATATAGATCTTAAAAAATTTGATTGGAAAAATTTATCTAATCCTAAAAAATAAAATTTTAATTGATATGAAAAAAATAAAACTATTTGAAAATTACTCAAACGAGAACTACGAAAATGAATTAGTAGATTTCTTATATGAAAGACTAGAAAAAAGATATTCAAATGGATATTTTCCTATTTACGAAGATGATGAAGAAGAGATTAATCTTACTAGCGGAGAAAGAGCTGCTATGTCAAGAGATAATCAAGTTATATCTAGACCACAATTAGCAGCACTATACCTAAAAGCTTTAGGAAGAGCAGAAGGAGAAGATGGAGCTTATCTTGTTATGATAGATGGAATAAAAGATTTCGGAGAATTTGATCCAAATACAAGAGCTTTCATGATAACAAATCCAGCTCTAGCAGATGCTATAGGTCTTGAATCTACCGGTACAATCTCTAGAACTGTAAATAAATTCGTAAATCTTATAGACGGTGTAGGGGAAACTAGGGGAGAAATTCTATACCCTAAAGTTGTTAAAGCTTTTGAAGTATTTTCTACGATGAATCCAGTACAAATCTCTAATTTAGCAGGAGATTGTATACAAAATGCTAATGAATATACGGTTAATAGGGATAAAGCTATTTCATCTAGAGATTCATCTGCCAAAAGAAGAGAAGAGATATTAAAAAAAGAAGATTTAATAGGACAAAGAGTTTATTCCTTGATAAATGATCTTAAAAGAAATGATTTATTTAAATATGAAGGGAAAGCTCAAAGAATGGCTATCGGTAAGATATCTAGAGAGATTCAAGAAACTGAGGATAAAGTTAAAGAATATTATAAAAAATATTTAATAGCTAGAAAAATTTTCAATTCTTCAAATTTTTATGATGAATAAAAATTAAAAACAAAGTAAAAAAGATTATAAAAAATCACCATAGAAAATAAAAATTTATGGTGATTTTTTATTTTACCCAAGAATTTATTTTTTTTTAACTAGGATTAGAGAATCTGAAAATATATAATCTCTATCCTCGTCGGTAACATAGGGGGAATCCTCTGTAAATTCTCCGACCCCGTATCTATCCAATTCCTCTTGCATAAATATCTCGTCCACTAGACAGTAATCTAGGATTTCTAATCTTAACTTATTTTTTCTATACATCTCATAAGAAAGAATGATACCCAGTAAAGAGGAAATAAAATAAGTTCCGATGAAAATTTCTATAGCGGTAGAAAGAATTAAATTTGCCAAAATAAATTTTAGGATAGATCCCTCAGGAATACGAATCAAACCAAATAATTTTCCTGTTATTTTATTGGAATTTAATTTTTGTATATAATAATTTTCCATCTTTTTATTTTTTATAGTGTAAATATTAAAAATGTATCCTAATAATTGTGCCAAAATAAAAATATATAAAATATGAATATGAATATAAATCGAATTCTGAAACTTGGACATATAGAAGCTTGTATCACTTGGGGAAATGTGATAAATGTTTATTGGGATGATATAGAAAAAGCTATTGAGAAAGAATATGGAAAAGGATGGAGACTTCCTACCTTAGAAGAACTCCTGTACATAAGAAATTTGGAAACCGATTTGGGTATTCTATTAGAATTTGATCTAGACGATGATTATTGGACTTCTACCCCAGGAACCCCTGAATATATACCGGATCGTAATGAGTTTGGTGTAGACCTTAGATGGTTTTACCAGGTGAGAATGGAACACGAGAACCCAAGGAATATAGATTACTCTAGAGGATTTCTTTGCCATGTAGATTACTATGGAAATATACTTCCGGTTAGAGATATATAAAATAAAAAATTAAATGAAAAATCTAAAAAAATTCAACGATCTAGTTCAAGAAGGATTTTTTGATCATGAGGTATTGGGTACTTTCGGGAATGTTATTAAAGATACTATGTCTTCTTCGGTAAATACCGATAGTATAGAAAACGAAACAGAATTAGAGGGGTTACCCGAGCCAGGAGGTTCTTTCTCAAATTCTCCCGCAGGAAAAGGAATGCCTTTAGATTCTAATGCTACTTTATCTGCTGAGCAATATGATTCATACGGATCTAAGGTAGGAATATCCGACAAATCGGATAATGCTAAACTAGAACAGCCATCATCCGGACCAGTTGGAAATATTGTAAATTCAGCATATGCTAATTTGAATGTTCCTACTAGAGGAATTCCCGGAACAGGAAGAGGAAATCTCGGATGCGGAGCAGGAACTTCTTTAATGTTCTACCGAGCTACCGGATATTCTTTAGCAGGAAATACTAAAGTTTGTCTAAGTACTCAGACTATATACGACGAGTTAGAAGCAAAAAGCAAAGAACCGATGTCTGCTTGGAAAAAAATAGACAACTGGAGAACTAATTATAAACCGGGAGATATTATAGTTACGCGAAGGGGAGGAAGAGCTGGACACGTAGGAATAGTTGTTAATGATGGAAATATAATATCTAATTCTTCTTCTGGATTTGCAGGAGATAAAAGTGGCCAGATAGAGCAGAACTACACCATAAAATCCTGGGAAAGTGTAGCAAAAAGAAATCCTTCTAAAACCGCAATATTCAGATACCAAGGCCCTTATAAGAATAACTGGTCTTAATGAAAAGATTTATAGCAGGAAGAGTAGAGGTTCATCTCGGATATAATTTCGAGGAAATGGATAAGCAGGATGCTATAGAAAAATGTAAAGAGTTAGGTCCTGAATGGAGATTGCCAAATAAGAAGGAAATCAATTATATTTGCTGGGATCTAGCTTATGGAGGTTCTTCTGATTTTTGGACATCTACCGGAACCCTGGGAGGAATAGTTAATCGAAGAGGAGGATACTTTAATGAACCCTCATATTGGGTGGGGAGTAAGGATTTAATGTATGACTGCCAATATGCAGGAAATAGGTGCTTCCAGGTGACCAACGAATCTAGAAAGATAAATTCTGTATTTATAGGGGTTAGAGATATATGATAATAGATCTAGGACATACAATAATGGAAATCCCTGAAGATTCTAAAGATGGAAAATGGAAAGATTTTAACGAATTAGCGGAAAAAGAAGGATTTAGATTACCTACTTTAAAAGAGCTTCGGTATTTGTATTCATTGAAAAAAGATCTTGAAATTGGATCTTTTCCTGGTAGTTGGTTTTGGTCCTCTGAAGTCATGAAACTAAACGTATATTCTTCTGGATCTAAATATTACTTTAAGGATTTTAGGGGAGGAATAGAAGATTGGGAATATGGAAATAGTCCCCATGCTCTTCTCATAAGAGTTTACGATAAATAACCACACAAAAAAACCAGAATCCTTTGGATCCTGGTTTATCTTAAATTTATTTAATATATTATTTTAATTTCTTTCTTAAAATAACTCCCGCTTGATAAGAAGGAACAGGAACACCTGGATACATTTTAGGGTAAGTTCTCATGAATAGTGTTTCCGGAATGTGTCTGTGCATATAAAGACCGTAATATTCCATATCTGGATTATTCTTAAGTACTTCGTCCATAATCATAGAAGATAGTAAATAAGGCTTTTTATTCTGAATCATGTCCTTGATCAAAGTAACGAAGTATCCACCTGGCTTTAAAAATTCAATACCTTGGGTGTACATACCATTAACAAGATCCCAATATTCGCTTCCTTTAGTTAGACCGATATTATTTGGATGCTCATAATCGAAAGTTTTATCATTTAAAGTTCCATCTGCATTTTTAGCCATTCCTCTTTGTGGAGCATCTGAAGATTTTCCACTTAATTTAGGGTATGGAGTACCGTTAACAATTAGAGATAATTGTCCTCTTTTAATTCCTGAACTCTCTAGATTTTCTGTGGTATTTCTAGCATCTCCCTGAACTAGCTTAGCAGTAACATCAGTTCTTTCTACCTGAGCTGCAATGTTGTTATAAGCAATCTGTGGATACTCTAGCTCAACTCCGATTGAATTTCTACCGTTATTATATGCTTCAACTAAAGTCGTCCCTGTACCACACGTAGGATCAAATACCCAATCCCCTGGTTCTGTTAGATTCTGGATTGCCCATCTGTACCCTTGCCAGTGTCCTGGACATAGGTGTTTATCCTCTTGTTTAGGATAATACTTATATCTTGCAGATTGAGAATAGTATTTATCTCTTTGTGTATCATAGATTTCACCTAAGAAGTTTTGGGTGTAATCTGTAGTGTGATAGTCAGAAGGCAATTCCATTCTTACCAAAAGTTCTTCCGTAGGAGTTATATCGTTTCTATAAACGCTTTTATCCTTAGGGTCTTTTTTGATTTTTTCTACAGGAGCTGGAGCTTCTTTAGGTTTAGTTTTGTCCTCGAAAGGGACTTGTTTCATTTCAATCATTTTTTCAATTTTGATAATTATATAATGATTTTTATAGACTATTTGTTTCTAAAAATTTCGGGATATATAATAAAAAATTACCTATTAATGACAAATTTGGAAAGTTTTTCGGGGTGGAGCTTAAATGAGGGACTATTCTTCTCTGATTTTAAGTGGGTATCTGCACCGAAAAATCTAACTTCTACCCAAAAATCTTCGATAGAGGGAAAAATGTCAATATTCGGTTCTGATATTATAGACACTGTAAATTTTTCATATACAAGCAGATACTGGGAATCCCTGAAGAAAAGACTAGGAGAAAATAAGATCCAATTTAAATACGGAAATTCTTCTGCTATTCCTAAGCAATGGATATACTGGAGTGAAAAAGTCATATATTCAGATCAAAGACCTTTATTATCTAAGAATTCATCAGGACAGAAAGTCATAGCTTATTATCCATTATCTTATAATGGAGCTGTTCTTGATAAATTTTGGGTGATTGCGATATGGAAAGGGGAAGATGGAAAAAAATATCTAAGAGAAATGACTCTTAAGGACTTCCTAACTAAGTCAACTAAAGATATTATAGACAAAGATTTTTTATCCACTTCAGCGGTAAAAACCGACGTAGCTAAACAAAATAAAATAAATAAAAAAGATTATTGGACTTTAATTACAATAATAGCCTGTGAGAATTTTCCAGATCAAAAACAGGGAATGGCAGATGTTGCACAGTCCATATACAATAGGTACCACGTCAGTGGAAAGCCTTACGGTAAAACTATATCTGAAATCATATTAGCTAAATCCCAATACGAACCGGTTACTAAGGGACTAAAAAAAGGAGCAGACTGGAAAAATATAAATGATAAGACTAAAGCTATATCAGTGTATATGAAGACAATTGGGGTTGATATTAAGAATGCAACTAAAGCTATAGAATCAGCCATATCAGCTCAGTCCAACAAAACGTATATGGATAATGCAAGGTCCCACGTAAAAACAAGAACCGAGTTTCTAGCAAATCCCCCTTCTGCTTATTCAGCAGTTAGTCCGGTAGAAAGACCAGAAAAAAATAAAAACAATTCTTTTTTCTGGAATTATGCAGGGAAAAAGACCTATTATGCCAAAAATGATTTTTCGGCAAAACCTATACCACCAGAAGTCAAAAGTGTTTAAAGATATATAGATAAAAAAGTATAATGTCAAGAATATACGATTACGGATCTTTTTCGAATAATAAATCTAAATTTTCAGATTCCAGAAACAAATTTGGGTTTGAGATGTCTTTTGTTGATATAGATATAACAGGTAAGCCCAAAGAATTTAGGGATATAAACGACGTTAAAGTTTTCATAGAGTATTCTACTGAGGTACTTTCTAACAAGAGAGGTTTAGAGGGAGTTAATTTTTCGGTAGACTCCATAGAACTTATTATGAAAGTAGAGACTTCTACCGGTAAAGTGGATGAAATTGATTTTGATCTTATACCAGGAAAAACTATAGATTACGGACAGGTAAAATATACGGTAAACGATTTTCCAATACCGTCATATCCCGAGAGAATAGAAATAAATATGAATGGATTTACCGATCCTACCAGATTTGATGTTATGGTTTATTTTGGAACTAATTATTCATGAGAGAAATATTAAATTACGACGGCTTTAATTCTTTAAACGAATCTAAAAAATATGAAAATTTAAGATCCGTTAAAAAGACATGGGGAGGAGAATATATCCTAGATGTTGACGATTACCAAAAAACTGGATCTAAACCATTAAAAGGGTCTATTCTGGTAGGTAAAGATAGCGGAAAAGCTGTTGCTCTTACATATCTTAATTCCGACGGAAGTGAAGCTAAATACCTTTGGGTTCCCTATTTTGGAGCATTCATAAATAGAAATATTAGGGGTGGAATAAGTTCAATTAAAATAACTCCATATAAAAACTGGTTATCCCAGCCGGAGAACGAATCTAAATTGGAACAATTCTTAGATGGGTATGAAGAATCTATAGAGAAGGAAAAGACCGAGAAGGAAAAGACCGTAAGCCTACAAGCTCAAAAAGATCTGGATCTTATATTAGATATGTACGGGATAAACTCAGGAATAAAAAAATTCGATAAGGGGGATAGAGAAAACGAATGGAGAGCTCTATTAGAAAATGGTTTTGTTGTTATGATAAAAAAGAGATCTTCTGAAGATCTTGTGGGAGAATTTAGAATATACCCTAAAAACGACTCGGATGTTCCTTATATAGAAATAAACACCGAAAAAAATAGCGAAGGATTCAACTTCAGAAGACCCGGTGAGTACATAGTACAAAGAAGAATAGGAATGACCGAACTAAAAGAAGACCCAGTTGCTTCTTACCTATTTAAAAATATAACGGGTCTACAAGAATACCAAGACGAAAAGTCTTTATTAGATTACTTCGAATCCATAATTAAATCGGAGGATACTTCATACCAAATGTCAGATGATTCCAGATCTTACAGAAGGGGACAAGCTCAAAGAAAGGAAATAGATCTTGTTTCCAAATTACTTGAAGATTTCTTAACCTCTAAAAAAATAGAAGAAATCTACTCCAAAAACAGAAAAAAATAGAAACTTTTCTTTTTTATTTTTCTATTATCTTAGATGAAAATTGATGATTCTTTTGTCCTTAATAAAGGAGAAACCCTAATATTGAAGAAAAAGGGTGGATTTAGTTATTTGGAATTTACCAGAAGAAATGAAAAACATCTTAGCGATATTATAGAATTGGAATATAAAAATTCCAGATCTAAGAAAAAAGATCCTTCGGTTTGGATAATAGAAAAAGATTTCATCAACAGAATTTCTTATGAGATTAATACCTGTGGTTTTGAATTTCATGAGATTAAAAAAGTAGAAAAACCAAATAAAAAAGAATCAAAATGATTCATAATGAGAAAATTAATTTCTTTATTCAAAACGAAAAAACAATCCTCAAAAATGGAAACTAAGGAGAAAAATTTAGAAGATTTAAAATTAAAATATCAGGGAATGATATTTGAGTGGATTAAAGGTGATCTTACGGGATCCTCTAATGTATTTAAAGAGGTCAAACAAACAGGAGAAAATTTCTTTATAGAATTTATAGAAGGGGGAAGGATAAATGAGGATCTAGTAGAAGAATACACCCTTTACTATCCGGCACCGGTAAATCCTCCAGCACAAATTCATTCTACCCCTGAAAAATCTTCTACCGTTACTTCTATAGTTTACGGTGAATCCCCTAACAATTCCTCTAACCCGGATTCCCCTATCTATAATCTTTTAAGAAAACAAAAAAAGAATATGGTAGAGGTTTCAATTAAAATTGAATTGAATCTACCATCAAAAGAACTTTATGGTGTTCTTTCTTCTTCTTTTGAAGATGCAGAGAACGAAATTATAAAATTTGTAATTGACGGGGTTGATATAGAGGACATTAAAAAATCTTTATCCGAATCAATAAAAAGAAATTACTATTCTCCTAGCTCTTCGGTAGAAAAAAATTCTACAAAAAGGATAAATAAGGAAAAAGATATTAATGAATAAAGAAGAAAAATTACTTTACTCCTCCAAAAGATTTGACGTTGTCGATGCAGGGGAAAATACAGGGGTAAGAACCAAATGGGATTCTGTTTTAATACTTCCTTTTACATCCGATGATAGAGGACTTCCCCTGATGCTAGGAGTTCTAAATGAAAGAAATTTATTCAGGAGCGGAGGGTATGCTTTATCCATAATATCAGGAAGTCCTGAAGATGAAGATCCTAATACTCTATCTACTGCTCAAAGAGAACTTCTAGAAGAAACTGGGTTTGACGTAAAAGAAGAAGAGAGGTGGTATTTTATAGGAACTTTAACTGGAAGTAAATTTGTAGATTCAATACATCCCTGTTTTGCAGTAGATATAACTGGTATTGAGCCAGGAGAGCCTAAAACAGATGGGTCTGAACAAGAAAAACTTTCTAAATTCACGTTAGTTCCTGCTAATGATGTTATATCTATAGAAGATCCTTTTGTATCGGCTTTGTTCCTTAGAATTTTTAAATACGTAGTAGGAATGGACATATATAATAGAGAAGATTCCATATTTTCCAAGAAAAAAGAAATAAACACAGAAATTTGATAAAATGAATAGAGCACAAAGGAGAAAAATGCTTAAAGATGCAGGTTTATTAGGGAAACAGGCAGAGAAAAACGGAATTAAAATAGATAAAAGAGAATTAAATTCCCTTATAAAATCAGGAGAAGATAAAAGAAGATCTGATCTCCAAAGAATAAAAAATAAAAGTATATCAGAAGGGAAAGGTGAAAAAAATACTTCCGAGGAATATATACAATTCGTTACATACCCAACAGATTCTTATAGCGGATTAGCTAATTTTTTAAGTAATCCTGATTGGGAAGATACTGGGAACGATTAATGGAAGCTATCATGTCGGAAACTAAGAACTTGGTTTTTTATATCTCTAAATACAGTCCCAAGGAATCTAAAAAAAGAATAGAGGATCTTTTAGATCTCTATATAGTAGATATTTCTAAAATAATAAAAGATCTAGGATACGACACCAAAAATTTATCTCTTCAATCTGAATTTATATTGAATTATTCAATTCACAAAAAAATTATTCATGGAATATATAATAGTAAATGCGAGGGTATTCTCATTTGCTACCGGGGTAATTCACCAGATTTTGTCGATAATTTAATATCATTTGTCGAAGAATTACAAGAGCCTATAGAATACTCCTTTAATTTTATAAATTAAAATTAAGGATTTATGTATTACTATGAAGGAAATGATCCGAGTAACGGAACCACAGCAGGTGAATTCATTGTAGGATCTCCGCAAGTTCAGCAAGTTCTTGCGGACAGAGCTGGATCTATTGTCAATAGATATAGTAATATAGGAGCAGATAATCCGGCAAAAACATACCCATTACCCCGTTCATTATTTTATGATGCTGCAAAGCTGGATCCAAATGTCAAGGAAGCTGAGAAATATGGACTTTTTATGTTCTATTCGTTTGGCTCAGGAGAAGGAAATGCATATTTGGATCAATATTATCTTTCAGAAAGATCCGAATATAATAGAAAAATATCAACCCCAGAGTCAAAAAATCCCACTGCTTATCAGCTGGTAAGAGACACCGCAGGGTATAGCCCTTTACTTCTGGCCAGCGGTGATACTATTCCAGGAAGTAGTGCGATTAAAGGAGGGGTTCATGCTCCTTATTATTGGAAAGATTTTATCTATTGTAAATATTACGGAACTATACCAAATAACAGACTGATAACACTAAGAAGATTTTCTTCCCCTGTATTAGATAATTTTTCCGTACCCAAAGGTTTACAGACCCCGGAAAATATAAAGAAGGGAGTTGGAATGCCAGTTGCTCAGGCAATTACTTGGTTCGGGGGAAAAAGCGGAAACACGTTAAATAGTTTAATAGGATTTAGCTCGGGTCTAACGTGGACCAGCAAAAACATAAGCGAAGAAAGAATTCAGCAAGCCTTCGGAGATGGTCTTTTGAATTCTGCTGCTTTCGAGACTCTCCAGAATTTAGCATCCAGTTTTTCAGGTGAAGGAGATCCTAAAGGAGATTTTAGCCAAGATAAAAAAGATGCAGCTGATGCTATTGCAAATGCTCTTAGCCCGGAGGGAGATGAATTGACTAGAAGTAAATATTTTAGATCTTTCTACGATGTGGCAAAAGGAAGTGATGCAGGGAGATTGGGGCTTCTAAGTGAAAGAATCTGGGTCCCCGTAGACGTAATAAAAGAAACCCAGATAAGAGATTTTGGACTCTCATTTACATGGGGTGATTTAGTTCTTAAATTTTCGTACGACTTAACATCGGTTGGAGAGATTAACAGTAAGGCTGCATTATTTGACATAATGGGAAATCTTCTCTCTATAGGAACAAATTACGGTAACTTCTTAGTACCTTACATAAAATATGAATCTGAATATTCTGCTTTAACCTTTCCCGGGGGAGACGAAGGAGCTAAATTGTATTTTACCGATCCAGAGCGTTTTGTTATTGAAAATATAAGTAAGATGTTTGTCCAGGATAAGCCTTCGGGAAAAGTTATCGGGAATACTACCATAGATCAAGGGTCATTAGACACTTTTAACCAGGACATTAAAAATTTGCAGAAATCAATAACCGACGGAACCGCTATAGATACTGCGGTTGCTCAAAGAGTATTTAAAGGGATAAAATCCCAATTAGCAGAAAAAGCATCAGAAAAATGGCAAGCCCCATTATCTTTGTATACAGGAGCTCCTATAGGAGAATGGCATGTTGTTATAGGAAATCCATATAATCCTATAGCAATGATAGGAAATCTAATTTGCACTGACATCACAGTTAATTTCGGCGATGCCTTAGGCCCAGATGATTTCCCAACAACTCTCGAAGCATCGATAACTCTAGCACATGGAAGACCTAGGGAAAGAGGGGAAATAGAAAGTATATTTAATCAGGGTGATGGAAGGCTATATCAAACTGTACAAAGTACTTCTTCCAATGCTCAGACCTATAATACCATTGTCGATATTAACGGTAATGTACTTACTAACGAGAATCTTAATAATCTCTGGGGATCGGATGATAACGGAGGAGTTGTAGGAAGTAATGCCCCTGTCACTACCGGAAATATTTTTGATCAAGATGTAAATGTTTAATTTTTTAGGATATGTTAAATATAGATACTTTATCAGTAAATAAAAGGGTATTCAATCCCGATCTAGAACAACAAGCAAAATCTTTCGGAATATGGGATTTGACACAGTCCTCTGTAAATTACCAAATCGGATTCTTAAACTCTAGAAAGATATTCACTGTTACCTCAGATTTAACCATGAGGCCAGATCTTATTTCTCTCTATCAAACAGGGGATTCACAGTATTGTGGATCCATAATGAAAATTAATAATATATCTAATCCTTTTTCTATAGAAGAAGGAAGAAAATTATTTATACTCAGTCCTGAAATGATAAGGAGAACTTACGACAAGAAAAAAGAAGAAATATCTTCCCAATCGACATCTAAAGAAAATAAACCATTGGACGATCTGAAGAAAGCTCAGGAAGATAAAATGTTTAAAGTTAGTCCAGGAAGAAAAAATTTCTTGGATAAAAATGTAAAAAATAAGCCAGCATTGATACTTCCTCCTAACGTAGCACAGCCGGGAGACCGAAAATTCGTAAGAAAAGGAGATGTTTTCACTTTTGCCCCAGATGCAGGAAAAGGGGGATTTAATAAGCCATTAAAGAAATAAAGTGAAGGAAACTAAAATAAATCAGATATCTCTGAATAATATAAAATTAGATCAGCAATTTTTAGTTTCAGAAGGTAATGACCCGAATGATAAAAAAACTAACGCTGGTCAAAGAACTGGGGTAGAAACTCCCTTTATAACTATAAATGCTTATCCGGTTAACCAGTACTTAACTTCTTTTAATCTAGATCTTAATGGGTTTTTACCGGTATTGAATTTTTCTTTCTTTAGTGGAAATGACACTTTTATCTCGATAAATTACCCTAAGGACGGGGATGTAGTTTCCCTCTATATTTCTTCTCCCGAGGGATATTATAAGCCAATAAGAATGGACTTTAATATTTTGAATGTTAAAAGTAGCGTTTCCAGCAGGTATTCAGAAAGCGGAAGAGCTCCGGATCCTGATGGTAATCAACTAAGATTCTCTATCATGGCTGAATGCAGAATACCTTCTCTTTATACCCCGGTAATAAAGTCTTTTAGAAATAAAAGTTCATACCAAACTCTTCTTGAAGTTTCCCAGGATTTAGATCTAGGATTTTCTACTAATGAATCCTCTACCGAAGATCAAATGACTTGGATATGCCCAAATTATTCATATTATGATTTTATTCAAGAGGTATGTTTAAGATCCTATAAAGATGATGAATATAGTTTTTTTGATTGCTGGATAGATCCGTATTATAATTTAAATTTTATAAATCTGGGATCCCAATTTTCATACGAAGGAATCATACAGGAAGAAGTTGTATATGCAGAAGCATACTACTCCAATGATAATTACAAGCCAGATGCTAGCCTAAGTGGAAGTTTTTCTCCTACTATAAAAAAATCATATCTTGTACTTAAAAATATATCAGATAAGGATACCTATCCTTTTTCGATAAACGGATATACTTTAATTTCTAATGCAGGTACTAACGTCAATAAAACAGGTTATATAGTTAATATTGGGTTTTATGATGAAAATTTAGAGGAGGATTCCCCAGAAAATAAGTATATCAATTATGATATAGAATCCCTAACAGGATCAGATATATTTAGTGGAAAAATACTCCAAAAAGGTAGGGGTAGAGATGATGAATATAAAAGAGAGAAAAGAAGAGAATGGCTAGGTATATTAAATACTAAAGACGAAACCGGGGGAGTTCATATAAATTATTTACATTCAAAATACCAGAATTTAATAAATTATAACGACTGTACTAAATTTTCTCTTAAAGTAGAATTGGATGGATATTTTCCGGGGTACTATAAAGGACAAATTATTCCCGTTATGATAGAAGTAGCAAAATCCAGTCTAAGAGGAGAAAATACAGGGAATACCCCGCCAGGGGAAAAAAATACTTCAGGGGATAGAAAAATAGATAATTTTCTATCGGGTAATTACGTAGTTATGGGTATAGAAATATCATGGAGTAATCAAGGGTTTAAACAAATACTTTATCTTTCTAAAAGAAACTGGGTAGTTAACAGAGCAGGAAATCTTCCTAAAGCATACCCTTTCGTTTTGGAATAAATCCGATTTCGGATAAATAGAATAAAAGACTATGAGTTTCGGGTTTGCAGGCGCTACGGATAGAGATAGATATAGGTTTTTAAGTGGATTTAAGCTTAATGACCAGGGAAAAAATGAAGACCCTACGTATCTAGGATTCTCTATAGATTTTGATTTTGGTGTACTAGGAATAGATCAAGAATACGGAATTCCAATAAGTCCACTATTTAAAGAAGGAAGCTATTATAACGATACGAATTTAAATATATTCGGTCAATATGATTACGAGGGAAGAGGAAAAACCCCAAAAGATGTTCTTTTTTATTCTGCCCAAACCTATCTAGAGAATAGGGAAGTTGCGGTGACTAATAATGATTTTCCGGAAGCCGGGGGAAAAAGATCCCAAATGATTAAGCAATTTAAAATCCTTCTTAGGGATATAACTAAAAATCAACCCTGGTTTTTTCAATCTTTAGAAGGAGCAGATTCCTTATATAAGGTTGCAAGAGGAGGATATCAGGATGAAGATAAAGAATCTGATTTTAATGCATCAAGATCAGCAACTATAACAATAAGCACTTTAGAATCATTAAATCTTAGAATTACTGCATTAGCGGACCTTTACAATCACGCTACCTTCGATTTCATAAATATGAGAGAAACTATTCCTAAAAATCTTAGGAGATTTAGGATGTATATTTATGTTACCGATTTAAGAAATTTCTTTAAGACCAATCGTCTTATAAATTCTTCTACTACATTAACAACGATAGCAAATACAGCTAACCTTATAGGATCTGGAATAAATCCCGGGAATAGTTTATCGGGAAGTACATTGGATAGTACCGGTAATTTCCCGGACGACACTGGTGCCCAAGGAGGAGCTTTCGGTAATGTTGTTGGTGATATAGCTAGATCCGAAGGTCTTACTAATCAGCAGGACCAATCCGGGATTAAACCTATAATCCTAATAGAATGTAGTAATTGTGAATTTGATTTTAATGAGACATCTCCTATATCCGCTAATATTAATGCGGGAACAGATTCTGGGGACCCACTAGGACAAAGTTTTAAAATACACGTAGGGAGAGTAAGAATAAGAAGTCAATATCCTAATATAAGAATGGATAAAAATCCTCTGATTATTTCCGATGATGTCTTCACTAACAAAAGCTCAGTTCAGAAGTATCAGGGAGATCCTTCGGGAAGAACTGTTCTAGGTGTAGAAATACCTAATGGTCCAGCTGCAGATCTTTTAGAACAGGGAGCAAATCTGGGAACTAATTTTGTAGGTAATACGGTGAATAATCTTTACGATAGAGGGGTTCAGTTAGTAGCAAATGAACTCAGCGGAGCAGATCAGTTATTACTTGGGAACATCTATTCTTTTAATCCCTCCGAAGTTATGAAAGCTTTATCTGGGGATTTTTCAAACGTGGGTCTGAATTTTAACGAAAATTTAGGATTAGATTTTTCAAATCCCCTCTCAGGAGCATCTTCTGCTATTAAAAACGGATTACCAAATCCTCAAACGATGGGACAAGGTGGGCCTCCCCAGAATAACTATTCCCCCGGGGATCTAGGAGGAGAGGGAATAGATTCTTATACAGGAGTACCGGGACAAGATCTAGGTGTTACCCCTCCAGGGTCTCCAACAATAGGAAGAGTCTATCCCATATTAAAACCGGAAGATTCATATCCTACTGTTCCTGGATCAGATCTAGGAGTTCCGGGGAGAGCTTACAAAGGGCCAGAAGGTGATGCTTATTCTACTGTTCCTGGATCTGATTTAGGTGTTCCCCAAAGAGCTTATCCGAACCCTTCAGGGGATGCATATCTTAATGTACCCGGATCTGATTTAGGTGTTCCCCAGAGGGTTTACCCGGATCCTTCCGGAGATGTATACGATAATGTACCGGGATCCGATTTAGGTGTTCCTGACAGAGTTTATCCACAGGTAACTGATGATTTCTATCCAGATGTTCCTGGAGTTGATCTAGGAGCTCCTGATAGGGTTTATCCTCAGATTAACGATGATGTTTATCTAAAAGTTCCGGGACAGGATTTAGGAGTTCCCGATAGAGCATATCCTATAGTAAACGATGATGCATACCCAGACGTTCCGGGATCGGATCTTGGTTTACCTGGAAGGAGATACGAAGGAGTTAATGAAAATGTTTATTCCGGTGCTTCTACAGAATCCAATCAATTAAAATCCCCGGAAAGAATCTATACGGAAGAACCAATTAAGAAAGTAAATTTGAGGGAGGATGTATATGAGGATACAAATAAAAATTTAACAGAATTTTCGTCCAAACCTGCTCCGGTTTATCCTAAAGGAGATACTAAGTATTTTAGAGGGACTTTAGGAGATTTATATCCTCCAACACAAGAAGATTTTAATCCGGATGAGCCAGGAAATCTAGGAAACTTAAAAGTAGAAGGATCATATAATATAAGTCTAGGAGGTAAAAACCCAGATCGTACCAAATTTAATTCTTAATGCCATCTAATAAGTCATATTTAGGAGTTGTAGTCGATATAGCAGATCCTTTAAAACAAGGAAGAGCCAGAGTTAGGGTTTTTGGGATATTTGACGGTATTCCAGTTGAAGATTTACCCTGGGCAGAACCGGGAACCGCATGCGAGTACTTCGGAGGAGGCGGAGGCGGAGGAGCAGTTAGCGTTCCCCGGGTAGGAGCCGTAGTTTATTGTTCTTTCGAGGGGGAAAATTATTATAAATTGTATTTTGATACGATAAAAGAATTTTGTCCTGAGCTTGTCGAGGAGATGAAAGAAGAAAATTCTTATGAGGGATTTCATTCTATAATATATGATACCGAAGCTGAGCCTGGAGCTTTAAAACTATTTTATAGTCGAAAAAAAGGTTTAGTATTTGAATTAGGAGATTCTAAAGTCCAATTAGATACTCAGAATGGAGGAGAGCTTAGAGTAGTTATAAAAATGGGAGATGACGAGATAAGAATGGAAAATAAAAAAGTTATAATAAATTCCAATAATATAGAATTAGGAGAAGCTGCCGTCGAAAAAATAATAAAGGGAAGTACCTTTCTTACCCTCTTCAATTCTCACACCCACCCTACCCCCGTGGGACCTTCAGGAACTCCTATACCAACTATGGTCGATAATATACACTTAAGTCAGATATCAAAAACTAAATAATATGCCAGCTAACTGGGGAGGGTTCATAAAAGATTTATCTAGCTATCTTTCTGATAAAAAAGAAAAAACTTCTCAGGAGACCGCTGACAAAATAATAGATTTATATATAGAAGCTCTTGGAAATAAAGCACAACCTCTCCCTGGAACATCTCTATTCAATCCCAATGATCCTAAAGTTTTATCCGGAAAGGTAGCTCTAAAACAGGCTTTTGGTAAAGCCATGGAAATGCTACAAAAGGATCCAGATCAACAAAAATTAACTTTTGATAAAAAGAAGAAAGATACGAATTTTGTGGATCCTGAAAATCTTGAAAATATACAAAAAATTCCTCCTTCCCCTTCATCTTCCGGAGAATCCATTGAATTTCCAGAAATTGACGAAAAATATCTAGACGAGATTATAAATAATTCCACCGAAATTTTTGTTATAAAACAAAAAGACGGTAAAAAATCAAATAAGGTATTTGATTATAAGACAAAAGTAGATCTAGCAGCTTATAATGGATACGGAATACCCCTTTCTTTATTTGGAAATACCATAAGCGAAGTTATATCTACTCTTTCTTCTTATGGATATTTACCGGGATTGCTTAAGTTAATTTCTTATAGGAATCCTGGATATGATCTAGTTCCGTATATAAACATAAAAGGGGTAAATACCAGCCACGGGGAACTAATAAAGTATTTTATCGACATGTACGGAAGAGGTGGTCCATATAGACAAATCGGAGATGCTTATAAAAGCGTAACGGGAGCAGCAGAAGAGAATTTAACTCCTACTATACAATCCGAACTTGGAATTATTATAAAACTTTATAGCGAATTTGGATTAAAGAAATGGGCAGAGATAGCTAAACCTTATATAGAAAAAACAGCTAAGGATAAAGCTATAGAAGAAATAAAAAAATCTGAAAATTTAAAAGAGGGAGAAAAAATAGAGGGATCCGAAACCATATTGGATAAATCTATAGATCAGATATCTTCCTTTCTTTCAATAAGCCCTGAAAAAGATCCATATATGATTATGGGAAATGCCCTTGTTCTATTCTGGACGACTATAGGAGTATCTTCCCCTACACTATTTACCGGTCCTTTAGGGGTTCCCCCCTCCACAATAACAGTTCCTAATACATATCAGATAGTTTTTCCGGGGATTCCCTTTACAGTAGCAAAGGGACTAAAAATAGCTTTCAATGTTGGTGCAAATCCTAAATTTATACCAGATATCCCATTTGATCTTTTTCAGAAAAATAAAGAATTAGCAATGAATAAAATAGAAGAGATAGGAAAATTATCTTCTAAGGCAACAGCTTCTGCTTTAGCTTCTGTTTTTGCAGGACACCTATTAACTGTTAAATTTTTATATTTTGGACAGATCCCATCAGCTCCGAGCCCTATACCTGCACCTTCTTTCGTTTATGCAGTTTATTAATTTTTTTCGAAGATATATAGTTAAATGACCGAAAGAAATCATATAGATAAACTTAATGCACTTTCATCTTCTGTAATAGGATTCGAATTTGAATTCTATACAAATATGTTGAAAGGAGAAGCTGCCGAGTCAATAGGTAAAGAAATAAAGAAAAAGGTTCAGGTTTCGGAAAAATACCATTCCGATCTAAAAGTTACCTCATCTTTATTTAAATTAGAGCCCGATTATTCCGGAGGAAATAAAATGGTGGAACTCATAACAGGACCAATGGAATATTCCGAAGCTATCCCTGTTATGATAAAAATCCTAAACTGGATAGAAAAAAATGGATGGACCGATGATAGGTGCGCATTTCAATTTTCTTTAAGTTTCGATAAATTCAGAAGAGAGATAAAAGACAGAATAGAAAATTTGGATAAACTTAAATTTATTCTAGGGATAGATGAAAATTTCATTTATTCTAAATTTGGAAATAG
>Ga0315909_10001804_pt1 | contig 28297 bp, 23 predicted proteins | sample LakEriMetagenome_11_FD_203527 | JGI IMG/M metagenome (GOLD analysis project Ga0315909, IMG submission 203527) | Freshwater fungal communities from buoy surface, Lake Erie, Ohio, United States - Buoy 2 MA125 | ecosystem: Environmental > Aquatic > Freshwater > Lake | place: USA: Lake Erie, Ohio... | reverse complement strand
CGGAAACAAAATAATTTTAATAAAGTGGTTTGTAATAAATTTATTGGTATTAGTTGGACTTTACAGTTTATGCACATCACATGAATATATAGAACGACGTAGCAAGTGGACTATGACACCAAGCGAGAGATTTGAATACAGAAATAAACGATTTTGCTCAGTGTCTCTTTGGTTTTTGGTTTTATTCGCGCTTGCCCTTACGTGTATTTTTACTCAAAATGCATATAGTGAGTACGCACTTTTCTTAGCACTTGGATTATATGCCCTATTTATACTGTTTTAGCATTTCTTGGTAATTTTTATCGTTCATTTGAAAGGCACGGTTCAATGTTTGATACTCGATCAAGAGCTCGTTATAATTTCCGTTAAAATTCTGTTGTAAAAACTCGCATCGTGCAGTTAGGTCGATGTTTATTTGCAAAAGTTGTCTTATATGGTTTTCTGCGTTTTCAAGTTGCAAACGCAGTGACTCTTGCAAACGCAGTGACTCTTGCAAACGCAGTGACTCTTGCAAACGAAGTGACTCTTGCAAACGAAGTGACTCTTGCAAACGCAGTGACTCTTGTGAATTATCGTAGACTGGACAATCCATATTTTTTTTTTTAAAAATTCCTATATTACAATGAAAGACATAATTTTATGATTTCACCTTTTAAATTTATTCACCTCGTAAATTTATTTTCACCTCGTAAATTTATTTTCACCTCGTAAATTTATTCACCTTCAGCAACTCCAGATTCGAGTTCAAATACTCGTCAAAACTGTAAGGAAACTTTTTCACAACCTTCTCTCTACTCTCTCCATCTTCAATAATTTCAATCATCGGATATTTCAGCAACCGAATGTTATCGAGATTGGTTTGAATATTTTTATGGTGTGACATGATGTCCGAGAGCAGCTCCTGATTGTTCGTCAAATTCATCTCGTGTCTCAGTTTGCGGATCATTGCAAGCTCTGAATAAATCTCTTGAGTCTTTTTGGAAATAATCTTCTTTTTCTCTGGATTATTTACAACCGCGTTGTAATTGTCAGCGAAAACAACTTCGTTATTTATTTTCTCGACGGTATCTTTGAATTTCTTCACCGATTTGTCGCCGTCCATGTATTCAAAGAGAGTGTCCATTTTCAGCTGAATGATCTCTTGTTTGGACTTTTCGATCAAGTCTTCGTCGCTTCGGATTTCTTGCGGAGAGATCGTGAGACTCGACAAGATAGAAATGTTCAAATTGCACGGCTTGGCACTATGTCCGCAAATGGCTCTCAAATTATTGTCATTGTCTCTCCAAAACTTGGTCCCGCCTCGCTGCTTGCAGTTCACGCACTTGAATTGCGTGGTTCGTGCCTGTTTGATTTTCTCTTGTCGGGGCTTCTCTGGATTGGCCATGATTTGTTGAATTGCAGATCGTCTCTCTTTCTCATACTTATTTTTCAAGGCATAATAATCGTTTACAGCATCTTTGACGCTTATTTCCTCATGTTCTTCTCTCTTTTTCTTCGTCTCTTCTTTGCGCGAAACATCGAGCTGAGTGTGGGAATCTTTGGTTAATTCGAAGTTGCGATTGGCGACAGGTGCATTATAAATAGTTTGTAGAGAGATGTTATTGAGTGTGCTGACCTTCACACAAGACTCGCAACCATGCAAGTCAAGTTCTTTCAAGTGGTTTTGATTCAGACTCAGTTTTTGCAATGATTTTGGAAAATTCACGATCGATGCGATTTTGTTGTTGTCGAGAGTGAGAGAATTTAAGCTCATCATCTCTTTCAAATCCACTTTTGTTATCTTGTTATTAACTGCCTCTAAAACGACTAAATCTCTCAACTCTGCGGATGGGAGACTCACCAAATGATTGTCGTTGATTACAAGTGTTTGTAGTCCGCTTGGCACGTTGTATACTCTTGAAATCTCGCCTTTGGCAAAATGCAGCTCTTCGATGCCTTTGTTTTTCAAAATTGAGAGATTTATTTCACCTGAGAGAGGCGTGTCTATGAAACATTTTGTGCCGATTATCGCTTTACCATTATTTACAATATTTTCGAATTTTTCTTGATCGTCCTGTTTATTACTCATTCGTTGTATATAATAGTCACGGCGAAATTATTTACACCTCTTACGAACCGCATGCGTCAGAGAAAGGATTGAAAAGAGAGAAAAGATTGAAAGGAGGAAGGATTATAAGGATTGATTAAAAGGATTATAAAGAGGTAGGAGGAAGGATCATAAGGATTGATTAAAAGGATTATAAAGAGAGAGGAGGAAGGATTATAAGGATTGATTAAAAGGATTATAAAGAGAGAGGAGGAAGGATTATAAGGATTGATTAAAAGGATTATAAAGAGAGAGGAGGAAGGATTATAAGGAAACCTTAGGTTTCCTTATGTTTCCTTACATAGTAGTCCGTGTCTACAAAGGGCATCTTCGTCATTTCAGAATAAGAGCCTCTCTTCTTGTCGTCTTGGTACATTTGGATCTTTGACATGATAATATCTTGGTCTCTTTTCATTTTTTGTTGGATCTCATATGGTGTTGGCTTAGACTTGTATCTGTAGTATAGAATGCCCCCAAACACCAATACAAACATTATAACCGCACTAAGATTTAAAAAAAACGAATAATTGTTCATTCTGTATTCGTGGACATTTTTCAATGAATTATCAATAAAGAAGCGAACATTGGTCTCTACTAATTTCGGCATGGTGTCGTCCGACATATTGTTCTTGTATATTTTTTACAATACATTTTGTAACCCCCGTTATTTACGCCAAAAATACAATCTCGTCGAATATTATAAAAATGGCAACAACAACTTCTGAAATTATCGGCATTTATACAGGATTATTAATTTTTGCGTTTATTGTCATATTTATTTATTACTACTTTTTCAAAATTGAGAGTTTTTTATCACATAGTACTGTGGTTGTCATTTTAATTTGGCTTATCACTAGTTGCATTACAATAATTATTAAATCGACCATCGGCAAGGGTTTTAACATAGGATCCGCATTTTTGTTAAATCTTTTTTCCGTCGCTGTCATTATTGTTCCTCTCTTGATTATTTTCTACATGTTCCCAATCATTGGTCGGGCTTTCGAAAACACCATCGGATACTTTTTTATTAACAATGACAGTTTAACAGAGGTTACTAACAAGATTTTCAAATCGAATTCTGACAACACTTACGATTTCAATAATTTGATTACACAAATGTTTGATGATAACACTCCGCAAAGTTATTTAGACAGGATTAAATTGTCGTTTAAAGACATTGTTGTAAAAAATGATGATACCGACTACAACAAAAATCTTGATACATTGCAAGAATTTTTGATAAAAAAACACAGCATATCTGAGGCAACCTTTGTATCTTTAGCGACAATTGTATCGTCATTGATATGTTTCTTACCAGTCCTTTACCAGCTCTTCTAATTAAGGAAACCTACGGTATTCAGCCGCTTCGCGGCTTACGCCTTATGATCCTTCCCTTCATAGGAAACTCGTTTCCATTTTTTTTGAGGGACTTATTATGATTATAATTGAAAACATTATTAGAATCATATTGAAAAAATAAAAAAAAATACCTGTAGAGGGAAGGATCATAAGGCGTAAGCCGCGAAGCGGCTGAATACCGTAGGTTTCCTTAATTAACAGAAGTTTGCATTAGTCACAGTGTCCCAAGTGATTTTATGAGTGTTCGCCCACTTTTGCTTTCCACAAACAGTGTTTCCTTCAGAAGCCCAGGCAACATCCGTTGTGTCAAATTTGTTGCTAACAACACCCTTTGCGCCATTAGCCCATTCGTCGGGTCCAATGTTTAAAGCTCCTGCATTAGGTCTCACACAATACACTTTGCCACTCTCGCCTGATTCGACTTTCCAAAAATCCGGGCACGATGTACGCACTTTGGGGAACTCGTCCGTCGCCTTTTGTTGAGACAATAGCCATCCCAAATATCCCAAAAGTAGAATCAAAATCACAACTGCAATTATTATAACCAATGTGTAAAAATTACTAAAATCCATTTTTTTTTTATTTATATATTAGTTGTTTATAAAATTATTACTCGGCGGTATATATATATATACATATATACACACATACATATGTCTAAAGAAGCATCTACAACAATTTTCAATGCCTATAATAACAAAATTTTGGATTTAGCAAGATACAATGGGCGCGTGAATTTGATGGATCAACCCGACCCTGTTGTCCAATTCCAACTCGCCGAAAAGGTCGCTATCAAAAACAAAGCGACCGAGTATCGTGGCGCCATCGCAGGAGAGTGGGAAGATAACATGTTGAGCAAAGTGTTTTTCTCAGCCGGAAATATGCAAATCATCCAGAACGGCATTCGCGCCGGGGTTTACGAAAAGTCCAAGCAACAGTTCACTGTTCTTCCTCAGAACCCAGACACTCTCAAAATCATTATGCGAAGTGTTTACATGCAGTACGCGCAACACTTGGTAACCGGTATCACCGCCCAGGTCGAGAGACTGAACAAAATCGTGTTGGAATACGCTGTCCCCAATGTATTTAGTGAGGCTGTCGGTTACATCAAGTATCGTGAGGATATCAGCACCTTGGCTGTGCCGTTTGACCTACCGACCAAGATTGATCGCGACTATAAAACCCTCGAGTCAAGTAGGGAATTTTTCGTTAATACCCATTAAGATAACTACGTTCCCTTAAGATCCCTCCTTTTTTTGCAGACGTAGTTTTCTATTTATTTTTAAAAATTTTTTAAGTGTGTCATGTATTAAATGTTACAAATAAAAAGGAAGTGGACACAACGGCTTCGGATAAAGCGACGCACCTTGTGAGACGAGATGTGCCATTGGAACCTTGGTTTCCTTTATTTACACGTCGGTTGATTCTTCTTCCTCGTCTTCAACAGGGTCTTCTTCTTTTGCCTCCTCCTCTTCTTCATCGTCATCGTTGTCCGTGACCAAGAGTCTGCACATATTCGTCGCCTCAATGTTGTGCTCCTGTTCCTTAAACAAATTATAGATTATACTGTCATCTCGAAACCTGACCGTATATTCTTGCTGAATGTTGTTGCGACCCACGCGACCCAACGCCTGGATCGTCTTCTGCTGCGACATGTTGACCAAATCCTTCCCCACCACCTCGTGACAAAACTGATAGTTCGTGCCATAAATGTAGTCCGACGACGCGACGATAATCAAAAGCCGTTTCTGGAACGCGAGTTCTTTCACAATCTCCGTATAAAACGAGTTCTCCGTGGTCTCGAACGACCCGATCCCCAGCAGCAACATAATCTTTAGCCGGTCATCGATGTCCAATTCCATGATGCGCTTCGCCGTGTGCGTATCAATCGTGGGTATGAACGCATTCTCCACTATATGCGGCGTCCACACATTCTGGTGCAAAACCGTGTTCGGTATGTATACCGGGTCGAGCGAGATCACCTTGATTCCCATTTTTAAATCTTCAATCTGTTTGTCGATCCGGTTTTTCACCGACGCCATCTGGTCTTCAATGTCCTTGTTGCTCTTGTCTTTCAACTCTTTGCCGCCAAGTTCGTCCTCGAGTGCCGCTTCCAACTTTGCAATCTCCGCCAAAATCACATTGTTCTCCGTCAACTTTGCGAAAATGTTGTCGAATACCGTCTTCGGAATGCTCGACTGCTGGATGTAAAAGTTGCCAATCGTCTGGATGTTTTCCGTCAAGTAAATCGTCGGGCCATCTGTCAGCGTGTGTGCGTCCACGGTTGTGAGCAAAATGCCGCCAGAGGCGGCCGACGCCGCCTTCGCCTTGTCCACGTAACTCGGCTCCGACGCCACGCTCGCCATTCTTCGGATCGATTTGCCCGCATTCGACGACGAAGAAGACGACGACGAACTAAGACTCGACGTTTTCTTCAACCCACCTTCCTCAAATTTGCGCTTCATAACCGTGCGAACATATGCAGACACCGCCGGCCAAGCCGGCTCCGGAATCCGCGACAACACGTCCAAGTAATACGTCTTTATACTGTTCATCTTGATTTTCGAAATGTCGTTGTCGAAATACACCTCCGCCACATACTCCTCCGGAATCAGTTTCCGCTCGCTCAAATACTCGATGAATTTCAAAATCTCGTTCAAATCGACGTAACGCAGCAGCGTCTTGTTCTGGTTGCAGTAATCCACGCAGCGAATCATCTCTCGATAATCCTCAAACATGTTGTGCGGACACATGCAGAACCCCTGCTTGTTCAGAATCGAAATCGATTTGTTGAAATCGTAGCTCTCAATGTTCGTGAGAACCACGTTCGGAAACTTGTTGCGGAAATCCATGATGATCGGCATCAACAACTCCTCCTTCGGCAAGGTCGCCGACGACAACACCATATTCGGAATCTTGTTTTGCGTCCAATTCCGATGAATGATTTCATGCAATGCATGCGTCTCGCTGTCCATACCAATCGTCGGCTCGTCCCAATACGTGATTATCCTCTTGCAATGGTTGAACGATAGCATGTAGTACATCGCAACCAAGTAAGATTTCGCGTCGCAAATCATCAGTTCCACCTTCGTCCCCACGCTGTTGTCCACCTTGCCGATTCCGCCCGACCGCTTGTTGATCTTGTACACCGCCGCCGCGAAATAGTGCAGACGAATGTCGCTGGCGGTTTCGCAGCCGAACGCGAAGGCAACGCATTTGTGGGCGGAAATCGCCGACTTGGCCAAGGCCATCCCCACGTGGCGCGCAGCGCACACGAAAATCACGCGGTGGTTCTGGATGAGACCTATGGGCGACAAGGTTTTACCCGTTCCTGTGGGGGCTATGTACAAGACCAGATTCGACCGCGCATTGGCGTTCGTGTGCGAGTTGCGAAAAAGGTTGAACAGCCGTTTCTGGTGGTCATAAAGGGTAATGTCGCCGTACTGGAAAATGTTCTTGTTCTTCTCGATAAACTCGTACGCGTTGCGGATAATGTTTGACAGCACCGTCTCTGCATTCACGGTGGTTATACAAATATCAACAAAGTCCAAGACATGTTTGTTGATATTTTTCACGCTGATGTTTCGCAGCTGGATGAGGGTGTACAAGTAGAAGGCGTAGTAAGTGGTCTTTTTCACGTAGAATAGCGTGAGCATTTCTTTCAAGAATCGCAGAAAGACGAACTCGATGATGTTTGGGTCGACGTTGGAGCTCACGTTTTCGATGCGGATCGTGTCGGCGGTTTTCAGCTTTTTCATGTTGACGTCTTTGATCGATTTGTCGAAATCCGCGATGGCTTTTGAGACTGGGAGCTTGGCAATCTCGGCCACCTGGGGGCGGAAAAACTTTGTGTAAAAAAAGGTTTCGACGATTTCCGACTTTTCGATTTTGATGCAGGTGAAGAGCGACCGATTGTTGTTGTGCTTGATGTTTACGTTTGTGTAACCCTCGATAATCAGTTCGAGGATGCGTTTTTCATCTTCCGAGACGGGGATTTCCACCGACTCCCATTCGGCTTTTGAAAGTTTGGTTTGTTTGGTTACGTCCATTTTTGATTTATTTTATGACGAGTAAGCGAATGTATCTTCAAAAAATAGCGATGTATAATAGTAGATTGTTTACCATGTTATTCTATATACAATGCAACAGTTTTCATAACCTTTCGTAATATTGCTTCCTGGAAATGCGTTTTGTATTTTTTTGATCAAGGGTTTAATTATTTGTTTTGAATGAATATTTGGAATTGTGCCGCCTGAATATTGTTTACACCATTCTTGGTAACCATCATAATTATCACAGGTTTCTTGTCCCGCACGTCGTACACACATAACTGTAAAATAATAGCTTGTTTGTCCCTTCATTGAACTATCAATAACACCATTGTACACCTTGGTATAGCGATCATTTACAATACTTTCAATATACATACCACGGAGTTGATTTGGAGCCATCGGAACCATTAAATTACCATTTTCATCAATATTACTACCAATTTCATACAGTACAACCAATATTGCAACAACCAATGTTAGAATAATACTTGTGCATAAACAACAATACATGGTTACCTTTATTTTATTTTTGGATGGTAGTAAACGCGGTATTAATTTATTTATGATAAAGGAAGGATCAAGAGGAAGGATTAAGAGGGAAGGATTAAAAGGGAAGGATTTAAAGGAAGGATCAATCAGCCCGTCGGGCTGCGCCCTTAGGAAACCTTGGTTTCCTTTAAAGTTTTTTATTATATTCAGGAAATAATATAAAAAATTGATTTATAATTTCATTATTATTATTATTACCATAACTTATATGAACTTTCATTACGAAGTTAGAAAAATGAACCAAACTAATGGATATATTTATGTTAGAAATCATCCATCGTATGATGTTGATGATGCGTGTAAAATGGGTAAAGCAAATAATATTCCTGAAAGGGATACACAATATGCTACTGGCGAAATTAAGAGAGGATATTTTGAAGCGGTGTTTGAAGTTCCTATTGAAAAAATGGGAATTGTTGAACGCTTATTACAAATTGAGTTTCGTGAATTAAATGTTAAGTATGATGCTGGAACTGAATTTTACAATAAAAAAATTATTACTCTTATTGAACCTTACCTATTTAAACTTGGAATTAAATATAAAAAATTATCCAAACAAGAAATTAGTGATTTAGTAAGATGCAACAGAGTAAGAAAAACAATCAAAAAAATAAATATTCAATCATTAATTCATATACTAAAATCCAAGATAACAAATAAACAAATTGTTTCCTACATACCAAGAAACGACCAAACAATTATTATTGGCAAGTCAGTTATACATTTTCAACAACACGATAAAGGTATGCTTGTATTAATGTGTGGTGTAGGAAAAACTCTAATTTCATTATGGATTACACAAGAACTAAACTCAAATACTATTCTTATTGGTGTTCCTAATAAATTATTATTGAAACAATGGGAAGAAGTTATTTGTGTTTTGTTTCAAAGTGTTCCGTATTTAATTGTTTCAGGTGGAGTAGATACTGAAAATATTATGCGATTTTTAGAAAATAATCAAAAAAAATGTATCGTAATAACTACATATTCATCGGCACATAAAGTATATACTGCAACACAAGATACGAAATTTGTATTTCGTATGAAGATATTAGACGAGGTTCATCATTTAACTACAAATAATATGCGTTTAGCACACACTACAAAAAAATATATTCAAATGTTAAACATTACATCTGTAAAACAATTATCATTAACTGCTACACTTAAACAATTAGAAAGTATGTGTGATGATAGTATTGTAGTTTCAAATGATAATGTTGAATATTTTGGAGAAATAATTGATAGAAAATGTTTGCTATGGGCGATTAATGAAAATATTATTTGTGATTATGTTATTCAAACCATTATTACGAATGAAGAACAATTAGAACAACAATTATCAAGATTTCATATTATAGAAGAAAATGATAAGAGGTTGTTTTTGAGTGCGTTTGCATCTTTGAAAAGCATATTTGACGGACATTCACATCATTTATTGATATATTCAAATAACAAGGATAATTCGTTGAAATTAATTCAATATATAAAAATGTTGTTAGACGATAATTACTTTGACATACCTGATTTATACTTTTCAAATTACCATAGTGAAATGAAATCAAAAGACCAAAAAGAAATAATAAATAATTTTGAAAAGGCGAAGTTTGGAATAATTACTTGTGTCTATTGTTTGGGTGAAGGATGGGATTTTCCATTATTGGATGGTGTTGTATTTGCTGAAAATATGACATCAAATATCCGTATCGTTCAATCTGCATTAAGAGCAAGTAGAAAAAACAAAAATGATATAAATAAAAAAACCAAAATCATCTTACCAATTTTGAATAGAGATGACTGGTTAGAAAATAATGAAAATCCTGATTTGAAAAAGGTAAGAGAAGTTATTTACCAAATGGGTTTAGAAGATGAAACTATTACTCAAAAAATCAAGGTGTTTAGAATTGAGATTGAAAAACCAAAACCAAAACCAAAACCAAGAGAAAAAGAAGAAAGAGAAATAATTGATGAGTTTGGTGAATATGACGATGAATTAACACAAAAATTAAGATTAAAAACAATAAAAAGAACTGCACTGGCTACAACATATGAAAAAGCAAGAATAATAATTGCTGATAAAAATATAAAAAGTAAAGAAAGTTATTATGAATTATGTGAAAGAAATAATAGATTATCCAAAGAACCTGAAATAGCATTCAAAGGACAATTTACAAACTGGATAGAATATTTAAGTATTGAACGAGTATATTATGATTTTGAAACCTGTAAAAATAAAGTAGGTGAGTATTTATTGTTATATCCTGAAATAAAAAAACATTATTTGGATTTATCAATTGTAAGTAATGACTTGGTTAAGATAGACGCATTATTTCCACCAAATGGATTATGGGTCGAATACTATAATGTAAAGGATTTACGAGATATAATTACTATAACAAATAAGAAAAAGAAGATGGGTGTTATTTTGTAAATAATTAAGGAAAAAATACTTTTTTTATATAATATAATAAATAATTGATTAATTAAAATATAAAGAAATAATATCTTATACTATTATATATGGCAATGTCAAAACAATATTCATGCGATTTGTGTAAAAAGGTCTTTAATCAAAAAATTGATTTCACAAGACACCAAAATAAGAAAGCACCTTGTATAACATTAACTGAAATGCAACAAATTAGTCAAACAAAAGAAGTTAAAATGGATAATAAAACAACACTTATTCGTGTATTCAACAGTTGTTTAAATATATTGAGAGATAATGAAGGTTTAACTGGTGAGAAAGCATTAAGAACTTTGTCTCATTTGTTAATATTAAAATTACTTGAACCTCATTTTGGAGGTGAAATAAAGATTGATGATTATGAATATGATTTCAGCCATATTGATGATAGTATGGTTGTCAATCATAGAAGCAAATTATTAGAAATTGTTCGTTTTAGTAATTTGGCAAATGAAAAGGAAGACAATATTCCAGCGAATATGAACTATTTATGGGACGATATTTTATCAGTTCATCCTACTACAAAAAACATATTCTTGAAGGGCAAAGGGTTTGATATTCAACACAAATCAAGCTATAAAAATTTAATTGATAAACTAAATACTCTCCCGGCAACTGATGCAGATGTTTTGGGTGATGCATATGAGGAAGTTATTAAAGATATTATGACAGGTAAAGTGTTGGGACAATTCTTTACTCAACCATTAGTCAAGAAAATGATGGTTAAATTAATCAATCCACAAATACATCCTGATGGAAAAATAGATACTTGTGGAGACCCTACTATGGGAACTGGGGGTTTCTTGATTACCTATTTGCAAGAAATATTGAAACAGGCAAAAGAAAAAGGAATAAAACCAGATTGGGATTTTATAAAAACAGAAGGAATATATGGAAAAGAATTAGAACCGGACACATATCAATTGGCAGTTTCAAATATGTTAATTTCATCAGGACATATGTTTGAACAATTTGATAGAGGCGATAGTATTCGTCAGCCTATAACAAGAAAGTTTGATAATATTCTTGCAAATCCACCATTTGGAATTAAGGGATTGAAATATGATGATTTTAAAAGTCCATTGAAGTCTGAATATGTTCCTATTAAGACTGATAATGCAGTTTCCTTGTTTATTCAAGCAATTATTTATATGTTAAAGATTAATGGTAAATGTGCTGTTGTATTACCTGACGGACAAGATTTATTTTCAAAAACAAATACCACATTAGTTGCGATTAGAGAATATCTTATGAAAACTTGTGATTTGAAAGAAATCATATATCTACCATCAGGTTTATTTACATACACAGCCATAAAAACCTGTGTGTTTTACTTTGTGAAAAAGAGAGAAGGAACAGATGTTTTAGAAACCAAAATTAATGTATCGAAATCACAAAAAGAAACCGGTAGAGATTACAAGTTTTCAAAAACACATCAAACAACCAAAGTCAAGTTTTATGATTACAATCCTTATGAAGATGTTAAAAATCTATTGGTTGAAGTTCCTATTGATAAGATTGCGAGTAATTCATATTCACTGAATTATGCTGAATATATGAAAGATGAAACCGAAGAAGAACATTATGAAGATGGTGTTGTTGTAAAAACACTTGGGGAAGTTTGTAGTATTGATTATGGAACACGAATTGTAAAAGGTAATAATACAGAAGGAGATTATCCGGTTTATGGAAGTGGAAGAGCGATGTTTTCAACTGAAACATTCAATCGTGAGGGTTTTAATATATTAATTGGTAGATTTGCATTATCATTAGAATGTGTTCGTTTTGTAAATGAAAAAATATTCTTAAATGATAGTGGATTATCTGTAAAACCCAAAACAGATATTTTATTACATAAATATGTTGGATATTACTTATTACATAATCAAAGTATTATATATAATTGTGCGAGAGGAACAGCACAGAAAAACTTGGAAATGGATATATTCAAATCAATAAAAATCCCAATCCCGTCACTTGATAAACAACAAGAAATCGTAAAATATTTAGATTTCATATACGAAAAAGCAAATAAAACGAGTAGTTCAAAAATTGAGGAATTGAAGCAACTGAACGAGTTTTGTTTGAGTAATCAACAAATATTTGGTGAGAATGTTGCGAAAACACTTGGAGAAGTTTGTAATTTCTTGAATGGAAAAAAAAGGAACGCAAGTGAAGCAATTGAAAATGGTAAATATAAATTTATTACTTGTAGTATTCAAGGATATTCATATTTGAATGAATATGATTTTGAAGAAAAAGCATTAATCATTAATTCTATTAATGGGTCTGGAAAATGTATGATATATTGTGCGGATAAGTATTCAACAACAAATAATAACTTCCATTTTAAGGTTACAAATAAAGAACAATATATAACGGAATATATTTATTACTATTTATATCACAATATAAATCTATTAGAAGATGGATTTATTGGTGCTAACCAAAAAAAAATATCAAAAGAATACATCAGTGGTGTTAAAATCCCAGTTCCTTCACTTGATAAACAAAAAGAAATTGTTGAGTATTGTGAATATAATGATACACTCATTAAACAATTAGAGAAAGAGATTGAAAATAATAAAAAACAAGCACAACAATTTATTACAGGTATTGTAAAAGCACAAATTCAGACAGAAGAAGAACATCATGATACAAGTTCTGAGCCGATTGATGAACTTCAAAATGAAATAGTATCTGTTGAAGAAGAAGTAGTTATTGAACCAAAACCAAAGACCGAAATTATAATCAAGAAAAAAGTCAAAAAACCTCTTGTTATTGTTGAAGAATATAATGAAGTATAATTATTAACATTCATTTATTAGCACATAATTTTTATAACTCCGTAAAATAAATATAATTAATTATAAACATTTTTTTATTCCAAATTTTTATATCATATAATGTTTATTTTGAGCAACCATATTCCCAAAGTCGACTCGAATGAAGAGGCGGTATATAATCGTTACAAGCAGGAGGGATCATAAGGAGGGATCATAAGGAGGGATCATAAGGAAGGATTAAAAGGAAGGATTAAAAGGAAGGATTAAAAGGAAACCTTGGTTTCCTTTAAGGAGTTTAAAGGTAAATCCTCGGTTACCTTATAAAATGGAAACCGCTTGTAATAAATGCAAAAAAGACTTTGATAAGGAAAAGGTTTTCGAATGCCTAATCTGTTGCAAAGAAGACGACACCACTCCTCTGATGTTTTGCAGAGGATGTACTGACACATGTTTCGCATGTGACGCCACAGGGTGCACCGATTGTGTGAAAACCGCTTGTTGCGATTGTGGCGTTGCGATGTGCAAAAAATGTAAAAACAACGAGACTCCGTGCGGCTGTTCTGGAAAATGTTTTTGGTGCAACCGAGCCCTTACTTGCGAGTCGGACGGATGGACTTGTTGGGTGTGTTCCAGGTGGGGGTGTTACGATTGCCGCTTAAGTTACAACGACTGCAAGGAGTGCAATCCATACATCGATTTGGAATGGGTAGAGGAGGAGGAGGAAGAAGAAGAAGCGGTGAATAATATTTTTTCCGAATAAAAGGATTTTTGATCGCGCGAAGAATTATGTAAACCTCTCAAATTTGTCATATTTATACCATTTACGCAGAAAAAAAAACATAACAATTTATTGTGGTCGTTGTGGTCGTGATAGAACCAGTCATTATGCTTCAACAATACAGTAGAGACAAATATTTTTATAAAAATGAAATAATCCTTACATATATTTTGCAAAGAATATAAAGTTTTTTTCAATATATTCTGTAATAAAATGGATACCGACACTATAATATCAGACATCACCGATAATAATTCAATTGATTCACAAAAACAAGATGAACTTCGAATAAAGACCGATCAAAATCTAAACAATCTCACTAACGACCAACGCAGAGACAAATGCAACGAGTTGGGAATCAAAAATGCAATCAAACTGAAGAAACCTGAGTTGGTACAAGCCCTATTGTCGGAGTTTATGAAACTGGTTGTCGATGTTAAAGACAAAAAAGTCAATGACCTGAAAGCGATTTGCAAACATTACAATGTAAAGTTTGGTGTTGGAACCAAGAAGGATGAACTGTATTGGCTAATTCTTAACCATTGTTCTGAAAACTTAATTTTTAAGTTGAATGAACCTGAATTAAAGATAGCAGAAGCCAAGGTCGTTGAAGCAAAGGTCGTTGAAGCCAAGGTCGTTGAAGCCAAGGTCGTTGAAGCCAAGATACCTGAACCTAAGGTTGCTGAACCAAAATTATCATTACTTGATCAGTTAGAAAAACAACGTCAAGAGATTGAGGTAAAAATGCAAGAGGAACTCAAAAAACAAGAAGAGGAAATCAAAAGACAAGAGGAGGAAGTTCGTCGTGAAAAGGAAGAAGCAGCACGACGCGAAAAGGAAGAAGCAAAGAAGAAGAAGCAATCCATTCCGAAGAATGTCCGCGTCATCGTGTGGAATCACTACATTGGCGAAAATATTATACAACATCGCTGCCTCTGTTGCAAGAAAGTACTGATCTCAAACACCAATTATGAGGTTGGTCATGTACTGAGTGAGAAGAACGGCGGGACCCACGAAATAAACAATTTGCGACCGATTTGTTTCGCGTGCAATCATTCAATGGGCACCGAGAATATGATTGATTTTGTTGTCAAGTATGGGTTATACATTGGGTAAACCATTCAAAAAAAAATTATTGAAAATTATATAATGATCAATAATCTTCCATTAGACATTCTAAAAGAAATAAAAACATTTCTTATTCCTCCATCAAACCGTATAATATTTACCCAGATGTCGGCAAATAGTTATGTTTCCAGTTATAGTTCAAGATATGAGAAGGCATTCATCGGCAATAAAATGGTGAGAAACGATAAGGGAATGTTCTTGTCAAGAATCAGTAAAAAAAATAACAAACATCGATATTACGTAACAACCGAAATAATAGACACAATCGAGGTTGAATATAACGATAGCGTGATCGAGATGAACTATTATGAATATAAGTCGAAATATGTTGGGAAAAATATAGATGACGCATTATTACACCTGATTTTATTGGTGTAAACCGATGAAGATTTACACCATTGAAGAATTAAAATGGGACATTTTAATTCTCCAAGGGAGCGGTATCGGTAACGATTTGAAATGACACCCCGACGGGGTGTCCCATTTTAAATCTTCACCGGTATAAATCGGCACGCTTTACGTGCCTGTTAATTCATATATCGGCAACGTTTCCTTTGATTGTTCAAAGGTGTAATAACATTTTTGTCTCTCAACGGAGTTAAAGATTTTATCTGAACAATATATAAAGAGGATGCCACGCATTAAGCTCTCTGAACAATACCACGAAGAGCGCGAAGAATTATGTAAAAAGTTGATTGAAATTACCGGAACCGAGTTCTTGCTCAGCGAACTCGACGAGAACCTTGAAAAACAGGCGGCCATTTTGGCGCTCAAGGACGAGATTCAAAAATGTTTTGCTTGCTCTGTAATCGCTGCTTTCAAAACGAATTTCGACTGCAAACGACCCTACTTGGGTATTGTTCGAGGAATTCTTCGAAAACAAGGATATACATTCGAAGTTTGTGATCTATCTTTAAAATTAGAAAATGGATTTTATTTAAAAACCATGAAATACAAAATATTTAGGAATAATTAATAAATTAACCTCTCGTAAATTATTTAATTTTATTATCTTTAGGTAAAATATAGAAACTACCATGTCCCAAACCCGCGTCCCTACTACTAATTTCTGCGACTATTACAATATCGAATGGTTCCCTATCAACGTTAGCATTAATGGTACCGAAAAAGTACTCAATGAAATCATGCACGACCTATATAAAAGCATCAAATGTGACGAATGTAAATCATATAAAAGTCACTGCAAATGTGCAAAGCCAAATTTCTATAAAACGTACAAACCCGACATCCACAATTTTACAGACAGACTAAAAGAACGGCAAGCATTATTCATAAAAGCACCCGAACTTTTTACCCACTTAACCATTAGCACCAAAAATATATTTCATATTGATATCGACAATGAAGACTATGAGGATGCATTTGATAATATAGCATATAGTAGTCCTTGGTTCCCATCCATGACAAAGTCTTATGGCAAACATATTCTATGCAAATTCGATGGATTTGTTCCTTCTTCGTCTCGTATGCAGTTCCTTAATTGGGGCAAACCAAACGAAGTTGAGTTGCTTTGTGGTATTGGGTCTTATGCGCCTTTCTTTATTGAAAACGCCGATCAACCATTTTATGACTTGAAAGTGAACTTTTTTAAAGTAAAACTTGATATACCAACAGTTTCCAAACCAAAACCACAAATGAGTAAGGCGTTGGTTAAAACTGTTGGTCAGTTTGATAAAATCATGCAGCTTAGTGAAATCATTGATGATAAATTCATCTGTTCAAAGGGTTGCTACGATGATTGGCGAAACATTTTGTGGGGATTGCGGTCCGAAAGCGGCGAGTACAAAGACTTGGCCAAAACGATGTCAAATCGCCCTGGTGCCAATTATGATGAAGCCGTTTTTGACGCCACGTGGGATTCTTACAAAGACGGTAAAATAAGCATCGGGACGTTCTATCATTATGCGAAGAAATCAGACCTTGAGAAATATAATGAAATTATGAATAGTGGTTCCGATACACGCCACTGTTCGAATGATCTTGAAGCCGCTTGTTTTGTTTACGATGATTTGAAGGATTATTTGAAGTCGGTCGATAAACGTATTTTCTATTATAAAGACAATATTTGGATCTCTGACGAAAACCATGTACGCGATGAAGTGTCGCATTATATAATGAACAGCAACATCCATACTATGAAAAATGATAAGACCGGTGTATACTTCCCTTATGTTCAAAATATTTCGAAAATGCGCAATGTCCTTGATACATTGATACTGAAAGTGAATGTAGAGAACGACGATTCGAAGTTGTATGATAAATTTCATAAAAGCACCCGGGGTAAAATCTGCTTTAACGATGGCGTTTTGGATTTCAAATTAAGGACTTTTTCTTTGTGGAGTGACGTTAGACCCGAGGATGTTTGTTCAACTATGAAAATTGATAAAAATTTCAAGGACTATTTTGAGAACCCTGATCGCGCCGTTATTAACGAAATCAAGGAATGCGTTTTAAAACCACTGTTTGGTGATAAAATGGACTTGGCGCTGCACTTCTTGAGTCGTGCACTCGCGGGTCACCACGAAGACAAACGGTGGGCAACATATTTGGGCAATCGAAACTGCGGAAAAGGCCTTCTTTACGAAATTTTACAAGCGGCATTTCAAGGGTATGTTTCTACGTTTGAATTGGGTAATATCATATACAGTCATAAATCGGCAGGTATGGATAATTTGGATTGTTCCAAGAAGTTATATTGGTTAATGGACTTGGAGTTTGTTCGTTTGGCGGTTTCTCAGGAAGTACCTGAAAGTAAGGCGGGATTGTATGTCAACTCCAAAATTATGAAGAAGATCACCGGTGGAGGTGATGAAATCGTCGCTAGGCGGAATTATGACCGCCGCGATACACATTTCCGCATCGATACGTCTTTTATGATAATGGGTAATTACTCGCTGTTGATGGATAGTGAGGACTGCGATGAGAATCGAGTGGAATTTGAAAGTGTTGTTCAATTTAAAAGCAAGGCGGAGATTGATAAGCTTGGCGAAAGCTGCGATTCAGATGAAATGGAAAGATACAAACTTGCTGATCCGATTATCAAGGATAAATGCCGAACTGACGAATGGAGCAATGCAATGATTTATTTGATATTTGAGAGTTATCAAGACAAACCAATCGATATTATTAAGGAGATTGACGATGAGCAGGTTGGTATGGTTGCTACTTTGAAAACGCTGTTTGAGTTTACTAAGGATGACACTCCTATACTTGCATCTGAGGTTTCCTCGTTAATGAAGGGCTTTGATAAAAAGAAATTGGAAATCGAGTTGTCAAGTCGGAACATTTTTAAAAAGAAACACATTAAACGTGATGATCTAAGAATGAAATGGTGCTACTATGGGTTAAGAAAATTATCAACTAAGAAGGCGGATGATAATGATTTATTTTAAGTTAATTTTTTAAGCTGTTTAATAACTGGTTCCAATGGTTCCAAGAATTCTTTGAAAAGTCAAACATTTTATATTTTATAAAACTTATTATTAATTTATTTTAAAAAAATGTTTCATTTTTCAAAGAATTATTGGAACCATTGGAACCATGTTTTGCGAATTGGCGCGATTTCATTCGAATATCAGTGGAATATTTGCCAAGTACAAGGCGGCAATCAACAAGTATTGTGCCTACTCGAACATGGAGTCGATCAAGTTTTTGATGACATATAACAGCAAGAGGGCGTTGATATTTTGGGATTACGATCAACAAACCATTGACCGCCGAACTTTCAAGAATAAGTCTGAAATGATTGCCTCCATGACTTACTTTCGAGAGTGTTACGACGCTTTGAACAAGGAGGTTAACATTGAGGTGCTTAAAAACGAGGTGCCGCCAGTTGACGGAGCGATGATTGCTAATTCCTTGGCGCCAGTAGAAAACAAGTTTATTACATAAGTGCCGCCTGACTTTTGTCCAAATGGGTGTTTTTCGACAAATTCTTAATCATCTTCTTCGCATTGTCTTCGAAATCCCTATCTGAACTGCCACCGATGACCTGTTTCATGAGTAGCACATACTCTTGTTTCTTTTCGTCGTTGGACATGTAGTCGGGGTTTGCGTCTTTCCACAACTGCAATTTGTTGAAACTCTTGTCGGATATTTTCTCCAGAACTTGCTTCGAGATTTTTTTCGTCTCGTCGTTCACCCACTTGTCGTCATTCTTCACATACAAAGTCTCGCGCTTTATGTCCGTGCAATGCATCGGACGCATTTTCAAGTCCAAGTTCTTGTAAGCCTTGTCGAATATTTGCGAAACGGCCTCCACATGGCCTAGTTTATTGTAGAGCAAAACGTCTTCCAATTCTATTTGAATACTTTTTGCAAAATCGAAGATGTTGACTGCGTCTTTGCAGTACTCGTTCAAAAACACATTGAGGTTGAAGTTGTTATTCGTGGTGCTATTATTCAAGATGATTGTGGGTGAGTTTTTCGCGATGGTCATACACAAGTTGGCGATTTGCTTGATTTGTTCAGAGTCATTTTCCTTCGAATTTTTAAAGGCATTGATGAACTCGATCATTGTCTCATTGTGTTGCATTAGTTTCGAATTCTGGCTTTCCACAATATTCAGTATTTTGTCTTTCTCTTCGAGTCTTTCCTCAAGGGTTTTGTTCTTTTCTTCCAAACACTTGTCGGCTTCTTCGGAATTGTAATAATCAGAAGAGGAATAGATGTTTTTGTAGTATTTGTCATTCTTCTTTTTGATTTCTACCAAGGCCCTTTCATTGAATATCTTGTCGACCGCGCTCAAACATTTGGGATTGGTGAATCCCAAAAATCCGCTAATATTGGCGTCGATTTTCCCCGCATAGATGTAGTCGCATCTCCCTTCTCTTTTCAAGTTGCAAATGTTAATCCAGTCGCCTTTTTTGTAATTTTTGATTTCGAAAATAAAGAACCGGCCTCTCGTCATAGTTTTATACACTTCCTAAATAAAAAAAAGTGCACAGAAAAAGTGTGCACTTTTTATTTTTATTTTTGTCGATTTTTGAATCAATTTGTCCCTACAATCTTATAGGGATTTTTCACATCGATTTTGGTCGATTTCTGAGAAAAAGTGCACACTTTTTTTTGTGCACTTTTTATTTTTTTTTCGGCCGATTTTTCAATCAATTTGTACCTACATTTTTATAGGGACTTTTTCAACTCCATTTTGGCCAATTTTCGCGAAAAAGTGCACACTTTTTTATAAATGTCCAAAAACGCTTCACCCCCACTTTTCAAACCAGGGGGCAAACTTTTTTGATTTTTTAAAAATGTTTTTTTTCACTTTTTTTCAGCGAAAAAAACGTTACTGGTTTTGCAGCGAAAACATTTTATAACAAAAAGTGGGGAATTTATTTGACTTTTTACAAGATAATTTTGTAAAAATCGATTTTGGACATTTATAAATGTCCAAAATGGAAATCTCACGGGGTCTCCCAAGATCAGATATTTTATATAAATTTTTATATGTAGAGAATGAAATCCTCAAGACTTGGTCCCTACATTTTTGTTGATAGTGGTTTCAAAATGCGGTTCCCCTACATGGTTGCTTAGTGTGCTCTTCTGTGCATTTTTCGCCCTCTTTTTGCCGAGTTCTTTCCAACTTTTTGTCTACATTTTTGTAGACAAAAATGCGGTCCATATTTGCCAAAATGCCGAACAAAAGAGCACACTTTTGTTTTGTCATAAAAAAAAGAAAGATTCAATAAAAATGACTATAAACACATTTGACGACAAAAGTCTTATTTTAAGATTTACCGATGCTACAATTCCAATGAAGAGGCCGTTTACAATCGTTATAAACAGGTTTCGTTCGGGTCTCATTTTGATAGAAGCGGTACGAGGCTTAACGAAGATCCCGGAAAACTCTTGTTTATTGCTGATTGAGAAAAGGTGTAAAAGATGGACAAACTTTTTAAATTTTTTTTCTATTACTTAAATAAAAACTCATAAAACTCACCACACTCACCAACACCCTGTTGAAATATTATAAGGGCCACTTTCATTTACATATCGTAAAACAACTGAACAGTTTCAATTGTTTTGTTGGTCGTATTTTCAGGATTCACCCAATAAGCAATATTTTCTTCCAAAACAGTGAGCCGCCGATTCCATTCTTTTCTTTGGGACTTTTTGACATCGCAAATTCCGTTTTTGTTAATGCCCCAGCACGAATCAATGGTATAACCATCTTTTTCATAGTCATCCGGATTAAAACGAATAAAAACGATGGGTCTGTGTGCCAAATCTTGTGACAACTCCATTATGCGTTTATTTTGACAACTGCAATCATAATCGATGTGCTGATTTTCGTCAATCTCTACAATCACGATTTGGTATAAAAGATCAACCAGCAAATCGGGTCGGCGTCTCGAGCATCCGTCAGATATTTTTTTATCAGCGATCCAGTTTAAATCTGGAAATTTTGTTTTTACATATTCGACGACTGCGTATTCTTTCGTTTTATAATTTCGAGTCACTGGTTTGTCTGGAAATAAATTTACGTAACAAAATTGGCAATATCCGTCGTATTTTTCGGTGACATATGTTGAACACCATTCGCTTTTGCACGTTTTACTAATGACATTAATCATTCCTTCTTTTTTGTGGATTGAGCAATATAATCCTTTGGTCTCGCCTCCCTTATTAAAGTGTGGTTGTTTGTCGCACTCTAAACATGTTTTACTTTTTACATTAACCATACCTTCCTTTTTATGTGCAACACAATATAACGCACGTTTTTCACCAACTTTGTTAAAAAATGGTATTGTTGAACATTCGAGACATGTTTTATCTTTAACATTAATCATACCTTCTTTTTTGTGACTTGTACAATATAATGCTTTTGTTTCACCAACTTTGTTAAAACATGGCTGTTTACTACATTCTAAACAAGTTCTACATATAACATTTATCATTCCCTCTTTTTTATGTTCAGTACAGTATATTGGAATTGTTTGTCCTTCAATATTAAAACACGGTTGAGTTTTACACTCAATACATGTTTTAGTTTTTACATCGACCATGCCATCCTTTTTGTGTGCAAAACAATATAATGGTTTTTTTTCGCCTTCGGTATTAAATAGTGGTAATTTTTTGCATTCAACACACGTTTTGTCTTTAACGTTTACCATGCCATCCTTTTTATGCGCAACACAATATAACCCAGTAGTCTCACCTTCCTTATTAAAAACTGGTCTAACATTACAATCGAGGCATGTTTTGCTTTTGACGTCAACCATGCCCTCTTTTTTATGCAAATTACAGTATATTCCAATTAATTCTCCTTCTTTATTAAAAGTTGGTCTAACATTACATTCGAGACAAGTTCTGCATTTGACGTCAATCATTCCATCTTTTTTGTGACTTGCACAATATAATCCAGTTTTTTCACCTTCTGTATTAAAATATGGCTGTTTATTGCATTCGATACATGTTTTACTAATAACGTTTATCATTCCATTTTTTTTATGTGTTACACAATACAATCCTTTTTTCTCCCCTTGATTATTAAAAGTCGCTCTAATTTTGCAATCTAAACACATATTTGCGAGTACATCAATCATTCCAACCTTTTTGTGTTCGGCACAGTATAACGCTTTTTTTTGTCCTTCAATGTTAAAATGGGGGCTTTTATTGCATTCTAGACATTTCTTATTTTTAACATCAACCATTCCGTCTTTTTTATGCATTGAACAGTATAGTGCTTTCTTTTCACCCATAGTATTAAAACTTGCTCGAATATTACACTCGATGCAAATATCATTTTTCATGTCGATCATTCCGTGAGTTCTGTGAACAATACAGAACAATCCTTTGGTCTCTCCTTTTTGATTAAAACTTGCTCGTTTGTCACATCCATCAAACTTACACATTTTTTTGTCTATATACTATGTAGAGAATCATTTAAATCATTATAATAACCTTTAAATTTTATTATCTTAAAAATTTTTTAAGCAAACATCGACAAATCTATTGTACATGATTTTTTTACAACGGGTTCGTCTTCTTCGTCTTTGTCTTCGTCGTTTTCCTGTATTGTTTTTGCAGAAACTACCTTTTTAACTTCATTGTCAAATTTTGGGGTGAAGACTTTATCCCATCTCGACAAATCTGGCGTATATTGACTCGAAGTGGTTTTTATGATTGCGTATTTTTCTTTCCTGTAGTATGTTTTTCTTTTTAACCACTGTTTTTGAAATAAATCATGAGTATCGACGATGTCTACAACGACCGGCATTTCATGATCAGACCGTAAAATGCGTCCCACAGTTTGCTCAATCGTTGTGCGCGGACTGACCATAAGTAAACAGCATAGTGTAGGCACATCTAAATATACAAACGATTGTAAAAAAGAAAATTAAAAATAGTGTTGAGAAAATGAGTTAATTCTGTAAATCTATATTTTTGGAATTAATTGATAAAATATCACTCACCTAATGCCTCTTCACACATGGCAAACGACCCCACCATAATCTGTTTACTTTCGCTCGCACTTAGGTCTGCCTTTTTCATCCCACCCAAATAGTAGCCAACCGAGGCGAACCCCGACGCTTGTATTGCATCGTGTATATAATAAAGAACGCTCCGGTTATGCGCAATCACCATGATTTGCTGGTCGGGGTTTTCGACAAACATGTCACGAATGACTCGAAGAATGAAATCGGACCTGGGCGTATAGTCGCAGAGTTTTGAAATCATGGTACTGAACGCGGGATTTCCGCGAAAGTCGTACTCAACCTTTTCGAAATCGGGGTCTTTGGATTCGTAGACGATTTGTCGCACCTGGACGTGCCGCTGTTTTTTCGAGACCATGCGGTAAATGATATCGCCCAAGAACATTTTGAAAACGAAGGTGGTGCCGTCTTTGCGGTCCATGGTGGCGGAGAGCCCGAGCGTATACTTGGTGACGATTTTGAACAAGGATTGCGAAAAGACCTCGGAGCCGATGTGGTGGACCTCGTCGATCAAGAGGAGACCGAATGAGGCGAACACAGAGTCGGGATAGTCCTTCATCGAGAGACTTTGCAACATGCCGATGACGATGTCCTTGTCGTCGACGTCAACGACAGGGCCCTGGATGCGGCCGACGCGCGCACTCGGCAAATATTGCTGGATACGTTCGATCCACTGATTCAACAGAAACTCTTTGTGAACGATGATGAGGGTTTTCTTCTTCATGACGGAGACGATGTTGAGACCGATGACGGTTTTGCCCTGGCCGCACCCGAGGGTGATGAGACCGCCGCTGTGCGAGTTCGTGTAAGCCTTGACGACATCTTGCTGGTAATCGCGCAGAGTCCCCTGAAAGGGGACGTCGATGTCGTCGCCCTCTGAAATCTTGGACAGCTTGGCTGGGCCGAAATGGTCGTACCCGAAATAGCGTGGCACATACAACTTTTGTCCGGATTCGCGGTAGGCGGGGAACGAAGCGGTTGCGGGCATCACCATGCCTGGAGTACAAGGGCGAATCATGAGCGTGTCCTTGACGGACTGGATTTGCGCGGGAGTCAACTCCGATTTTAGTATGGTGTACCCCTTGGGACCAAGATAAGTCGTCAAGGTTTTAGGCATTTCGCCAAGGACGGCGGGTTTTGGGGCGGCTTTTGAAAATGGCTTCATGGTTTTGTAATAATTTATTTATGAATCCAATATATATATAAAATGATGTTTTCTTCTTATTATGACTCGTTGACAAAGATGGAAATCGGCATGTTGATTATTTTCGTAGTTTACCTCGTAATGGATATTTACCCCCCGGAATTAATGGCGTCCTACCTCGACACATCTCTTGGCATGGTCGGCATCCTTCTCATCACTCTCTATGTTTTCATAAATTACCACCCCATTTTAGGCGTTGTTTTCCTGTTTGTCGCTTACGAGATTGTCCGCAGAAGTGCTCGTGTGAACAATCGAGTTCCTATGATGCAGTACACCCCCTCACAAGTAAAGAAGGACGCTGAGCTGGCGTCCATGAACCCGGTAGCTCCTACATCCTTGGAGGAGGAGATGGTCGATAAAATGGCGCCGGTGGGGAAGAGTAGCATGATAACTTACACGATGAGTGAGTACAAGCCGGTGTCGTCGGACATACATAACGCGTCTGTCATTTAAGATATTTTACAGAATTATTTATAGCACATGTAAAAGTCGGCGTTTTAAATGTGCAAAGGTGTAAAAAAAAAAGGTCGAATTCATTTTTTTTTAAGGCTTTTTCAAAAATCCTAATCCAAAAATAGGTTTTGCGACAGGGGGTGGCGCTGCGACAGTGGGTTTATTAAATAATGTATTAAATTGTTTACCAAAAAAAGTGTTTGGTGTCAGCGCCATTCCCGATAGTACGAAAACTAAAACTGATGTAAACATCAAAGATCCAGTTACAATCATGTAGTTTGTATGCTTCTTGTATACTATGGTAAGAACTATTAAAATTATTAATGAGACAATGGATGATACTAACAATATTTTTCGAATCAACCCACCATCGTTCATGATAATTAAATGTATACAAATACTAATGAGAACAATATTTAAGAACAACATTGTGAATGAATATGTTGTTGTTGTCGCGGTTTTGTCCTGAGCGGTTTTTTTTTTTGCATTTTCCGAATAACCGCACACAATTTCGTCCTCGACTTTTGTGGGGTTTATCGTGTATTTTTGTCCCGCTGATGGAGTTGGTATGGTTACGGCACCACCCGATAATAAGAAATTACTGTTCACTGTAATTGGTTGATGAAATACAAAGACATGACGATTGTCTGTCCCCAAATAATGATAGATCTTATTTTGGTTCATAATGATGTCAGAATTCAAATCAAGCGAAGTTGCTGACTGACTATTCAACTTGCTCAAACTTGTTTTCGATGTTTTTATGGGGTTGATAGGTATCACAACCAAAAATGTCCCATCAGAATTTGCTTGCTGATGTTCGAGTACTAATTCGCGCGGATAATTTGTTAGAGTGGCGGGGTTATTTTGGCGTATGTAACCCTTAATCGTTGCACCGCTTATATATAGGTTATTATTCCCGTCAGTATACGAAAAATTTGGTCCGACGCTATTGTTGGGTAGAAAAAAGTTGTTCTTTGCAGTATCATATATTATGTTATCAACAACAGGATAACTAAATTGAATGGATACTTTGGGGTCTGTAGGATATTCGGTGCTTAAAAAAATGTTTCCCATAATTATATATATACACTGATATTATATATAAAATTGCATGGATCGGAAAAAATACAAAAACGGATTTAGAGTGGTGCACGACAATTCTAACAAACATTCCAAGATCGCTTCGATCCAAGTTTTTTGCGACGTGGGGAGTATCCACGAGCCCGAAGAGTCGCGAGGGTCGGCACATTTCATCGAACACATGTGTTTCAAGGGCACGGATCGATTGAAAACGTCGGCAGACTTGAATAAAATCTTCGTGGACCAGACAGGATCGATTCTAAATGCTTTCACCGACCGACGCTATACCTGTTATTATGTGACTACACATACCGACAATGTAGCCATCTGTATAAAAACCATCGCTGACATGGTTTTGAACTCTACATTCGACAAGACAGAGTACATGAAAGAAAGAGACGTTGTTAAAGAGGAAGCGGTGAAGGACGAGGACGACTATGAGCTGTTGGCGCTAACAAATGCAGATAAACAGATATATGCCGGATCGCCTTACGAGCACACAGTGGATGAGTTAAAGTACCACGTGGGCAAACACACGCTCAAGTACGAAAACATTTTGGGAATCTACAAGAAATTTTACATCCCCTCGAACATGATTTTGAGCGTGTGTTGCGCGCACGACTTTGCCGACATTTGCAAGATGGTGGAGAAATCGGATTTTGTAAAAACCGCGTGCACAATCGAACCGAAGCAACCAATCAACCTCTACATTACCCCGCAGTCCGACATCGTCTTCAAACTGGAGAAAAGGGTCACGAACCCGACCCATTTGTGCATTGCGTTCCGAAGTTGTCCTCTAACGAGTAGAGACAAATATGTGATGAAATTGCTGAAAACCATTTTGGGAGAAGGTGCGAAGATGAACAACCGGATGTTTACGATATTGAGAGAGGACAACGGACTGACATATAGCTCGTATGCATACACGGATTTTTTCGAGCACATGGGGGACTTCAAAATGTATGCCGAGTGCGATACTGGCAAACTATTCAAGAATGGTGCGAAGCCGGGGGTGTTTCCTTTGTTAATTGGCATGATTCGCGACTTGTTGAGACGCGGGGTGACGGAAGACGAGGTGAAAACCGCGAAAACATTTCTCGAGTCCACGCAAAAAATGAAGAGCGAAGACTCGGAAGTGGTGGCGAAATATAATGGCAAGAACGAATTGTTTGGGAACCTGGGTGCGCCCTCGTACCAAGACAAGTTTGACAAGTTGATCAAGCCGATCACGAAAGCGGAGGTGGACGCATGTATTCGCAAGTATTTTAAGAAAGAAGGGATGGTGGTCTCGATCGTGTCGTCGAACCCGCCGACGGAGAAACACCTAAGAAAAGTGATTGACATCTAGTTGTGATGCATATGCTCTCGCTAATTTTAGAAAAATCATCAAACCACGTCGAATTTTCGCGCATCGAGTCTTGTCATGTAGGTGTCGCGAATCAGCCGCAACCCCACTATGAAAATGGCGATGCAAAGTAGTAGAATAAACGAGTTCATCTGTTTTTTTGTTTTATGACACAGCACCAATTTTTTTATAAATTATATATTTTATAATAGTCAATATATAGTTTAGTAAAATAATGAATAAAGAAGACATTTTTGTATATGTCGTCGTAATTTTTATCATTGGTGTATGCGCATATATGTATTTTGAAAACAGCGAATTTCAACTGAAATGTGTTGTTTCGACGGTGGACGGAAACAAGTATTGCGTTCGAGAGAGCAGCAAAGTAAAAGACTCCGCCGATTTGTTGGCCCGTGTGACCGAGAAGTGTAAAAAACTGGTCAAATATGTGGGCGAAAAGTTTCCCGACCAAGAGAATGTAAAACGCTTAGTGAGCGGATTTAATCCTCAAAAAGTGATGGAGACGTTGCCGACCAGTGAGTACACAGCTT
>Ga0315909_10001802_pt1 | contig 28313 bp, 11 predicted proteins | sample LakEriMetagenome_11_FD_203527 | JGI IMG/M metagenome (GOLD analysis project Ga0315909, IMG submission 203527) | Freshwater fungal communities from buoy surface, Lake Erie, Ohio, United States - Buoy 2 MA125 | ecosystem: Environmental > Aquatic > Freshwater > Lake | place: USA: Lake Erie, Ohio... | reverse complement strand
TGGAACGAAACAATGCTTCCACATCTTGATTTGCTTGCTCGTGCATTAGACGAACTTGACGAAGTTAACTATGTTGACTTTGATACATCACATGTTCCAATTCTGATTCTCTACAAGCAGGAGCGTTCGCGTTACCACCTTGACGAGTTCAATGCTGGCTTGCTGAGCGCGAATGAGTACAGAGATTCAACAGGTCGCAAGACCGTGAAGTCTGACCTTGCTGACTCGTTGTTGATGAACCCGAACTTGACACCGATTGCAAACACTGAAAAAGAAATGGAACAAGCAGCACAAGGCGCAGTTCCAGGAATGCCAGGAATGCCTCCAGGGCAACCAGGAATGCCAGGAATGCCAGGGATGCCACCAGAAGCAGCAGGCGCACCTGGTCTTGAAGTTGGGCCAGATGGAAGCATGGCAAGCCCGCTTGACCCGAACACCATGGCTGGTTCGCTCGCCGCAGCACAAGCAGCACCACCTCCAGGTGGGGCAGCACCAGAGACAGCAATGGCTCCACCTCCAACAGCAGTCGCATCGGCTGAGCCATTTGGCGGAATTGAAACAAAACAGGAAAACCTTGAACTTGAGCGTTGGAAAGAAATTCTCGGTCGCAGTTTTGAGCGAGTAATTGAGCGTCAGCAACGGGTCACAATGGAAAAAGTCAACGGCATGAAGTCAAAGAAGGCGCTTGCTGCTGGGACTCTTGACATTGAATCAATCTTTTCTGTTGAAATCTGGAATAAGCAGATGGAAGAAGATATTCGTCCAGTGATTGCGACAATCATTCAAGATTCACAAGAAACTTCTAAGAAGTCGCTCAACAGGGTTGATGTAGTTTCTCAAATTGATTCACACATTGCTCGCTTCAAGAGGGTCAACCAAGAAACGCATGAGCAACTTGTTTCCGCATACATGTCAGCATTGCCAGTGCCTAATGAAGACAATCGCAGCACCGTCTTTAGGGCCTCGTGTGTTGGTATCTTCACAAACTTGATGGCCAAGACCAGATACGAGGTTTCTGAATCAGAAGCCCGTCGTGCTTGGGGATTTGCAAGTTAATTTCAGTAATTAGTTTAATTTACTGAAACTATAAAGAATACTTGCTTCAATTTGCGATGTCTGTCGTTTATTATCGTTAGTACGCAAGGACGGCATTATGTACAACGAAATTCAATTCAAAGCAAACTCTGGTCAGGTAAACATTGACCAAGCAGAAGGAATTGTTGAATGCTTCGTTGCTGGAATTGGTAATAAGGACTCAGTAGGCGACATTGTTCTCTCTGGCGCTTTCACAAAGAGTCTTATGCGCCGCAAGCCTCGTGTTGTTTGGGGCCACAACTGGAATGACCCAATCGGGAAAGTTCTTGAAATTTACGAAGTCCCATCAAGCGACCCTCGTCTTCCAGCAAAAATGAAAATGGCTGGCATTGGTGGTCTATTTGCAAAAGTCCAATTCAACCTCAACTCAGAAAAAGGGCGAGAGGCTTTCGCAAATGTTGCGTTCTTTGGTGTGGAACAAGAGTGGTCAATTGGGTACAAAACACTTGATGCAATTTTTGACAACACCCGTCAAGCAAACTTGCTGCGAGAGGTTGAACTCTACGAAGTATCTCCAGTTCTTCACGGTGCAAACCAATTGACTGGAACAATCTCCGTTAAGAGCGACGAAGAGAAGATGCACATGATGGGCGGAATGGGAATGCCACAGGCAGTTGTCATTGCCCGACCAGAGTACGAAGGTCCGCAAGAACCTCGTGACCCATTTGCGATGGGCGTAGCACAACCCCTTTCTGATGAGCGCCGTTCAGCCGTTCAGCAAGAACTAATCAGCCGAACTGGCGGACCTATTCATGTGCTTAAAGCAACAGAGTCATCTGTCGTTTTCATGAAGCCAGGTCGTGGATTATTCAGACTTGGTTACTACTTTGACGGCGAGCAATTCATGTTTGGCAAGCCAGAGCCAATGGGTCAGAAACCAGTCGCGGTTGTTCAGAATGTTCCGCCACGACCAAACATTTCTGGTCCAACGCCAATTCCTGGAATTAGCGGAAAGCCAAACATTGGGTCGCCAGCCGCACAGTACCCAACACCTGCGCCACAAGACGACATGAGTTTGATGTTCGGAATGGTCAAGCCAAAGGGAACTGAAAAGTCTCTTGAAGACGAAATTGACATGCTTCTTGAGAAGATTGACAATGATGAAAATGTTTCAATCAAGTCAGACGCAATTGAAAAACTTAACTCGGTTGTAAGAACTTTGCAAGAAATAATCGGCACCGAAGTTGAAGAAAAGTCTGAACTAATTATTCAATGCGCCCCAGAGCATGCCTTTGAAGCAAAGCAACTTCTTGACCCAGTTTTTGATTACCACCAAGTTGAAACACTGGTTACTGAAGAGGGAATTCTCATCACATCAGACATTGACCTTGACGCATACCAAGCAATTGAGACTGCAACAAAGTCGCTATTTGGCCGCATTGGACGGAGAATAGGGCCAGGTGGTCCAAAAAAAGGTAGGCGCGCAGCGCGCGCTCTCACCCAGATAGAAGGAGTCCTAGACCCTTCAAAGCGTCGCGATGTTGATGGCGACGGCATGATTTTTGACGGAACTTGGCGAGAGATGCCAGACCCAACACGGGCTGTTCCAAACGCAACTGGCTTGATGTCAACAAGGCAGCGAAATACCATCCCTAAGTCTGATGAAAAGTTAAATGTCAGACTTACTCGCACCCAAGCAACAAAAATGCTTGATGGCATTAAAAAACTTTCTGGCAGCGATTCAGACGGCCCACTAAAGGACCTTCGTGATGAAATTGACCGCCGTAAGTACATCGGCGACCCAAACATCTCGCCAAGCATGCTTGATTCTGCTCTTGAAGAAGTAAACAATCGTAAGGCAAATGGTGAAGCCGTTGATAAATTCCTTGAAGACGCCCTCAACGAAATGAAAACAACTGGCGCATTCGGGCAAAATAATGCGCGCAGTCGTGCTGGTCGCCCAACTGGCGCTGCAGCACCCAAAAAAGAAGGTCAGCAGAATTTTGCAGGATATTCATTTGAAAAAGTAAAACCAGAAGGCTGGGACCTAATGTCCCTTGAGGATAAAGAAAACTGGCTTGCAACATCAGCGACTACGGCCAAACTTGCGACTCGCGACAGAGACAGAATTCTGGCGCAGGTCTACGAGGAAATGGATAGGCGCGATAGGAGGGCTCAGGCTCGCCAGCGTTCGGTCGGTCGCGCTGCTACTGCTCCAAAACCAGAGCCAAAGCCAGAGCCAAAACCAGAAGCAAAGCCAGAACCAAAGGCTTCAAAGCAAACCGATGATGACCTGACCATAGACCCTGCGCTACTTCGCAAGCGGTATCAATCCTTGACCGATGACGAAAAAGAAGAAGTTGACATCTATGAGGCCGCCGTTATCGGGAAACTGACAGAGCGACTTCGTGCAACTAACGCAAAACTTGATGAAACTGGCAAAAACGATGTTGCCGAATTAGTCAACAACGCGCTATCGGAAATTGACAACGCACTTGGCGATGGTGCAAATGAAGATGCAATTAATGACGCACAAGACGCAATCTCAAAACTGCTAAGGGAATTGAACACCTCGTACGGTCCAAAGCCTAAGAAGCCAAAAGCCGAAGAAGAAGGCAAGCCAGAAACACCAGACAAAATTTCTAGTGCTGCTGGAAAATTTAGGAGTTACTTCACGACCGTTAACGAGGCGCTTGACAAAATGCTTGAGCGCCGTCGCGAATCCACTGCGGACAGAGGCGACGAAGGCGAGTTGGACCTATCCGAAAGAGCGGTCTCGGGCCGAGTTCGCGGATTTGACGAAACAGATATTCCGTCAAGAATGCAGAACTCGCTAAAACTTGCACGCTCATACAGGGATGCAAGTTCCCGACGAAAGACTTCAGGTGCAGGTCTCACATTCCAGAATAGAACCCCAGGTGGATTGCGCTCTGAAAGGGGCAAAGTTGAACCTCGGACTGAAATCATCGCTGAGGCAACTTGGTGGAAGAAGATTGAAGAATCACTTCCGAAGGAAATACGAGAAGCAAAAGACAAGGCAACATCTGACGCCCTGACAAGACTGTCAACCTTGCTCAAGCGTCAAGAGTCTGGAAAAACTGGTTCCCGTAGAACAAATGTTGGAACCCTGAATGTCACTCAAAGCGAAGCGGACTCAATCCTTGACGCCGTGATGACAGTTGTTGACCGACAAATGGAAAAAGGTGGTTCGCGAGGAGAGATTTTTGCTGAACTTCTGGAGAAGATTGCACAATCATCAATGTCTACATTTATAGAAAAAGCAACTCCATCGGCAGAAAAACCGAAAAGAAACTAGTTTGATAAGAAATCGCGATTAAAGCGATAGTTCCGCCATATAACACGCGGTGAAGTATAATTTGTCAAATAGAAATTTTCATATAACGAGGTAAGTGGTGTTGTCGCGTCAGCGACTTCATTTCTTTCTGCGGCAACACTTCTAAGGAGTTAGTAAAATGGGCGAGTACGGCGATAAAGCAGTAGTAAAGATTGATGCTGACGGTTCGGTGCTCAAGTGCGCTAAATCTCTTGGCGCAGAAGAATGCGGATTTACTCCTGGCGCAAAAGTTTGCGGCAAGTGCGGAGCAATGCCATTGCAAATGAAGGCAATGATGGAAGACGAAGAAGAAGAGATGCCAGAAGAGGAAATGGTTGAAGACATTTCCACAGACGAAGAGATGCCTGCGCCAAAGAAGAAGCCTGTTGCTCCAATGGCCGAAGAAGAAGACGAAGAAGAAGAAGAAGAGGAAGACGAAGAAGAGCCAATGGCTGGCGACATGGAAGCCATGCGCAATCGTCGTCTTGCTTCAATGGGAATGAAGTCCGCTGATGTTGGTCGCACTGGATACCTGTGTGCGGTTGACCGCAAGGTGTACCCAGGCGGAACTGGCGTCTGCGATGACTGCCCAGGTGGATGCGTTTCCGAAAAAGGAATGCCAGGCTTGCTCCATGTTGAAGGTCTTGCAGAAGACATGTTTGAAGGAAAGATTCTTGACTCTGGATACTCAGCAGAGGCAGACATGTTCGTTGTTGATGTTCAAGCAAAAGACGGTCGCGCGGTTGAAGTCTTCGTTGACGGAACTAACGGCGAAGTTCTTGGCTGGCACAAACTTGACCAAGATGCATTTGAGCAGAAGTCACTTCTTGACGAGATGATGCTCATTGACTTCAATGAGGCAGCAGAAATTGCAGTCAAGTCAATTGAAGGAAGCGTAGTTGCTGTAGAGCCAGATGTATTTGAAGGCTACGACGCATACGCTGTTGAAATTGACGGCATTGATGGCAAGTCTTACGATGTGTTCGTTGCTCTTGATGGTGAAGTCCTTGGTTACGACAAGTACGAGCCAGAGGAAGCAGAAGACATTGAAGCCGAAGCAGCAGAAATTGCTCTCAAGCGTGCATTCACTGAAGACCAACGAACCGCAATGGCCAAAGAAGGCAACGCTCTTCCAGACGGCTCATACCCAATCGGCAACAAGGGTGATTTGCAGAATGCAATTTCCGCTTATGGTCGCGCTAAGGACAAAGAGGCAGCAAAGCGTCACATCATGAAGCGCGCAAAAGAACTCGGTGCTGAAAGCATGATTCCAGCGAACTGGCTTGCTGGAGGAGCAGAAATGAGCAAGAAGGATGACGACAGCATTGAAGTCGCTGACAACAGTTTCATGGCATCATTGCTTGAGTTTGAACTCCTTAATGCCGAAGAAGACAACAACCTCTAAAAAGAATCAAAAACAGATTCTAGAAATTGGAGCCCGTCATGACGGGTAAATCACTTCGTCTTACACGCACGCTTGTAAGCAGGAAGTTTGCACCGCCAAAATCGGCAGACGAACGCGCCATTGAGTTTCTTGCATCAAAAAAAGAAGTTGTTACAAAGTCATTTGACGCTGAACTTTCCGTAAAAGCACTCGGCAAAAATGTTGGTAAAAAGCCGCCGTCTGCAGATAACAAGGAAAAGCGCAAAAAGGGCAAAGGCCCAAACAAAAGGTTCGGCCTTGCTGTTTTTGACCCTAACGCAAAGAAAAAAACTGGTCAGGTTTTCATTCCATGGATTGCTCAATGGGGGAGAACTGGAAGTGATGAGTTTCCAAACTTTGGCTGGATAGACCCAATCGCCGAATTAAAGCCAAGTCAAACAAGTGCGCGAATGGCGCAGGCTAGCGAAAAAAAGAAGAACGGAGTTAGCGTCACTTACTCGGATGTTGTGCGGAATCCACGGACTGGAGAATTTGATACAAAATCGCTAGGAAGGACTATTGGTCAACTTGTTCCAGGTGGAGAAATAGCAACACGAGCAGCATCGGCACTCGGTCTCTGGCAGGATGCCGCTGGAAAACTGCGATGTCCACCTGGCGTTCCTGCGGCCAACCAATTCACCGACTCATCTGGCTCAAACTGTTTTGACATCACTGAAGGAATGGCAAGCAGGCTTTTGCGGTCAACAATAAATCAAAACCTTTCTCTAATTGATGACATGTCTTTGCTGAATGAAGCAATGACCTATTCTCCAAAAGAAAGATTTGTCATAGATGGGAGAACAGCCAGGTTCCCAGAAAAACGATACGACAGTTTGGTTGACATCGTTAGTGGTCTTGCAAGTTCAAGAGCGCGCATAGAGATGACTGATGGAAAGCGTACTGTTTGGTTGCCGTTTGATGATACCGACCTGATTGATGAAGCAGGAGCGGAAGGGTTCAAGCGAACAGGCCGTATAGAACCAGGGTCAGGCTCTGCGGCATCCGCAACGCCAATTATAAAAGTTGATGCAGTTCCAGAAGTCCCAGAGTCGGCAGATGATTTAATCGGTCCAGACTCACTCCCGATTGCACGAATTGACCCAGATGCATTTGCTGCTGAAGTTCGTGCTCGTGTTCTTGATGCTCACCCAGACATAACTCCAGAAGAACTAGACAGAATCGTCATGCTCGCCGAGCAAAAAGCACGAATGACCGATGCTCTTAACGGAAGAATTGATGTTGCTCTGCAACTCATGAAAGACCTTGGAATAGATATAGACCCAAGCAGCCCGCAAAGCGTCAGTGCTGGATATATGAAGGCGATGGAGGAACTCCGCAAGGCTGGATGGGACATCAACTTTGAAGACACTCTATGGACGGGTGTTGATAGAACTCTTCCATTTGAGGAGCAAGTCGCTCAGCATCACGCCAATGTGTTGAACATGATTGTTCAGAACATGGTTAAAGACCCTGATGGCACTCTTGAAGCGAGGGATGCTTCGGTTGTCAAGAGGATGTGGACTGGTTTAACCAAAAAGAAAAAAGAAGAAGCAATTCGCAACGCAACGATGGCTTACCTAAATGGCGACGCTCCAGAAACATTGAAGACTGACCTAGAGCGAGCACTTCATCGCAACATGGCTCACAGAATGAATAACTATTTTGCAGCCGAACACGGATTCATGCTTGGGATGCTGGCTGAACACAAAATGAATCCAGCAAAAGCAGAATTGCTAAAGCGCGTCGGTGTTATGGACCCATTTGACCCCCGTGTTGGAACTGGTCTTGAAGCGATGGTTGTTCCAGATAAAGATGGAAACATATCAATGCTTTGGAACCCGTTGGGCATGGTTCTTGATGGTAAGCCACCAGCGCCAAGAAACCCAAAAGCATGGCGTTTATACGGAACTAGCGGAAGCGGACTTGAAGTCTCAAAAATTGACGAAGTGAAGAAAGCGGTTGACTCTGCAACAAAGATGGCGATGCTCAACGACATGTTGGGCGGAGATGTTTTTGACTCAATTAAAACCCATGGATATATGGGTGATGTGGCAAAAAATCATGGTGGAGCAATTGGCCATGCGATGTTTGTCTTCCAGCACGAAATGACACACGCACAACAGTACGCAATGGTTATGTACATGATTTCTCATGACAAAAAAGGTCGCCGTATAAGCACGCTGTCAAATGTTGAAATTGCAAAACTTGCGGATGACATAATTACTGGAAATTTCCCAGGGCTTACAATGGAGATGCTCTTCGCTGACGAAAAAGCGATGTCGGCGGTTCATGCAAAAGTTGGCATTGTTATGGACTCAATGGTCAAGGATGGAATGTCTGGCATTTATCCACGAATGCATCTTGAGACAATGCACATACTAAATAAAATAATGGACTTAAAAGATGAAGACCGAGCAACCTTCATCAACGACCTTGAGGATAGGTTCGCAACACTTCGCGAGCGTTCGGGGTTTGATAAAGACCTAACCCCAGAAGAGTCAATGGAACTAAAAGTTCTTAATCACGCTATTTCAACAATACGAGGCATTGATTCATTTGATGATGAGCAATTACAAAATTCGGTTAGAAATCAACGCGCTTTAATGTTTGCTGAATCAGCCGCCGAATTAAGTGCCGCTCGCGCGATGGGGATAATTGACCCCAAGGATGAAAGTGTAACTGCCGCGCTTGCCCACCTTGATGCCCCAATGGACAAGGTTGCGAAAGAAGTCGTAGCAGTAAAAGAATCAAAGAAGCGCAAGTGGCTGGAGCGAGCAGTTGGCGCAGTTGAGTTTTTTAGCGACTTGAAAAATTCAGAATGGTCACTTGAGCAAGCATCTTCTGGAGATATGCCACTAACAATAAATCTTGTCCGTAGGAAGCGCTGGCGCGAAGGCTCAGAGATGGTCGTATCTGAATCAGTAGCAGAATTGTTTACAGTGTCTCTTGAGGAAAGCAGCGGGATACCTCTCGGGTTTTCAAAACTTACACCAGAAGGCGAGTATGAACCATTGCGGGCAGGGGATTTGCGCGGCTTTGCCGAATCCATACTGTCTTCTGGGGTTGAGAAAACTCGTCCATTCAAGGGCCGCGCCTCTGCAAGAAGCCATGGCGCAAAAATGCGTGATGAAGTTATTTCCAGTTCAACTCCAATGGAAATTGCTGCAATGGAAAAAGTCATGCCAGAACGAAGTGACGCACGAATACTCTCGGTTCCTTCGCATGTTTCATACTCCGTAACGGAAAGTGCAAGAATACGAAAAGGCTTAGCGCTTGGAAAAACATTTGATAAGCGTATTGAAGAAGATATTGCCCCACTTCTTAGCGTCATGGATAGGCACACCCTTGATGACGACTACACGGTAATGCTTGACATGGATATCCCTGGTCGGGATGGACTTGTTGAAGGCTCTTCGGTTGAAGTGTCAAATATGTTCAGAGGAATTATTGCTGACCAAAAAACAGTCTTGACCCCAAATCGCGATTCATCAGGAACACGCTTAGTCCTAACTCTCCCACGAGGAACAAGCGCAATCCCAGATGAAGACTTCATGCCTGGCAGAAACGGCAAGAAATCATATTCCGCATTGCTTATGCCTCCAGGAAAAATTAAAATAGTCAGTCGTCAAGATGACGGCACAATAGTTGCACGCCTTGTTGAGCAGGCAAGTCCAAACGAAGTTCTTTCAAGCATGCGCGAGCCGTTGCAAGAAATTGTTTCAAACCCGAATACACCAGCATCTCGCAGGATGGAAGCCCAAAAAGCAATCAACGCCATAGATGCAGCACGCTCAATCAACTTGCCAGTAGGAAAACGCGGAGATGACCGAGTTGCACGAATGTCTCCAGTTGGTCTTGCTTCTGCAAGAGACAGAATTGGAGCGAAGTCCCACAAGTACTATGATGAGGCATTAGAGAAGGTTGAAGAAGATGCATCTAACTGGGAGGGGATGAAACCTTCAACAAAAAATGCGCTCAAGTATGGTTCAACTATCGCCATGACCGCCGCAGCAGCATGGCGAGGAAGAAAAAATAAAAAAATCTCTAGTTGGATGAGTGATTTTGAAGAACATGAAATTGATTTTGCGGAAGAACTACTTCACATCTGGGATGCTGGGGGACCGACTCCGACCGCATACACAATAGCGACTGCAAAAAAAATGATTTATCGGGCACAGGATGAATTTGAAAAATCTGGAATTAGTGGCTCTGATTTCCGCAAACAAGTTGATGACATGTTTGAAGGAATAACAAAAGATATTGAAGAAAAGTTATCCAATGGCAACCGCCGCTTGGGAGAAATGTCAGATGACTTGCGAGGAAATTTTTTACGGCGCATAAAAGGCACGAGTTGGGGGAAATTAGACGATATTCGCAGTGATGAAGTAATGGGCTTAGAGCAAAAACTTGGTCGCATTCTTGCGAAAGTTCGTCGCACCACACCAGATTCGTTGAACGCCCAGCGGCAAAATGGCTCTTCCCAAAAACACCCAGGTATCAAGCGACTTGCAAATGTGACCCCATTGAGGGCTCAAAAAGAAGGTGTCGCAGATGCTGGCGAACTTGACGAAAATCAAGTTACATCTTTACTAAAAAACGAAATTCTTGAAGACATATTTGACATGGCCGATGAAGTTCCTATTGAGCGGCTTGCTAGGTGGATGAAATTGAGGAAAGAAGCACTACAAAAACCAGGTGAAACAATTGGCTATTCGGATAAAGAGGTATTGGCGCGGGCAGCCAAGAGCCTGGTATCAGCGCATATCGGCGATGCTTTATCCGAACAGTTCACCATTGAAGAACTTATAAAGGCAGGACAATCTGAAAGAGTCTATGACTTGCCATCTTATGGTGAAAATATTTTTCAGCACATTTCGGATATTGTTGATTCATACAACAATGGAGATGGAAGTCTAGTGACTTTCTGGTATGTCCCAGAAACTGGAACAATTGAAAAAGAGCGCCCCCGAGGGATTGATGGCGAATACGAGCGATACACCGATGACTGGATGCCATACAACTACCCGAGCGATGACGCGACTAAAGCGCTATACGACGATGCGGCATCTGTGTTGGTAAAACAATGGCAGATAACATCAAATGATAAGAATATAATGAGCATAAGAGTCCAAGATGTTGCGCGTGAAATTTTTGAATTAAATGATTCACTTGGCTGGCGTGCAAAAGTTGGTGAAAGGGAGGGGGTTCTAGGTCCAGAAGAGCATGCCCCTCTTCCAATTTCTCCAGAACAAAAGAAACTCCTTACTGTTTTCCTGAAAGCGCAATACAGTCAAACGCAGGAGTATTTGAAGAAAAAAGGTATTAAAAAAATGGCGGTTTATCGTGGATATCACAGCGATGAAATCAGAGACGAACTTGGTGATTCAGATAGAGAAATTGTTGACACTCTTGAACTTAGGCCATTGTCTTCATTTTCTGTTGACCCAAACATTGCCAGTGGATTCGGTCTAGTTGTTATGGAGTCAACAATCAACGCAGAAGACATAATTGCTCTACCATTAACTGGAAGTGGTTGTCTCGGAGAATCAGAAGCAATCGTTCTTGGGCGAAGTGGTTTGAGCGGAACGATTCGTGGAAGAGAAGCATTCGTTAGGCGAGTTACTAAAATGCAGGCAGCAAGGTCAAACGCTGCACTATGGTCCGAATTGGACGAGTTTGCTGAAACGCTGAAAGATACTGGGAGCGACTTCTAATGCCAATCAGGGTTGACGACGGACAGCAGAATTCCGACTGGATTAAAACAAATGCTTTTGACTTTCCAGGAGTTAAAACGCTGAAGCAGTTTTACAAGCATTTCAACATTTCAGAAAAAGAACCAGAAAAATCTAAAGCAATGCGACACCTAGCAACAATGAGTTGGGTAAATGTTGCTCCAGATGAGATTCGTCAAGAGTTGATGAAATACGCACCAGGCACGCCAGAGCCGTGGGAAAGCGTGTCAAACTATAGGTTAAGCCGTCGCCTAAAAGAGCAGGATAATAAGAAGTGAAATCCGTACTTGTTGGAAAAATTGACAACAAAAAGTTGTACTACATCATTGATGCAGAGGGAACGCGGAATGACGGCGTCCTCGTTGATGACCTCGGCGGAAAACAATTAATAGATTTCTGGCAGTTTGTTCGCTCTGAGCCGCGAGTTAAAAAAATGAAGAATAGCGATTTCCACAAATTTCTGTGGCAAGACTCGCTGAACCAAAGAGAAAAAGCACTTTGGAACAATGTTTTTATTGCAAAAGCCTTCCTGCCAGACGATGAACTTCTAAAAACGGTTCCGATAAAAGACGACATCCTCGGTCGTAAATCAATCCTTCACGGCCTTATGAATCGGGCGCTTGATTTTGACATCGCAAGGCGCTCCAACACGCTTGAAGAAAAGGCGGTGAGGGGTCGGCTTGGTTCGGCAATTGGTCGTGCCTTTTCTCCAAAAAGAAGCACAGGCAAGAGATTTGTTCGTCGCTCAATGGAGGAGATTGAGGGCGTACTAGACCCAAAGAAGCGCCGCGACTCAGATGGTGACGGAATGATTTTTGACGGCACATCAAGGGAAATGCCAGACCCATCAAGAGTATCTAGCACCGCACTTATGAATACCTTGTCAAGCGTCACCGCTGATTCTCAACTACCAGATGTTGATGGACCATTAATCAATGTTGACGCAAGAAGAAAAAGGGTTTCATCTCAAATGCGTGCAATTTCTTCCGCTATTGGGATACCAGCAACCATTAGGGAACTTACAGAGTTCACGCGCCGAAACTTCGCGTCAAAATTTGGCTTTAAAAAGATAAAAGATAAATTGAATGAGCATGAATTAGAAGCATTTGAACATTGGAATAATGGGGTAGTTCCAAAAACTGTTGCCGACGCACACGAGATTCTTGCAAAAATCCACCCGACATACCTAATGGACAGGCCAGCAAGGCACGATGAGTTGCAGAAACATGTTTCATTTGATTTCCTTCTGGATAAAGATGCAACAGAAGAATTGGAATCTTGGGAAATTTCGCTTCTTGCTTCACATTTGCTATTTATGAAAGAGTCAGAAAACCTACCGAATTCACCCATTGGGCATAACTTCTATTACATGGACCTTGACAGGGCTGAAAAAGTATCTGCAAAAGTTGCAAGGGACTTGATGAAATATCTAAAGGGTGAATCATCAATGAGGCCACTTCCAATGGGGTTCCAAGACCTTAAGATGCAACTTGGTCGCGGTGGACCAACATTCCGAGTATCAAATCCAGCAGAACTATTAACTCTTAAGAATTACATTGACGGAGAACTACAAAGTTTATCAACAAATAGCGATAAAAGAGAATTGCTTGAGCGAATAACCAGATGGGCACTTGTTCAAACGCAAGGTCATATTGGTTATTCAAGTGGTGTTAGCGGTTACTGGGGATTCAAGCCTGGCCTCAAAATAGGAAGTAATGGAAGAGTTGAAAAACTTTATGCACCAGGTCATATTGTTGCCTATCAGCGTGCAGAATCAGAACTGTTGAGTCAAATTGGACTTCCAAGAGAGGAAGCGACAAATAGCAACATATCAATACTTGACCTATTTCGTTTGACTCAGCAAACTGGAAATAGAATTGCAGTTACCGCATGGCTTTCTGATGAAGATGAAGTTACTAGTAAAAAACTTTCAGCGAAGAAAGAAGAATTGTCAAAATCTGTGCAAGATTTAGAAAAAAAATTAAAAGACAAAGAACGACAATTTAAGATTTCTAGTGATTCTGGAGTTTTTTCTCCAGAACAAAACATCAACATGCAAAAAGATATTTCTGAAATCAGACAGGAAATAGAAAAAATTGTCGGAGAGATAGCGGATATTGAAGAAAAAATAGATGTTGACACCCCAGAGCGAAGAGCAAAAAAAGCAAAAGACCTATCCGAAATGCTCGCCCTAGGCACCGCCCACCACGAACACGGTCATGGTCATGAGTACATAGCCATTTATAATGACCTGGAAAAAGCAGTCTTAGCACGGCGTGACATACGGATGAACGAACTAAAGGCAAAGAGCAGCCTTCGCAGGGACGAAAGAAACGAATTAAATTTGCTTTCATCTGCAACCGACCATCGCGAACTATGGAGTTGGTACCAGATTGACCAAATTGAGAACGGTCCAGAAGAACCATTCAAAGAATCGCTTACTTCGTCTTTGGAAGAGATGGCGGCATATGGTTTTCTAGAGCGATACGAAACCCTATTTTTAATTGACCCTGAAGAACAGGGCCTGATTGAAGGTTTTCATGGAGCAGCCTTTATGGTCTTGAAGGTGAATAGAAAAAATGCCGCAGATACTCTCGCCGAAAATAGGCGAATCATTCAAAATTTGGAAAGACAAACAGACCCACTTGCTGCGCCTCTGCTCCAAAAAATTAGGGAAGATGTTAAACAACTTGAAGAAGATATAAAAAACATTGATTTAGCAATCGCTGATTTCCAAAAACAAATCAACCTACTAGATTCTCAGCCGCTATTTGACCCATCAACAAGGTCAACAGTTAAAGTTTCAGAAGAACAAAGAAGGAAGTTTAATAAACTGCTTGAAGATTATGCACGAATTCTTGAGGGCATGCCAGATAGCGCAATCCCCACAAGGCCTAGCCCTGGTAGCGGAGCAAAACTTGCATCCGTTGTTCGTCAGGCAAAAATCAGAAGTGATGAACTCACCACTGGAGAACTAGTTTCCATTATCAGTGCTGGGCGCGTGCTCTCAATGACCAACATTGCGAGTGGCGCGCGCTTCATCACGATGACGCAAGACACAAATATTGCACCACAGTCAGATGGAGGATTCTCCCAGTACGGTGGAGTTGTGGATGGTCTAGCACGAAATAGCAATCAATTTGCCGTTATTAAAGACCTCATGCGCAACGGGCTGCCAGAGATTTTTGGAGATGATTCGGAAGCAAATGCAAAGTTCGCACGGGCGCTTCAGGCGATGGGCATGACAGCGCGAGCAAGCCACATGTTCCAGACAGCACAGAATCCTCAAGATTTAGGTTTTGGCACCGACCCAGACAGCGGGATGACGCTCCCATCCCTGGACATGGACCCATCTGAATTTATTCAGCACCTAGCGAACCTCGCGGAATCTGATTCCTTTTTTGCCGAAGGCAGAAACTCAAGCATGTCGCCGTACGATGGCTCTGTGCTGCTCCTTGGCGACGGCTCAAATATTGGTCTAGAAAATTTTATTGCTTCTCTGTATAGCGACAGTGACATTATGGAAAAAGCAAGAACAAAACCATGGGGCGAACTATGGGATTCTCTTACCCCAGAACAAAAAATTGCTGTTCGCAGAGGTGTCGCCGAAGATGTAAGAATGCACCAGCGCAATAACTACAGTTCGGGTGGTGGTGACAGGTTCGGCTATGCGCTTTTTTCCAAAATTAGTCAACAATTCAGCCTTGATGACTTAAATCCTGACGAGAAAAACTTGATAAAGGGCATAGTCAAAAAAATGGCTGTTGCTGGAGGTGAGTCGTATGTTGAAAAGGGGTATCGCAAAGCAACAACAGCAGCACAAAGCGGTATTGAAATTCTTTCCTATCTAGGGGAATACGGGTATAGAGAACTGCCATCTGAACTTAATGCGGCGATTAAGTCAGGGATGAACATCCTTGGTGGACAGAGGCTGACACCAGAAGAAACAGCGGCACTGACGAAATATGCGACTTGGCTTCTCCATAGTCCAGGAACCGATTTGGAACAGTCTATAAAATCAGAAAATCACATTGTTATTGACAACAAAAGAACGGTAGTCGGAACAAAATGGACAAAATAGGCATAGGCAAAATAAAAGGCTACGACGACCTTCCAGTTTGGCAACAAAAATGGTTTAGGATTTTTGGTTCCGCATGGCCAACCACAAACAAAGAGATGACTGGCATGTCAACATTTGTTGGTAATCTTCGCAAGTTTGTTGATGGTGAAGACATTCATGCGGCAAAAAGAAACCAATTGAAAGATGGGTTTGAAGCATCTGCAATCGCCACTGCACCTAAATCAATAGGTAGGGACGAGGCATTTGCAAAACTGGTATTCTTGGATGAAAGAGACATTGAGGTTTATGAAATGTGGAATGATGGAAGCATCATCCCAACCAAAGATTTCATGGACTGGATTAGACCAGGCCTTGAAAAGTACGCAAAAGAAGGACCCCGCAAACCAAAGCAGGCTCCGACAATGGAGCAACTGCGCAAACAGGTTTTATCTAGAAAGAAAATGCGAGAGAAACAAGAAAACAATGATTGATAACTACAAGGCCGACCCACTTGGCGGAATAATTCCACAAGAGCGCGTCACTGGTGACATTCTCAAGGGCCGTGGTCCTCGCCGTGGGAACCTTGAGCGCCTATTGCGCTACTGGCGCCCAATCATGAAGAAGCCAGGCGGATTCAGTCGTTGTCGCGTCATCCTCGCTGACCATCCAGAACTTTACCCACTTGAGAACATTTGTGCATGGCTCCACCACGAAACAACTGGTCTATGGCCAAACGAGGGTTGTCATCACCCAGGAATGAAGAATTGCAAAGGAAAGTTGAAGAAAAACAACTGGACAGATGCCGATTTTGCACGCCGACTCAAAAGGCCAATTAACGCCCCAGGAAAACTTGGCGGCAAGAGTGCTTACGACGATGACGATGTTTTCTTTTCGCCTATTGAGTGGAGCCAAAACGAAAGCAAGGCAAACCCAGTAGTGACAAACGAAGACATGTCGCATGCCATGAAAGTACTTGCTGACTTTGTTGAGATGGAGCCAGATTTCTCTGATTACCTACGCAACAACGACAACTGGGAGACAGTTGGCGAGTCACCAGACGGGAAAATGATTACCGCAGAATACCTGCCAACCAAGTGCTGCGGATAACGAACGGAATTTTAAATGCATGAATTAGTACAGGAAATCAAGACACTTGAATTTGCAAGTGCTTGCTGCCCGAACTCAATGATTACCAAAGTGCGCGTAGTGTTTGCGTCGGGAAAAACGGCGCCGAACAATGTAATGCGCTCTTTGCCCGCAAATCGTGGGGAACTAATTACATTTAAGGCTCTCGCAAAACGCAACGGTCGCATGCGCGAGTACGAGGTAAAGCGAGTTGGTTCAATCGGCTCAAGTAATCCAATTCTGCAGGGAATTCAGGCTGCTGGCTCAGTAGCCCTTCCTGGTGACTCAAGCATCATCAGAAGCCCAATTAGAAGCACTGTATTCGGCGCACTAACCCCAGGCATGCCAAGCGTTCCTGGAATTCCAGGTCGCGGTCTTGGTGGAAGAGACAGGACATACCACTGCCCTGAGGGCTATCAGTACGGTGGGCGATTCACTGATAAAAAGTTCTCAAACTGTGGTGCAAAACTATTTGATATTCCTGGCCCACTTGGTTTGGCTATTGCAGCAATTCGTGCAGTACGAAACGCGGTTAGGCCTGGTGAAACAACGCAGGGCGAAACGCTTGGTGCTGGCGAGTATCCAGGAAGCATTGTTGATTCACGAAAACCGCAAATTCCAAAAGTTGCGATTTCAAATCCACAGAAGTTGAAACTTGAAGTTGACAAGTTAGTGACTCCGCTTGGCGCTCAAACTGCTCCAGCCGCACGAATGGTTAGACGAGACGGATTCATTCTTGAACCAGTAGTTCCAGCCTCCGTTTTAAGAACCATTCCAGATAACCGAGACATGGAAGGCGCAACATACCTTTCCAACCATCTAACCCCTGACACCATCGGGAAAGATGAGTTGGGGCTTTTGTCAAACACGGGAATTCAAAGTCTCAAGTATGTTCTTCCTGGTGGCTCAACATTGACCCTTGAGAAGAAGCGACCACTAACCGTGGGCGAGCGTCGCAAACTTGGTCGGACAGTGAACGCAGCAATCGCGTCGTCAAATGACAAAGACCCAGCGTCAAGACTAAAGATGGTTGCAACCGAAACTGGAGATGGAATCGGATACAGCGAGAAGTTCGTTGGAATTTCCAATCCAAACGAAGTTGGACCAGACGGACGGGAGCGCTGGGCAACCACTGTATTCAATAAGAAGCGCACGGCAAAGCCAACCGCAGCAGAAACTGCACAACCAGCGCAGACGCCAGCAGCACAGCAGACAGATATTGGGACCGTTGATGGTGCGATTAATCACTTGTCAAAGGGTGGAAGTCTGGCAGACATTGCCCCAGATATCTTGCAAGATGTTTTGAAGAAAATGCGCGAAATTAAGACGCAGAAAATCAACGACCGCCAGTCACTCGTCTCAATGCCTAACGGCGACAAACTATTCCTCAACTCGTCTGCTAACAACTTTGAGCACATTGGACAGCGTCTTGCCTCTGAAATCCAGGAACACCTTGGGATTAAGGCGCCAGATGTTTACTTTGTCGGCACGGGCGAGAAGCGTAACTATCTCATCCAAGATGCAGAAACTGCAATTCGTGGGGCAAAGATTGACAGAAACTCTAAGTTTGCCGACTCCAACCCGATGGATGTAACCAGGTTGATGTTTGCCGACATTCTTAGCGATACGAGGGACCGAAACATAGGAACAGTCGCCATGCTGGCTGGACAGGGCAATAAGTACACCCTTGCAACATCAAACCCTGGTTCTGGCCTTGTTGGGCTTGATGAAATATCAATCACAAAACGGACCGAGATGGGTATTGAGGAATTGCTAAATCCTGGCGAGAATTCTATTTACGCAAACTACTTCCAGAACCTAAAAGAACTACAGCGGGCTCAGTACCAGCAATTTATTGCTACACTTATTCAGAGGGCGAGAGCCTTTAACTTTAGCAACTTTAAGTCAAGGCTTTACAACGATGGCAAGTTGTCGCAAGGCGAAAAAATACACTTGAACATTCTTGAAAAATTGTTTAATCAACGCCTTGGTCGTTTGACAAATGCTAGAGAATCAATCTACGAAATTGTGAGCGCTAAGAAATGAAGCAATACGCAATCCTAAAAGACGCAATCCGAAATGAGAACTTTGGAATAGTTGTCAAATCAGATGAAGCAACAAAGTTCTTTGGATTCACTGAGCACGGCGCGGAATGGTCAAAGTGGGCCAATAGCGTAAAGAGTGCTGAATCAGTACTGCCAGATGGGATTACTGTTGGCGAATTCAAGACTCTTACGGAAGACATCTTGGTGAAGTTTGATATTGACTCTTCAGAAGTAGAAATCAAGTCTGAGGTGCTTACAGAATCGCGTAGGTTTAACAAGTTTGTTGAATCAAAATCACTCAACAGTGCATCAAGGTTGGTGAGCATTTCTGATACCCCATTAAGGGCTTGCGGAGTACATAATTTCACAGCGATTAACTTCAAGGCACGCTTGTTCCGCGGTGAACAAGCAAGAGGAGAATTGGCGCTCAAGTCAAGGTTTGGACAACTTGCGTTCAACCACGAAATTAGTCGTTTTAACCCACGCCCTAATTCTGAAACAAAGAACATTGAATTTGCAAATATCCGCAAGAAAATCAACTCTGGTGCAGAGCGCCGATTCGGCCAGCAAATTGTAAAGTCAATCAACAACTCAATATCTGAAGTAAGAGTTGAAGACGACTGGACGAAGCGTCGCGGCAAGGTTGGTATCAACACTGCAGAAATCATTGAGTTCCACGAAAAGGGTCTCGGTCGCGCAATCGGTCGTGCAACTTCTTTTGGCGGTCGTGGTCGTGGTATGGGTCGTGATGCAAGCAGGTTTATTTCTGGTGTTCTAGACCCAAGCAAGCGACGAGATGTTGACGGTGACGGAATGATTTTTGATGGCACATGGCGCGAAATGCCAGACCCAACAAGATTCAAACCAGGTGCACGAGTTCCAAATAGAATGCCTGGAGTCGCATCACAACGCCCGTTCAGGCCTGGTCAGGACACTGGCGCTCCATCAACTTCTTTTGCGGACATGTTTAATCCAAAAAATATGAGCGATGAGGAATTGCTGAGAGAGTTGGAACGAGGCTCAGGGGGAATTGGAACTGGATGGGGAATTGACTCATTTGGCAGAAGAACCGAAGAACAGCGACGAGCAGAGCGCACAAGATTAGAAGATGTGCGCGCTGAATTAAGAAATCGCGGAATGTCGGGCAGGGAGATTAATAATCGCACGCAATTAGGTCTTCGCTCGCAGCGCGGTGACAAGAAACCAAATGTAACTCCAAAAGACAAGCCAAAAGACCCCTCAAAGATGACGAAGGAGGAAATTGACGACCTTCTTTACGACCTGCGGGAAGACTGGAAGCAGCGTAAGCGCACAATGGAAGCAGACCTCATGGAGGACATGTTCTATTGGGAAGATGAAGAAATTGCTAAGCGTTTCATGGACGAATATGGAATGACAAAGCGCGAAGCAGCGAAGGCAGTTGATGACTGGCGCGACCTTTACGATGAATACACACAGGCGCAAATGGACTACGACGAGCGCCGTGCTGAACTTCTTGATGCAAAAGAAAAAGCACCATTTGAAGATGATGTTCCAGAATCAGGACAAGAACCATCCCGCGCTCGTGGACTTGCTTCACGAAGAGGGGGGCGTGAGCGTCAAAGCATAGGGAATAGGCGAGGACAACTTCTTCCAGAACTCCCAGACTTCACCGATGAAGACTTTGAGAAAATGCGTGAATCCGCTCGGGAAGCCGCTGCTCGTCGCGCCGAAGTTGTTGCACGCCAACAAGGAAATAAGGTCCCATCTGGAGAAGAATTTGGCGACAACATTATTGACGAACTGCTTGATAGGGCTGATGGAGCAAATGACGGAATTACTCCATTGCTACAAAAACTCAAGAAGAACAATTTGTCAGATGAAGAAAAATCTGACCTTCTTGAAATGCTTAATGATGAGTTCAACAATGGAGACCTTGCTGGAGACGAAAGACTTGACAAGTTAATCAAGAAGATAAAGAAAAAGAAACAGTCTGATGGCGGGCTGGTTGAGCCAGACCTTCAGGGTCTTCGTGAGCAGTTTGGAAGTCGCGGCCTAGGTTCATCAAATGAAAATAGTGAAGTAATTGACGAACTGCTAGATAGCGCATCTGGTGCAAATGATTCAATAACACCAAAGTTGCAAAAACTAAGAATTTGGCCTCGTCTTGATGACAACGAAAAAGCGGACATCATTGAAGAACTCACAAACGAGTACAACAATGGCGAATTAGCCGATGACCCGCGTCTGAAGAAACTTATTGACGACCTAAAGGGTGGCGGAGATGGTCCTCGTGGACTGGCTTCACGCCGCGACAGAATGCCAGCGGATGTCGCCAAGCAAATCATGTCGCGCAACTACGACAGCACAGAGGCTGGTGGTGCCGACCTTGATTCTGGTATTCGTCAAGTTTCACAATGGCTTGGACTTGACGAGGACGCTGAAGACAAACTTTCCAAACTGATTTACGATATTGCTGAACCAAGGACTGTCAGCCGACCAGAAACAAGCGATGAGTCAATTGACAAGATAACCAATAACAAGACACACCGAGAAGTTCTTAAGGCTGCAGTTAATGAGTTTACGAACCTGACTAACCCTGAAAGAATTACCTCCCCAGATGCAGCAAAGCGAATTATCCGAGACGGATTGAACAGCACGCAATCAGGTGGTGCCGACTTGGATTCTGGTATTCGTAGCGTTGCTCGCGGATTAGCACTTGACTTTGACGCGCAAAATGAACTTTCAAGCCTTGTTTACGATATTGCTGAATCAAAGCCAAGAGCAATACGAAAAATAGATTCACTTCCTGATGAATTGACAGATGATGATGCCAAGAGCGAGATTCTTAAAGAGGCACTTCGCGAATTCAATAAAGAGATGAGGTCGGCACCAAGTGGGCTTGCTTCACGACGCAGTAGTGGGCAGGTTTCTTTCCCTCGTCGCGAAGGAATAGATAAGAACAGTCCGAACTACCTTGACGGAAGAGGCATGCGTGAGGCTGAAGAACGGGCAAACAGGATAAGAGACTCTCTTGGTCTTAGGGACCTAAATGAAAGAACACAGCGGCAACTAGAGGCTGCTGGAATACGAGACGGTCGCATCGGTCGTAATACAAGTCGTCAATCAGAAATTGAAGACAGGGTTCGTCGCGCTATAGAAAACATGCCAGACTCAGCACGCCGTCAGCGCAATGCTGTTCCTCAAAACATGAGTTCGCGTCGTGCAACAGCAACCACCGAGCGAGCAGCAGCACCGCGAGGACTTGCATCTGACCGACCAAAGCCGAAGGTTAAGAAGAAGACCAGCAACGCTGTTCCAGGTGTTGACGCAATTGATGAAAAAGACGGACGGTTCTGGAGCACGCTGACACCAGAAGAGCAACAAAAGGCTCAAGCGGCGCTAGAAAAACATAAGTTAGACATGGAAAAGAAACTCAAGGAGCGTTACGCATCATGGTGGCGTGGACAGGTTCGCGGAGCGCTAAAACAAGGTGTTCGCGGTGGAAGATTTGCGCCACGAGACGAAGACGATTCACTCAACTTCGGCGACATTACGGAAATGCAGCGTCAACTTGATATTGCTATTGCAAACGGAAGCGTACCTAGTGTTGCTGTTGATAAAGACGGAAAGCCAAAAGTAAACAAAGACGGCACTCTGGCGCAATCACAGGCGGATGTATACCAAAAAGAAATTGACACTTTAAGTGTCCTTTTGAATATGGAGAAAGCAAAAGATTATTCAAAACTTGAACACCTTCATCCAGCGCAGAAGAGAATCGTTCTTGAAGCAATTGGCAAAAAAGGTGGCGATAAGGAATTTAAGGGTACGACAAAATCTACATACTTCGGGCGCGCAGGTGGCATAACGCGCACAGCAGCGGATTTAACAGAAGCAGAAGCAGTAAAAGACAAGAAGAAAAGAGATGCGTCAACTATTAAATTCCGTCAGCGTATTCTCCGTGTTAACCCAGAGCGTGCGAGAAGGCGTGAATTACGAAAGAACCGAGTCTCAAACAAGCCTGGACGACGAGGAGAAATCCTTGACCCAACACTTGCGGCAAAGCAAAAGAAGTTGCGCGCGCAAGCAAGGATTCGCGGAATTAAGAGCAAGTTCAAGGGCAAGCGAGATGCAGCAAAAGTCACAAAGCAGATTGAAGGGCAGAGGTCAGAACTGCATCCATTGACATTCAATCCAGATGGAAGCATCACGATGACCCCAGCGTTCCCAGACATGCTTGCATTCCTATCTGGCTCGCTACATGCGAATAAGAAGAAGGGTGAAAAAGCAGAGCAGAAAGTATTTGACAGACTGCTTGCCGACCTTTGGGAAAACACTGGTTTTGCACAAAAGCCAATCCTCATTCGCCCAGAAGAAGTTGACGAACTCATCAAGGCTGGATGGCAGCCAATTGTTCGCGGAACTGGTGGAGAAAAAGTAAACAGTGAAGGTTATGTTGAACAGTTCCTAACATCTGAAGGACGATTTATCCCTGGTCAAGGCGCACGCGCTTACGGTGTTGGAGAGTACTTCACATTCCCAGGAGAGTCGCGATGGGATAGTGGTTACACTGGAGGAGAAAACGCACGACACACAATTCTTGCGCTTGTGCCTCCTACGGCGAATATCGTTTCGCAATCTGAACTGAACGGTGAAGTTCGCAAACTCAAAGACCACCTAGATAAAATTAGCGAACGAGTTGGTGAACTTGGCGGACGAGATGGTGCATCCAAAATGGGAACACCAGAACTCGTCAAAGAGTTGCGCGAGGCTGCTGGCGACATGTCGGATGATACGCGCGCATCGCAAATAATCAAGGGCATGCTTGACCTACTTGAACAAAAAGACAACGCAGGCGAAGATACATCGCAATTGCGAGGTCAGGTTGTTGACGGTCTTGACTACATGGAACGACTCGCTAAGCGTAACGACATCGGTCATATTGCGCCGTTGCTCGGAGTTGATGCGCATGAACCAGATGGCGATTCTGGTGTATTCCTGCTTCACAACCGTGGTGCTGTTGCCGCTGTTCAGCGTCCACTCACCCGTAAAGAAGGCAAGGAACTTGGACAGTTCAAGAAATCACTTTGGAAGTCTTGGGGACGAGACAAGGTGACAAGCCCTATGCCAGAGTCTGCTCCTGCTGCACCAAAGACGCCAAAGGCACCAAAGGCACCAAAGGCGAGCAAGCCAGCAAGCCCTGCTTCATCTTCAGGAAAAGTTGATGTAAGCGGATGGACGAAAGTTGGTGGACAACGAGGTTCAAACGCTGGTGGAACATTCAAGGACCAGTCTGGCGTTGAGCACTATGTAAAAACACCAGACACTCCTCTGCATGCAGAAAACGAGAGTCTTGCATCGGCAATGTACAAACTTGCTGGAGTTGGAGCAGCAGATGTTCAAGTCGGTGACGACAATGGCCAGGTAAAGACTGTTTCAAAGATTGTCCAAGGTGTTCGCTCGGCGACAGCGCGAGATAAGAAAGCAATGCAAAGCGCATTCGTTGCAGATGCATGGCTCGCAAACTGGGATGCGGTTCTGAACGAGAATACGCTCATTGATTCATCTGGAAATCCAGTTAAGATTGATGTTGGCGGTTCAATGCTTTTCAGAGCCCGTGGCGGAGCGAAGGGGGCGCAGTTCGGTAACTCGGTTGGAGAAATTGACACCCTTCGTCAACGAAATTCTGTTTATGCCGACATTACTGACGCTCAAATCAAGGAGCAGGTAAAGGCTCTCAAGTCCATTACGGCAAACCAAATTAAAGCCCAAGTAGATGCAATTATTTCGGATTCTGCACAAGCCAAGAAACTTGCTGATACCCTTATTGCTCGCCGTCAAGACTTAATTGACAGGTATGGCTGAGAAATTAGGAGGTAAATAGCATGAAGAATCTTTCTGAAGGTGTAAAAGCGCATATGGCATACGCAGAGATGCGTGACGAAATGGTTGAACTCAGGGAGTATCCACCGTTTAGTGTCATGCCAAAAGACCCAAACGGGGACTTGGTATTCCCGAGATTTACGCCATTGGGTGAAAAGTTTGACGCAGCAATAAAGAAGGAAATGGGTCGTATTCATTCTCTTTCAAAGGATGCTGAAACTGAAAAAGATTTAACTCCAGAAATGTTTTCGCGTCCGTTTTCAACGCTTTCAATTGAATTTGCAGACGACCTCGCAGAAGCAAAACTTTACAAAAAGCGCTACAACGACCCAATCGTTGCGCTTGAGGCTGCACAGGAAATTTACAAGGAGCCAGAAACCGAGCCAAAAAAGTAGGTTCAGGTAATGGCTGATGTAGAAAAATCAGAAACAAATAGCAAAGCATTTGCTCTTCGTATTGCGCAGAACATTGGCTGCACTGGCGCGCACAAAAAAGATGGCAAGTGGATGCCATGTTCAACCATGGAAGAATTACAGGAAATCTCCACAAGCGCTGAACCAAAAAAGAAAACTGCATTAGTAGAGGTTGAAGAAAGATTCAAAAGGCGAAGCAGAAAAGGTAAGAAGCGTCAATGGGAAGACCTCGGTCAAAGAGGGCCAAGAGGAATTGACAATCTGACAAATGGTTCAATTGTTTCTGCCCCAATAGTTTCGGTTAAAGCAGGAATCCCAGGTCTTGCGCCACGAGATAGTGATGATGATGTTTACAGTGAAATTGAATCAGCAAGAAAGCGTTCAGTTCGTTTAGGTTGCATCGGGGTGAGACGACTCACATCCCAAAGTGGTCGCACAGTATGGATGCCGTGCACCACCAATACCGATTACGCACGACTTGCTGGAACAACGGCTCTTGGAAGAAGGCATCAGCGTCAAGCAGCAAACTTGGCAATTAGAAAAATTGTTAGCGAGCAACTCAAGAACCCGCGTCGCAAAAAATCATTATTTGATGAAATGTATGAAGAAAAAGGTCTGGGTCGCGCAATCGGTCGTGCAGTTGGCTCTAGTTCAAGACGAGGCAAAATCCGTCGCGCTATTGAAGTCATTGACGGAATACTTGACCCACGACTAAGGCGAGATGTTGATGGTGATGGTTTTATTTTTGATGGAACATCAAGAGAAATGCCAGACCCAACTAGGGCGATTCCAGACACTGGAGAAGGCCTCACATCAATGCGCCGCTCGCAGAACAGGCTTTCGGATTATAGGGACAGAGGTGTAGAAGCCTACGACCCAAGTAAACCAAAGAAGCCAAGTACTCCAACAAGAGTAAGTTCGTCGGATATTTCCACTGGTGGAAACTTGAAGGCACGAGAAATATTGCGTTCAGACAGATTGCGCAATAGGAGCAGAGAGGACCAAGCCACAATGCTTGGCGTATCTGTTGATGTAATTAAGCAAATGGAAAATCCAGATGCAACAATTGACCCATACGCAGCAGACAGGCTATCCGTTGCACTTGGTCTCAACCCAACTTCAATTTGGGGTGATGACTGGTTGAAGCCAGATGCACCAGAAGTTGAAGTTCCAAAGCGAACACGAAAAATGCGTGAACTTGATGACCGAGATAGGCAAATCCTCAAGATGCGCGATGAAGGCAAGACATTTGATGAGATTGGTAAAGAGTTAGGAATAACAAGAGAGCGCGCAAATCAGTTGCACAAGCGCGCACTTGAATCAAACTCGCGTGAATTTGATAAAGACACAAAGAAACCAAATGTTGTTCCAACCAGAGTTCCAAAATCATCTGGGATGGTTAAGCGCGATTCAACTGGAAAAGTAATCATTGAAAAAGATGTGCGCAAAGAAGTGTTTGACAAAACAGTTGCAAGTCTCAAAAAAATTGGAATGTCAGACGATGAAATTGACATTTTGCTAGGTGGAAAACGAAACGCTAATGTGACACCAGAGTCAGCAGATGCTCCATCGGTATCAATGCTTGACACACCAATGACTGGACTGAGGTCAGCGCGCAAAAAGAGCATTCCACCATCTGAATGGCCAGAGAGCGAAAAGAAGCATTATCTCAACTGGGCAAATGCGCGACCTAGTTTCGTTGTTCCTTACAGCCTTGTTGTTAAGTACAACAAAGATAAATTCTTGTCCGACAAAGACTGGAGACTCTTAAAGCAGTTCTATGACCGATACGGCGCAAACTCTCGTTCACGCAACATAACCCCTACTGGATTGCGTTCAACATCAACTTACACTGGTACGCCAAATGTTGGGGCAAAGCGCATGGGTCAAATCATTCTTGGTCGCGTCAAGCCAGAGCACACTGGAGATAGGCCTGGACAAAGAAAGCATCATGCGGTAATAGGTGCACCAGGAATGGGCAAAACGACCCTTTACGATTTCTTGTCACGAACTGCAATAATTCCAACCGATTCTGAAGCAGCGCATATTGACCCAGACTTTGTCAAGCAAGGCATGGAGGGCTATAACGGCGGTGCTGGGGCAAGAGATGTCCACAGGGAATCTGCAATGGCGGCAATGCACATCTACAGAGATGCCGTTAAGCAAAAAATGGACATTGTCACTGAAGGAACTGGAAAGCGGCTCATGGATTACCTCAACCTCGCCGACGGATACGACATGGTTGGACATGCGGCCTGGATTGCGCCCTCTGGAGCAAAAGATAGAATCCGCAAGCGAAAACTGGAAGACGGGCGCGAGATTGCCGAATATATCGTTGACCATGTTGCCGATATTTCGTACAACATTGTAAGTGGCCACCTAAGAAACGGTGAAATGAGCAGTTTTTACCTTTGGGATACCGATGTTCCGAAAGGTGCCGCGCCAAAACTGATTGCAAAAGTTGAGGGCGGAGTATTTGTTGTCAATGATGAAGACAAATTCAAATCTTGGTCAACAGGTGGTCGTGGCGGGTCTGCTGGCGACAAGAACTTGGCGTACTACAAGAAAAAGTACGCTAAATCACGATAAGCCATTTACACACAGTAGTTTGTGTAATAAAGTATTAGTTCCACTGGAATATCGCAATACTCGGATACTCTAGATAACTAAGGGCTGGGTGCTTACCTGAGCCGTAAGTAAAAACAATCCATCCTCAATCTCTAAGGAAAAAAAAATCATGTCAGAAGACAAGGCAAGACTCAGCGAACTGCAAAGTGCACTTCGCGCAAAGATGGCCGACAACAAGGCTATCGCAGACTCGTTCAAAATTGAAGACGGCAATGTCGTTGTTTCCAGCGCACAGAAGACCGCATTTGATAAGAACATGCAAGACATCAAGGAAATCAAGAGCCTCATCTCAGGCCTTGAGCAAATGAGCGAAGTTGACTCATGGGGCTCACAGGCAAAGGGTGAATCAGTTGCAGCAGCAGCCGCAGCAGGTTCTGCATTTTCACAAAGCCTCCGCAGCGAAAGCATCGGCGAAGCATTCTTGAACTCAGCAGAATTCAAGTCGCTCGCAAATGGTCGCAACGGTGCAAACATGCCATCACCATTCCAGTACGGCGGAAGCCTTGCTGGTGTAAGTGGTTTTAGTGCCAAGGATGCATACACGGCAATGCCAAGCGGTTTCCCAACACAGTTCGGTACCGTACAGCGTGACCCAATCGTTGTGCAGCCAAAGCGCACCAAGCGTGTTCGCGACTTGTTCCCAACTCGCACCACGA
>Ga0315909_10001795_pt1 | contig 28362 bp, 19 predicted proteins | sample LakEriMetagenome_11_FD_203527 | JGI IMG/M metagenome (GOLD analysis project Ga0315909, IMG submission 203527) | Freshwater fungal communities from buoy surface, Lake Erie, Ohio, United States - Buoy 2 MA125 | ecosystem: Environmental > Aquatic > Freshwater > Lake | place: USA: Lake Erie, Ohio... | reverse complement strand
GTAATCCTTTAATTCTTGGCGTGTAGTAATTGCCATGAGTAGTTACCTTATTGCTTGTTGATTTTAGCTTCTAATTCTTCAATCTTCTTTTGTTGTTCCTTGATGGCTTCAATCAAGAGTGGGACAATTTTTTCATATTTTACTGTCAAATAATTTTCATCAATAGGAGCTGTTGTTACTGCTTCTGGAAGAACTGCTTGAACTTCTTGCGCACTTACACCAATTTGCATCTTGTCGTTGTTGTAACCGAGTGACTTGGCTACTTCATTTTCAGTGAAGTAATACCCATTCAAAGAGTTTACTTTATCTAATGCATTTCCAATGGTGCCATGGAAGTTTTTCAATCTTGCGTCTGAGTAGTAAGCCGTGATTTCATTGGTGGCTCTGATTTCACCTGCAGTACCAGAACCTGCTGTACCTACACCTACAGAATTGAATTGTACATTGGAACCTGTACCTACTGCTTGACCAATAGAGATGGTAACAGCGCCAGTGGCACCACTGACAGATACACCAGTACCTGCCACGTTGGAAGTTACACCTGTGTTGGCAATCGTGACAGCTGCAGATCCATTGTAGCTAGTACCTGAAAGACCTGTTCCGATAGTTAATGTGTTTAAGTTGCTACCTAAGGTGACACCTGAGATGGTGGATGCTGACAACTTGGATACTGCAATGGCTGCGGAAGCATTGATATCGGCATTCACTATTGTGCCATCAGCAATCATGGTGCTGGTGACGGTACCTGTGTCACCTGTTGTAACCACAGTACCTGTGGTGTTTGGTAATGTGAGTGTTTGGTCAGCAGATAATGTTGCTGGAGTTAATATAACTTCCCAGTTACCAGTACCACCAGCACGTCCACGAATTTCCACACCATCTTGTGTTGCTGCGGCGCGAGCAAGAACTCCGCCGCCAGTTGTAGTTAATGAGGTACCTGTTGCTGCACCAATATTAGGTGTAACAAGTGTTGGGCTTGTAGCGAACACATTGGCACCAGAACCTGTTTCATCTGTTAACATTGCTGCCAAGTTAGCACTTGTTGGAGTTGCCAAGAAGGTGGCTGCACCTGTGGCAAGACCAGAAACACCAGTACTAATTGGTAATCCTGTACAGTTTGTTAAAGTACCGCTTGATGGGGTACCAAGAACTGGTGTTACAAGTGTTGGGCTTGTTGCGAACACCAATGAACCGGTACCAGTTTCATCGGTGATGGCGGAAATTAAGTTGGCTGAACTTGGTGTGGCCAAGAAGGTAGCAACTCCTGTACCTAATCCTGAAACACCAGTACTAATTGGTAATCCTGTACAACTTGTTAGTGTACCAGATGAAGGCGTGCCCAGAGCAGGTGTTACCAGTGTTGGGGATGTTGCCAAAACAACAGAACCTGAACCTGTGGTGCCGTTACTTAAATTGGATGCAGCAATTTGTGAACCATTGATATGAACGGCGCCTACGTCAATGGTTCCAAGTGTGCCTGAGAACACTTCAGAAGTGTTGGTGGCATCTGGGATGAAGGTGAGTTTACCTGTGCTATCATCATACCCGAAGAAACCAATTTTAGCTGCAGTACCATTGTGCCAACGGAATTCCACACCACGGTCCTTGTTGTCATCTGATGCGGGTGCTGTATCACCACCAAGTGTAATGATTGGGTCATCAAGTGTAGTTGTGGTGCTATTAACGGTAGTTGTAGTACCGTTTACTGTTAAATTACCACCGACGGTTACGTTACCAGATGCGCTGATGGTGGCAAAATTGGCAGTGCCTGAAAATGTTGGACTTGCACTAAACACCACAGTGCTGGTACCTGTTTCATCAGTCAGTGCTGAAGCCAAGTTGGCACTTGAAGGAGTTGCCAAGAAGGTAGCGATACCAGTACCCAATCCTGAAATACCTGTGCTGACTGGAAGACCTGTACAATTTGTTAAAGTACCGCTGGAGGGAGTACCAAGAACTGGCGTTACAAGTGTTGGGCTGGTGGCGAACACAAGTGCACCTGAACCTGTTTCATCAGAAATCACACCTGCCAATTCTGAAGATGTTGTTGCAGCAAATGCACTCAACTTGTTAGCGGTATAGGCAACAGTACCACCTGCACCAAATGCTACTGATGAGCTATCGGTGCCTGTGAAGGTTAGCGTGTTGCTAGCTGTTAAGGTTTTGCCGTCAGCAATTGTTAATGTAGAACCTGTTGCAGGTGCCGTGATGGCAACTTTATTGATGCTAGTTGCTGATGCCACACCCAATGTTGGTGTAACAAGTGTTGGGCTTGTGGCAAATACGTTGGCACCTGTTCCAGTTTCATCTGTTAACATTGCTGCCAAGTTGGCTGAACTTGGTGTTGCCAAGAAAGTGGCTGCACCTGTACCTAAACCTGAAATACCGGTGGACACAGGAAGACCTGTGCAATTGGTTAATGTGCCGGATGAAGGTGTACCAAGAGCAGGTGTAACAAGAGTTGGACTTGTAGATAGAACAGCACTACCTGTACCTGTGATGGTGGCGAATTCAATGTATTCAGCATCCCAATCAGCTGCAGTTGTTAAAGCTGTGCCAATACATAAGAAGCTCATGGTGACACCTGGGATAACCGTGGCCACCAAGTTGCCACCAGAGGAATTCACCGTGAGATTACCAGTGGAAGCATTTTCAATACGGTACATCACACCAGTAGCTAAAGTGCTAGTAACTGGAAGAACTACAGTTTGAGTTGTGGTTCCTGTGAATCTGGTGTACCAAGGACTGGTGCTAGTAAGAGTTGTGGTACCTGCAGCAGTGGCAATGGAAGTATATCCCCATTTGATGTTATCAATGGTTGGGAATGTTAAGGTCTTGTTTGTTAATGTATCAGTTGTGGCACGACCTACTAATGTATCAGTTGAAGTGGGAAGTGTCAATGTTCCTGTATTGCTGATTGTAGAAATAACAGGAGAAGTGAGTGTCTTGTTGGTGAGTGTCAAGGTGTTGGATGCTGTTGCAACCGTGACACCTTCAATGGTTACTGTACCTGCAGCAGAACGTGCGATAGTTGTATCAGTAGCATGACCCAATTCAATACTTCCAACACCTAAAGCTGTTGCAGTGGATGCCGTGATGCCAGATACCGGTAATCCAGTACAGTTGGTCAAGGTACCTGCAGAAGGTGTTCCAATGTTTGGTGTCACCAAGGTTGGACTTGTAGCGAATACTAATGAACCAGTACCAGTTTCGTCGGTGATGGCAGAGATTAAATTGGCACTTGAAGGGGTTGCCAAGAACGTAGCGACACCAGTACCCAATCCGGATACACCAGTTGAGATAGGCAAACCTGTACAACTTGTTAATGTACCGCTTGATGGAGTACCAAGAGCAGGTGTGACAAGTGTTGGACTTGTAGCTAACACCACAGAACCTGAACCAGTTGTACCATTGCTTAAGTTAGATGCAGCAATTTGTGAACCATTGATATGCACAGCACCAACATCAATGGTACCTAAAGTTCCAGAAAACACTTCAGAAGTGTTGGTGGCATCTGGGATGAAAGTAAGTTTTCCAGTGCTATCATCATATCCAAAGAAGCCCACCTTGGCAACTGTTCCGTTATGCCAACGGAATTCCACACCACGGTCCTTGTTGTCATCTGATGCGGGTGCTGTATCACCACCAAGTGTGATGATGGGATCGTCTAGTGTTGTGGTGGTGCTATTAACCGTTGTGGTGGTACCATTGACAGTTAAATTGCCTCCTACAGTAACGTTACCTGAAGTACTGACAGCAGCAAAGTTGGCAGTACCTGTGAATGTTGGACTTGCTGAGAATACCAGAGTGCTGGTACCTGTTTCATCGGTGATGGCAGAAGCTAAGTTGGCTGAACTTGGAGTTGCCAAGAAAGTAGCTATGCCGGTGCCTAAGCCAGAAATACCGGTGGCTACAGGTAATCCGGTACAATTTGTTAAGGTACCAGAAGTAGGAGTTCCTAAAATAGGTGTGACAAGTGTTGGGCTTGTGGCGAACACAAGTGCACCTGAACCTGTTTCATCTGTGACAGCCGATGCCAAGTTGGCACTTGATGGTGTTGCCAAGAAGGTAGCGACACCAGTACCTAAACCACTTACACCAGAACTGATGGGTAATCCTGTACAGTTTGTTAAAGTACCAGATGAAGGTGTTCCTAATACTGGAGTAGTTAACGTTGGACTTGTTAAAGTTTTATTAGTAAGTGTTTGTGTAGCAGTTTTGCCCACCATCTCAAAACCGCCGGCTGTGGTGCCATCATGGACACGAAGTACATCCAAGTCTGTATCAACAGATATTTCACCTGCTGCTCCAGTAAAATTATTATTTTGTGTTGTCGTACCTCTTCTGAACTGTACCTGTGTTGGCATCTATATTCTCCTAAACGTTTACGTCAATGCACCCAAATCAGTGGTAGCTAATGCACCTGAAGGTGATGTTAAACAATCAAAAGCTCTATCAACTGTTTGACTAAATGCATCAATGGATGATGTGGTTAAGTCTCCATAATCTCCAGTTGGAAATATAATGGAAGCAACGGCTGCTTCAAGAGCAGTAATTTGTTCTTGCAAATTGGCAGGAACATCAGCATAATTTGCTACGGTAACAATGTTGTTACTACTATCTCGAACGTAGATAATTTTATCTGAAGTATTAACTGCCATTTCACCTACAACTAAATCACTAGTTGTAGGAACCGCACTACCAATTTCACTTCTTTTGGGTTTAATTACGACTGCCATTGACTATTATTTTCTTGTGTTGGTTGTGGCTGTTTTTTTAATTCTTCTAGTTCTTCCATAGCCATAGCAAGTTGAGTCGTGAGCATGGTTTTTTCCATTGTTAACGTCTTAACTTGCTCGGCTAAAGAAGCAATATACTTATTTAAAAACTTCTGTGAATCCATGATGTAATCTCAATTATTTATTAGTATGTTCCACCGTCAATTGTGTTTGTCCAAGCAGGTGTGCCTGAGTTGGAATACAAGAAGTATCCGTTGGTTCCTGCAGCTGTAGCTTGGATGGCACTTGTTCCGTTACCATACAACACACCGTTCGTGGTGAAGGTTGATGCACCTGTACCACCATCTGCCACTGCAATGTCTGCTGACAAACCAGAAACAGTACCACCTGTCAAGTTGGCAAGAATGGTACCTACAGAATATCCTGTGCCAGCAGTGTTAACTGTGGTTGAAGGTTCTGATTGTAGTCCTACGAAGAACTTGAAGATGTTGCTGTCTGAAGCATCACGGAAGAAACCTGCATACTTTGTAGTTGCTGCTTCAACATATTCACCATAGACACCAGTATCAACTGAGTTACCTGTGTTACCATCGGCCAACTTCAAAATTACGTCATCAATGGAAACTGTTGTTGAGTTCACAATGGTTGATGTACCGTTAACAGTCAAGTTACCAGCAACTGTGACGTTGGCACCAGACAATGTGATGGCAGTTGTAGGAGTTGATCCTGATTTGATGACAAGTTCACCACCTGATTGTGATAGTGCACCGAACGTTACACCAGCATCCTTAAGAATAACATCGGCACCATCTGCATCAAGAACGATGTCTCCTGCGGCATCCAATGTGATATCGGCAGCACTATCAATTTCTGCAATGATAGGTGTTGTTAATGTTGGTGTGTTGGCGAACACAAGTGCGCCAGTACCAGTTTCATCAGTGATGGCTGAGATTAAATTGGCACTTGATGGTGTTGCCAAGAAGGTGGCCACGCCTGTTGCAAGTCCTGAAATACCTGTGCTGACTGGAAGACCTGTACAATTTGTTAAAGTACCGCTTGTTGGTGTACCAAGAACAGGAGTGACAAGTGTTGGTGTATTGGCAAATACCAATGCACCAGTTCCAGTTTCATCGGTGACGGCAGAGGCCAAGTTAGCTGAGCTTGGTGTGGCCAAGAACGTAGCGACACCGGTACCTAAACCAGAAATACCAGTTGATACAGGAAGACCTGTACAATTGGTCAAAGTACCTGAACTTGGTGTTCCAAGGACAGGGGTGGTAAGTGTAGGTGATGTAAGTGTTTTGTTTGTTAATGTATCAGTTGTGGCACGACCTACCAAAGTATCTGTAGCCGCAGGAAGAGTTAAACTTCCTGATGCAGTAGCTGCTGCTACTAACGTGGTGGTGCCTGATGTGGAACCACTGACGCTTAATCCAGTGGAACCTACGTTAACTGTACCGGTGCCCTTTGCACGTAAGTTTAGTGTGACGTTGGTATCACCGCCAGAAGCAGTAATACTAGGTGCATTGCCGGTTGCAGCGTTTGCAACTGTGATTTCATTTACAGCACTTGCTGTTGTAGTGAAAATAATTTCTTCATTACCGTTAGCATCTGCAATGAAACCACTATTAGCAAACTTAGGGGCAGTTAGTGTTTTGTTTGTTAATGTTTCAGTACCAGCTAGTGTAGCGAAATCAGCATCAGATAAAGCTGTGTTGAATTGTGCAATAGTACCAGTTAAAGAATTGTTACTTAAGTTAACAGTCTTATTGGTTAATGTTTCAGTACCAGCTAATGTAGCAAAATCAGCATCAGACAGAGCTGTATTAAATTGTGCAATAGTACCAGTTAAGGAGTTACTGCTTAAGTTAACGGTTTTGTTTGTTAATGTTTGTGTTCCAGAATTTGTAGTAACTGTTGAATCAATGTTGAAAGTTACTGTGTTATCTGTGACTGCACTATCAAGACCAGTGCCACCAGCAAATGTTAAAGTTTGTCCAGTGCTGAATGTGTCAGTACCAGTATCACCAGCCAATGTTAATGATGATGAAGCAGGTGCCGCAAATGATAGAACACCTGAACCGTTGGTGGTTAAGATTTGTCCTGCAGAACCGTCGGCGGCAGGAAGTGTGAAGGCTACGTTGGATGCAATTGTTGCTGCTGCCTTCAATGTGACAGTATTGCTACCATCAGCATCTTTTAGAACAACAGCATCACCCACGGTACCATCACGTGGATCCAAGAAACTGTCAACAGTATTAGTGTAATATTTACCACCAATCTTGTCAATTACTGCCGTGGTGCCATCTGAAGCTACTGATTCAATGTAAAGAATAGCATTGGCACCACTACCAGTGCGGTCTTCGGCATATGCCAATTCACCTTCAGCAAGGTCGCTGGTTGTTGGAGCGGTAGAACCTGTTGACCGCTTAATTTGAATTACTGTCATTTACTGCACTCCTGATTTGAGTTTATACTTTGTTAGTTAGAATGTTCCACCGTCTATGTTACCAACATTGGTTGTTGCTGCTTGCGCTACCCATTTTTCTGTTGTAGCATCATATACCAAAGTATAGCCATCCTCTAAATCAGCTGAATCCACATTTTTCAATTGTTCAAGATTAACAGAAGGAATATTAACCTTCCGAACTGTTGTATTAATATTGGGTTGTGCAGATGTTGTTACCTTTAATGCCATTATCGTGTTACCTCAGGTGTTACCGTGATGATACCCTCTAATACTCGGGTGACTGTGCTACCATCAGCAACAGGTGCGACAATTTCCACATCATAAACATACCGACCAGCTTTCAATGCTGATGTTTGTGTATCTGTTAAAGAAATTGTCAATACACCTGTTGTGGTATCATCAGCAGCTTCTACGGTGAAAGCTGTGTAGCTTGTGGCTCCGTAACTTTTTCGTAGTTGTGCTCTGAGTGTGTAACCAGCTAAATCAATCTCATTTCCGTTAGCATCGGAAACTGTGATATCCAAAGAAAATGTTGTTCCTTGGTCAATCACCAAGTTTTTAACTGTAGCCATGGACATTCTCGTTCATAGGTGATTACTACAGTTATTTATAATTGTTCTATTGTGGACCGTGATTTTCTTCAAAATATGTCTGTAACCAGTTCCAATCCACAGTATTTTTCAATGTTTCTTTGCTATCACGATGTTGTTCAGCATACTCATGTCCTTCTTTTGCTCCCTTTAATACCCAATCTGAGTGTGGGCCTTCGGCAAATGACATCCAGCGGTCCAACCATAAATGAGCATCATCACCATAAGTCACTGTCAATTTCACTGTTTCACGGAATGCCGTTCTCCAAGCCTCATAAGGTGTTGTAGCAAAAACAGCTTCACTTACTGTTCTTGGCACCGTGATGGTCTTGCTGTATTGAGTGAAATCTAATCCAAAGTTTGCAGGAGTGTTTAACACTAGATTGCTATTGTAACATACCACGCCCATGTGACCATATTGTAATCTATTGCTCATGTTTTTTGCATGAAAAATGATATGTGCATCAGAAATGGTTTCTACAGGATAATCAAACACAGAAGAATCTGTGATGTAATTTTTACCAGTCACAACAAAGAATTGTTTTGCTCCTTCGGACAAATCCACACAACGGTGAAACATTTTTCTACGTCCATTGATGCCATCAATTCTCACAGCACGTGGACACATCTTTACTAAATGTTCCCAATTATCATCTGCGTTACTTTCTCCATTACTTACGAAGAACACAGGAACTTGATCCTTTTTAGCTGTTCTACGAGTTTTCAAAGTATGTAAAGCCACAAGGGGATCCACTTCAATAATCATTTTGTCTGGCCATTCCCATGGATCATCACTTTCTTTCTTCATCTTTTCAATGATTTTCCTTTCACCTGCCCATCCTGCAATAAACACTTGTTCTGCGTCTTTACGAACCACAAATACTACAGGACCAGAAATATGCTCCCACGTAACACCATTTGTACAACGATATAATTTACGTTCCGCTCCCTTACCGTCAATGATGTCTACATAATCGAATGCTGTTAATTCTTTGTCTCCGGCTTGGGCCCAGCCCTTGGCGTCTTTTACTGTGTCTATAAAATCTGTGAACCAACCCAAACTTCTTACCCAAGATTTTGTTTCAATGGTCCAATATTTTTCAAACAGCTCACTATGCGCTAACCACGTTTCATTATTCAGCATCCTTCCTCACTTTTTTCATTTTGGTTATTTTTTTCACTTCATTGTCTATACGCTTTTCTTCATTAACACCTAAACTGGTACCAAATGCCCATTGTCCTACGTGGCGAACTTGTGTGCTTAAATTCATATCAATAAGTATTTTATATCCTGCGTTTCGCAGCTTCTGCTGGAAATAGAAATCTTCTCCATGCCAATCACCTTCATAATATTCAAAGTTAAAATATGGAGGTTCAATCTTTTTCAATATTTCTGTTTTCATCATCATACAACCCATCCCCACACCTTCAACTTCCTGTAAATCTTGATGATGTTCTAAAGGTAACCAGTTTTCCCAATTACCTCGTTCTGGGTATGCAACAGTTTGTAAAGGAACTGACCGTTTCATATAATTGGAACAAACAACATCTACATTATGTCCCATAAGTCGCATAGCTGTTGTGCTGGGAAACATCATGTCTGAATCCAACCATAGAGCATAATCAGCTTTCAAAGCTAAAGCTTGCTTGGCCAATGTCTCTCGTTGTTTTAACAAAATTGTGCTTTGGTCATAAAGAACATGAACATCAATTCCTGCCATGGTTGTTGTTTTCACCAACTCCACTAACGATGCCGTAAACAAACTATACATGGACTCTTTACATGGTATCAATACAGCAAGTTTTGTGGGGCGTGTTTTCCAAATACTTAAATCATAAATGTTCTTCATAGTCCAGCAACCCCTGCTGCCAATGAGGTGGATTGCGTGGTGATGTCCCGAATCATGCTTGTGATTTCAAAAACTCTTTTCACAAATAGTTGATAGTCTGCAAGAGGAAATTGTGTTACAGTATTTAAAGTATCCACACTGTACTTATCATAAATTAAAATTTCCATGGCAGCTATTCTGGCCCATTTTTCAATGATAGCAAATCTTGTAGTTTGTGGCTCATTGGTTAATAGATTCAATAAATGTTGAGGGTCATGTTGTGCTAGAATGTCCTCAAGAAATGCTATCCGTTCTGGCCACTCATTCTTTTCTTTTAGATATTGTAGTTCATACAATAATTCAGACAAGACTTTTTTATCGTACCCAATAGAAACCCATCGGACATACCTTTCTTCGTATTCCGATGGGTGTGTGTTAACTGAATTTATTAATAAGTCATATATGTTTTCACTCATGATTCACTCCACTAAAAATAGTATAATAAGAAATATATATCAATGCTATAAAATGTCAAGTATTAATAGACTTGGGGTGTTGTTCTCCCGCCGAAGTTTTGAGATAGTAAGATGGCTCCGGTGGTTATACCAATTTGTGCACCTAAATCTGCACGCAATCTAGCAGCACCTGCCAGACCATATGCATTTCGCACACGCCCCATCGTAATTGCCGAACCAGTATTTGGTATTGTACCCATTGTTTACCCCTAAAAGGCCAAAATTATTTATTACAGTTGCAATTCTTTTTTACTTCATCGAGTTCAGCCTTTAGGCTCTTTATTGCTTCAACTAATAGTGGAACTAACTTTTCATATTTCACTGCCAAATATTGTTCGTCAATTGGTGCAGGTGCCACGGCTTGTGGTAACACTGCTTGAACTTCTTGTGCACTCAAACCAATTTGTACAGCATCATTGTTATAACCCAATGATTTAGCCAATTCATTTTCAGTGAAGTAGTACCCATTTAGTGCTGTTACTTTTTCTAGTGCATTGTCAATGGTGCCCTGAAAATTCTTTAGACGAGCATCTGAGTAGTAGGCTGTGATTTCATTGGTGGCTCTGATTTCACCTGCTGTGGCTGATGCAGGAGTTCCAACACCAAGTGAGTTGAATTGTACGTTGGAACTTGTGGCAACAGCTTGACCAATTGAGAAGGTGACTGCGCCTGTGCCTGCACTGACTGACACACCTGTGCCTGCTACTGCAGAAGTTACACCAGAATTAGTGATGGTGACGGCACCTGTAGCACCTGACACAGAAATACCTGTGCCTGCTACGTTAGAAGTTACACCAGCGTTAGTTAATGTTACTGAACTACCAAGAGAAACAGAACCACCACCTGACATACCAGTACCAGCAGTAACGGTAACTGCACTATTAGCCAACTTGGCATTGGCAATACTTCCTGCCAACATGGTGTTGGTAACAGTTCCTGTGTCACCTGTTGTAACCACAGTACCTGTTACGTCAGGCAAAGTAATTGTTCTATCAGCAGACAAAGTAGCAGGAGTCATGATGACTTCCCAGTTACCAGTACCACCAGCACGTCCACGAATTTCAATACCATCTTGTGTTGCCGCTGCACGAGCTAGAACACCAGATGCACCAGTTGTGGTCAATGATGTACCTGTTGCTGCACCAATGTTAGGTGTGATAAGTGTAGGTGATGTTGCTAAAACAACAGAACCTGAACCTGTAGTACCGTTACTTAAATTGGATGCAGAAATTTGTGTACCACCAACACGATATGTTTTTCCTGAAGCAATATTCATGTGTTCTGAACTTGTCCATGAATCATTACCGTTGTTGTATGTAAAGGTCTTGTTTGTTGCTGTGGTGGCTTCGACGGTGATACCTGCACCATCAGCACCTAAATTGGTGGCGTTTCCCTTGGCAAGAGTGATGTTCACATCATCAACGTCAAGTGTGGTGCTGTTCACTGTAGTTGTGGTACCATTCACAGTTAAATTACCTGCAATGGCTACATCTACACCTGTTAATGAAATAGCTACAGCACCTGTTGATGATTTAATATCATTACCACTAACTTGTAAATCACCTGCCACCGTGACATCAGCACCTGATAATGTTAGTGCTGTTGCTGATGAGGACTTGATGTCGTTACCAGTAACAGTTAAATCACCGGCTACCGCAACATCAGCACCTGATAATGTTAGTGCTGTTGCTGATGAGGACTTGATGTCGTTACCGGTAACAGTTAAATCGCCTGCTATTGCAACGTCTGTGGTGTTCAATGTTATGGCTGTAGTACCACCTGAGGACTTGATGTCATTTCCACCAACAGTTAAGTCACCAACGATTGCAACGTCCGCGCCGGTGAAGTTAACGGCAGCTGTGTTGGAAGAACTGCTGGCAAGACGAAGTTGACCTGAGTTGTTTACTAACCGTCCAAATTCAGTACCACCATCCTTCAAGATGATGTCACCGCCGTCAGCATCAAGATTGATATCTCCTACTGCATCCACAGTGAAGTCAGCAGTGGCATCAACTTCAGCGATGATGGGAGTAACAAGTGTTGGGGTGTTGGCAAACACAAGAGAACCAGTACCTGTTTCATCTGTCACAGCAGCTAACATTTGTGCTGATGTGGCGACCAATGTGTTGCTTGTTAAGTTAATGGTCTTGTTGGTAAGTGTTTGTGATACATCAGTACCCACCATCGTGGTTGTAGCATCAGGGATGGTGATGGTTCTATCAGCAGTTGGATCAACAACTGTTAGTAATGTTTCAAAGGCGTCTGCTGTAGCACCTTCAAAATACAAACCATTGGTAACGATGGCAGCATCTAACGTTTTGTTAGTGAGTGTTTGTGCACCGTCTAATGTTGTAAGTACGCGTGTTGCTGAACCTGTATAGAACTTGAAATCACCTGCATTGTTCCAAACGTCACCTGAAACAGGTGATGTAGGGTCAGCACTACCAGCTACAACACGGATACTGGCTGTTGAGGCACTACTCGTGACAGTGGTAAGTTTACCTGTCATGGAGTTACTGCCATCTTTCTCCAGCTTATCGGTGTTCAAATTACTAAAGTTATCATCAACTTCAGTATTTGTTAGTGGTGTACCTTTTACGTTTCTTAAGGTTAATGTGGACATCGTTATCCTCTATTGGCAATTAAGAGTTGTAGCATATTTTTAATATCTGTTAATTCTTGTTTTACACTATTTATATCAGTTTCAAGTTCTTTCATTTTGTCTTTACTGTATCTTCTGGCTTTATATGCTGCCAACCCTTCTATATCAGTGTTCACTACAGCAGAACTGTAACTGTCTCGTCGTATTTTAGTCTCATCCATAACAATTATGCCATCAGTGCTAATGCACGCATGTTGTTTATCGTAGGAATATAGTAGGAATCTGTGCTGGTCATCACAATTTTCACAGCAAATGCAGTGAATTGTGTGAAGGAGGCTGAATTGGAAACATACTCAAAAACACCATCTGAATTCAATCCGCCCACCACTGTGGTTTCATCATGATTATTTTTATTGAACTTGAACACAAATTCACCAGCTCCTAAACTATTGCTATTTCTACTCATCACCATTTGTGTCCATGGTCGATTCTTGAAGTCAGATGCATCACCAACACCTATAACTTTTGCATACAACCGAATATCTGTTCCAGCTGGCATATCTGCATCTAAGAACACCATTAAGTCATCAGCTTCTTGACCTGTTGGAAGTGATACCAACTTAGTATGATACTTGGCATTTCCTGCCACATCTGTTGCTTCATAATCTACCGTGATGATATCATCAGTTCCCGCAACTGCGGCGTTGGAAGTTAATGTGATGCTATCCCGAGCAGTTACTGCACGAACAACACCAATAACTTTACCTTCTGAGTTTCTAAGAACAGACCCATTAATAACTTGGTCAATAAAGGCGGTTTCATCACCTGATGTTTTACCGGTTACTGTAGTGCTACTTGTGCTGAATGTTGAAGTTCCAGATAATGTTCTTCTGGTGCTACGTACCACATGATTATACCCAATGACTTGTGATTTAGTTATATCAACAATAGGTGAAATGTTGGAATTGTTGGTTGCAAAATTAACCTTCACCATCACTGAACCTTCATCGTCTGTATCTAATCCTAAACCGGTGCCAGCACCCAATGTATTGGATTCAAATGAATGTGAGTAAACAGTTTTTTCTTCACCCAATGTAAACAATCCCTCTTTCTTCATAGGTGTGTATGAAGCAGGATCCACCTCAGATGAATTGTAAATTTTATGTTCAAATGTCAATGAAGAATCATTGTATTCAACAAAGGATAAACCCGAGGCAAATCGGTGTATAAGTTTTCCTTCAACATCAGTTTCATATGGTTCTAATGTGATGATGGCAGTACCATCTGAAGCAACAGTACCTGCTACACGACGAATTTGAACTGTTTCACCTTCAGAAAAAATTCCTGAAGTGATTTCAGTATGTGCAACTTTGTTGTATCGGTCGTAACTTAAAATAGTTCCTACAGCGCCGCTCGTTTGTCCTGTTAATGTATCACCCACCAACACGGATCCAGAAATGGATGATAATCCAAGATAATCAACTTTCTTGTTTTTTAGATACAATGTACCACTGGACACGTTGAAGTTGGCACGATATATTGTGAATTTCATATCAGCAGATTCAGAGACGGTCCAATTTACGCTGTTACTTGAAACATATAAGCGACCTGCTGCGGGTTGCTTGTCAATCTTTTCTTCCGTACCAATTTTGTTTTGTCCTAGTACTGCTGTCCATACTTCATATCCTTCTCTACCACCTGCAGGCAATAGAACAACGGCATATTCTTCATTGTTCTTTAGATATACAGGTGATGAGAATGTGAATTGTGTTGGAGCTTCTGCATCATCAGACACGTTCACATCTTTCGGATATAAAGTCACAGTGCTAAATGGAAGAATTTCTGTGCCAGGATTTCCATTAGTTGTGGTGCGAATTTGTAACGTAATGGGGACAGTAGCTAAAGAAGGACGGGTTTTAAAATATACATCCACTTTAGTTATAAAGATACCATTATTTTGCCCAGACACGAAAAAGGTTTGAGCGATAGGATCTTTGAAGGATGTGGTAGAAGGATTAACTGTAACTGTACGTTCTACAGATAATTCCCGAGGTGAAGTAGCTCTTGCAAACGTAATGTTAGGAGCGCGTGTGGAAGCAATCTTGGCTGTATCATATGTTACTGCACCATATGATGTATATGTTGTGATGGCTACGCAATCAGTATCAGCATTAGGATCAGATGGATGATTGATAAGCGTGAAGATACGAGTGCCTGTCTTGAATGTTTCAGCAGGAACACGAAATACACCAGAAATCTCACCGTTGCTATCTGTAGATAAATTTCCGCCAAAAGAAGTTTGTGCAGTAGTTCTGCAATGGTCGGTCACTAATTGTCCATCAAAGAAAGGATATACGCGTGTGTTTGGCTTCAAGCCTTTGGCATTGAAGTTGATGGTGGCACTACGCATATATGGCAGAGGTGTGTCTGCTGGATTTGGTATATTTGGTGGGTTAAGTTCCATTTCTGATCCTATTTAAATTATATTGCGTTAACTTCTTGGAATCCAAAACTGCTGATGGATTCATTTTCACCGCCCTTCCATGCCATACCGCCGCCGTAAACTGAAGCTGGATCCCGTCCTGCTGAACCTCCACCGCCCCCATACGAAATTGGAACTTCTTCTGGTGGAGCAGGAGAATCTAATGGAAGTGAGATTGGGAAGCCTTCATCAATGATGGTAGGTGTTACTGAGATAACGGCTGGCACACCTAAAGCACCGCCCACACTTTCAATCTTAATTGGTTTCAAATTCCATTCTTGTTCAATGAAGATTGGTGGTCTTGGTCTAACCTTTTCTACCTTTGGTGGTTCAGGTGGTGGAGGAGGAGGTGAATCTGGTCCAATCAACACTGGTACTGGAACCATGATTTCAACAATTCTTTCCACTTCCTTAACTACTTCTTCACGAACAGTAACCGTGTTGTATACCACTTCTGTGTTGTAATGATTGATGACTTGTGGTTGTGTTCTATGTTCAAACCATACATCTTCAGCAGGAATTAATCCAATGCTACCTTCATAACCATACACAACATTGTTAGTTACTGATACCGATTCTGATGCATATGGGTTCGTAGAAAACACGCTATGTTCATAAGGTAGTGTGGCAATTTCTCCTTCAGCAGGATAACTTACTAAATCTGGGCGGAAATCTGTTGCCAAAATAGCAGTTGTCATACCTGTGTAGGTAATTAATCCTGTGGTGCTTGTGGTAGTTCCAGTCACGGTGTATGCTGTATTAGCTACAAATGTTCCAGTGCAATTCACGAGATATAAACGAATCCACTTGTAGTTTCCACCACGTGCAATTTCCACACGATGTTCTACTTCACCTGTTGCTCCAGATGTTGCTTGATTTACTGTTTCACCAACACCGAAATTTGTGGCACCCACGGTCTGACGAACAACAATTTGTGCATCTGTTGGTGCAAGAAGCACACTACTTGTGCTAGCCACTTCTAAATCAATTGGGTCAGCATCTAAACGAGGAGACAACAACCCTTGATAAATTAAACAATTATTCGTTTCATTGTTAAGATTAATCTTATCATTTCTATCAAATGAATCAACCAAGACACCGTTCTTGAAACGTTCTTCACCTGTATCATTATATATCAATGTGTTAATTGTCTTTTGTTCCAAGAATGAAAGTTTTGTGAATTCTTCCAACTTACCTAAACGCTTTTCAATAACACCGATGTCTGCCATGGTGTATCGACGTTGTAAATCTGCCTTGCTGAAGCTAGATGCGTTGGTTGGACGACCTGCCAATTTGGCAGCCTTGGGTGATAAAGCTGGGAATGGAGGAAGTTCTAGAACACCTAAGTCCATACAGTTGGTAGGTAATTTTGGAACTAATGGTTGTTCAGAAGCCAAGCCTTCAATGACGGTGAAGTTACCATCGGCATCCAATACCACACGGTCTGTTCGTGGAAGATTCCATTCAATGTCTGTTGCAAATTCTTCTTGTGGGTGTGGAATATAGAACGGTGTGAATCCTGTAAATGCTTTAGTTGATGATGTGTATCCTATAGGATTGATGTTGGATGATGTCAATGTAGTTGTGGATGTTGCCACATTGGCAACAGTGACACGGAAATCCAACACATCACGCATTTCATATTTCTTACCATTGGTTGCCATATAAACAGGCATTTGATGCCAATCAATTTGAACAGATGTTGGGCTATCACCTTGTGCTGGCAATGGATAGGAATCCACATTGAAGAAAGCACCTGCACTATGGACAAAGTGATCCAGTTGAATTACATATCTACGTTCTTCTAGGAATCCGCCTTCAATGGTTCCTAGATTGTAATGACTGTCTGTTTGACCGTTTTTAATTTTAAATTGTCCAGTGTAATCATCGCCTGAAGATGCGATAGTTGCCCAACTAGTTTCTACATCACCTGCTTTCACAAAATCAATACCATAGATGTCATACAATCCTAGAGATGCAGGTGTTGTGAATTTCTTGGCTATCACATCCCAATTAGGATGCACCACCTTTAAAGGAGTAGCACTAGTCATGGTGCCACCTGAATCTGGGTCTACAGCAGCATTTGCAGATAATGTAATGACTGGACCAGTGGCAGTACCGGTGTTTTGTGGGGTCACAGAACTTACTGTTCCCACCAATTGATTATCATTTCTATAAATTTTACTACCTACTGGACAATCTTCTGAAGTGATGTCTTTACCTAAGGTATAAGAAAATTGAATTGCAGGACTTGCTGTGCTGCCTGAAGCAGTCAGATAAGTTCCTGAACTGATGTAGCCTAATTTTTTACTTGTTTGGATACGAACATAACGATTAGTACTCAACGTTTTGCTTCTTGGTGACACATCGGTACGCACCACAGAAGCCAACACAGAAACAGTTTTACCTGAATCTAAACTTCCAGGGGTGTAGATGTTTAAGGTCAATGTGTTGGTGCCAGGTGTTACAGTAGCATTGGCACCCACCATGTTGATAACTTGTCCTTTCTTATATCTAGTGGTTGCGCCTGATCCACTTGTGATGTCAACTTCAGCAACCACGACTAGTTCTGCAAGAACTGTGGCATTGTTTGATGCAGTAAAGGCAAATGTTTCATCACCAGACACACTAACAGTAACAACACCATTAGTACCTACAGAGGTAGAACTGAATAATTTTCTATAGGCAAATGAATTGTCTAACGTGCTAGGTTCAAGAGTCTTTACGTAATTATAAGTTGTTGGGATGATGTATGGTGAGAAAGAAGATTCTTGTAACACTGCAGGTGCAGTGGCAATGTCTGCATGAAAATCTGCTGAACCATCGTAATATAATCCCAGAACATCAGAAAAAGTTCCTGATGTCATTTCAATGTCATACAAATATACACGATATGTAGCTGAGGCAGAACCTGAAGTACCAGAAATGTATTCTATGGTGGCAATTCTTGCAGTTCCAATTTGTGAACCTGGTGCCGAAGCATTGGAATATGTGGTAGCTGTAACAGCTCCAGCAGCTGCACTACGTAAAGATATCAATGAACCGTTAGAAGGCATTGGGCCAGCCATTTCATCAACAACAACATAATTACCGTATGCTGTAGATAAACGAATACCTGTTCGTGAGTTGGTGTCTGTTGGCTTGTTTACATCAAGATATTTCGTGGCAAACAATTCATATTCAAATCCTCGAACATATGCTTTACCTGGTTCTACACCTAAAGCAAGTTTACCGTTATCTCCACCTTGTGCAACCGTGTATACACCATCTGTATCACTATCAACTAAATGTTCACGGATATGATAATTAAATGGACGAACTACATAATCACCTGATTCATCGTATGTTCTACGAGCTAATGTTTTATTTAATTCGGCATATTGAGTTCTATCATAACGGCGACTAATAGCACCAGCGTTAACTTCATATAGAATGAAGAATCCTTCCACAATTTCATTGATGGGATATGCTACAAGTGTTGTAGAAATTTTAAACCGGTCGGCACCAGGAGCTGTATAGTTGAATGCACCTTGTGCAGGATCCAACAAAGTTTCATCATCATCTGATGTGATGATTTCTTCATTCACCAAGAATCCTACTTTCTTGCTTGGTGTTTCGCTATATTTTTCTAATACAATGGTTTGAGAATAGTGACGGATAAAATATCCATTAGCATATACAATGCCGTCACCTACAGAGAACAATGATCCTTTTGTAACAGGTGTTTGTGAAGCATCAGCAACAATGATTGTGATGTTTTCATCATCTGATTGTGTAAGAACTTCATCAGCCGCAAATGTTTCTGTGGTTCCTGAATCACCTTGTGAAATGTATTGCAAGAACAAGGCCTTATATGTAGTGGTTTCACTACCTGTGGCAACTTTTTTCACAACAGCTTGTACGTTATCATCAGCACCTACTAATATTTTTCCTTCCAAGGCCAATAATGCTTCATCAGTGATTTCTTGGCCGGCGGTGTCTGTGTCAAGAATTTTCACAACATCAACACCAAAATTTGTTGATTCTGGGCAACCAGAAATTACAGAACCTTCCTTGAAGATGTTGTCACCAAAACGTTTAATTTGGTCTTGAAGGACTGTTTGTAACTGAGTTAGTTCACGTGCTTGAACAGCATATCCAGGCTTGAATAAAACTCTGTGAAAGTTTTTATTCAAATCAAAATCATCATAGTATGGATAGGTGTTGAGATTGAGCTTGGCCATGTGTTATTAGAAGTTGATATACAGTTTGAATGTTTCTGTTTGTTCAGTTTGTCGAACAAGAGGTGCAATGTTATTATAGTAAATAACTTCACCTGCGCGTTGAGAAATTTCTGGTTCTACCAAAGAAGTGATGATTAATCCTGATTCACCTGTTGTTACATTTTCCAGAACGGATTCTTCATTGATATTATTTATCACAGGGAGCAGATAAACTGTTTCTTCTTTGACATATGCCACTAGATATTTTCCGTTACTATCTGTAGTAATAATGTCATCAAGATTATACCGTGTGCCGTCTGGTACTTCCATCACATAACATGCATTTCCAGTGTTAGCTGAAAACAATGTTTCATTGTCAAATGTCTTGATGTTTTTAATGATACCGTATTGACGGAAATCATTTTCCAAGAAAAAGTCTTCCAAGAAATCTTCAATGTTCACAGTGATACCTAGTGTTGTAGAGAACAATTCTTGGGGTACATTGGAGCCATGTCCTCCTTGTGGAGAAATCACAGCACGCAATTCAGCATTTGAACCGTCACCATTAACTGTGAGTTCTGCGAATGTATATCCAGTACCACGGTCTGTGATGGATACTCCTGTGATTTCACCATCTACAACAGTAAGGTTGGCGGCAGCTCCACTACCATCTCCATTGATTGTAACAGAGGTGTTGGATTGAAGATAACCAGTTCCCCCATCCACAATTTCAATGAAATCAATTTGTCCATTCGTGGCAACAGCATATCCAGCAACATTTTGATTGATGATGTTTGGAAGGTCTGTAGTTTCAATTGTTACAGAACCTGTGGCTCCTGTTCCTCCGCCACCTAGTATCAACACAAAGGCAAAACTATATCCAGAACCACCGTTGGTTAAATTCAATTCGGTAACTAAACCACTAGATGTTGTGGCGGTAGCTTCAGCACCAACACCATCACCGACAATGATGACTGTGGGTGTGGTTGCATATCCAGATCCTTGTGCGTCTAGAATAATTTCACTAATGGTGCCATTATGGTCAAATCGTGTGGATGTTCCATAAAACTTCACAGGGATGAATCCAGAAGTTAGAAACTTCACACGGTCGGCAGCAGGTACTTCATACAATAATTGCCAGATGTAACCATCAGATAATGTCTTGGGACCAACTTCAGAGAAACTAGGTTTCACAGTAGATGGATTTCCATTATTGTTATTAAGACACTTATAGATTCTGAAGTTTTCTTCATTGAAAATATAGAAATCTTCTTCAGACATATCTATTGTGTCATCGTATTGAACGTAGATGGTATCTGTTTCCCAATCAATTCTTCTAACCATTAAAGTTACATCGCTTGGATTCACTTTTTTAACACCCAAGATGTTTCTCTTGATGGAGGAGTCATCAGCACGAGCATCAACAGGAGTTGGAGCAGTGGGTTCATTGGCCCATTCTGTTGGTCGTGCTAGAAACACATAGAAGTAATCATGTGGGTTGGGATAGTTTGTGATAGTGAATGTGTTGATGGTGACCGTTTGGTCTAGCGGACCAGTTAATGTTGTGTCACCTAATCCAAAAGCAGGTGTGATGTTGATGGCTGTTCCTGCTTGTGCATTCACCAATGTTGTAGCCAACTTAATGACGTTGGCTGATACTTTAATGATGAAGTAATTGGTGGCATCAGTTAAAGTGGAAATGCTGCCAGTGCCTTCAGCAAAAGTAACTTCTTGTCCAGTCACAAATCCATGAGAGGCAAGATACAAGGTGTTATCAATTTTCAAAAAAGCTTGATAGCTGTTTCCAGTACCAGTTAAATTTATTGCTGACCCACCAGAGGTCAATGATAATTGAAAGGTATCTGTTGCTGCGTTCACAACATAATATTCAGTGCCGTTGGTAAGATTTCCAATGGCGGTTCCTCCATTGGAATAATATGTTACAATATCACCGGTTACAAATCCATGATTCACTGATGTTATGGTTTCTGTGCCGGTATCAACACCTGTAGTTGATACATTGATGCCATGTAAATTTACTAATTGTTCATCTACTACAGCACCTTCAATGTATTCTTCCGCCAACACCAACTGAAATGCTGAACCTGATGGTGAACCAGCTAAGTTGATGGCTGTCGGTGAAGATGCAATGGCATAGGCTCTGCTAGTAGCTAATTTAATGGTGTCATCATCTATCACAATGATGTAATAGGACACGGCATTCACCACATTGGTTATCCCTGTCGTGGCTCCGTTTTCAAAAAATATTACTTCATCACCTTCATTGAAGTTATGATCCACATATGTGATGGTATCAGCACTAGTATCTACATCTGCATCTGAAAACTCAATGCCGCGGATGGTCATAGTTGTTACTTCTTCACCTGTGGGAGTAAGAAGTTCTATACTAGTACCATCCGTGGCAATGTAGTCATCAGTCAATACTTTATCACCATCCACATACACCTCGATTCTACCTGGTGTATAGGACAATGTTTTACCTTTGATATCTTCACCAGAGAATGTGGTATCTCCAGCAGTTGCCGAATAGGTATACATTGTGGTGTCCAAAGTGTTAAGAGTGTTCAACTCTCCACTGGGAACATTCAAAGTATTTACAATATCACGGTGAAAACTGCGTGCTAGTTCCGTCCGGAACCTAATCGGCAATAAAGCTGGCATTAGTTTTTAATTATGAAAGTGTGACAGTCCAAGTAATGGTCATAGCGTCAGATGCACCCTTGTTCACTACTGAGAACACAGTGCGGCACAACATGGTACCTGATGATGAAGCATTGAAGATACCTGCTTCTGTCAATGCACCTGTACCTGTGCCTGCAGGGAATGTGCAAACATATTGCACTGAGTCATTGGTGGTTGAAGATGTGGTTTGTGTTGATGATGTCAATGCAGTACGTGAGCTTGCCACAGCAGAAACAAGCGCAGTTTGAGCTGCAGCTGCAGCTGTTGTTGAAGTACCCACTTCCATGTGTGACATTACGTTTGAAGCTGTACCAATCATACGTGATGTGATGTAACCCTTACCCACGGTTACCACTAAGTTGTCAACTGTCTTTTCTTCCTTGACTACACCATTTTCATCATGAAGTACGATAGTCAACTTACCGGTTGCTTTGATTAATTCTTCCATTTTTTCCTCTGGTTGGTTTGTGTTGATGAAACTACTAATCAATACTAGTATTTATACAAAATTTATAAACTATATCCAGTTCCTACATAATCCCCTGCTACATATGGAGATGCTGAGTATCTACCATTCACAAAATAGCTGTCAACCCAGATGGAGCCGCCTGCATCAGTGATGGTTTGTGTGTCAGTTGCCACCTTGCTGACAGACAATGCTGTATTATCTGCATTGGTTACCGTGTCAGTTGCCACTTCACTTATACTCAAAACTGCCGTGTCTGAGAGTGTCAAGTCATCTTGGAAATCACTTGTAGCGTCATTGTTTTGATTGAAGTTGATGGCAAGATTGTCTGACAAAGTAAGCGTGTCAGTTACAGCATCACTGAAGTTGAACGTGATACCATCTGTGTTGGCTTGTGTATCAGTAAATACTATATTTGAAGATAGAACTGCTGTATCAGATAATGTTAAATCTTCTTGAAGGTCAGATGTAGCATCATTTAATTGATTGAAATTAATGATGAGCGTGTCAGACAATGAGGTGTTGTCAGATGCACCTAAATTGTTATTGAACACCACAGCGTCTGAATTACTTATACTATCGGTATACACAGAATTAATTGACAACACTGCCGTATCGGTGTTAGCTTGACTATCACTTAAATCTACAGGAATCACCAAAATAACATCTGCCACATCTGATGTGGTAACATTTTCTGTATATGAATTAGATATATTTAATACTGTAGCATCTGTGTTAGTTTGTGTATCTGTCAATGAATTTAAAGATACATTGAAAGAAATGGCTTCATTGTTGCTAACAGATTCCGTTTTACCAAGAGATGTGTTTATGGTGTTAATACCATCTGTATTGGCTTGTGTATCAGTAAACACTACACTTGTGGAAAATACTGTTGTGTCTGCTAAACTTAAATCTTCTTGAAGGTCAGATGTGGCATCATTTAATTGATTGAAATTGTTAACTGCTGTATCAGAAATTGTCACGGTATCTGTAAACACATAATTCATGGAAAGTGCAGTAGTATCTGATAATGTGGAACTATCAGTTAATACATCACTAATATCTTTAGCAATTGTTTCAGAAGTTACAACAGTTTCAGTGTATACAGGATTTATTGTTAGAATTGCCGAGTCAGTATTGGCCTGTGTGTCTGTAACTTGTTTGCTTGTTGAAAGTGTGGCTGAATCTGTATTGGCTTGTGTATCTGTGACCGCATCATCTATAGTTTTCACAATTGCATCAGTATTGGCTTGCGTATCAGATAGAACGGTGCTTATATTTTTAGCTACTGTTTCTGATGTTGTTGTGGTGTCAGTAGCTGTCTTACCAACATTTCGTGCTACTGTTTCTGATGTTGTTACATTATCGGTGGCTGATACAAAGTATTCAATATAGGCATTAACACTATCAGTTGCTGTTACACTATCCGTTAAACGTTTGCTGATGGTTTTACTTGGTTCATCAGATACAGTAACAGTTTCTTCTAATGCTCTAAATGGTAAATCTTCAACATTTATTTGATTGAAATCTTCTGTGACTATTGCTTCAGGAGGTGTTAGGTCACCAGTAAGCAACAAGTTGGAGAACATCTTGAAGCCTGCTGGATGTGAACTCTTTAGATATGTGCTCTTCCAGTTAGATAATTGTTCTGTGGTTTCAATGACATAGGAATATGGTTGATAGTAATCATTGTCTTGAAGTTTAATAATATCCGACAAGAACCCTGCGTTATCCACATATTCACCTGGTGCATGATAGATGTGACCTGTGGCAAATGTGATGGCGGCAGTTGAAGAACCTGAACGACCATTATTGAAGTCCACGGTGAAGGTTTTCACAGGTGTGTATCCTGTGGAAATGTTCACTTCAAACACAGCTCCAGTTCCTGAACCTGAGGCTGTTAATGTTGTTAAAGGAAGCCCGGTTGAGGGATTGATTTCCTTGCTGTAGTTAGAACCTCCGTTCACCACAGTAACTTGTGTGATTTTGCCACCAGATACTAACACACGGAATTCTGCTCCTGAACCGTCACCAACAAGATTCACGGCAGTGGCACCCACAGCATATCCAGAGCCACCGTCCAAGATGGTGACAGATTCAATTACACCAGTCTTACGAACCAAGAACTTCTCACCGCTATCCACGATGGACAACAACTTAATTTTACCGCGGGTAGGAGCAGATGCATAATCACCGAACAATGTGTAATCTTCAAGGAAGTATTGTTCAGCAAATGTGTTTTCTGTTTTAACTACACGAACAATGGCGTTGTTTTGTAGCAGTTCATAAGCATAAGCTGCAGATCCAGTTGTTACTTCCGTGTAATCACCAGCAAAATATAACCCTTCTAGACCTGTTTCAGAAACGAAATAGGTGTCATCACGACGGAATCTGCTACCTGGTTCATCAACACTTAAAACAGAAGTTAACTGCTTAGAGATGGTACCATATGTAGTAGTTTCATCTCCAACATATTGCACATACACGTGCGTGTCAAAGTTACCTAAACTAGCTGCTAAAGAGGTGTCTGCAGAAATGTCATCTGGAAATTGATAATTGGGATTGATATCAACTTCAAGTTGAAAGATGTTTGGACGAGAAGTTTCATACACATCTAAACAGCGTGTTGTGGTGGTACGTGTAAAATTTCCCGCACCTTCAATGTATTCCAAATAATATAATGTGACAACCTTTTCCTTCAATTCATAAATGTTTTCGCTGGGAAAGTTTGTAGTATCAACTTTGATGAAACGTTTTCTGCTCCATCGACCATCTGAAGCACGAAGAAGATAATCACCAGGATATTTTACTGTAGCTGTGTCATTAAACATGAAACGGAAAAACATTTCCGTAGATGTTTCTGAACCTTTGGCTTCGTAGTATTGATTGATGTATTTAATTAAACGACGATTATCAATGATAGTGTCGCTTGGCATATCATAGGTGTACTGATTTCTGAAATATGGAATAAACACATCCAATGTTTCATCAATATCTGTCCAATCCATGTTGTTAAGCAATACATCATGTGCTTCACCTTGATTTTCTAGAAACTTATAATAGTGTTCTAGGAAGGTGACAAATTGCGGGTATTCAACCCGAACAAACTCAGGAATTTGTCCTGATATTAAATGATGCAGCTTTCTTTTAATGGACATTATACTTCAGTATATGGGCGACAAGTAATTATTAAACCAGCTGATACGTTTGCTGCTGAGTTACTATTGCTATCATCTAAAGTTAAAATGCTATTTCGTGAAGGCAATGCTGCCACAGAAAATGTGGAAACATCTGAAGTTCTTACTACGCTGCTTGTGATGTTTTGATATAATGGTTGTGGACGAACTGTTAAATATAATTCATTAAGATTGCCGATATATCCGGACACAATTACGTTTTGTAGTGTGACCAAACCTGCGTTATAATGCACAGTTCCTACTGTGACAATAGGTAATTTTGTGGCGGCATTAACAAACTTAATGGTGCCATATCCTTCATCATTGGCTACAGCGTCATCACTAAAATCTTGTAAATATCCTTCATATGTTAATCCACTAATTGTAGTTCTGAAGTTGCTGCTTCTGAATGTTTCTGGATCAATTGCTGTCAAGAAATTCAATACTTTAGAATATCCTGATGTGGTGCTTACACCCACAGCAATTCTTTTTTGTAAACGAAGTTTAAATACAGAACTTACAATAGAAGTATTTGTGGTTTTTACTACTTCTGATAATTTAGATATGAAGAAAGTTTTGTCTAAAGTTCCTAGTTCAGTATCAAAATAATTTTCAATTTCACTTTTCACTAACACAGACAAGTCTGAAGGTTTCAAGTTGGTAAGTTTTGTATTGTAATTCACAACACCTTCAAGACCAAGATACACATATTCTGGATCCACAAATTCATGTTTGATGCTCATCACACTTCTTGGACGCAAAATAGTTTCTTTAATGTAATCTTTATCTGCAGTAGTGATAACAGAATTTGTTACTGGATCAATGGAAATGAACACTGACCCGTACACAGGAGGATCATTTTCTTCTCCTCCCCATACCGTTACTTCTCTAGCCTTTGTGAAGTTTTGTTTAATCAATGTTCTGTAATCTTCTGCTGTGACTGCACGATTTCTGTTAGCATTGAATTTAGGTGCATTGAAACGAATGCTATCAATACTTTCCCGTGATGCACCACCAGATGAAGGTTGATTAATAGTGATATCAACTTGGTCTTCTCCATCAATATCACCAACCAAAGTAAACACACGTGCGCCATTGGCAGCACTTCCTTCAGAAACAATATATGTGATGGTGACAATGTTTCCAGCGGTTAACTTTGCACCTACATTGTCATCACCAAAAATAACTTGATATTGTCCTGCATTGTTTTCTTCTATCCAAAACACTTTACTTGTGTTGGTGACATCTACAATAGTAGAAGTTTTCACCCAATCAGTGCTAGTTAAATCCGATGTTGAATTTTGTACAGACACTTCCACAGTTGCTGTATCTACATTGGCATTAGGGATAATAAGAGGTCCAGAAACATTGTCAGAACCAATAAGGAAACTATTGGACAAGTATACACCTTCAATCAATTCTACATCAGTGAACACAAACTTGTTTTCATTATTCACTGTAGCAGTTTGAGATTCATTAACATTGAACGTATAAGAGGTTCCGTTTATCGTGGCGTTGAATTTTACAGCAGGTGTAATAGAAAGGGTGCTTCCAACTGTGACATCTTTTGTTACAGAAAGGTCTACACGAGCTTTTGCTGAGGTTGTGGAACGTGGACTATATCCCAACATTTTTGCCAAAGAAACCACAGATGTTCTCTTAATAGCAGTATCAATGAACATTTCATTGGCTTGTAAATTAGCAAGAACAGCATTATAATGTGTATTGTAAGCCAACACATCTAATAGAAGGCTCAAAGCTGAACCTGTGAAGTCATAATCTGTGAACTCAGGTTGAGCTGCTAGATATGTTCGTAAATTATTTTTAATGGTATCAAAATCTAATTCTGTAACGTTAAGTTCTGCCATTATCGTAATCTCTCTAATGTGACTGTTAGTGATGTAGGTTGATTCACACCTAATACTGTGAAGTAAATGGATACTTCATAACTGTTTTCTTCTTCTAAAGGAACTACATCAACTAAATCTAAACTTACACGAGGTTCATAGGTTTCAATGGTGTTTTCTATACTTCGTTTCAATGTTTGAGTCGTGATAGGATCAATAGGCTCAAACAATAAACCTTGAATCTTAGAACCCACTTCAGGTTGAAACAACCTTTCTCCCATGTTGGTGAACAACAATGTTTTCAAAGATTGTTTCACAGAATTCACATCAATTTTTTTCAACACATCCTGTGTTTCTGGATGTGCTGAAAATGTGATGTCCAAATCTTTGTATAGTTTGTTAGGAGAAAGAATAGGCATTTTTATTGAATATTTATATGGTTACTTTAGACGTTACCAAGATTTAACAATGCGCCACGGCCCCCAGAAGCATATCTGTGATTCATGAATGTTCCAAATGTGTTTCTACAGCCATTTCTGTTAAATGTGACGTGGATCCATGGCATTCTGCTGCCTGTGGTCTTGTATTCCAAGAGTAATTGGTCAAAATTCACATTGGCTTTAATCCATTGAGCCACTTCGTAGTATTTGTCTTTGCTGAATCCCGGGAACTGCAAGTCGGCTGCTTGTCCATATAAGTGTTGAGAATTCAAAGCACCACCCTCAGGAACAAAGTCTCGGA
>Ga0315909_10001791_pt1 | contig 28391 bp, 17 predicted proteins | sample LakEriMetagenome_11_FD_203527 | JGI IMG/M metagenome (GOLD analysis project Ga0315909, IMG submission 203527) | Freshwater fungal communities from buoy surface, Lake Erie, Ohio, United States - Buoy 2 MA125 | ecosystem: Environmental > Aquatic > Freshwater > Lake | place: USA: Lake Erie, Ohio... | reverse complement strand
TTGACAAATACACCAACAATATAATATTTATAACATATGGAATTCTTTATAAGACAGGGAGCAAGTGACCCAATATTAAAAATGAGATTAATTGATGATGGTAAAAACGATAAATCATCCTTTAACGATTTATTGGAGAACTGTGACATCACTCTTGATATGTTTAGAATTGAGGATGGGGAACCTGAAGTATTAAATTCAGATTGTCACATTACAACTCGCAACAAGAATTACAATCAAACAACAGACGAGTATTATATTACCCATAGATTTACAGAATCACAAACCGCCAATGTTGGTAAGTATGAGGGTAAAATCACTGTACAGTTCTTGGATACCAATTTAAATCCAACCACAAAACTTATTCTTCCTGTTAAGGAGAAATTGTTTATCACAATTTTTTAATTTTCATTTTTTTACGTATATTTGTTAGTAAGACAAACTACACCACGGTGGTGTATGCCAATGTGTCAACTTAAAATATACGAATATGTCAGAAGTTATTTCTCAGGAAGTTATCGAGAACTTCTTAAATGGTTGGGACCCCGAGCAGTACATAGTTGGGGTTGAGTACGATTACAAAACCAACAGGATTTACAAAATTATCCAAGACCCTGAAAGGGGTAAAATTATCAAACAAGATACACTCGTCCCATTTCTGTGGGTTGGTGACCTTAGTGGTCTGAACTTTTATCAGAACAACAAATCTCTCCAAAAAAAGAAGATGGGTGAGTACGGTATTCTAATTGAAAAATTAGATACTCACGGTAATGAACGTTTACAAAACGGTATGACTCACTTGGTTAAGTGTATGAAGGGATATACCGAATTGGTTAATTTTTTCAGACAAGGTGGTGTTGACCCGTGGGGTGAAAAAACAAAATCATCATTTACCATTCTTTCTCCTGTTGAACAATATTTGATTCAAAAAAAGAAACGTTTATTTAAAGGAATTGACGATTATTCAGGGGTTCATAGATTTGTATTCGATATTGAGACCACGGGTCTTGAAGCTGAAACAAGTGAGATAATCTTGATAGGTATTAAAGATAACCGTGGTTTACAGAAGACAATTCCAGCATTCGGTGAGGATGGGGAAAAGAAATGTATTGAGGAATTTTTTGAGTTAATAAAAGAGGTAAAACCCACAATTATTGGTGGTTACAACTCAGCATTTTTCGATTGGCCATTTATTTTAAAAAGAGCCAATATATTAGGTGTAGATGTAAGTGGGTTGACACAAATCTTCACCACTCAAGGAATGAAAGAAAAAGAAGGGGTTCTAAAATTAGCAAACGAAATTGAACCTTACACTCAACACATTATATGGGGATTTAATATCATTGATATTGCCCACTCTGTTCGTAGGGCACAAGCAATCAACTCTGAAATTAAATCGTGGGGATTGAAGTACATTACAAAGTATTTGGAAAAAGAAAAACCAAATCGTGTATATGTTGATGGTGCATGGATTTCAAAAATCTATCTCGACAATGAAAGTTATTATGTGAATCCAAAAACAGGTAACTATAAAAAAATTGGAGAACCCGGTACCGAAGGATTACTTGAAAAATACCCAAATAAGTTTGAAATATGGCCGGGTAGAAAGATTGTAGAACAGTATCTCGATGATGACTTGTATGAAACGATGATTGTGGATGATTCGTTTTCACAATCTACCTTCTTACTTTCAAAAGTGGTACCAACAACATATGAAAGAATTGCCACAATGGGTACTGCCACACTGTGGAAAATTATCATGTTAGCATGGTCATATGAGAATAATTTAGCAATACCCGCGAAAGACGAAAAGCGGGCAATTACCGGTGGCTTATCACGTTTATTAAATGTCGGTTACGCTAAGAACATTGTGAAGTTTGACTACTCGTCACTTTACCCGTCAATTCAATTAGTGTACGATGTGTTCCCTGAATGTGATGTTATGGGAGTACAAAAGTCAATGTTAAAGTATTTCCGTAACATTCGTATTAAGTACAAACACCTTGCTGGTGAATTGAAATCATCTGACCCCGTTCAGTCGGAGATGTACGACCGTAAACAATTACCGATTAAGATTTTCATTAACGCATATTTTGGTTCTCTATCCGCACCACAGGTATTCCCATGGGGAGATATGAACATGGGTGAAACCATTACGTGTACGGGTCGTCAATGTTTACGTATGATGATTATGTTTTTCATGAAAAAAGGTTATAAACCTCTTGTAATGGATACGGATGGTGTGAACTTTGAAACACCTGACACAATTGATACCCACATTTATGTTGGTAAGGGAAACAATGAATTAGTTGGTGCGGGAAAAGAGTATAAAGGTATTGAAGCAGATACCGCAGAGTTTAATGATTTATTCATGAGAAATGAAATGGGGTTAGATATCGATTACGTCGCACCGGCATGTATTAATGTTTCTCGTAAGAACTATATCATTAAACTAAATAAAAAAGGTAAAGAAGTTATCAAATTAACGGGTAATACTATTAAATCAAAAAAACTTCAACAGTACATTGTTGAATTCTTGGACGAAGGTTTAAAACACTTGTTAAATGGTGATGGGTTGTCTTTTGTAGAGTTGTACTATCAATACGTTGAGAAGATTTTTAATAAAGAAATTCCACTATCTAAAATAGCTAATAAATCACGTGTTAAACAATCTGTTGCTGATTATAAAAAACATATTCAGAAAACTACAAAGTCAGGTTCTTTAATGTCTCGACAAGCACATATGGAATTGGTTATTCAAAACGATTACCCCGCAGGTCTTGGAGAAACGATTTACTATGTAAATAATGGTACAAAAAAATCAGATGGTGATGTCCAAAAGATTTCTAAACCAACAAAGAAGATGCAAGAGGAGTTCATTAAGATACACGGTATACAGATGCCAAATAACTATCTCCAAATCAACTGTTATATGATTCCCGAAAAGGATATTCAAAATAATCCCGATTTAACTGGTGATTATAATGTTGCTCGTTATTTGACTAATTTTAACAAACGTATTGAACCATTATTATGTGCGTTCAAGACTGAAATTAGAGAGGATATTCTTGTTGAAGACCCTAAAGACCGTCAATACTTTACAAAATCACAATGTGAACTTATTAGCGGTCAGCCATTAAAAGAAGATGGTCAAGATAAATTTGATGAGGTAATGACACTTTCAGATAGTGAGGTTTTATTTTGGAACCGTGTACAGCGTGACCCATTCTTTATGTATGTTGAAAACAGTATTGATTTAGTTGACCAATTTTGGGTTGAACATAATCGTAAGGTTGTAAACTTACAAGTAGAAAGTACAAAAAGTAACGAGGATGAAATTATCGAAACCAATGGTAACGATTTTGCATACCATGCAATTGAAAGTTAAATCACGTTAAACGGCGACTGCATTGGTCGGTATTTCAATGCCTTATTAAGATTCTCGGCTTCGTTTCCTTTTCTCTCAAGAACTTTTTCGGGACGAAGTCTTTCTAATCTTTGCATTAATTCCTCAATCAATTTTAACTTTTCATCTTTTGCTTCTGTAAGTAAAGTACTATAGTCGAGTTTTACGGAACTATCGGGAACTTGTAAATCACCTGAGAATTTACCCCATATTCTTGCCAAACCTTCCTTAGCAAATGCTATAAGATATTTTCTAACCCAATTCTGTGCGGGTTTATTTAACATATCCCAAGTTAATTCTTCGGTTTCAACATCGGAAGGTAATTTTACAATACCACTGTTTTTGTCTAAACAGGTATCTAAGGACATGGTATCATAATACCAATACCAAACCTTTTGTCTGTTGTTTTGTATTGAACCAAAATCAAAACGACCACCTGGTACGTTGTATAAGTGAACAATCTTAGTTCCGTTTGGACCCGCGGTAATTCTATATGTTAATTCCCCACCAATTAAACGGTTTTTGATATTTCTATCTTGCATTCTCAATAACAAGTCATATGCCGGTAACATAAAATATGAACCAGATGAACCCATTTGAGCAAAACCACCAACACCACCAAACGCAACACCACCTAATCCACCAAAACCACCTAAAAATGGGTCAACAATTGAATCGGTTAATTCTGCCCTTGTATACCACAATAATTCGTTGATTTCTCTTCCGGCAGGAATTGTGTAGGTTTGAGTATTTGCACTTAGGGAAATATAATCTTTTTTAAGTTCGGAATTACCTCCTGTTTGAAGCCCCACAATTTTAGAATATGAGTGGGTATACTGAGTTTCATAATCTAAACTTCTTGTAGTAAATGCTCTCGTAAGAGATTGGGTATCAACATTCAATCCCGCCAATGCAGACCATTGTGATTCAATTAACCAATCACTAACATATTGTTCATATTCTGATAAGGATAGTTCCAAGAAGGTATCCATTTGTTCTTCGGTCAATTCAATGCCACGTACCGGCATTCCTAAAAGATGGAAAACCTGTGTATATAACTTTTCTCTGTCTGGTTGCGTTATTATTGTTGAAGCCATATTGTTTTTATCTATAAATATTCGTATATTAGCATATCATAGAAATATTTTGTGAAACCTCAATTCAAATTCAAATACAATAAAAACAAATATTCCTCAGGTATATACAAGATATGTACGGGAAGGGAAGACGCACATTCCGATTTGAAGGGTTATTTACTCCGTAAGTGGGAGGAAACCTATAAAAAATACTACATCCCTTATAATCAATACGGTAAACACCCTGAAGGTGAATCTGAGGGGGTTTTAACATCGAAAGGTACATGGTCATCCGTTAATCAAATTAATACCCACGCCACCGCTCAGGATATACTCATTCAATATCTAAATCAACAAATATCAAATAAATTCTTCACAAGAGGAATTGAAGAAGTTGGTGGTCGTCCCGTAAAACTTATAGAATTTGACCCAAAATCCTTAGATAAGGATTATCTCCGTTCTGAGATTGATAACTATTTCTTTTGGATACACTATTTCGGAGATAAGATTTTTAAGAATCTAAATAACATTACAAGTGATGACCCACTATATCATGTTTTAGAGATTGCTAATTTTACCATGGCTCAAGGTACATTTGGTGAATTGGCAACAGAATACATGTTTAAAACCAAATTAAAGGATGTTTATGAAACATATCGTAACTCTTCTGTAAGAGGTGATGATGACGATATGAAGAATGGAATTGACATATATGTTAAGGTTAGGAAAACTCCTGATAAAATTAAGAAATTCCAAGTAAAGAATACCACCATGTATAGTGGAAATACCATTTATACATCGATTAATACGAAGAATTATAATAGGAAAGGTGTTGACTACTTAGTACTTGCTCAAATGGATTTGAGAGATGAGATAACACAAATACCGAATCCAAAAACATTAGTATTCCTACCAATGAAACCCGACCTTTTAAAAACTAATAGAGCATTCAATGGTAAGGATACATACACATTTAATAAAGAAGATATTATTATGGAAGAACAAATAAGTTCAATATTCAAATCAAGAACATTCTTTGAATTTTTCAAGTATTGTTCAAAACAAGGTATAAAATTTAATATGGACGTTTCTGATGAAGAACCACGATATGAAATTTTAGAAAAATCTGTTCATTTCTTTTTACCCGCTAAACAAGAAAAATACAATGAATCAATTGTACTTGAAGCTTGGGAAAAACTAATTAATGAATTTGAAGAAGGTGAATCAAAGAAAGAAAGTTTGAAGTTCTTACAACAATTCATTAAGTAATGACTGTGCGAAACTCTCAGAGTATTCACCATCACCCATAACTTGGTCGATAATATTCTTTTTCTTTTGTAAGATATTATAAACAATCATTTCAATAGTGTTCTCAAATACAGGATAGTAAACGAGGACACTATTTTTTTGCCCATATCTATAAGCCCTATCTTCTGCTTGTGAATGGTCAGAAGGAACAAATGATAAGTCGTTCATGATAACAGTTTCTGCCGCTGTTAGTGTGATACCCACACCACCGGCTTTAATGTTTGAAATGAACACTTTTATCTTATCCTCATTTTGAAATTTATCTACACTGTCCTGTCTTTTTTCCTTTGACATTCTACCGTCAAGAGTAACCGAATTCTTCTTGTATTTTTCATGAATCATGTCCAAACTCATTGTAAAGTTTGTGAACACAATTACCTTCTTTCCTTGTTCGATAAATTTATCAATTAACTCACAGGTATATGGTACCTTTTCATATGCAATAACCTGTCTGATTTTCATCAAACGATTTAGTGTGACGGTAATCGATTCATTCTTTTTATTGTCCTTAGAAATACGCATGAAATCTTCTAATTCCTCATCATAGAAGGTACTTTTCATATCTAAGAAAACAGGGGTAATAATCTTTTCAGGTAAGTCAAGAATGTCTGTTTTCATTCTCCTCAAAACAATATTCTTCGTCCTATCTCTTAGTTCGTCAAGATTACTTGCACCACCTGTATTCCAAATCTTTTTACCTCCAACATTGAACTGATATCCTGCACAATATCTTCTAACATAACCTTGCCAATTTAAAGCAATTGGTGAGTTCACAATCTTTAAAAGATTATAGTAGTTAATTGGTCTTGAAGTCATTGGTGTTCCCGTCAATAACCAAACTTTTGGAATTTGTTTTACAATATCATTAATGAGTTTAGTTCTCTGTGCGGTTGGATTTGATATATAATGTGCTTCATCAATTATAACTAAATCAAACCCTTCATTTATAATTAATTTATAAGCTTCACTATCTTCAGATTTTTCAGTGGTATGATAGTTTTTAATAATATCATAATTGATAATATAATAATCATAAGTTGAACCCCATTTTCTACCTTCAACAATTAATATTTTCTTTCTTGAATAGTTTTCAATTTCTCTTTGCCAGTTAATTTTCAAAGATGCGGGACAGATAATTAATACTTTTTTAGCTCCACTTTCTAATGATGCAATAATTGCTGACGTGGTTTTACCAAGACCCATATCATCGGCAAGAATGAATTTGTCATTAGCTAAAAGTTTCTCAACAGCAACCTTTTGGTGTTCCATTGGTGCTCTATGCGAGTATGGGGAGTAATCAACTTCTCTATTTAATTTCTTTTCTTCTTGTATGATTGATGATTTAGGTAACCAAAACGCGTAGTTCTTTTCACTATCAACAATTTTACCCCAAATGTGATACGCTTTATCACTTTCACATAACAATTTTTCACACCATATTTTTTCGGGAACCGTCGTTAGTTTCTTATCTTCCATTACCTTTTCACCAAAATTTTTGGCGATAGTTAAAAACTTACGAGCAACCCGAGGTACCGTCTCATAATATTTGAGAACGTATTCAGCTTGAGGTCGAGTAAGTTGGAAATTTTTAACAGTTGAGAATTTTTGTTTCCAATCTGATAGTTGGTTATTAAAACCCTCGTATTTTAACAGTATATCCCTCGCCTCTATTTCGGGTATTTTATTCTGCATATAATCTAAATATAATAAAATGGAATGAATATTTAAACTATTTATTGAGTATGAAGCACAAGTTACCCATAACAAGAATTAGTAAATTCTTCTCTGAAACTGATTTTGATTTGAATCAACAAATCGGTCAGGAATATCTTCATGGGGACATAAATATGAAATTGGTGTTGTTTAGAGTTGATAAACAGAAGACAGATACCGATGAAGTTTATGCTGAAGTAGGTAAGGACCAAATCAAGTTTTTACCTCCTATTGAATTTAATGGTTTGGTAAAAATTGAAGAACCAAAGAATACAACCTATAAAGGTGGTTTGGGTAGGTATTTGGAGCCAGGTAATATGACTGTATCCGTTTATTTAAAACATTTAGAAGAATTGAAGATAGATATTAGATACGGAGATTATATCGGTTATCCCGAATCTGAAGATAGGATTAGATATTATACCGTAACAAATGATGGTAAAGTAACATCAGACAATAAACATAATATGTTTGGTTTCAAACCATACTATAGAACAATACTTTGTTCACCGGCTCAAGAATCTGAATTTAGAGGAATATAACCATGGGATTACCTAAAAGAAAAAATAATATCCAAGTTTACGGAGTTAAATCCGATATGAACGGACCCGACATTGTAGGTAGAAGAAAAGAATTATTAGAAAGAATAACCAAATCTGATACTTTTTTACCTGACTCAATTCTTCATGAGGACCTTGACTTGGGTATGCTTGATTATGTAAAAGATAATTTTAAGATTACGTCTGATGGTGACCAAATTCCAATCATACCAAGAATCCTAACCATTCAAAGATGGGGTGAGATGTCAAACAATTGGACATTTGCCGATGAAGATGGTAATATGAAGTTACCGTTCATTGCTGTTATTAGAAGACCTGACGTTCAACCCGGTACAAATCCATCAATACAAAGAACTATCCCCGATAGAAGAGATTTCTTTTATGCTTCGGTTCCAACTTGGAACGGAACTCAAATGGGTGCAGACATTTATAAGATTCCACAACCCGTTGCTATTGATTTAACCTTTGATGTTACTATCGTTTGTACAAAACTTAGAGATGTAAATCGTTTTAATAGAATTGTACTTCAAAAATTCTCATCTCGTCAGTCATATACGAGCGTTAAAGGTCATTACATTCCAATTGTTTTAGATAGAATCGAAGATAACACCCCCATGGATACATTAGATGGTCGTAGATTCTATATTCAGAACTACACATTCACCATGTTAGGGTTTTTAATAGATGATGAAGAATTTGAGGTGAAACCGGCAGTAAGTAGAATGTTTCTTTTAAATGAATTCATTAAAAGTAACAACTTTGCTAAGAAATATGTTGTTAAAACAATTGAAGTTACGATTGCATCTTTTCCCGCGGACGGTATTCAAACACAGTTTAGTGTTGGTGAAACTATAAATGTTCTTTTCACCGTAGCCATAAACGGTCTTGTCCAAGTAAGAGACGAGGATTATTTCCACGTAGCTCAAACCTCTAAAATTACCTTCGTTTCACCACCACCTGAGGGTTCTGTGGTGACAATAACATACTATAAAGGTAGAAACGATACGTTTGTCGATACTTTCGGTCGTCCTTTGAATGTTGTATACGATACATTCACCTATAATGGTAGTACTTTAGAATTTACCACATCAAGTGCAATTGATAGTGTTATCAGTTTGGATATTAATGGTCTTGTTGAAGATGAGGGTGCGGGATTTGAAGTTTCGGGAACATATAAAGTTAAACTTCTCGGTACCCCCGTTGTTGGTTCCAAGGTAAGTGTCGTTTACTTGAGTTAATTCTCTCCGTAGATATCCTTCTTTTTTGGTTTACAAGTTTCCTCAATCCACTTTTGGACGACCTTGTAAATTTTCATACCACTTTTATCACAATATTCTTTTAACATCTGATGATGTTTTTCGCTGATTTTTATATTTTTTACGTTCTCTTTTTCCATAAAGATAAATAATGATAAAAAAGGATTTTTAATTATCCTTTTTCCAAAAAGTCACGAAATCTTTGCTAAAAACAAAGATATTTATAGAATAACAAATAAAATAAATTAACCAAACTATTAAAAATGGCAAATTCAAATAGAGTATTTGTATCTCCGGGTGTTTACACTTCAGAAAAAGATTTAACATTCGTAGCACAGAGTGTTGGTGTTACAACTCTTGGATTGGTTGGTGAGACATTAAAAGGTCCCGCTTTCGAACCCATCCTTGTAACCGATTACGATGAGTTTAAACTGTACTTCGGAGGTTCATCACCAGTAAAAGACGGAAACGGTAACCCCAAATTGGAGTTACCTTATGTTGCTAAAGCATACCTTGAGGAATCAAATCAACTTTTTGTAACGAGAATTCTTGGACTTACAGGATACAAACCTGTAAAGACATTCGCAATTAAAACCCTTGGAGGGGTAACTTTAGGTTCACTTAGTGGTTCCACAACAGGAACTTGTGACCCATCAACATTTAACCTAGTAACAGGTAGTACATTCTTTTCAAGTATGTCAGGAGTAACGGCATACGATGGACAATCAATGGCAGATTACATCTTCTCATCATATAGTGGTAACACTAACGCGAATGATGGTCAATGGTTTGTTATCGGTGAAGTACCAAGTTCGGCAACCTCATCTTTAACACCTTCATTAGAAGAAATTTCACCATTAACAGGTTTGAATGACGTAGATAATCCAAATGGTAAAGAATGGTATAACCAATTCTGTAACACCGCGGGTACTGAAGTTTATGCATTCCTATTTGAATATAATTCAGGAACAACAGCATACGATGTAACTAGATTTGTTTATAACTCAACATTGTTGAGTGGTTATAACAACCAAGTTGTTGCGGCGTTCCGTTCAAGAGGTTCTTACTCAGGACAAACTTTAAATTTAGAGGTTACAGGAAACACTCACTTTAATATAACAGGTAATGATTTACAATTTAACCCATTCTCTGAGTTTACTCTTACAGTAACAGGAGCAACAAGCGGTGTTAAAAACTTTACTTGTTCAATGGATATGACATCTTCTAAATTCATCACGAAAGTATTGGGTACAGAAGTATTTGACAAACCAAAATCAGAAATTCCTGTATACGTTTACGAATCATATCCTAACTTCTTAAAAGCGGCGTTCGAACAAGGTTTTGTAAGAGGTTTAAGTTTAACTGAAGTATTCGTAGCCGAAGGAAACAATTTTGTTGGCCAATGGGATACCCCAATGTCACCAACAGTAGTATCTGAAGTTCGTGGTGGAGAGGTTTCTGACCTTTTCGATGTAATCACAATTTCAGATGGTAACGCAGCAAACGAACAAATTAAAGTTTCGGTTGTCAACATTAACATGGAAACAGGTGAATTTGATATGTTAGTTCGTGATTTTAACGATACTGACGATAATCAACTCGCCCTTGAGAAATTTACAAGATGTTCTATGAACCCTGACCTACCAGGTTATGTGGCAAGAAAAGTCGGTACATCTGATGGTGAATATGAATTACGTTCAAAATATATCATGTTGAATATGGCGAGTAACCATCCGGTGGATGCGTTCCCTGCTGGTTTCAAAGGATTTACCGCTAATACATCATTCTCAGGTTCTACTTTAGGTTCTGTAATGTTCAAAACTCAATTCTACGATGCGGGTGATGTAATTGGATACGAAATTGATGGTACTCAAAAACTATCATCAGGTGACAAAGTTAGAAAGGTAACTTTCGGTCTTTCTTCACAAATTGGTTACGATAAGGATTTATTCAAGTATAAAGGTTCGGCAGCGGCCGGTTCGACTAATGGTTTCCACTTATCAACCAACGCATCCACAATCACAGGTACAACATTTACAACAACTCCTTATGATTTAGAAGGACAAACAGGTGTTGATAACGTATTAACTAACATTAACTACCGTAAATTCACATTCACAGTATGTGGTGGATTTGACGGTTGGGACATCTATAGAGAAGTTAAAACATTCGGTGATTCTTACATCTTCGGAAAACCTACATATGTGAGTGGTAACACTTCAAATGGTGGTGTTTTCAGTACATCTGTAGGAAACTCTGACTACTATGCTTACTTACAAGGTATCCAAACATATGGTAACCCTGAAGCGGTGGATATCAACATCTTCGCAACTCCGGGTATCAACTTCTACGACCATAGTTCATTGACCTCACAAGCAATTGACATTATGGAAAATGATAGAGCGGATTCACTTTATATCATCGCTCCACCTAATTTCTCAACGGTTGAGGAAGTGGTAGACGCATTGGATGGTGTTTCTCTTGATACTAACTATTCAGCAACTTATTGGCCATGGATTCAGGTTAGAGACCAAGATAATGCTACTCAATTGTTTATCCCACCAACAGGTGAAGTTGTAAGAAACATCGCCTTAACTGATAATGTGTCGTTCCCTTGGTTCGCGGTCGCTGGTTACACAAGAGGTTTGGTAAAAGCAATCAAAGCCACCAAGAAATTGACACTTGATGAAAGAGATGAGTTATATAAAAACAGAATCAACCCAATCGCAACCTTCTCTGACACAGGTACAATTATTTGGGGTAACAAAACCCTTCAAGTAAGAGAATCTGCGTTGGATAGAATCAACGTAAGAAGATTATTGTTGAGAGCAAGAAAATTGATTTCAGCAGTTGCGGTTAGATTGTTGTTCGAACAAAACGACGAACAAGTAAGAAATGAGTTCTTGAGATTGGTTAATCCAATTCTTGAAGCAATTAAGAGAGAAAGAGGTTTATACGAGTTCCGTGTAACCGTATCAAATGACCCTGAGGACATTGATGCTAACACTCTTAGAGGTAAGATTTACATCAAACCAACTCGTTCACTTGAATTTATCGACGTTGAGTTCATAATTACACCTACTGGAGCATCATTCGATAATATCTAAATGAAAAAAGGGGAAGTTTAACCGCTTCCCCTTTTATATGTTTCACATGGAACCAAATTTTATAAAAAATATACTTTGATAAACTACCCAGTATTATACCAGAATATTCTAGTATCTAGTTCTAGATTCTTTAAATCTAGTTTATTTAAATCTAGTTTTATTTCTAGTATCTAGTACTAGTATGAAAAAAATACGAAAAAAAATCGACATTAACAAGACCTGAGGTAAACAAATTATATTTTTTAGATAATAACATATTTATAGGAAAGTAAGATAAACTTAAAAAATTAAAAAAACATAGACATGGCAGATTTATTAATGAAAATGCCGGTTCCCTACGAACCGAAAAGAGTAAACCGATTCATCCTTCGTTTCCCATCATCATTGGGTATCAACGAATGGTATGTATCATCGGCAGCTAGACCAAGTGCTAAAATTAACTCAGTTGCTATTCCATTTATCAACACATCAACATATGTGGCTGGTAGATTCGAATGGAATGAATTAAGAGTAACCTTTAAAGACCCAATCGGTCCTTCAGCTTCACAAGCACTTATGGAATGGTTCCGTTTACATGCTGAATCAGTTACAGGTCGTATGGGATATGCCGCTGGTTATAAGAAAGACATTGAATTGGAAATGCTAGACCCAACGGGTGTAGTAGTTGAAAAATGGATTCTACAAGGTACATTTATCACTGATTTGAACTTCAACGAACTTGATTATTCAAGAGATGATATCGCAACCATTACCTGTTCATTAAGAATGGACAGATGTATTCAAGTATACTAATAGAAATAAACATAGAATCTGTCAATGTGAAGGTCTCTCAAAAGGAGACCTTTACTTTTTTAATTAAATTCTTTAAATTACTGTAGTTATATAACAAAACAATTATGGAAGAATTTAGAGTAGACCCGTCCATTGCATACGATGTGGTGGAATTACCTTCAAGAGGTATACATTATCAAAACGGTAAAAAATCATTAAAGGTTGCTTATTTAACCGCATCCGATGAAAACATTTTATCTGCACAAAACTTAATCGCAACAAACACAGTAATTGAAGAACTTCTAAAAAGAAAAATTTTAGATAGGGATTTTATTATTGATGACTTAGTTGATGAGGATAAACAAGCGATTCTTGTTTTTTTAAGGAACACCGCGTTTGGTTCAGATTATAAAGTTTTTTTAACAGACCCAAAAACAGACGAAGAATTCTCGGCAACCTTAGATTTAAGTGAAGTATCATTTAAAGATTTTACACTTGAATCGGATTCTATGGGTGAATTTAAATATACCATGGAAAAAACGAATGTTGATATAACATTTAAGTTTTTAACAAAGAAACAACAAAAAGAAATTGATGAAATTGAAAAAAGTTGGAATGGTATCGGCGCACCACCAATCGTAACTAAACAACTTGAAATGATGATTAAATCTATTGCAGGAAATAGAGATATGATGAACATCAGAAACTTTATTGAAAAGTTACCAATTAAAGATTCCCAATTATTTAGAAAATACGTAAAGGAACATAAACCCTCATTAGATTTATCAAAAACAGTAAAAACCCCGTCAGGAGAAGACATCCAAGTTGAAATTGGATTCGGGGTTGAGTTTTTTCGCCCTTTCTACGGATTATAAGAAAGGTCAATTAGACGAGATTTTATTTATGGTTAAAAGAGGGTTCTCTTATGGAGATATCTTAACTATGCCCGTGTATCTACGTAGATACTACGTCAATTACATTATTGAATTGGAAAACAGTCCCAAATAGTATTTATAGGTATGGCGGATAAACTACAACAATATGCGGACAACAATGACCTAACATCGTTTACAAAAGAATGGTATCAAGTAAACAATGTTGCACTAAAAAACGGAGCACCTGCTGATGGTAAAGATTATGGTCCCCACATATTGAATAGTTTTAATATGTATAAAGGAAACAAAGGGGGTGGTGGAGGCGGTTCACCCGCAACTTCGGCACCGGGTACCGCGGGAATGTATAAAATACAAGATTTAGGACAGAAAGTAACATCATATAATCAGGGAGACGTTATCCAACCAAGTGTAATCGCGGAATCGATAAAAGATGTGATGGCCGGTTTTTTTAGTAAAGAAGGTGGATTAATAAAAGGTTTAGGTAATGTCGGTTCAATGGCATTAAAGGGTGTAATGGAAGGTGCTACTGATATTTTAACAAAAGAAGTTACTTTAAGAAATGAATTAAATTCACAAATCGGTATTGCGGGAGAACTGTCACGAGATTACAGAAATGAAATTTTTGAAGCACTACCTGGCGTTGTTTCAATGGGTTATGGTTTTGAAGATTTAAAGAAAACCGTAATCAGTACCATGGAGGAAACAGGTCGTTTCGCTTTGATGAATAGTGATACGATGAAACAAATGGCTACAACATCAAGAGCTTTTGTTGGTGACCTTGAAGACATGGGTAGAATTTTTAGAAACTTTGAAATGGTAGGTGTGGGTGCACAAGACGCATTAAACACAATCGACAAAGTTGGTAAATCATCTCTCACATTAGGTTTACAATCAAGAAAAGTTGTTGACGAAACACAAAAGAATTTAGGAAAAATCAACGAATACGGTTTTGCTAAGGGTATTGAAGGTTTAGGTAGAATGGTTCAAAAATCCATTGAATTCAGAATGAATATGGAATCGGTAACACAAATTGCTGATAAAGTATTTGACCCCGAAGGTGCTGTTGATTTGGCGGCCAATCTACAGGCGATTGGTGGTGCTATTGGTGACTTTAATGACCCACTTAAATTAATGTATATGGCAACTAACAACGTTGAAGGTTTACAAGATGCATTGATTGGTGTCGCAGGTTCATTGGCAACATATAACGAAGAACAAGGTAGATTTGAAATTACAGGAGTTAACCTTAGAAAAGCAAAAGCGATGGCCAAGGAACTTGGTATTTCATATAGTGAGTTGGCAAACGGAGCAATTGCAGCCGCTGAAAGGTCATCCGCGGCAAGTGCCATGTTATCATCAGGATTAAATCTATCAGATGAAAACAAAGAATTTTTAACCAACATTTCAAGAATGGAAGGGGGGTCAATGGTTATTGATGTTCCCGAATCTTTAGCTAAAAAATTAGGTTTAACTGAAACAAGAGTGGCATTAGAAGATTTAAGTCAAGGAACCGCAGATGCAATCTTAGGAAACCAAAAATATTTCGAAAAATTATCACCAGAAGAAATTGCTAAAGAACAATATACTGAAACTCAAAAATTAGCACTTACTGTTTCTGAAATATCAACTATGTTAAAAGTACAGTTTGCTAAAACAGTTAGAACACCATTATCACAAGTTGACAACTACATTAAAGAATTAAACGATTCATTAACCAATAAAGAGGGTGGTTTCACCGCGGAGATGGATAGAATAAAATCTGAAACCAACAAAATGGCGGAAGAATACGTTAAGAAGGACTTGGGTATTAAAACTAACGCAGGTACATCACAACAACCTATTAATGGTAATTTAAATATAAATCATAATTTTTCAGATGCGTCAAGAGACAAATTAAGAAGAGATTTTGAACTTGATGATGTTTTCGGAGATAATTTAAAAAGAAATTTTCTTGAATACACGTCGCAACCAAAACAATAAAATTCTATTTATATAGTAAAACATAGATGCCAACTTATTTAGATTTTAACAGTACCGCAACATATAGGGATTTTTTAATATCAAAAACCCTACAAAGACCTTTTGGTCCACAAACATTTACGAGTGCAAACTATGCGGTTCAAAATTTAAGTAATTTTTCAAATGTTGACCCAGGTGACGTTAAAACCAATTGGAATGTGTTTTGGGGTAATACTTTTGGTGAAAACCTTTATACGGTACCAAACAATACAATTGAGGAGTATACAAATACATCTCTACCATCGTTGGCGTGGTTAAACAATGGTATCATATCACAAGGATATGTTAATTCATTTACACCCGTTACAACAGGTTTAATTGGTATTATGACAGGTCAAAACTTCGATACCGATTCGAGGTTAATGAGATTTGCCGCACAGAACATTCGTGAAAACAAACAAGGACCGGTATTTGCGAGAATCACACAAAATTTAACATCTGCAACTTTAGGTCGTGTTAGATTAGCTGATGCATTAGATGGTAACTTAGCCACTGCAATTAACTTAGTAACAGGTAGAGAACCGTTAATTGAAAAGAATTATAAAATCACCGTTGCTAAAACTTTAGCTGGTAAAGGAATTGATTTTTTACAAACAGTTGCGGGTGTAGAATTCCCTTTTAGTGAAATACCGGGTGATTATTTAAGTAACCCACAAAATCCAATAGAAAATCGACCTGAACCAAGAACACAAGCGGGTGCGATATTACAAGATATTACAGGTGCTTTGGGTTCTTTAATTGGAATACAAAGAAGACCTAAATTATCAAGAAAACCTTCAGACCTTATGATTGAATACATGGGTGAAGGTCAAAAACAAGTTTTATACGATAACTTATCATATTCAAAATACGCACCTAACTATACAACTACTGCAAGGTCACAACAATCATCAAAAGTATTTAACTTCGTTAATAGTGTTGCCCAAAGTGTAAAAAGTGTTTTGGGATTAGAAGCACCAAGAGGTGCTGCATATATAGGTGACGATAGAAGTGAAGATGTAAAATATACCATGTCAGATTTCAATGGTAATACTGTAAAAAGTAATTACTATTTGAGTTTAATGTTTGACCCCGTATCTGCAGAACTTTTTGAAAGAAGAAGAAATATTACAGAAGGTGGTCAAATAGGTGGTAAATTAACTTGGATTAGTCAAAATTCAAGAAATGAATTAGGATTATATAATGATGAGTGGACACAAGAATCAACACAACTAAATGATTCATTATCCACAAAATACGGATTTAGAGAAGATTCAATTTTAGGTAAAACTCAAGAGATACTTGATTCGATGCCAAAAGATGGTTTGGCGGCAAGAACCCACGTTGGTAATGCGATTGACCAAACAAGTAGAGTTTTCAAAGAAGGTGAATCAATGATATCAAGAGGTTCAGCAATTCAATATGTAGATAAGTTTACTAATGAAACTACAGGTGTTGAATATTGTAGAGTTTGGACAAAGGATAGAGGATACATGAATTATTCTGACACTATGAAGAGAACCGGTAATGTCCGTAAGTTCGAAGATAGTGTAATGTCAACTCCTTGGAATCTTAACATTGCACCCATGTCAAATGGTGATAGAGAATTCGAAGGAGTTTCAACAAACATTTTCAAAAGAGGAGATGGTTTCTATGCTAAAAAATACATGTTTTCAATTGAGAATTTAGCGTGGAAAACTTCCAATACACCGGGTTTCACGTATAACGACTTACCATATTGTGAAAGAGGTCCGAATTATGGACGTGTAATGTGGTTCCCTCCATATGATTTAAAAATCTCAGAACAAAACTCAGCTAGATGGTCTGATAATACTTTCTTAGGAAGACCTGAACCGATTTATACATACCAAGACACCTCAAGAACCGGTCAATTATCGTTTAAGGTTGTTGTCGACCACCCAAGTATTTTAAACTTATTGGTTAGAGAACACTTTAGAAATATGAGTGATGAGGAAGCGGAAAATTATATTAATGCTTTCTTTGCTGGATGTGAGGAAATTGATTTTTATTCACTCATTAGAAGATATACTTACTTAGATGCTGACGACATACGTTTAATTAAAGCATATTTGGAAAAGGGAAAAGACCCCGAAGTAATTAAAACATATAGAACCATAGTTGACCCCGTAGAGATTAAAGATGAAGGTGGTAACAATGGAAACGGTCAAAACAACGGAGGAGGAACAACAGAATTTGTTTTAAAATATGATAATGATTATCCGGGTCCAAGGTCTCAAGATATATATGTGAACACACCTTATGGTGATTTGTTTACTGCTTTTTTTGCTAAAAAATCAATACACGCAACTGGATTAGATAGTGACTTGAGAAGTATTACTGGTCAAACACTTACCACACAAATTAAAAAAGAAAAAGGATATGTTTTTGGAAACAGTGGTGCAACTATTGATGATGCTGCGGTTTTAGCTCAAAAACAAAACTTAGAAAAATATTTTGATGAAGCAAATACTCAATATACAAACTATACGAGTGAAGTTGCGGCATTGAAAGAAAAAATTAAAAACAATACAGTCCAAAAGGTATATTTAACGGTTGAATCTTCCTGTTCATCGGTGGCTAGTGAATTGTATAACGAGAAGTTGGCGCTAAGAAGAAGTTCGAGTATAATTAATGACTTTTTTAATAAAATTAGTATCGATGGTACTACCAAACCAAGTTTACAAAATAGATGGATTAAAACAATTAATGAATCTGAATCAACAACGGACCCAGAAAATCCCTTAAACAAAGTTGTTATTCAAAAAAACAAACCAATTGGTATTAGAAGAGAATTTAAATTAAGTGAATTTGGTTACAGTGGTAACACGGGTACAGTTGTTATTGAAAGTGTGAATTATGGTGAAAATTTTACCGGACCGTCACCTGAAACACAATGTAGAGGTAAAGAATTTATAACTATAAAAGGATTAAAAATTAATGCCCCAATTGCATTTTACTGTAGACAATCGAAAGTAAAACTAAATCAGGTGGTAACTCCTGAAATAAAAAAACCAACACCCACACCTACACCTGTAACTCGTATTGAGCCGGGTGAAGATATTATCGTCCCATCACCAACAAGAAAACCAGCAATTGACCCATTAAAGAGAATCATAATGAAAACACTTTCTGAGTGTTACTACTTCAAAAAACTTGAGGAAGATTCTCCTGTGGCATTTAAATCATTAAAAGAAAAATTAAAATATTTCCATCCGGGTTTTCACTCAACAACGCCTGAAGGATTAAATGCACGTTTAACTTTTATGTTACAATGTGTAAGACCGGGTGACACCATACCAATTAAAGGTATATCAGATGATGCTGATTTAAATGCAAGAAATACCTCATTTGGTCCACCACCTGTATGTGTGTTAAGAATTGGTGATTTTTACCATTCTAAAGTTATTATTCGTGATGTTAATATCACATATGATGATTCACCGTGGGATTTAAATCCTGAAGGAATTGGTGTACAACCAATGATTGCGAATGTGACCTGTCAAATTGCGTTTATTGGTGGACAAGGTCTATCTAAACCAATTGAAAGATTACAAAACGCATTATCTTCAAACTTCTTTGCTAATACTGAGATGTACGACGAAAGGTCAATTTCGTCGATGGACGCAGAACAACAGAAGAAGTACGACGCATTTTCTAAGAAATTCCTTGAAGAATTACTGGCTGCCGGTCCAAAATCCCCTCAAAAACCTGAAGAGCAAGTGACAAATAAAGTGGGTCTTGATAAGTATATTGGTGCCGGAACGACAGATTTAGATTATGGTAAATTAGTTGATGAAGTATTCACTAATACCGATGCATATTTTAAATCATATGAAAAAACATACAACAATTTGATACCAAAATACGGTGTTGAGATTGGTAAAATGTTATTTGACCCAATGTATAGAAGTGTACATCAATATGATGTATTTACGACTACAAGTACATCACCGGGTAAAACAATCTCAATATTTGGTCAATACCCAAAATCAAAAGAATTATCGGTATTAAAAAGAGGATTATTGAGTGGATTGATGACCCAATTATCAAGTACTGATTTATCAACTATGATGAATTTGGATAAGGAATTAACACCTCCAAAATTAAACAAGTCAAATCAGTTAATTACTCCGGTTATTACAAAATATGTAGAAGATAAGATAAATCAATTAGTGGATAAAAACCCACTTGAAGATTTGGAAAAAACACGAAATACGTTAATATCATCATTAGATAAGGTAAACTTTATTGTTAAGTTTGGTAAAGATATTAAAATGAAGACAGAGACCGAGGGAGTATCTGCCACTCTATCTGGATTTACATATAATTTATTATATGATTCATATTCTTCTTGTGTCGATTATATTGAAAAGAACACATCAAAACTATATACCGATTTAACAACATCAATAAACTTTCAAAATCCAGTAATTTCAAGTATTGATTTTGAAAAAATCATGAAAGTAGTGTTAGCTGAAAATATTGATGCAATTGTTAAAGAATACGAAAAAGATGAAACAGTTTTCCCCGAAAATGTTAGAAATAAAATTAGAGGTAAAATTGAAAAATTTGTAGATACACCAAAAGCTAAAAATTTTAAGTTTAGTAAATTTAAAGAAAGGAAAAATAAAAACCCTCTCAAATTTAACTATACCGAAGCACCTGAAACAAATACAACTATGGTTGAAGAAGGAGCTAAAGTACATTCGGATAATCTACCACTAGGTACTAAATTAAATTATTATAAAAAGAAATAATGGCAAGAGAATACTTTGACAGATACCAATTTTTTGTGGAAGATGGTGATTTTAGAATTGTACCGGGAATTGAAATACCTATTAAAGCAAGTGACAAATATTTTTTCTACAAAAGAGGAAAAGATAGGTTAGATAAACTTTCCCAAGAATATTACGGTAGTCCTGTTTATGGGTGGTTAATATTGATGGCAAATCCATTAGTGGGTAGTCTTGAATTTGATATACCAAATAATTCTCTATTAAGAGTACCATTTCCTTTGACTACCTCTTTACAAGATTATAAAAGAGGCGTAGAATTGTATAACTTATATTATGGGGAACAGTGATTTATCAAATAGTGAAAATATACTTGTAAAAGTTGACCAAAACAATCTCATATACGTTGACCCAAATAGTGTCGTAGATGCTGATGGTACAATACAACCAAGGGGATTAAAACAAGAAAACTTAGTCATGTATGCTAACTTGGAGGCTGATTTAATTCCAAGAAGTCGTCTTATTGCTGATAATCAAAGTAGTACATTGGTTAGTATTGCTAAGGGTAATCTTAATTTTTTAAGAAATCAAAGTGGTGATGGTAATTTCGACAGTACATGGACAGACTCATTTGTTCCAAAACCAATAGAAGGTCAAGAGTCAAATTACAAAACAGGTAAAGACTCAACTTTCGGACCCACAGCATTTACTGACCCGACAGGTCAAAATTTTGGTATCGATTCTATAAACATTATCGTTAAGGGTGCAAACTTTACACCACAGGTTACAATCAATTTCATCGACATCAGAGGTAAAGTACTTTTTGAATCATCGGAGAATTCTCCATACAGAGCATTTTTTCACATTCCATGGCCAATATTTTATCTAACAGTAAAAGGTTATTATGGTAAAGCGATTAGATATCGTTTACATATGACCAAATTTAGCTCAAGATTTAATGACTCAACAGGAAACTTTGAAATATCAACAACATTTGTTGGTTCAACCTACGCATACCTAAACGACATACCTTTATCAGGTATCATTAATTCACCTTATATGTTTTTAACTGAAAAGGTTGAAAACAAAAAATTTAATGAATCTACAGGAAGATATGAGAAAAATGTATCAAGAGGTTCAAGAGGTTATGCCATATTAAGTTCAATCTACTCTCAATATAAACAAAAAGGTTTAGTTCCAAAAGATATGCCGGTAAGAACCCTAAAAGAATTAGGTTATTTGGCGGAATCTCTTGACAAAATATTAGAAAAACAAATTTTTAATAATGTGGTTTCTATGGAAGTTTTCTCAGGTATTAAAGACATTGAGAAAGCTTTAGACAATTTTGAAAATTCGGTAAAAGCTTGGGCTAAAACAAATCTCTCTAAAGATTTTATTTCTAAAGTAAAGACAATAAACCCATCTGCACAAAATAGTACAACTACTGAAAATTGGTACTATCTATTAGGTAATGACAAAACACTAACCGATAAAATCATTAATAAAGATAAAAATGGTACTCTTGAGAAATTAATTGAAAACGGTAGAACAGGAATTAACACTGCTTTAAGTTATACAAATGGTTTTATGAATAAAACCACGGCAGATTTCAAAAAGGTATCGTTAAAGGGAGTTAAAACAATTAAAGATTATTATGAAACCGCATCAGACAAAAAGGCACTAATTGGAATCGATAATTTAATTAATGACATTTACGAGATTAGAAGAACCTTTGAAGAACAAAGAAAAAAACTTGAGGATGAGGTTGAAGCAAAGATGAATGAAATCATTAAAGACCCATCGAAAGGTTTTGGTTTTGAACCAACAATTAGAAACATTTTTGCAGTCCTTTTAGCAAATGCTGAAGTTTATGTCAGATTAATGAAAGATGTTCATGATAAAGCATTTGATGCTGCTCAAGCGAGGTCATCATTATTAGTCGGATTAACTGACGAACAAAAAGGTAAAGGTTTACCGATATACCCTTGGCCCGAGGTTAAAAAACCAACGGCAGCAGGAAAACAAAATGTGATTGCTTATCCGGGAGATATTGATTTGGTTAATAAATTAAAATCTAATGACAAGAATTTATGGCCTGAGGTTGATTTTGTTGAAGAGTTTATCCAAATTGTCACAAATAGAAAAGACACTAACACCTCTACCGAACCAACCGTAAGTAATATTGAGTATATTTTTGAAACCGATTTTGACGCGGGTAAAATAGATGATATTAGTGGTATTGATGTTATGAATGAACAAATACCATATCAGGATAAAGTATTCTCATCGTTTGTTTACGAGTTGTACGAAAGGGTTAAATTCATAACTCTTTTTGATTCATACAGTAACAACTTCTTAAATTACTTAATTGATGAAGAATACGAAAACGTAGTTGAAACAATTAGTGAGGATATTGACCTTGTAAATCTTTGTAAGAAATTAACAAGTGTAGATTCATTAATTAGTTTTAAGTCATCTGTCCCATTAAAGGATGCAAACAATTTACCAATTTTAGATGTAAATGGTAATCCGAAAACGGTAACACAGTTTGATGGTTACATACCAAGCGCTTCACCATATGAAAGGTTCCCATACTTTAGAGACAATTTACCTACTGTACCTTATCTTAAAGAGATTATTGAATATCCATTTAAGTTAGAAAAGTATGTGGATGTCTCAAAAACAGCTAAGTCATTTAAAAAAGATGAATTGAATACTGAGTTAGTAAAGTATGTTCCCGAACCATACAGAAAAAACATTTACCCATTTAATTCAGGAATATACATAGATTACCTCAATAAAACATCTTTTACCGACGACAACTTTAAATTTAATGGTGTTTTATCTATTAACCCAAATCAAGGATTCGTTTGTTCACCAGTGAACTCTTCTGCTTGGGTAAAGCAAGGTTATACAACAAATATGTTTTCACAAAATTTAAAAGTTGAGAACAATTCTGTTAATGTGGTTAACACACCATATTTCCACAAACAGTTATTAAAAGATTTTAATACTGGTGGTGTATTTGGTAGGTACAAAGGTTCTGCTTATTTGTTATTGACATCATTACCGTTTTTAGATTTGGAAGATACAATTACGTTTGATGGTAAATCTATCTTAATGTCATCATTGTTTAGAGAAATATCGTCTACACATTTTGTTCCATATCACCTTTTACTAAAATGGGGGGCAATATATCATAGATATAAAACACAAATAATTTCAGGTGTTGATATTCTTGATGGTTTTATTAATATTGCCAATACCACACAACCAATTACGGGCTCAACATTTTTCGATGGAGGTTTAACAGGTACCACGTATAGTGCATTTACTATTAACTCAAATACTGTAACTGACGCAACTGATGCGGGTATCGCACCTGTTTATCAAGCGTTATACCATCAAATTGTAAATGGTTATAACCACTACGTTGTAGTATCGGGTAATACCTCGTATAGTGGTGAAACTACCGCCAATAAAATTATTCACAAAAAAGAAGTTAAAAACAATAACTACTGGTCGGTATTTGTTGACAACTCAAAATATATTCCTGGAGACAATTATTACACATTGTTACCATCAAATGGATTTAATAGTTCGGACTTAGTTAATAAGAATACCGAAACGATGCCATTTGCTAAACAATACAACTATAGAGTTTATTGGAAAGATGAAAATGTAACCTCAGAATATTCGGGTAGAACGTTTGCTTCATCTTCTCAATACCCAAGAAATTATGTGTCAGGTTCAACAACCGATAATGTTTACTCAATTGACACGAACTATAGAAAAGTAATTGATTTGATTGGGACGTTTAGTCCTAAGATATTAGAGGCGTTTGAAGAAATGTTCTTGGATTTTGCGTCTAATAAAGGAAATGATGAAATACCACAACAAACTTTTTTAAATATTCAATATCCTAAATTTCAAGATTTATTAAAAGATATGTCTACGGTTGTTAAAGAATCATCTGATGTTATTGGTTCAGATGCGTTACTTAACACGTTAAAAACAAGGCAAAATAATAAGATGGAATTTATCACTTCTAACATATTAAAAAGTGATAATTTAATTAAGTTTACATTAGCAAATCCAAAAGAAATCGACCCATATTCATTTTATGGTATTGGATTATTGACTTCAATGTCAACATATAGTGAACAACCATTCTTAATTGCCGATATAACACCAACAAATCTTAATCTAATTAAACTTTATATTGGTGAGGATATTGATGGGTACTATCAAAATTTCTTTTCAATAGTTGATATAAAACTAAATGAAGAAAATATTATTAGATACCGACCAATGGCACAAATCTATGCTGGATATAGAAAAACCGGAGGTACCAACACAAGAGCGGCATTTAGAGAATATTTGAGAACTTCTATTTTCCAAGGAAATACAAATGGAATATACGCAGCGGGTTCTGACCAAAGATTAAAATATTTCTTAGAACAACTTTTAAGAAAAATTAGTTCTGATAAAGGTATAAAACAAAACAACGAAAGCTCTATGATTAGAGCATATAGAGGATATAATAACGACCAAACAAAATTAGAAGTTTATAATACTTTAAAATCATTCAATGATAAATGGACAGCAGGTAATTCAATTGGTCAAAGATTATTACTTGAGGAATTTTTATTCTTAGATAAAGCAAATAGAGACATCGGAGATAAATTCTTTTTAAATGTAGATAAGATTCTTCCATTGTTAAACCCTAAGAATGGTAAACAAAATTTATACGGGGCAATTTCTATGTTGATACAAGGAACGGGTCTTGACATGAGAGCCCTTCCGGCATATGTTAATTTCTATGGTACTAATCTTAGAAATAAAAGTAAAATTGCACCTTCAAAAAACGTAGCTAAAAACTTATTTGGTACATTCCTTGAAGTAGATTATCAAGAATCGTCACCGAAAATTATTATTCAATTAGTTGGAAATAGTTCTAAGAGACCTGACTTATCTGATAGTAAAGAATATAAGTTCGCGGATGACAGTTTTTATATTGGTAGTGTAAACAATAATCCATTGGTTATTACATCACTTGAAGGTTTTTCTGTAAATGATTTATCAAAATCAAATAAGGTTGTTGCATTTGAGGTCAGTTTCGGTGACCAAAACCAAGGTATCTTTAAGGGTATACAACTTGACCAATCAACATTAAAAAACACTTCAGAATCATTTGTAGTGTTGGAAAACCTTGCGAGGTCCGAATCGGGTGCCGGCGCATATAATGTGGATGTTAGTTTGTTTGATTATTATAAACAAGCTTCGTATAGATGTGAAATATCTTGTATGGGTAATGTTATGATTCAACCAACGATGTATTTCTATCTTAAAAACATACCGATGTTTAAAGGAACATATTGGATTACTGAAGTAAGTCATTCAATTAAAAGTAATGTGATTAATACCACATTCGTTGGAACAAGAATTCCTTATACATCTTTACCTGACCCTAAAGATTCGTTTATTGCGAGTTATCGTGTGTTATTTGATAAGTTGACAAGTAAAGCAAAGTCAATGTTAAAACAACAAGAATCAACAAAGACAACAACTCAAAAACCTGTTGTTTATGATGGTGTATCGTATATCACAGATATGGGTTCGGTGTCGATTCAGGGAGAAGAAATTACTAAGTCAATACCTAAAGTTGGTATTACTGAATTTGGTGTACCATACAATGGATACAATAACGAACCATCAATTCAAAAAGTAGACAATAACGGTACTTGGTTAAGAGCAATTGTTGTTAAAATGGGTGGTGAAAAATACCCACTTGAAAGTGGTACAACGATGAATATTGCTGAAGGTATCACTTGGGGGGACATTAGTGGTTCTAATATGAAGGTTTATAATACCAAGTTCCAACTCGGTACAGCAAACGCGGCTAAGATAAGAACCGTAAAAACAGAGTTTAAAAACCCTAAAAACGGTAAAACATTGGCACTTAACCCAAATTATCAATTAGATAAAAATATTGGTCCATTAACCGCTCAAGGTCCCGTTGCTGTTGGTCCTAAAGTTGATGGGTATGGTATGGGTATGTCACCGGCATTAATGTCCGATTTAGGTATTCACGAAGGTGAGGTGATATACTTTAGAATGTCATGACCCTGAGTGCGTTTCTTAACATTTTAATGTGGGTTGTCTTTTTTAGATACTTATATGTTAGGAAAAACCCGATAGATAATTTAAAGGATGAATTAGTTATGTTAATATGGCAAATTAACATCTCATGTTTATGTTATTTATTAATTCGTGCGGTGGTTTTTTCATGGATTTTACCATTTCTTGGATATTTATAAAAGAAAATACTATGAATAACGAAAAATTAAATAGTGCTCTTAACAACTACATGGCACCAAAGAACGTAAAAAGCGTTTCTAATGATGGTATGGAAAGAGAAGAGTGTGACCTTAAAACTGGTGAATGTTATATCATCAGAAGTAAGGATGGTATTGTTGAAAGAATCAATAAAAAATTCATAACCGAAGACGGAAGACAATTATTACAAGACTAAAAAACCATGGAATTAGAAAAGAAACTCTTAGAAGAAGTTGCTCGATTTAATCAAATCAATAAGTACGCAAGAAAACTTATGAATGAGCAGGAGTTACCTCCAGCACCGGAAGAACCCGGTATCGAACCACCGGCAGGTGAATTACCACCACCACCGGCAGATATGGGAGCACCAGAAGCGGGAGCACCAGAAGCGGGAGCACCTGAAGCAGGGGCACCTGAATCTGATGTTGAGGAATTAGATATTACCGATTTAGTTAATATGACTAAATCAATTAAAAATGATATGGACGACACTAAAAGTGAACACCAAGGAGTAATAACTAAAATGGATGACGTGTTTACCAAATTAAATGATTTGGAACAGAAGTTAGCTAACATGGATATGGTAATGGCAAAAATTGATGAGTTAGGTAACAAAATCGAACAAGTTAAACAACCATCTCCTGAAGAAAGACTTCAAATGCGTTCATTAGATTCATATCCGTTTAACCAAAACCCTCAGCAGTTCTTTGCACAAAAACAAGGAGAGATGAGAGCTAGCGGTAAAAATGAATATGTTTTAACTAAGGATGAAATTCAGAATTATTCACAAGAAACAATAAGAGACACATTCAACCCACAAGACGAAGAACAAGATGAATTTAGCTTCTAAAGTAAATTTCCTATTAGGATTACACGTACAATTAAAAATCAATCATTGGCAAACTAAAGGTGTTGCTCGTCATGAGGCGTTCGGTAATACCTATAATACTTTAACCGACTTGATTGATGAATTTGTTGAAATTGCTATGGGTAAGTACGGAAGATTTGTTTTGGATGACGAAACAAACAATATAAAACTTATAAACTTATCTGAAATGAACCCGAAAGATATGATTACGGTTTGTACAGATGCGTTGATTGAGTTTTCCGAAGACCTTGACCCAAGGAAAGACACTGATTTATTGAATTTAAAGGATGAGATGCTTGGTTTATTGAATAAACTTCAGTATCTTTTAACATTGGAATA
>Ga0315909_10001790_pt1 | contig 28394 bp, 25 predicted proteins | sample LakEriMetagenome_11_FD_203527 | JGI IMG/M metagenome (GOLD analysis project Ga0315909, IMG submission 203527) | Freshwater fungal communities from buoy surface, Lake Erie, Ohio, United States - Buoy 2 MA125 | ecosystem: Environmental > Aquatic > Freshwater > Lake | place: USA: Lake Erie, Ohio... | reverse complement strand
TCAGGTTGGCGGAGGTAATCCGATCAGCGATTTGCGAGGGGGAGACGAGCCTGGGGTCGAGGTTCTCGCTGCAGACCGCAAACGACCAATAGGCACCATAGAGTGGAATGTAGAGGCCCATCGGTGCGACGAGAGTGAAATTTTTCTGAAGTCGCTGGTAAAGGGTTCGCACGATATCAGGTCTGAAGATGGGTGATGCAGTATGCAGTACCATCGCGCCGCCCGGATTCAGCAGTTTTTTGACGGAGGAAAAAAATTCGGCGGTATACAGTGCTGATGCCGGTGTATCGGGATCGGTCAGATCCAATAGCACCAGATCGAAACGTTCGGTGGTGTCGCGAACAAAAGCAAAACCATCGCCAATGCGGATTTCGACTCGCGGATCATCCAGTGCGCCATGATGAATTTTCTGAAAATAGTCGCGCGCGACGCGGATGACGACTTCATCGAGTTCGGCGATAACGATACGTTCAACGCTCGGGTATTTCAACAGCTCCTCGGCAGCACCACCATCTCCGCCGCCGAGGATCAGCGCACGTCTCACATTGCCGTGGCTGGCAGCTACCGGGTGGACCAAGGCTTCGTGATAAAAAAATTCTTCTTTTTCCGAGGTCATGTAGTCGCCATCCAGACGGAACAGGCGACCGAACTGGGGTGAGTCGTGTACCTCGATGAGCTGGTAGGGCGACTGTTCGCGATACAGCACGGGCCCGAGCTGGTAGGCGTAGGTACTGTGCTCATTGAGCCATTCCTGTCCCATGCTCTGCGCATTGTGTGCGGCCCCGATTTCTCCGCGTCGCAGGCTTTGATGGTGGGCTTGAGCAGGATCGAAAATCGCCGTCATTGCATCAAGAAGCTGCGATGCTTTCTTGCTGTTGTCGCTTGAAAAATTGCAGACGTAGATATCCAGCGTGACGGCAGACTGCTCCGGCCAGGTGTGCAGCGCGAGATGTGACTCAGCCAGAAGGACGGTACCTGTCACCCTACCGGGCGCGTCGCCGATGCCGGGAAATGTAACAAAGGTATCGCCAACCACAGTCAGCCCGCAGCTATTCACCATGTCGAGGCATGATTCGCGAAGACCTTTGTCGTCGGACATCAGTTTCAGATTTTTACGACAGCCTGACAGATCGGCAGTGAGATGAATGCCTTGCATTTTTTTGATTTGCTTTAGCGTTTAGATAACAAACAAGCTTTGAATTGTGCCATCAAAACAAGGTCGGGCAAAATGATGGCTGAGGTAAGTACTATTTTATTAATTAAATCAAAATATTCGCTGATATGACCACACATGAAGCCATAAAAAAATCAACGCGCACACCTCGTCTCGATATTGAATACCTTGAATGGAATCCAGCAGGTACTCGCACTATGGTGCTGGTTCATGGCTGGCCGGATTCGGTACGCACATGGTTTCAAGTGGCACCGGCTTTCGCTAAGGCTGGCTACCGAGTTCTTGCACCTTCGGTACGCGGCTACGCGGGAACACGATTTCTGGATGCGGCGACGCCGCGCATTGCGCAATTGTCTGCGCTGGGTCGTGATCTGCTCGATTTCGTTGATGCGCTCGGGCTGCACAATCCCGTCCTGGTCGGGCACGATTGGGGTGCGCGCGCCGTTGCCAATGCAGCCGGCCTGCGACCGGGTGTGGCTTCACATCTTGTGATGGTGTCGGTGGGCTACGGGACCAACACGGTTCAGCAGCAGCTGAGCCTGGAGCAGGCCAGGAATTACTGGTACCACTGGTTCATGGCCACGCCCCTGGGTGAGAGAGCGCTGCAAGAGGACAGGCGTGCCTTCGCTCGTATGATGTGGAATCTGTGGTCACCACCGGGCTGGTTTGATGAAGCTGAGTTCGAAGCGACTGCCAAGGCCTTTGATAATCCTGACTGGGTGGCCATTACTTTGAGTTGCTATCGTCATCGTTGGGGCTTGGCCGAGGGCGATCCTGCTTATGCAGCGGATGATGCTGCGCTTGAACCCTTGCCGGTGTTGGCCGATCCGATGCTGGTGATACATGGCGCTGCTGATGCCGTAAATCCGGTACATACATCCGCGGGCAAGGAGGCGTGGTTCACTGGTCCTTATCGACGTGTCTTGATCGATGGCGTGGGACACTTTCCTCAGCGCGAAGCAGCGCAGCATTTGATCAAGGAGATCGTGGAATTCTGCGGTTGATGGTGCGGGCCTGTATGATGTGGCCGCGTTAAACAAAATTTCGGCGTCCTACGCGCTATCGATCATGATTCAGCCCTACTCCACGCGTAGTCCGCGCCAACTTCACAGCCTCGCCATCGCGCTTCTGAGTGGTTTGCCAGTTGCTTGGGCCGATGACATTCGCAGTTTGCCCGCAGTTGAGGTATTCAGTTCGCGTTACAGTCTGCTGGGTGCTGCCGATACGGCGAATGAAGGCGCCGTCGGACAAGCACAAATCAATACTCGGATCGTAGCGCGTACGGGTGAAGTTCTCGAGGTTGTACCTGGATTGATCGTAAGCCAGCACAGTGGTGAGGGCAAGGCCAATCAGTATTTTCTGCGCGGCGTCAATCTCGATCATGGTATCGATTTCCGCTTGACACTGGACGGCATGCCAATCAATCAGCGCAGTCACGCGCATGGTCAGGGTTGGACAGACCTGAATTTTCTGATTCCCGAACTGATCTCGTCGATTCATTATCGCAAGGGGCCTTACTACGCAGCCGAGGGCGATTTTAGTTCTGTTGGTTCGGCCAATATTTTTTATGCCGATACGCTGGACAGGGGCATAGCAAGCATCGGCATAGGGCAGGGTGGTTACTACCGCACATTGCTCGCCAACGCACCAAAATTTCACAATGGTCAATTACTCTATGCGCTCGAGCTTTCTCACTATGATGGGCCATGGATCAATCCCGACAACTACAAGAAATACAACGGCGCACTTCGTTATTCCGAAGGTACGAATGCCAATGGTTTCAATATCACTGCACTGGCGTATTCCGGGCAGTGGAATTCCACGGATCAGATTCCTTGGAACGAATATAAGCAGGGACTGATTTCACGTTGGGGTTCCATGGATGCCTCATCAGGTGCGACTGCCAGCCGCTACAGTCTCTCGGGTGAGTGGCGGCAGTCTGATGCGGCCGGTTCGTTAAAAGCGCAGGCTTATGTCATTCAGAATTATCTCGATCTGTATTCCAATTTCAGTTACGTGGCCAATGAACAGTTCAATCAGCACGATAGTCGGGTGACATCCGGCCTGAATCTCTCACGCAGCTGGAACATAGCCGGTCTGGGCAGAGAGGCTGTCAATACACTAGGTGTACAGATCCAGAACGATAATGTGTTCAATGGTCTGCACACTACAGAACGTCGTGTTCGCATTGCCACCACTCGGAGCGATCACATCACTCAGAGCAGTATTGGCGTCTATGCCGAGAACCATGTGCACTGGAATGACTGGCTGCGCACTGTCAGTGGTGTGCGCGGTGATTTTTTTCGATTCAAAAATCTGGGTTTGAGTCATGCTGTCAATACCGATACGATCAGTGATTTCATTGCCAGTCCCAAGCTGAATGTGGTTTTTGGTCCGTGGTACAGCACCGAGTACTACTACAGTGTCGGCAGTGGCTTTCATTCGAATGATGCCCGCGGCGTGACTGCTGGTCAGGGTTTCATGGGTGCTTCGGGAAGATCACAGGGGCTGGTGCGCAGCTTCGGACACGAGATTGGCATTCGGACCGAAATCATCAACGGTTTGCAAAGCAGTCTGGCCTTGTTCCAGCTCGATAATGCCTCCGAAATCGTGTACGTCGGCGACGAGGGCACCACCGAGGACTCGGGTCGTCGCAGTCGTCGCGTGGGTTGGGAGTTCAATAATTACTACAAAGCGTCCGAGTGGCTGACGATTGATGCTGACGTTGCTTTTGCAAGGGCGCGGTTCAGGGACGCCGGTGGCGAGGGTCGTTTCATTGAAGGTGCAGTGGAAGGCGTGGCTTCACTGGCTGCGGTGATTGACCACGGCGGGCCTTATTATGGCTCTGCGCAATTTCGCTACTTCGGACCGCGTCCGCTCAGGGAAGACAATAGCGTGCGTTCTGACGGTACAAGAACCGTGAACGGGCGCCTCGGCTATCGCATTGATAAAAATACGCAGCTTGAGCTGGTGGGCTTCAATTTGTTTGGCCGTGAAGACTCCGCCATCGATTACTACGGTAACTACGACGCGTCGAGCATCGGTGGGACATCGACCGCTGGGCGGGTTTTCCATCCGATTGAGCCCAGAACCTTCCGTCTGATTCTCATTAGCCGTTACTGAGCGTTCTGCTCCCCGACATACAGTGCCTCTCCGCGCGCTGGATTTTGCCTAACTTTCATTGCCTTTTTAAACACATTTATCAGGGCAAGTACTCTGATTAGCCTTGATTTTCCTAGGTCTTCCCTACAGTAGGGTTTTTTTGTGACTGATGGGTTGACGAACGACTGATTTATTGTCAAGATTCAGTGACAATTAAAAGTGTAAATTATGATTTACATGATTAGTTGCTCAATACCGCGTCAGGCTTCAGGAGATGCGGGGCGCCTGCAGGCGGGGTCCGGCAGGGTTACGGGTGTTTTTCTAAGGAGTATTGATATGTCTGACAGAGACAAGGTTTGGCCTACCGGCCTGACAGAGGCAGAGTCTGAAGAGATTCATCGCCATCTGATTCAGGGCACGCAGCTGTTCGGGATGATTGCCGCATTCGCCCATCTGCTCGCGTATATCTATTCACCTTGGCTTCACTAATTTTCGGGGGAACTCAAGATGATTTACGGAAAAATGTGGTGTGTGGTTAAGCCGTCGGTGGGTATTCCCATCATCATCGGCGCCGTTGCTGTAGGCTCGTTCGCGGTGCATCTGTCGCTGACGCTGAACACAACCTGGGTCAAGAAATTCCTCAATGGCAGCGCGGCACAGGTATCGGCAGTCCAGCCTGACACGGTACAACCCGTGGCGATGCTGGTTGCGCCAGATCCTGCGCGAAAGTAGTTTTGTGCGGGATTCATGGTTCGGAACCTGCAGGTTCCGAACCATGGCAGAACCCACTTCCTGAACGGGTAACTGGCGTCGGGAAACGTCGAGAACGACATGCAGACACCTACCCTTCCACAGGAAATTCGACGTAGCTGGGCCCGAATCGGCTCCAGATTCCTTCCTTTTGCGGATGCCGCGACACCGGATCTTCCGCTATCGCGCCTGCTCAGGCTATCGCTGTTTCAGGTATCCGTCGGCATGGCATTGGTACTGATGATCGGTACCCTTACCCGCGTCATGATCGTCGAGCTCAAAGTGCCCGCGGCATTGGTCGGCATTATGATTTCTTTGCCGCTGATTTTTGCACCTTTTCGTGCGCTCATTGGTTTTCGCTCGGATCACCACCGCTCGGCCCTGGGTTGGCGCCGCGTACCGTATCTCTGGATGGGGACCATGGTGCAGTTCGGGGGGCTGGCCATCATGCCGTTTGCGCTGCTGGTTCTGTCTGGTATGGGTCATGCATCGCATGCGCCCGCCTGGGTCGGGCATATGGCCGCAGGTATCGCCTTTCTGTTGGTAGGTGCAGGCCTGCACACCACCCAGACGGTTGGCCTCGCATTGGCAACCGATCTCGCAAGCCCGGAGTCTCGCCCCAAAGTCGTGGGGCTGATGTACGTCATGCTCTTGCTGGGCATGATTGTCAGCGCCGTTATCTTTGGTGCGGCGCTCGCCGACTTCAGCCCTGGTCGTCTGATACGGGTGATTCAGGGTGCAGCCATCATGACCTTGGTGCTGAATGTGGTCGCGCTGTGGAAGCAGGAGTCGCGCAGCCGCGATCGCGCTGGTATTCCCGCTGCCGCGCCGGATTTTCGCCTGTCTTGGCATAGCTTTTGTGAAGGCGAACACGCCGTGCGCCGGTTGATTGCTATTGGTCTGGGTACCATGGCGTTCACCATGGAGGACGTACTGCTCGAGCCCTATGGCGGCGAGATTCTCGGCCTGAGCGTGGGTACGACAACGTCGCTGACTGCTGCGCTCGCTGTCGGTGGTCTGCTGGGTTTCGGGATTGCTTCGCGCGTCCTCAGTCGTGGCGCTGACCCGCTGAGGCTCGCCGGTGTTGGCGCCGCTGTTGGGCTACCAGCTTTCATGCTGGTGATCTTTTCTGCACCACTACAGATGCCGCTGCTGTTTGCCTTGGGCACGCTCCTGATCGGACTGGGTGCCGGGCTGTTCGGTCACGGGACCCTGACGGCGACCATGAATCTTGCACCCAAGAGCCAAAGCGGCCTTGCCCTCGGTGCTTGGGGTGCAGTGCAGGCATCGGGGGCTGGCGTCGCCGTTGCGTTGGGCGGAATACTTCGGGATGTGGCTGCGTCGATCGGTGGTCCGGCCTTTGGTTACATGAGCGTTTACGCCCTCGAACTGGTGTTGCTGGTTCTGACTCTGGCGGTCATGGCGCCGCTGATGCGGGCAAAATCGTCTTCTCAAATTTTAGGCAATAATACGCGGTCTTGATTATCGGTCTGGACCGCTTCGCCCCTATAGCCTGACGATTCAGGCTTGGGCCGCATGGCGGGCGCTGGTGATTTGTCTGTATCAGGTCTTTGCGCCGATATGACCGGGCAGGGGCCAGGTATTCATTGTGAAGATCCGAATTTCGTCGGGTCTGATTGTTTTAACTGAACTGGGAGAGGCATATGAAAACGTGGCAGATTTTGTTGGTTATCTGGGTCGTAGGCGCAGGCTTCATGATTCTCAACCACTTCAATCGCGGAAATATCGAGCGTCTTAAAAACCGCAGGTAATTCGCACAAGGCCGCTTCTCATGCGGCCTGTTTTTCTACTGCGTTGAACTGTGCCCGAACCAGTGCGATGTGCTCTCTCAGCACATACAGCTGATCCGCGAATGCCAGCGGCGGCTGCAAACTATTGACCGACGCCTCGATTTCGGCAAGCTGGTGATCTATGTTGGCGCGCTGGACCTCAGTGAGCTCCTCCCTCATGTCGCGCTCAATTTTCATGAGCCGGCCATACCAGCGGTAAATGCGCGAGCGCACTCGCCAGCGGTATAGGGGCGCGATAAGCCGTGATAGCGGTACCACGACAATCAATAAAGGCACCACCACGATCAAAATCCGATCGACCAGGCTCGCCAGCCAGAATGGCAGACGCTTGTACAGGAACGGTGAGCCGGAAGTGTAGTAACGCCGTGCTTCTTCACTGATCGGTATTTCGTGTTCGGTCGGCGCCGGGAATTCGCCCGCTTTGCGATACATTCCTGGCTTGCCGTGAATTTCGCGCGCAGCCGCAATCAATAAATCCGAGATCGCAGGATGCAGGCCTTCTCTTGCAATCAACTCCACGGGGGTGCCGACCAATGCGGTGTCTTTCGGTGGCAGATTGAGACCCAGATCGAAGCTACCCTCCGGCGCCTCCAGGCGCGAGAGGTAACGCAGACGCCGCAAGTAGCCATCGGCTTGCCGCAGACTCATCAGCTTTATGCCGGGCACGCGCATGAGTTCGCGAATCTTTCGTCCACGGACTTGTTCACCCGTGAGGAAAATGGCATCTGCCTTTTTTGCGAGCAGAGCTGCAATCGCGTCATCGCCATCAAGATCAAGCAGTCGCGTATTGCTGGCACTCATGTCGTTTTCCTCGAGCATTTGCAAGGAGAGCAAGCGAGTGCCGCTGCCATCAGGGCCAATTGCAACTCGTTTTCCCCTGAGTTGTGTCAAACGGTCCAGCGTTTTGCGATCGCGGTAGAACACCAGAAAGGGTTGCACGTACATCGTGCCCAGTGAGTTCAGTCCCTGAGAGGCCTCCGCTTCGGCCAGACCCGTTTGCACCAATCCGACATCAGCCGCTTGTTTTCTATCCAGTAGTCGCTGAAGGTTTTCTGCAGAACCATCTGTGACTACCACCTTGACCTGAATGCCATGCTTACGGATGATTTTTGCGTAGCGCTTGGCCGTGTTGTGAAAGGTGCTGTCCTCGGCGCCACTCAGGATAACGACGGTGTCTGGAGGAGCGGGGCGTATCAGTTTGACTGCCAACCAACCCAGCGCGAGCGTTAACATCAACACTGGCAAGAGTACTAGCAGCATGTCACGCCATGAGATTGCAACAAGACGCTGCACTGGTCGACGGATGGCGGCGCGAATCACCGCAGTTTCTATTTTTTTCATTCAGGCGTCAGGTTCGAAGAGCTCGTATTGCCCATCAAGTCAAGGGCGCAGTTGATTCTGGTCTGATGGATATTGATGCTGGTCGACAATCGTGAAGAAAGGTGCCAGAGAGGCTGCCATTCGCGCGAGAGTGTAGCGATGTGTGATCGGCTTCAGAACAGCGCATATTTACATCACGGCACCGACCTGCCAAGGTACAAATTCACTCTGCCCGTAGCCATGCAGTTCGCTTTTGCTCGCTTGTCCTGAAGCGGTGTTTATCATCATCGCGAAGATGCGCTCGCCCATCGTCTCGATTGAACACTCGCCATCAATGATCTCGCCACAATTGACATCGATATCTTCCGCCTGACGCTGCCACAGGGCCGAATTGGTCGCCAGCTTCAACGATGGTGAGGGCGCGCAGCCGAAGGCACTGCCACGGCCCGTCGTAAAACAGATCAGATTCGCGCCGCCCGCCACCTGTCCGGTCGCACTGACCGGGTCGTAGCCTGGCGTGTCCATGAAAACAAAGCCATGGTCGACCACCGGCTCCGCATACTCGTATACGGCGCGCAAGGCAGTCGTTCCGCCTTTGGCAACTGCGCCCAGCGATTTCTCGAGGATGGTGGTGAGGCCACCCGCTTTGTTACCTGGCGAGGGATTGTTATCCATTTCGCCTCCGTTGATCGCGGTGTAATTTTCCCACCAGCGTATACGTTCAATTAGCTTTTCTCCGACATCGCGTGACACAGCACGTCGGGTCAGCAAGTGCTCAGCACCGTAAATTTCGGGTGTCTCGGAAAGAATCGCGGTACCTCCATGCGCTACTAGCAAGTCCACCGCAGCACCTAAGGCCGGATTGGCGCTGATACCCGAGTAACCATCGGATCCGCCGCACTGAAGGCCGATAGTGAGATGACTGACGTCGCAGTTTTCGCGCCCGGTATCGTTGGCGATGGGTAGCATTTCCTGAATGAGCTGAATACCTTTGGCTATGGTTTTTGCCGTACCGCCCGAGTCTTGAATATTGAACGTACGCAGAAGCGGACCTTCGCTCAGGTGGCTGTGATCGAGCCACGCAGCGATCTGATTGGTTTCACAGCCGAGTCCGACCACGAGCACGCCGGCAAAATTCGCATGCCGCGCATAGCCGCTGAGTGTACGGCGCAACAGCTGCATGCCAAGTCCGCTGTGATCCATGCCACAGCCGGTGCCATGAGTGAGTGCGACTACGCCGTCAATATTAGGAAACCCATGCAGAGCATCCGGGTTGCTGCGACGCGAAAAAAAATCGGCGATACCGCGCGCCACGGTGGCAGAGCAATTCACGCTTGAGAGTATGCCAATGTAGTTGCGGGTAGCGACTTGACCATTGCTTCGACGGTAGCCCATGAAGGTGGCTGTTTTTTTTGATAGCGTTGCCGGTGCTTCTGTACAGAACGCATAGTCGCGCTGAAAATTCCCCTTGTCATCGCCGAGTGCGCAGTTATGGACATGCACGTGTTCACCTGCCTGAATATTTCTGCTGGCGAAACCGATAATCTGGTTGTAGCGACGTATTGGATCGCCGGATTGCAAATCGCGCGTGGCAAGCTTGTGACCGGCAGGAATCAGGCCGCGCACCGTGACGTTCTCAACCGATGTACCTCCGATGAGCTGCTGGCGTGCAATGAGCACGTCATCGAGTGGGTGCAGGCGAATAAAAGTGCTGTGCTTGGTCATCGTATTTACCCTGGCGTGTTTATTTGTGTTTGAACCTCAGCTTACTACGTAAGCACCGAAAAAATAAGAGTGTATCGATCGAACTGCAAATCCGAGTCCCGGCCCTTCCTGTGACATCCTTTATGTTGGTGCAGCAGCACGGCCTGACTCAAAAATAGTCAAGGCTCGTCATTTTCCTGTGTTTCGCTACCGCAGAGAAATTATGTAACCATTACAATTGAGGAGATATCAACGTTAACAAAAACATCACCGTAAAGCCCACCGACCTTGCCAGACAAGTGTGAGACTTGAGACCATGACGACAACCTACGAAGAAGCGGCTGCCCATCTTTATCCTCTTTGGCAGCATAAAACTCGGTGTTTGAATTTGCCTGAGGCGATCCGGCCGCGTGACCGTATCGAGGGTTACCGGGTGCAGCAGGCTTTTGCCGAGCGCCACGGTGTTTCTCTCTCTGGCTGGAAAATTGCGGCCACGAGCATCGAAGGTCAAAAGCACATCGGTGTGGATGGGCCGCTCGCGGGTCGTCTGTTCGCCGATCGTGTCCTCGCGGATGGCGCAAACGTGTCGCTGAGCGGTAATCTGATGCGTGTGGCTGAGATCGAGTTTGCGTTTCGCTTTGGGGAGCGGCTTGCGCCGCGTGCCGCTGGTTACGCTACTCCAGAGGTGCTGGATGCTGTCAGCACCATGCATCCTTCGATCGAGATACCCGATTCGCGCTTCGAGGATTTTGTAACGGCTGGCGCGCCTCAGCTTATCGCCGACCTTGCCTGTGCCAATCTGTTCATATTGGGGCCAGGGCAGAGCGAATGGCGCAATTTTGATTACATTGATGCCGCTATTCAGATCACGCAGAATGATGTTGCAGTTGATCCCGGTTTTGGGCGCAATGTCCTGGGTGACCCGCGTGTTGCGCTGACTTGGCTGGTCAACGAATTGTCACGACTCGGTATCGCTTGCGAACCGGGTCAGTTCGTGACAACCGGCACCTGCCGTGTTCCCATTACCGTGCGCCCTGAAGACCGTATCCATGCGGATTTTGGCGTTCTGGGCAGGGTGAGTTGCTCGTTCAGTGAATAGGCGCATAAGGCACGACACCGCCGGAGCAGACAAAGCACGGGCGAAAGTTCGGGGTGGCAACGCGACTCTGCTGTCAAATGTTTCGTGATTTTCTCAATCAGGCATATCTGTACCCGAGGTGGATCCGCTGTGGATCCATCCACTTTTTTAGCGTGAAGTATTTTTTCGTTGCGCGGGTCGTGCGTAGGGTGAGGAAGCCGGCTGTCGTTTCGTCCCCGACCGGTTGCCTGAAGGTCTTGAAGATAAACGATCGGGCTCCAGGGTCAGCACGGCATTGTCGGTGATGTCCTGACCAATATTGATATCGCTGCCTGCCGTGATCTTGGGTACCACCAGTGTCGAGCCGGCTTTGGGCTGCATATGGGCCGGTATGGCATTGGCGCTGCGTATCACTTGCGGGGTGGTTTGGAATCTCGCTGCAATACTTTCGATGCGCTCGCGTGCGATGGTCACTTTGTGGGATGTCCATGAGGACAGCGCCTGAGTCCAGTTCGTCAGATTCTCCCGGAATTTCTCCGCATTGGGTGTGGGAAGCAGGATCTGCGTATCCGGACTGCCTGTAATTACCGGACTATTGAACTGCGGGTTCAGCGCCTTGAATTCCTCCATCGGCAGCTCGGCCAGCTCGGCGGCAAGCTTGAGATCAATATCGCGCGTCTTTTTTACCGACACAAAATAAGGTTTGTTTTCCACGGGTGGCAGCTTCACACCGAATTGCGCCGGCGACGCGATAACGTTTTTCAGTGCCTGCAGCTTCGGATAGTAGTTGCGGGTTTCCGCCGGCATGTAGGCAGACAGACCGTTGTAGTCAATAGGGCGCCCTGCGGCCTTTGCCCGCGCGATCGCACGCATCACCGAGCCCTCGCCCCAGTTGTAGGCAGCCAGTGCGAGCTGCCAATCGCCAAACATGCCATGCAGCCTTTGCAGGTAGGTCAATGCGGCATCGGTAGAGGCCAGTACATCGCGGCGATCGTCGCGAAACGCGTTTTGCTTGAGGTTGAAACTGCGACCGGTACTCGGAATGAACTGCCACATACCGGCAGCCTTGGCATGCGAGTAGGCCTGGGGATTGAAGCCCGACTCGATAAAGGGCAGCAGCGCAAGTTCCGTTGGCATCTGCCGTTTTTCTAATTCCTGCATCACGTGAAAAAGATAGCGTGATGCGCGCTGTGCCGTGCGCTGAACACCCTCGGGGCGCGCGCCGTACCAAAAGCTGTGGGTGGCTACGAGCGGGTTGTTGAGCTCCGGGATCGCGAACCCTTTACGAATACGGTCCCATAGATCGCTTTGGTCGGCAACGTTGTTGCTGAATTGCTGATCCACCAGCTCGGCTTCTGCGGCGGGCATGAGTGTCGCAGGCGTCAATTCGAGCGTCTGTTGGCCGACGTCTTCGTATTGAGCCAGCAGCAGAGCTCGATCGTGTTCGGCCAATGCGGTCACGTGGAAAGACGAGGTGGCGGCCACAGTCGCAATACAAATCAGCGCGGCAGATTTCGGGTACGGCATAGGGTGGCTTTTATGTGGGCTCGCCGGCGAGGCTGCCCTGTTTTTGTCGAACCCGGAGTCTATTGATGAGATGGAAAGGCCGTCAAGCAGAATATCGCCTTGCCTTGATCCTCAAAAGTTTCATTTTGATAATATATCTGGTAGTGTATCTCGCCAGACTACAGTTCTAATCGATCGGGAATGACATATCCGCAAGTATCCGAGCCTGTCTGCCCGGCTCTTCGGCGATGCTCCGATAACCGGCGTTCGTGGGATGAATTTTGTCCCTTGCCAATGCAGTGTCGGGTACCGACAACCAGGTGTCGCCCCAGATTTCCGCTACGCCCCGAACCATCTCACGCTGTACGAGCTTTGCCTTGGGCGGTAGTACCCAGAACACGCGTGTCCCCGGCGGGACGTTTTCCCGAATTTTGTTGAGTTCCGCTACGGTGTTGTTATTTTTACAATCATTGGTGCCTAAGCTAATGATTAGGCTTTTCACTGGAAGTTGCGCATTGAAAGCCTGAAGATATTGCTTATTCCACTGCGACGAGGTCCAGCCCGTGCGCGCGTAGGTGACGCATTCCTTACGGAAATGGGAAATACCCACCGCAATGCTGTCCCCGATGACCAAACATTCGAGCATGTTTCATCTCCTTAAAAAACAGTTTATTGCGCGCAAAATTGATGAGGCTTAAATTGACAACGCTGTCGACATTCCGCCCGCCGCGACAGACACCGCAATTCACATGCCAGTAAAACGCCAAGGTGCCAGAATATTATATAAATAGCAATAAAATAGGTAGAAAGCTTGATGATTCGTTGCACCAAAAATCAGGCGACCAAGTGCCGGCTGTACGCCCCAGCCCACGAGTGCGGCGCGGCGATTGGACATCGGGGACTTGGTGCCGCTGCCTCGGAGGCAAAGTTTGCGGTGGTATTGGATCAAGGCATGCCGCAGAACCGTCGATGCGCCGGGAATCAGGCTTTTTCGCTTGCGTGGCAGGTCGTGCAGCGGGACGGATTCGCCGAGGATTGTCGGCCGATGCGCTGGCCTATAATGCGGAGCAATACATGATCAAAAATGCAGAGACGTTGAATAAATCCCCGTTTTATGGCGCGCCAGTGTCGCCGTGCGACGCAGGGACTGGCAAGGGCAAGTGCGCGATGCCATTGTTCTTGCCACAAAAGTTTCCAGGTTTATAAAGAACCTACCTCGTGAGGCCGCTAGCGGCGTTGGCACGACTTTGTCGCGCGTCGGTACTGCTGCCTTGCCATCGACCTCACGAGGTAGGTTCTTCATCAGCGTTTCTTCAGACTGCAGCGTAAACGGTTACCCCGGCGACCACCCCCTTGAGATAGCGGTCAACATGCAAGACAAAACAAAAATTTTTTTGCGGCTGGCTGTGGCCTTGGGCGTGGTGCTGGCGCTGGTATTTTTGCTGAAGGCACCTTCGTGGGAATCTGCTGTGGACGAAGCGCCGCAGGCCGGCGAAGACCTTACCGTGAACTCCTTGGCTGCCTTTAATCTATCTCACGTGAAATACCACGAGACAGAGGCAAAAAACCGGGTAGCTGCCTGCATCAGCAGGCGCTACAAAATTACCTTGGACGCGGCAAGAAAAATCACGGAATTGGCTCAGCAGGTCGCTGCTCAACATAATCTGGATCCGAATTTGATTCTGGCCATCATCGCCAATGAGTCCAAATTCCACCCGCTTCTGGTCAGCCCCGTGGGCGCCCTCGGTCTGATGCAGATCATGCCCAATGTGCACAAGCGCAAGCTGGCTGCCTATGGCGGAGAGAATGCGGCACTCAACCCGGAGGTCAACATGTTGGTTGGGGCGGGCATTATCAGTAGTTTCATTCGGCAGACGGGCTCTTTGGATGGGGGTCTCGCGATGTACGTGGGTGCTGGCTTCGATACCTCGCATCCCTATGTCTACAAGGTCAAGTACGAATTGGAGGTGTTCCGCGATTGTGCGAGAGGTATCACTCGAAGCACATTCGATCCGTCTGGACCCAGAGCTGCCAAATCCGGTGCCTATGAGTCCGAGGCGGAATCGTCGGCTGCCGCTGCAGATGCCGAAAAATAAGTAGCCGATACGCCAGTGACCATCGGCACTGCAGGACACCAGCCAGATCCCTTCAATCACTGCATCGCCGCCATCCTGCCCCATCTGGAAAAGTGCTTACCTGCCTGCCCCTTCATCCCCGACGGACGTCTCGGGCGACACGGCGCCTGGCCCATTCGCTTCGGTTTTCCACCCAAGACTCGTCGCCAGTTCCTGCGCAAGACGCTGATAGCCCTTGACGGTGAAATGCGTCAGGTCTTTTGACATCAGCGAAGGATTGGCCAGTAGCCACGCGTAGGCGGAACCTTGCCCACCCATGGCGGTCTGCATACTCCAGACTTTGCACGAATAGAGCGCTCCTACCTCTTTTTGAATAGTTGCTATCTTTTCGTGGATGGCAGAAAACCTCAGCAAGTCCACGGCCGGGTATCCATGGTTCAAATGACCGCTCGGTGTGACCTTGTGTCGATTTTTATCTTTCTTTGCTTTTACGTCTTTGCTTTTGTGAAGCTTTTTACCCTTGCGTGTTCGAGGTACAAGAGTGCCTCGATCACCAGGTGCAATCAAGAGGCATTCCGATTGCGGGAATACTTGCCTAAAATTTCTCAGCGACTGCTCAAGTGTCTTTGCATAGCCGGGAGCATCAAAGGGCAGGGCATTACCTTCGTTGGTGCCGTATTCCAGCATGACAAGATCATATTTTCTGTCTTTGAAATACGCCGAAAAATATACGGGATCCAATTGCTGCCATGCGCGGACTGTTGCGCCAGGTATGCCAAAGGAATCCAGCGTAGCGACTGGAGTCTGCCGAAAATTCAAAAACATGCCGTTAAGCTGCACCGGCGTCTCGCTCACACGAATTTTCAGCAAGGACATTGGACGATTGCCCACAATCGTCAGAGAGCCAAAGCCCTGGGCGCCATCCAGACTGATTTTGTTCTCCGGACCCTCATCGACACTGATTGAGATACTGCCGTTACGAGGTGCCTGGTGAAAAAACAGCTCGATGCTGTTGACGTCTGCCTCGCCAGTTTCGTTACGCAAATCAAACCACAGGTAGGCCCCAGATTCACCCTGCAACACATTCAGTCCCACGCCCGTCGGTATACCGCTATTGCGCGCGCTGTAAGCCAGTTCCGATTTCCATCGGTCCATGCAGTGTCGGCGCAGGGGTAGGTTGACGCCCGCTCTACCCATTGTGAACGGAATAAATTGGGTTCTTGTTTTCAGACCCTGTGACAGAAAAACTCGCTTTAGCTCAGCAGAGAAGGACCCTGCCGCCAAATGACTATCCCCCCAGATACCAACGCGTATTGCTTGCGATTGGGCGCCACCCGGTCGCGTGGCCACCGACGCGTTCTGCGACGTGTCCTGTGCAGACGCGATAACTTTCCCGAGCCCTGTGGTCAGTATGCCCAGCTCATCAAGTTCTTCGGCATCGGGAGGTTCCATGATGTCTTGGCTCTGTCGCGACGGCGCTGGGTTGATCGCATTCTTGAGTGGGCACTGCAGATCGCCGATGACCGAGCCTTGCTGAAAAATGAAATATCTCCCCGGCTCAATCGCCAGTGACGTGAGGGGCGTACATACCACCGCCAGCACTACAGAGTAGGCACTGCGATGGACGGTGGTTAGAGCTCTTGCGATCAACGATTGAATCAGCATGGTTGACAGGCCTGCTGTATGAATCCTATGGGTGCGCGTGGATATGGTGTCATCTCAATTATCAAGGGAAGGATCGATAGTTTTTAAAACAGCTGCAGCGATTCTCTGCAAGCCCTGGGGACTGAAATGAATCCCATCATCAGCGCGAAGGTTGATTTTTTTTCCCTCTGCATCTGTCATGTAGCGGACATAAGGCTGGTCCAGACGGCCAATGAGTGTTTCGGTGGAGATAAAATGAAAGCCATATTTTTCCATGGCACGTCTGAAAATCGGATTTTGAACAGTGGCACCTCGATGTACCCGCGCCTGTTTCATGGTGGGCAGGCCAATCCAAATCAGATGTACTTTTTTTTCCTTCGCAAATTCGCAGATTTCGCGGACTCTTGCAATGTAGCGTGTCTCCCATTCCGCCGATGGAAAGCGAATCACTTGTTTATTTTCGTAGATGTCCCAGGGATCATTGGGCCCCAGAAACACGGCCACTGTCGTCAGTTTATGCTCAACGATTTCTGTTTTTATTTTTTGAACCCAGTCCAACTGCCGTTTGATGCTCAATCCCGTGCTTTGCTGACTCTCGTCGCGCAGTAGCCAGCCGGGATGTGACACTTTCAGCCGGCGAATGACAATCGGCGCTATCCCCTGCATCATCGAATCGCCTGCAAACAAGATACGTTGAACGCTTGGTCTGCTCCATTCTAGAGCTGGTATCTCGGCTCCGGAGTTTGGCGACAGCTTGGCAGCGTCGTGTTCCGGACGGGTGGTGGACGTCGTATGCTGCAGCAGGTAAACGAGCAACGGCAGCAGTATCGCCACCACCAAAGCGATTATTCGATTTTGATTATTTGGTGTGGGCATCAATCACACGCAGGGTGTTAAATTTAATTGGATAGCTTGCGAACGCACTTGTCATCGTTGGCCGCTGATACCGCAAGGCACCACCTTCAAAGTTTTATTGATCTCATGAGTTATCGGAGTTGGCAGGCCGGATACGCGCAAAATCTCTGTTGTCATTGCTCGTACTCCTTTTTTTGTCAGATGGATATGGTCTTTCCCAAAATATTCTTTATGGCTTTGTCCAATAGCGCGCCAGTCCATCAGTTTGACGTTTGTAAATTCCTTGCTTAGATTTTTGAGTAACTCGTTGTTCGATTTTTCCCAGCGGCGCGGCGCTTTGATATTGATGAAAACAACCTGGCGTACATTGGAGAGCAACGTCATTACTTCTCGAACTTGTGATTCATATAAATAGCCATTTGTACCGAGATGAATGATAACGATATCAGCCAGTTCATTTCTATCTTTCATCTCCCGCAGACGGCTTAATCCATCCTTGCCCTGACGGCCAATCGCTGCATCAATTTCCAGGCCTTCCACCTTCTTTGCCAGGTGATCACTTGCGCCTAGCAATACGGAATCGCCGAGTACGGTAATCAGTGGTTTTGACTTGACAGAAAATTTATTTGATACGGAGCGAATACATGCAGCACGCATCTGGTGGGGTGCAATCTCATTGTGATTAGGCGAGTCAGTCGGCTGTGAGATGTCGTCATCGGTCGAGTTGATCAGCGCACTATTGTTTTGAATGGGTGCGGGACGTATTTGTATTGTCAACACTGCGGATGCAATACCGAGAAGACTCAATGCGTAAAATCCGTAGCGTTGGGTGACTGGCCATCGAAAAACGTCGCCTGTTCTGACCGGATTCTCAACCAGCTGGTATGAAAGCTCTGTCAGTATCAGCGTGAGCGTCAGGCGTATTGCCGCCTGTACCCACGCGTTATCCGATAACTCGAATTCGGGACGTAGCAGGGCAAAGACAGGCCAGTGCCACAAATACAGACCATAGGATCGTTTGCCCAGCCAGGTGAGTGGACGAATGCTCATCCAGGCGGACAATGCACTATCTTTTTGCGAGGCAGCGAATACGAGGCCAATCGACAACAGACAAACCCAGAAAAAACCGCCCTGATACAAGCCCCGATCATATTCTGTCACGAACAGCATCGCCCATAGCAGAGCACTCAGGCAGAAGACGCCCAGAAAATCACTCACTGCGCCCGTGATCTGGGTCCTCGGTGACGTATGTGCTTGCCAAGGATTCCAGGCAGCGGCCAAGGTTGCACCCATAAACAAGCCCATGGTGTGCGTATCCGTTCCCAGATAAATGCGGCTAGGGTCTTGCGACTGGGGATAGCCGGACCGAATAGACAGGTAAATCATCCACGCGGAGCTCAGCAAAGCGAGGGCAGCAGCCGTGAGCAAAACACCGCGCTCGCGAAAGTAACGCAATATCACGAGTAGTAGTAAAGGCCATACGATATAGAACTGTTCTTCGATGGCCAGCGACCAAAGATGCTGTAACAGAGCAGGGCGGCCCGACATCTCGAAATAGGACTGTTCCGAAAAGATTTGCCACCAGTTCGAAAAATAAAAAAGTGCAGGCAGCAAATCGGAGCGCGTGCGCCAAGCAGCATCCCTGGCGATCCAATCGGTCACCAGAACACAAAATACAAGCAAAACCAGTACCGCCGGAAATAATCGACGTGCTCGCTTCAGATAAAAATTACCAATGGCGATCGTGCCATTTTTTTGAAATTGCCGGATTAACTGGGCTGTAATCAGAAAGCCCGAGACCGTGAAAAAGATATCGACGCCCAGAAAACCCGAAGCAAACAAACCGGGAATGTCCAGGTGATACAAAATGACGGCGAGTACCGCGAATGCACGCAAGCCCTCAAGGCCAGGCAGATAGTCGGTATGTTTCTGCTGGTGCGTCACAGCGATGCTCGGAAAATGCAGACCGCTGATTATATGGAGTAATCAGCAGTTTTGATAAAGTTCTGACACGGTATTGTTATCTCATGCGTTTGAATATAAACAATTATTACCAAATTGATATTCAAGCGACAGTCAACCCATCGCGTTCTCGATCAGCGAGAGCAAGTCGGCATAATCCTCGACCGCCGTAAATTCGGGGAATTGGGCTTTGACATTGGCGGGTGCGTGAAACAAGAATCCCGCATCTGCGCTCGCTAGCATGCTGGTGTCATTGAAGGAATCGCCTGCGGCAATCACCCGGTAATTGAGTTGTTGGAGCGCCAGTACTGCGGCACGCTTTTGGTCTGGAATACGAAGCCGGTAGTCGACAATCCTGTCATCCTCGACCAAGAGCGTATGACACAGCAAGGTGGGCATCCCAAGCTGCCGCATAAACGGTGCAGCAAACTGCTCGAAGGTATCCGACAGGATCAGTAACTGGGCTTTCGAGCGCAGGGTATCCAGAAAATCCCTGGCTCCGGGCAAGGGTTCCAGCGTGCCAATGACCGCCTGTATCGCAGACAGGCTCAGACCATGCTGATCCAGTATCTCCAGACGGCTGCGCATGAGCTTGTCGTAATCTGGCTCGTCGCGTGTCGTTCGGCGCAACGCCTCTATGCCGGTTTTCTCGGCCACAGCAATCCAGATTTCCGGTGTCAGAACACCTTCCATGTCGAGTGTGACGATCGTTTGTTTCATGGGTTGTGCCAATGGTTGTGAAAAGCTCGCCTTGCAGCAGAGCTGCGTCGAGTCCGTCTAGATAGGTCAATGGTAAACCGCTCCGCCAAGGACAGTACGGCTGTACGGCAAGGCGGTACAACGCTGCCAACCGCCTACCAGCACAGGCTTTTCGGTTTTGCCCGGGCCCATAGTATCCGTGCTACACCATTTTTGCAGGATCTATTGCCAAACTGGGAATTAAGATAACATTTGGAGTCAGTAAATGGGACAGTGATCAGAAGCTTGTATTGGGTCTGTTGGTCCAATCAAACGTACATAAAGTCTCGGACAAACAAAGCCAAATATTTTTTGTGGGTGCAAGAAATCAGCCAATCCGGATGATTTTCTGGTCATTGAAGCGCACAACCGAGCCTGCTGATTTGTCTTCGTAGATTTATTCAACGCGAACATGAATCCAAACCAAAAATAAAAATCAAAGTAGCGCTGAGCAGCACAGCTGGTTCTGATACAGCATTTATTTTTGCGCAAGCGGCTGTAATCCAATGAGAATTGGGTGATGAGTATCCGTGTATGGTGTGGGATATGTCGCTGGTAATGCGCGAGATGGGCGGCGCTTATGCTTTGATGAAGCGATCACCACCCTCGATGTCCAATGATCTGATTCACCTGACGCCTGCGGGCTATCGCGAAATGTCCAGACGTTTCGTGACATGGCTGGCGCTCTCGAGTAGCAAAGCGCACTAGCGTGTGTAAAGGCCCGGCGGGCCAGCCGCCATGTATGATCGGATTGTCCGGGCTGCAAAACTGCCCGGGATTGAGACCGTCATGACCTAAGGTGGGAAATTGAGCGTCAGCCAGCCAGATACCGATCGCATCAAATCAGCATCCATCCGTCGTCTTGCCGGATTCTTTTTCTTCGTCCTGTTCATGTACCAGCAAACTGGGATCGCCGCCCCCTTATCTGACAATCTCAAGGAGAAATCCTTCATGACGTCTGATCGGGTCCATCTCACCTATGTGACCGGCGGGTCCGGCGATATTGATCTGATTTTTATTCCGGGTTGGCTCATGCCCGCCCAGATTTTTCAGTCTCAGCTGGAATATTTTTCGAAGAGATACCGTGTGCATGCACTCAATCCCAGGTCACAAGGCACTTCCGATATTTATCGTGGTCCGCGTCTGGCAGAGCTGCGTGCGCGCGATATCAAGGAATTTATCGCCCACCTCAAATCCAATCGCTTTGTTTTGCTGGGCTGGTCGCTCGGCGTGATGGAATCTCTGGATTACCTCACACGTTTTGGGCAGCACGGCTTGATGGCCTTGGTGTTGATTGATAACTCGATAGGCGAGGGAGACCCGCCGAAGGGGCGCAGGAATAAGCGCTCAAAAATGACGCAGGTGCAATTCACCAAATACATCAAGGAATTTGCTCGCACGATATTCAAAACGAAACCAGATACTGACTTTATCGACATAGTCGAGAAGTCTGGCCTGCGGCTGGCAAAAAATCCATCCGATGCCTTTGATATACTGACCAAGCCCTACGAGCGTGAATACTATCGCGATGCGGTTTATGCCACAAACCGACCGATTTGGTATGCGGTTACACCGCGATACATTGAACAATCGCAGCGGTTTGTGGACAAGCATCCCCAGGGGCAAACGACAATTTATAGCGAGGCGGGTCACGCCTTGTTTGTCGATAAGGCAGATCAATTCAACCATGATCTGGAAGCCTTCCTGCTGAACAGCGAGGAGGCCGAGAAAGTCAGTGAGGACTGAGATGTCTCATGCGTCCGATTTCGCCTTGTCCGGTCCGAGGTTGCCTTGATTAGCGTTTAATTTTTTTGCAACTCTCGCTCGTGGAGTCTCCCCCCAGTGTTGAACCGGCCAAGCTTTTGGGGTTTTTAGCGCTTGCTGTGCTGCTCAAACTGCCTTAATTTCGCCGTGTTGGTCCGGCTTTGCGATACAGTATCGCCAGCAGTTGAGAGGATACATAATGAAAACAATAATCTATCTTTGGCTCAGCCTGCTCACTCTTGGCTACCAGTCTGCTGCACTTGCCTTCGACGACCTCCCGGCTTATGAGCTTGGTCATGAAACACCAGTCATCTTCAGCGACAAGCTGAACCTGCGTGTGCTGGAGGTTGCCAATGGTCTTCAAGATGTTCATCAGATCATGGGATCGCCAGCAGCATTCAGATCTCCTGCGGATATTCAGCAAATCAAATCCGGTCGTCGCTATTGGGTTGCGCAGAAAATCAGAAGCCGCCTTTCCGAAGCCCTGGTTGTACGGATCGATCCATCGGGCTGGGGAACCATTCGCAGTCATTTGATCCGTGCCGATGGCCGCATCGAGTCATTGAAAATTTCGGGTGTTTTTTACGCGAGTCACAACCGGCTGGCAGATAACAATCCATTCGCTCCTGGTTCAAGGCAGATTGATAGTCAGTTCACGCGCTTTACGCTGCACGCCGGTGAAGAGGTATTGATTCTCACGCAGGTGGAGGCGAACAGCAATCTTCCTGCGAAAAGTTTCAGTCTCACCTTTTATGATGAGCTGAAATTTTCCGAAACGCGGCGCTTTGGCCTTTATCTCGAGGGCGGGCTGCTGGGTATTCTATTTTCGCTGGTTGTATTTGGATCATTTTCTGCCGTGAACAACAAGGACGGTGCGAGTCTCGCCTACAGCGTCTGGATTATGGTTGCTTTCTGCCAGATCTTGAGTAATTCCATGCCCGAGGGCCCCAGGTTGTCCGAGTTTGTAGCGGATGTCGAGGGTATCAATTATGGACATCAGAGTATCTACTGGCCCTTGTTCGTCAGTTTTGGCTATCTTCAAGCCATCTGTTACGCAATTTTTGCAGCAGCCTTTCTCAATGTCCGCGAGCACTTCCCGCTGCTTCATAAAGCGGTCTATCTGTATGTGGCAATCTATTTTGGTCATTATCTGTTTACGTCATTTGTGCCGCATGATTTATCGGTAAAAATTCTCTGGCTCCCGCTGGGTATGATCACCTTGCTGCTGCTGGTTTCTTTTTATACCGTTGCATTCATCCGTTACCGTCAGGGCTTGCAGGTTGCTAAATTTTTCATGTATGCAATCGTGCCTTATCTGACGTTTCGCTCGATTTTTATTCTGGGGCTGGCCGGTGTGCCTTCGCCATTCTCGTTGCTTGAGCCTTCAGGTTTCGGTTTACTCATGCAAAATTCCAATACGGCTCAGGCGATTGGCTTGTGCTGCGAAGCGCTGATCATGGCGCTGGCAGTGGTCAGTCGTACTCGCTGGTTACAGGAGCAGCTGGCGGTCAACCTAAAAGCGCAGCAGGAATTAATCGAGGGCCAGAATCGCAAACTTGAAGCGACAGTTGCCGAGCGCACTGCGGAGCTCGCTTCCCAGCACAAAGAGCTTGATGAGGCCCATCAGATGCTGGTGGGATCGGTCAATTATGCAAGCCGTCTCCAGCGTGGACAATTGCCCCGTGCCTTGCGCCTTGAGGGACGGTTTGCTTCTTTTGATGTGATCTGGGAGCCGCGAGATACCATTGGCGGCGATTTATGGTGGGTCTCTTCATCGAAGCATGAAGGGCCTTTTGTATTGGCTGTCGCGGACTGTACGGGACATGGTGTGCCGGGTGCGATGCTGTCACTATTGGTGAGCAATTCGCTTGAGCGAATTTACGCGACAGATACAGATCACGATCCCGTCGCTGCTTTACAGTTACTCGATCACTATGTGCGTACCGGGTTGAATCAGGATAGGCCGGATAGTGAGAGTGACGATGGTTGCGACGCCGCTATTGTGCGTATCGATCCTGAGCGGCAGCGACTTGAATACGCGGGCGCAAAGCTGGAACTTTGGCAACTGAAAAGTTCAGGCGAGGTGCTGCGGCATCCAGCGGCTCGCATCAGCCTGGGTTATTCGCAACGACTGACCGAAGATGATCGGCCAGACATTCAAGTGATCGAGTACGCCAAGGACGATACTTTTGTGATTGTTACAGACGGGTTTACGGACCAAATTGGCGGACCCGATGATCGTCGGGTCAGTTACGGTTATCGGCGTATGCAATCGGTACTCACCAGCAAGGCCAATGCGTCTGTCACCGACATTGCAAAGACGATGAAAGCCGATTTCGATGCCTGGCAGGGTACGAATCTGAGGCGTGACGATGTCACCGCTGTGGTGTTTCGTTTGTGATGCAGGCGAGTTTACAGAGACGCTGAGTAAGTTCACGTTTTGAGACGAGCCAGTGTGACTGAGCGACACGAGAACCGGCAAAATTAAGGGCTTGGTGTGGCCGCCCTTGTCACCTAAGTTTCTGGGTTTATTTAATCAACGCTTCTCTAGCGCGGCGCCACCCACCGATGCGCCAGTAAAGCCAGCCAGCAATCGAAAGATTGAGCAGATTCCAGGCGACGCCATTGATGAAGGCTGCCTGATATGAGCCCGTCAAGTCAAACACTTTGCCCGACATCCATCCACCCAGCGCCATACCAAACAGTGTTGCAGTAATCACGGAGCCAACGCGCGCACCCGCCTCGGCCGGAGGAAAATATTCGCGGACGATGATGGCATAGGATGGCACGATCCCCCCTTGAAACAGACCGAACATAATAGAGATCACGTACAGCGACATCAGACCATCGAACGGAATGAACAAAAGCAGCGCGACACCTTGCAAGGCCGAGCCCAGCAACAGCGTGCGTATGCCGCCGATTCGGTCGCAGATGAGTCCGGAGAGGAGCCGGCTTGCGATACCGAAGCCCAGCATGAGCGAGAGCATCTGCGCACCACGCGCTGCTCCCAATCCGAGATCGCTGCAATAGGCGACGATGTGTACCTGTGGCATGGACATGGCAACACAGCAGGCCATGCCTGCGATGCAAAGCAGGATTTGCGCTTGTGTCAGGCTTAGCCCAAAGGGCCGTTCCGAGGTAAACGCCGAGACAGGATTGTCTGGTGCTGCATCTATCAGTGGTGGACGTGCTTTCATGCGCAATGCGAGCAGAATGATACTCACGCCGCAAAAGCAGCCCAGAGCCAGATAGCTGGTGCGCCAGCCGAAATGGTCTATGCCCCACTGCATTACCACGGGCCAGACAGTTCCTGCCACATAGTTGCCGCTGGCGCAAATTGCCACGGCAATTCCGCGACGTTTTTTCCACCACAGCGCGGTGTCGGCCAACAGCGGAACGAACATGGCCGAGCAACCGACAATGCCAAGCAGTGCATGGGCGAGCGTCAGACTTGCCAGGCCGGGTGAATGACTCGCCCACAGGAAGCCGGCCAGATTACCCAGTCCGCCGATGATCAACACACGGTAAACGCCGAAGCGGTCCGCAAGCCGCCCCATGAGCAGGCTGCCGATGCCAAACGCAATCATCAGTGCGGTGTAGGGCAGCGACGCACCAGCGCGGTCGCTACCGAATTCGGTCTGCGCAACGGGTAGAATCACGACCACCACATACATCGCCGCGCTGCCGAGGGTAACCAAGGCCAAGGTATTGAGTAAACGCCAGAATGCGTAGCGCGAGTCGATCAGATCGGGGCTCACGGGAGGGGTCGAAATAGACATGGGGCAGCAGGTTAGCATGGGCGTCGAACGGACCTCTGGAAAATGCGCCTGCTGTCGATAAGTACGCGGCAAGGCAGCTTCTTGCAAGGTCTCGCGTTGCCAGACTGGAGGGCTGGGGTCGTTACACGATCAACCAGCCGGTGAATCAACTTATCGAAGAGGCAATCATGACGATTCAGTCGCCACTCATCGACAAAGCGAAAGCTTTTCGGGCCGGGAAGTTAGCGCTCCACAAGCCCCCGGATGAGATCGGCGCGGCCTGTGTCGCCAATGCCGAAGATCTTGCTCGTGTACTCTCCGAAGAGGCGGGCGAGACCGATACCTTTTTGCTCGCGAGCGCGATATTGCATGACGTTCTTGGGTTCAAAGAAACTAACGAGGCAGAGCTGGTGAGTGTGTTTGGCAGCGAGATCGCTTTCATCGTCGCTGAGGTCACCGATCACCCCTGTTTTTCACCGGTTACCCGCAAGGCGCTGCGACTGCGTTCGGCATCGCATTTATCCCGTAAGGCCAGATTGATCAAGCTTGCTGAGCTCATCGAGACCGTGCGCACGCTCGCCAGTCCCATCGCACCTAAAGCTTGGTCCGATCAGCACAAGCTCGAATACTTTGATTGGGCAGAGCGTCTGGTTCAAGCCATGGGCAAGACCAGTTCCACCCTTGAAGCGGTATTTTCCGCAGAAATCGAAGGTGCTCGTCTGAAGGTCGGCTCGCGTATGGGCATGGTGGTTTGATCCGGACATCTGAATCATCAATCCCGCGGCGCCTGCGCACCGAAACGCGTCGACCTGAACCATTTTTCAAAGACATCAGCCTGATCTTTGTAGCCGCTGAAATTGAGCGCCTCAAACTCCGGGATAGTTTTTGTTGCTCGGGAATTGAGCCAATTTATCAGGTGCACCGAGCGACCTGTGGGGTCAATCTTTGGCAGGCGCTCCGGTGTGAAAGTGACCGGTACGATTCGCACTGACTTGAATTTGCCGCTGGGCTCAAACAGCATCTCGGGAAACGCGGAGACATTCGCCAGATTCTGCGCGCTTAAACCACCGGCGCTGATAAAATTGCCAATCGAATGTAATACCGGCACGCCATTGATGCACTCTGCTGCGCGTACCACATGCGGGCCATGAGCTATCAGTGCGCCTGCGCCAGCTTTGATCATTGCAGTAGCAAATTTTCTGGCGTTGCCACGCTGCTCACCCAGAAAAACTTCATCTTCATTGGTGATCATGGCATGGGCATCGCCTTCGCCGCCTAGCTGATAAAAAAGAATGACCAGATCGCTCTTGGCGCGAACCTCAGTGACCAACTTGGCTGTTGCCTCGATGTCCAGTACGTTATTGTAGACAGGATAATGCGCAAGCGCGATCACACCGATCTTGATATCTTTGACCGGTCGAATCACATAACTACCTTTGAGACCGGTGTGCTCGATACCTTCGGCAGTAAGGTGTCTTTGCGTATCAGCGAAGCCAATGGGACCATAGTCCTGCGCATGATTATTTGCAATCGACAAAATATGAAAATTCGCTTTTTTCAGAAGTTGAGCGGTTTCGACAGGATAGCGAAAAGCGTAGGAGCGCCCCGGCACATAAGGTTTGCGCGGCGTGTTGGCATCCGTGATGGGCCCTTCCAGATTGCCCAGTACCAGATCTGCCTTGGTCAGCAAAGGCATGAATTCCGCGAAGGCATTCCGGTTGATTTGAGGATTTTCCGAGAACACGAGATCACCTGTCGCTGCCAGACGTATGTCGGTTACCATCGGATCCACCGGCATGCTCGAGCAGTTCACAAATTTTGGCAAACTGTCTTCCATCAGCGCCTCTGCCTGCACAGCAGGCGTCAAGCCTATGCTGGGTATCATCAGAGCGGCGAACAGCATGTGTCGGACAGAATGTGTTCGGATGCGTGGATATGCGTTCATGGGATCAGTCAGTAAACAATAGAAAAATTACGAGCGCGTTACTCATGCAGTATGCGCACCGCATAAGTGAATCGATGGCGATAATACGCACTATCCATGCGGCTCAGGGTTACACGAGTACCCGGCATCGGCGCATGAATGAATTGAGAATCGTTGATATAGATACCCACATGCGTGAACTTCCCTCCACGCGTATTGAAAAATACCAGATCGCCAGGTGCGAGGTCTTCACGGCTGACACGCGATCCCAAGCGCGACATATTTACGGGCATCCGGGGCAGCTTGATATTCAGCGTGTGGCGAAAAATAAATTGTACAAAACCGCTGCAATCAAAACCGGTCTGTGGGGATGTGCCACCCCATCGATAAGGCATGCCCATATACTCGCTGGCTTCAGACACGATTGTCATGCCTTTCGATAGCGATTCTGTCCGCGTCTCTGGTACTGCGGTAATCGCGGCCTCGGTCGCGACGGGAGACAGTACTCTATCCGATGATGGCGCTTGAAAATTTACTTCGGACCTCGACTGTGGGGCTGATGCATCCACTGGCCCGGCCCATGCGAGGCTTGGAACCGCCACGGTGAAGCTAGCCAGTGCGCTGCAAATCTTCAGCAGGAATGACATTTTTGTAATAGAAAATATAAAATTGCAGGCGACCGTAGTCTAGCTCAACGTATCGGCATAGTCAGATATTAATCACGCCATGAATCCGGACAAACCTATGAAAATTGGCGCAGTGTTGCTGGCGGCGGGTGAGGGCGCTCGTATGGGGTCGGTGCCTAAATCGCTGCTTCGGCTGCAGGGAAGCCCCTTGATTCACCGACATCTGATCGCACTGCGCGAGATTCCCTTCGATGAGCTTGTCGTGGTCACGGGCTATCACCATGAACAGATCGAAGCCGCGATCAGTGATCTAGCGGTACGCTTTGTAAGAAACCCCGAGCCACAGCGCGGTCAGCAATCCTCGGTCCGCTTGGGCGCTGCTGCTTTGGGGGGTGGGTTGGATCTGGTCATGGTCGTGTTGGCAGATCAACCGTTGATTGACCCTTCTGATCTGAAAGAGTTGATCAGGGCCTTTACGAAGCGTCCATCGGGTACCGGTGTGGTTTACCCGGTAGTGCAAGAGCAGCGCGGAAACCCTGTCGTGTTTTCAAGTGCATTGATCGAAACGATGCTGCGGAGTGGTAACGATGCTGATTTCAGACG
>Ga0315909_10001789_pt1 | contig 28397 bp, 42 predicted proteins | sample LakEriMetagenome_11_FD_203527 | JGI IMG/M metagenome (GOLD analysis project Ga0315909, IMG submission 203527) | Freshwater fungal communities from buoy surface, Lake Erie, Ohio, United States - Buoy 2 MA125 | ecosystem: Environmental > Aquatic > Freshwater > Lake | place: USA: Lake Erie, Ohio... | reverse complement strand
TGCCCAGTAAATTTCGCCGTCGAGACCACTGATCATGTAACAGGAGGGCGATTCCTGCAGCACCTCTCGCAGCACTTCTGCGTTTATTTTGTTTATCCACATATTTTTCGTCCGGTCTCCAATTGTCTTCGCGATTCAGTTACCGGAACGTTCCTTGCCTGCGGTATTGTCTTGCCGGACTCCGCAGGCTTTTTTTGTTTTTGCACCGTCATCCAAACACCCGCACGGTGCTACTGCGGCTGTCAGTTTCTTGATTCCGTCTGGTTTATACCGAGCGTGGTTTGGTCACTTCTCAGAGAAACTCACATGCGGCAGCCGGTTGGTTTACATGTGACCCCTCAAGCACTACTGACAGACAATTGTTTGTTATTTCCACCGTACCATCAGATCGGGACCACCTCCCCTCTATGGTTCCTGATTGTTATGCCTGCGTCCTGTCCCACAGCCATCCGACAATTTTAGCCACCACCGCCCTCAGAATGATCCACATCAACACATATCCAATTCCCTGAGGATAAATCGCGTCGATTGCTTCCTGTCGCGTTTTTGGTGCTCCGGCTCGCTCCAGCACCCGCTCGAACTCCTCCAATGTTGCGATACACAATGCACGTTTTTTCCGTCTTTCCTTTGGTTCTTTTCGGTCGTTCCATGCGAATGCCGGCAGTTCCTCACACTCGAACTTACGAAGCATTTCCCCGACAATTTCAGTTCGATCACGTTCCAGAAATATCGCACTCACTGAAACCTCACAGTCAGATCCGGCGCACCTAAAAGCAGCAGCGTCACCGATTTAGCCGCCGAGTCGTACTGTATGCCACGCAATGCCGCAGACCATTTTGCCCGCCATTTTGTGAGCGTGATTTTGGCCGGTGGATTTAGTGTGATGGTTTTGGCTGTGTCGCTGATGGTGCGGGTGGAAGCCGACCAGTCGAAAGCGATTCCAACTGTCGCGTTTGCATATCGGCCCGTTTCAATTATTGTGAATACCGCAGCCGTCGCAGTATCGGGTGCATCAATGTCGATATTCAGTAGGCTTCCGAACGGCTGTTGTGCCGCCTCATCACTTAAATGAGCGGTCAGAGCAGCGGCAACGGAATCCACCGTTACCGCCCCCCCGATCACTTCACACGCGACAGGCGTGCTTCCGTCACGAAACGTTTTGAGCGTGTTGAACCATGTCAGCAACGTCTCATTCGATTTTGCCCCGGGATAGCTTGCCGACTTGTCGTATGGAATCCATCGCGGCACACCACCCATGGCTGCAGCCGTTTCGGCGTTCACCTTCTCGATTGCATACAGATCGAAAGGAATCTTTTCCTGCGAAAGAATTCTTTCTTGCGTGATACACCCACCGCACACGAACGAGCCGTCCGACGTGTAGAGCGTTGCCACCGGCCCGGACTGCACAGGACGGCTAAAGGTGATCGACGGCTCAGGAACCGGCTCAATAAAATCAGAACCAGCGGGATCTGGAAGCCCGGAGGCAGGTTGCGGTGTGTCCTCCGGCTCAGGTTCAACCGCTGGTTCTGATTCGGAGGGTTCGTTAAATTTCGTGCGAATCGCCTGCAGTGCGATAGTGTTGGGGATTATTGGCTCATCCTCCACGAATACCGATGCGGCGCGAAGCTGCTGCTTTGCTTCTTCGATGCTGGCTTGCTGCGTTGCATCGACGCAGCCAGTCAGCAGGATGATTGCAATGAGATAACGCATATCAGATCCTCAGAGACTTCTTCAGATCCGCCAGAGTGAACTCACGTGGCCTGACGTTTGGCATGTCAGAAACACCGACAAACACAGCCCAGCGACTGGTGAGCATTTGGCTGATTGCGTTTGGAGACCACTCAGCCCAGCCAGTATTCCCCCAGCCTTTGCCCCACGAATTCATCATCCAGCAGTACGGCCTGCCTTGTGAGTCTTTGCGATCCGACAGCGAATACAGGCTGATGGCATGTCCGCCACCCTGAGCCCCGCTGTAGTTGTTGACCACCGCAGCATCGACGCTTGAATTCCATGTGATCCCGAGATGCACCGCACCCTGTCCAGATCCAAGAAACGTGCGAATGCCATCGTAGCTTGTAAGCTTGTAGGATTTGCCGATTTTGTAGGTTGCTGCGTCTTTTCGCAGTTCCTCAATCGGTTTCGGCCTCGTCGGTTCGTATCGTCCCGAGTACGGCCACAGTTCCTCACGGCAGATCCCGAATTCTGTAGCCAGTCGGATACCGCCCTCGATCGTGCTTCCACGGTCTCCGCTGATTTGGTCAAGCCGCTGCGTTTCGTAATAACCGTAAGCACGGCTTAGTTGCAGGTCTTCATCACGTGTTGCGATGACGTAACACCACTCGCATGACGAACTGATTGAATGCCCCTGACAACTTCCGACGGAGCCCTGATTTTCAACGCGGAGAACTGACCGAGGATCTACGCTGACTTCGTTGTAAGTGCCACGCATGGCAAGCACTGGATCTTCCGCCGGCAAGGCAGCAAGCACGTCAAAGCGTTCCAGATCGATGCGCCAGCCGCCTGTGTGGTGTTCGTTCACGGCTTCACCTCCAGTTTCGCAGCCAGTTCGCTTTCGGTGTTCGTCGCAATGGCTTCTGCAACAACGTCCGTATAGGCTCCAAAATCATCCGCCCGATTGCGAAAACGCTGCTTATTGAACCATTCCCCGGCAAGCCGCCGGCCATCGTCCGTCGCACCATCAAACGGCTGCTGTGCAAGTTCCCGCAAAACGGCAACCTGAGTCTTTCGATCAGCGTCGTAGGCATCCTGCAGAACGTCGCTAACAACTGGCTCGGGTGGTTGTGGGTCTGGTGTCGGCGCAGCGTCCCGATTGAAAAACCAGACGCCAGCAACTACCAAGATAAACAGCAGCAGCGGATTCGATTCCGGCTGCTCACTTGCTTTTGCTGGCACTGGCCGCCCCCTTGACCTCAGGTGCAACGCCTGCAGCAGTCGATATCAGCCCGAGGATCTGGCCTTTCAACACTGGATCGCTGGTCTTGCTAAGCAAGTCCGTCAGGATCGCGATGAATTCCGCTATCGTTAATTCGCCCGGCGTGTCGTCCGGTGTTGCGGGTTTTCGCAGTATTCCGAGTTTCTGCAGGATTGAAACGATCGGCTGCAATGCCATGAGTACCGGCTTTAGCAGCGACTGAAAAGGCGTGAGCAAAGCCGCACCGATGATTGCGACCGTCTGCCAGTTGAGGTTTGACAGATCGATTGAGAAGCCGGCCTTGTCTTCTGCGGTGCAGCCTGTGAGACCGCAGAGAAAACCAGCGACTACAAGCCACAAATACCACTTCATCGCATTACCTCCCGGAGCGTGAATTTTCGCGGATGTCGATACTGCCCGCGCTGATCAATGCAATCAATTGCGGTGCGTTCTTCGTCGATTTGTCGACGAATCGCTTCCTGCTCGGCCTGTTCTTCAACCGTCGGGACGTAGTTATCCGGTCGTTTGATTACACCGTCTTTGGCTGTGTGTTCTCGCATCGATTACGCAATCAACAAGCGACCCGACACAGTCAGGCTGTTGTTCCATTGAGGGAATTTTGCGTAAGTGCTTAACCGCGCGTCATGAGCGGCTGGCGGGGACTGTACCGCCGGCGGCATTGATGTCAATAGCAATAACTCATGAGCGGGCTAAACGCTCGGTAGTGTCGACGATGAGACCTTGGGCGCTGGGGTCTAATCGATTGAAACTATTAATCAATCGGGACGTGGAATCCGTCGCCGCATCGAAACAAGCCGGCAGTTTCACACGTGGAGATGCCGCCGACAGAATTTCCAGTGGGCTCAGGTAATGTCGCAGCGTCCCGAGCGACTGACCGTGCAAAACCTCGCACGCTGTGTGATCTGCTCGTGACCATTCTGTCAGTGCTCTGTCTCTCACATGGTTCGGAAGTACGTCAGGAATACCACAACATTTCGACGCTGCGTGCAATGCCTGACGGACCAAATGCCCAGACCAGTCGTAACTTTTCCCATAGGGTAACCGCTGCGGACTCAGCCACCCTTGCAGCCATGTCGGCACTGGCCATTCGTGGCGATGACCTGTCTTCGATGCCGTCAGTGCCAGCGTCGACGTTGTTGCGGTCAACTGTTGCTGCAGTCTAATGACATCATCCAGCCTGGCAGCAGTCCATAAGGCAAACACCAGCCACTGCTGAGCCCACAACGACAAGCACGGCCAAATCAGATCAATGTGAGCGTGTGGCACTGGGTGCGGATCTGGCTGCGGGACTCGCACCCGTTCAACCTTGATTTGCCGACCGGTGGACCTGATTAGCGTTCGCAGGTCTTTCAGTGATCCCTTGACTGTGTGCGGCGACAGCCCTTCAGCCAAAGCTTTTGTTCGAAACTCACTCAGGTGACGTTCCGTAATGTTGGCGATATCTATGTCTTTCACGATGCGAATGAATCGCGCCGCTGAATAGATAGGCGTCTTCTGTAGTTTGCGGTCATCGACGTAGCGTTTAGCAAATGCGAGCACTTTCATAATTGTCTCCACAAAGTAGAGACTCCGTCCGGTGTATTGTCCTTCAACCGAATAAATCGCAGTATCTACAACATTCCGGTCAGGCAAAACCACCGAAACGGCCTTGAATAGAGGTCACCCCTACCCTTAGTGCTAAGGTGCTTCAGGAGCACGTCAGTTTGCTCCCGACAATATGGGTTTGAATAGAGAAAAGACTGGTAACAAACACATTCTCGATCTGGCGGAATTGGTAGACGCGCATGCTTCAGGAGCATGTTCCTTAACCGGAGTGGGAGTTCGACTCTCCCGATCGAGACTGAAAAGCTGCAGTTGATGGAATCCGCAAGGATCCATGCCCGTCGATAAAGTCTCCGGGTTTCAACCAACTGCAGCTTTTCTCTTGTATCTGCGTTTTCAATGTCGTAAATTCTAAGGATATGAACATGGCAACGCTACAACCTTTTTACACTTCCAAGGAAGCCGGTGAAAGACTCGGTGTTACTGATGCGCGTGTCCGTCAGTTGTGCATTGAGTACCCGAACATCGGCAGCAAACATGGGCACGCATGGATTCTCACCGATGCGGATATCCTGAAAATTCAGGCTCTTCCGGAATTTCGAAAAAAAGTCGCTTCCTGATATTGCAATAATTTACGATGTCGTAAATACTGCCGCCCACACGAGCCGTTGAAAGCTTGTGTGGGTTTTTGTTTTGAGACTTTGTCAGCATAACCGTCATTGGTGGATTTGCTGAATTTATCAGAGCAGCCGCACGGAGGCTGCACGGAGGTCACATGCACCTATTGCCACCACTGGCAACGGTCCGCGCGTCCGTTGTGTACGTCTGGAAATGCCTTGGTTGCGGAACGGTAAACCGACGCGACCCGAAGCATGTGAGCACTGCAGCCGCCTGCACTGAGTGCGGTTGCTACTGCCAGAAAGCGAACATGCGGAAAGAGGTGACGCGGTGAATAACGGAGAACTCACTTGGCACCCCGCGTCAAAGATTTTTCCAATGCTGTCAGATGACAAGCTGATGGAATTGGCTGACGACATTGAAAAGAACGGTCAACGAGAACCTGTTCTGCTTCTCGACGGAATGGTGCTTGACGGTCGCAACCGCATGTGTGCCTGCAAGATCAAAGGCATTCCACCACTCACAAAAGTAGTCACCGGAATCGGCGACCCAGCTGAGTATGTGTTTTCGCTGAACTATCACCGGCGTCACATGACACCATCTCAGGCGTCCATGTGTGCGGCTCGACGGTCTGAGTTTTATGAGCAGCAAGCTAGGGAACGCATGCTGTCCGGAAAGAAAGCCGACCCTGTGGTAAATTTGCCACAGGGTGAAAAGGCCCGCGATGCTGCGGGTAAAGCGTTCGGCGTTTCTGGGAAGTCTGTCGACTACGCAAAAAAGGTTATCGACAAGGGAATTCCAGAGCTTGCCAAGGCTGTCGATGAAGGCCGCATGGCAGTCAGTACTGCCGCCATTCTGGCTTCAGAACCCGAGGAGGTACAGAAGTCCGAGATTGAGAAGCCCGCTCGCAATCGCACATATAAGTCCACACCCAAAGAAGACGCCACGATGAGGGAAGCTCGACATCCCGGCGAGCATAATGAAAGCGAAGTATTCGCATTAACAAAGGCTGATGTTGCGATCGGTCAACTAAAGGGCATACCCGCTAAAAACAAATTTCGCGAAGCTGCGTTGCTTCGGGTTCAAAAGTGGGTTTCTTCTCAATTGAAAGCAGATGTATGAGTCCACCAAAACTTTTATCGACACTGGACTACTCGCGTTTTGACCTGTGTCAGTTCAACAGAAACGTTCAAAAGACTCGCCACCTACGTGACAGCATGAAACGTCATGGATTCATTCCCGCGTATCCTATTCATTGTGAAGTACTTGGATCGCGACTGTTAATAAAAGCGGGCCACCATAGATTTGAAGTCGCTCAGGATCTCGGTCTTCCGGTTTATTATGTCATTTCCAATGACGTAGCAACGATTCATGAATTGGAAAAAGCAACGACTCGGTGGTCTGTTACTGATTATTTAGAGTCACACGTAAAATGCGGGAAACCTGATTACATCGTACTGCAGAATTATTTTCACGAAACTGGAATACCGCTTGGATTGTGCATCGCTATTCTCGGTGGTGAATCTGCTGGATCAGGGAATAAATTGCAGGAATTCAAGGATGGTCGTTTTGTTGTTCGTGGTGAACAACATGCGAAAGATATTAAGTCAGTGGTGATGCCGTGCAGGGCATTAGGCATTGCCATAAACGAAATGTTCGTTAGTTCTTTGTCTCGCTGCTTACGTGTTCCTGAGTTTTCTATAGATACTTTTCTCACCAGAGCACGAAGCAATATTAGTGCCTTTCGAAAGTGTAGAACGTTAAAAGAGCAAATGCAGTTGTTTGAAGATGTCTACAACTACAAAGCACATCTCGAAAACAAACTGGCGTTATGTTTTTTGGCTGACAAAGCAATGGCTGCTCGCACTATTGCTGCACTTAAACAATCACAGCAGGCCAGTTGACATGAATCAGAAAACACTGTTCGACGTTGGACCTGCAGAACATAAACGTACACGTGACGTCGACCCCGACACCAGCCACATGGCCGCAGCTCAGGTTGCACGCAAAAGCAGGGCACTGCACGACGCAATGATTGACAGCCTGCGGCTATCTGGTCACGCCATGACCGCACAGGAAATGGCCGCTGATTGCCAGTTGCGGTGCGGCGGACTGGCTGAATCATACCGGAAGCGATGTCACGAGCTGGTTAATGAAGGATTGATAAAGCAGTGCGGCGTTCGGGTCTGTGCAATCACTGGGGCAAGTGCTAACACTTACAGGAGGGTCTGACATGCTTGCAACCATTCTCGCCATCGGCTGCGGATTCGCTGCTGGCCTTTGCGTAGCAGTCGCAGAACAACGCCGACACATCGACACACTGCGGGCACATTATCAGCAGGTTATGTCGCACCTGACTGGTGACGATGACCGCGACGATGACGAAGCAGAGTTTTGGAAATTCCAGAACCGCAATTGATCCAGCACCGCTGTCTGGGTGTGTTACCCGGACAGCACCCTCAGGGCCGGTGGCGGTTTCCGAAGGCTAAAGCCGGCTCTGAGTTTTTACACAGGGAGTAACACCATGGATGACTTCATCCCGATTTTGTGCTCTGTCGCTGGTGCAATCCTCGTGTGGGGATTCACCGCAGAGAACCTGTTCTACAAACGCCGCGACCGAGACTGAGGACGGAACCCATGTCAGTGACCGTAGACCAATTGCTTCAACGTCTCGAAGCCGGTGAACAGTGTTCTCAGCCCATTCGCCGCACGGCTGCAATGCCGGATGTGGAGCTGTGGAACGCAGAACTGTGCTGGCAGTTTGCAGACGGAACGCCAGTCACCAACTACACAGTCAGCCGACTTCGTAGACGCGGCCTTGTAGCGGTATCAGAGGGTGCCGTTTTTCGATATGTGATGTTGATAAGGGAAACCGAGTCCCTGCCGCTGCATGGAAAGCGGTAGAGATCCATCAGCGAGCGTTTACCTCGGGATCTGGTAGGGACTGTTTTTGTTTAGTTTGAAAGGGAGTTCAGATGTTAGTGTTGTCACGGAAGTTGAGCGAGTGCATCCAGATCGGTGATGATATTCGCGTCACTGTCATGCAGATCAAACCCGGTGTTGTGCGTATCGGGATCGATGCTCCTAAGGATGTGATGATCCGACGCACAGAACTTCGCCCGAAGAGTGGGACTGAGTCCTGTACGATTGCAGGGCTGCGGACGGCATGACGGGGAACAAAGGAATTTTCCCGTCTGTCGGTCGTGCAGGGCTCAGTTTATTGAATAGGTGATTCAATGGATGGTGTTCCCGCTGGTGCTCAGAAGTCGCGAACGTACTACGTTCATCCGACGCACGGGCCGCGACGTCTGCCGATGCGTTGGGAAACGTTCGGGCCGGTGCTGACAACGCCGAATCCGGCAGCAGTGCGGGCTCGAGAGTGGTTGAGAGAGTTTAAATACTGGCAAGACATCGCAGAAATGGACGTCCCACGTTCTGCGTTTAAGGCATTTTTGAAGGAGCTGGTCCGTGGGTGAGTTGATTACAGAGGAGCAGGCGATTCAAGCGGGTATCGCACTGCAGACGGCGATGAATGCACTGGCTAACACTGCGGGACTGGTAGAGTCTCACGGTGAAGTTGTTTCCAGCCTGGTTCGCATGCAGTCACTGCGGAGTCTCGATGCGGTTCTTGAAAACAAACAGATAGCTGCCCTGGTGCTGTCAGGTGCAAACAGTTCATACGAAGTCGCGGAATCGGACAACTTTAAACTGACTGACGCACAGATCATGCAAGGCGTTCGAATTGCACTGCATAAGCGTTATTTGCTCAGCGACGAACACGGCCCTCATTTCACGGTGTTTGCCGGGAAGAAGGGTGCCGTCAGTGTCACGATTAAAGAACGTGGGCACCGTTACAAACTTAGCAAGGCTGGTTGCTCTAACATCCAGGTGCATGCGATTTCACGAGGCATCCGGCAGCGGGCGAACAACGCAGCAAAGCATGAAATTGTTTTCGATGGAAAGGCGTCATGCGTGCTTGATGGACGCACAATTGAAGTAAATCGAACAGGCGATTTCCCTCTGGTTCTACCGTGCTACGAAAGCGACGGCAGCGACGGACACGAAGCAAAGGCCCGCAGGCGGCTGTTGTCATCATTGTGGTCGGTAGTCGCTGGTGAGCCAGCTGAGCAGGATGAGGATGATGATGCGGCATCGGTGACGGTTGCACCGGTGAAGACTCTGGAGATGCCAGACACCGTCATGATCACGAATCAGACCAGCGTTGAAAACGTTTGGGCAAAAGAACGTCAGTTGCTGAAAAGCGATTCAGCTCGGACTGCATGGGATGCAATCGCCGAAAGCAAATCTGCGGCTGATGTTTCGAAGTCGATGGCGCGGGCATCGGCCAGCGTGAAGGCTGGAACAATAACTGCTCAGGATTTTCAGTCGCTCAACCGGCTGGCGGATTCACGTATTTCTGAGCTTGCGGCAGGTGTCGCATGATTCTTGAGTGCCGTTACAAGGACGCTGCTGGCGATTGGCTAACGGTTGAACTGCACAGCGAGGTTGTTCCAAATCCTCGTGCAACGGTGTTTATTCAGGAGTCAGGTAAGCCGCTGATCGTTCTGCGGGTGATTCGTCAGGTATTTGAGTCAGGACGGCCGTTGCCGTGGATTCGGTGCTGCAAGATTAACGATGAGGATTCGGACGAATGAGTATAGAAAGATGCACATGCAGCATTTCTGACACGGTAAACATGCTGCTTAATGAAATAGAGATGATGGACATGCCTCAGAAGGTGGCGGCAATCAATAACGTGAAACGCAAACTGCACGCGATATCACCGTTTGCAAATGAGCCAGTTGATTGTGTCGTGTGGATTCCAGCCGCGAACGTAACTGCAAACGAATACAACCCTAATAAGGTTGCACCGCCGGAAATGGAATTGCTGGAAGTATCTATTGTAAATGACGGTTACACACAACCAATCGTCACGTGGGCTAAAGACGACGCGCACGAAGTAGTTGACGGATTTCACAGGTCGCGAGTTGGTAAGGAATCAAAACTTGTCGCTCAGCGTATTCAAGGCTATTTGCCAGTCGTAGAAATTCGCAAAGAACAGCAGGGAAAGAATGATCGCATTGCGTCAACCATTCGCCACAACAGGGCACGAGGAAAGCATCAGGTAGACGCAATGTCAGAGATTGTTCTGGAGCTGAAGAACCGTAATTGGACCAATAAACGCATCGCAAAAGAACTGGGAATGGATGAGGACGAAATCTTGCGCCTCTGCCAAATCACTGGACTGGAACACCTGTTTACAGACCATGATTTCTCGCGAGCGTGGGAAGCGTCTGACAGCTCTCCAACGGATGACTTCATTGAACTGACTGACGAGGTAACAGATGAGATGCGAGCAGCCGTCAGAACGGCCAATACTTCTGACCCCAACAGGGTGTTCCACACACACGACAAATGGGAGTGCGTCAAAGCTGGTTTTTATTCCTCGACGGTTGATGGGAAAACTAAGGAACAGTGCCAGCATGAATACGCGGCTTTCCTATCGGACACCCGGCAATTTGCTGACGCACTGGTAAAGGTCTTTGAGCAATGGCCGCACTCCTGCGAACACTATCTCACAAACGTAGCCATGAACCGGATTGCATGGCTGGGTCAGGCTGCGATGTGCGTTGCTCGTGGCATTCCCAGTCAGTTTTGCTCTGGTTTTAACTTGCTTACGATCGAACAGCAGGAAGCTGCAAATCAGACTGCGTTAGAAGCGTTAAACAGTTGGCTGCAAGCTCGAGGAATGGAAACGCTCGACATGCACTCTGCCCTATCCTATGGCAGACAGGTGGAGATTTACTGATGACAAAAAAGGTGCAACTACTGACCTCCGTGTTAGACGAAGCTCGCGAGCGAATCGCGAAGTCCTTTGACATGTTCGAACGGCTGTACATTTCCTTTTCCGGTGGTAAGGACAGTTCAGTTATGTTTCATCTAGTAATGGATGAAGCAAAACTACGGAATCGCAAGGTCGGCGTTTTGGTAATAGACCTCGAAGCTCAGTATTCCGATACGATCAAACATATTGAGGAAATGGTAACCCAGTACGCAGAACACATTGAACTTCACTGGGTGTGCGCTGAAATGTTGCTGAGGAACGCCGTTTCAAACTACCAGCCACGATGGATTTGCTGGGATGAAGACAAGAAGGATATCTGGGTTCGTGAAAAACCTGCACTGGCTGCAGATCTGAGCCAGTACGATTTCTATGTTCCAAAGATGGAATTCGAAGAATTCATGGTCATTTTTGGTGAGTGGTACGCACAAGGAAGAAAAACTGGTGCATTCATCGGAATTAGGTCTGACGAGTCATTGCATCGATACCGCGCGATCGTTTCACGGAAAGATGGTTTAATGGCCAATGGCCACAAGTGGACAACAAAAGTTGCTCGCTGCCTGTACAACATTTACCCGATATACGACTGGCGTGTTGAAGATATTTGGGTGTACCACGGAAAGAACCCAGACAAGCATCACAATCGCATTTACGACCAAATGACAAAGGCTGGCGTACCTCTCAGCCAGCAACGGTTGTGTCAGCCATATGGCGATGATCAGCGTAAAGGGTTGTGGCTTTATCACATTCTTGAGCCTCAGACATGGTACAAACTTGTCGTCCGTGTAAACGGTGTTAATAGCGGAGCGTTGTACATCCAAGAGACTGGCAACATGACCGGGTACAACAAGATTTGCAAACCAGACGGGCACACATGGAAATCATTCTGCAATCTGCTTTTGCGGACCATGCCTGCAAAAACTCGCGCACATTACGTGGCTCGCTTTCAAAAGTTTATTGCTGGATGGCATCATCGAGGATACACGATTATTCCCGATGAAGCCCCGCATGAGCTTGAGGTTAAATGCTGGGCACCATCATGGAGACGAATGTGCAAGGTTCTTTTGCGAAATGATTACTGGTGCAAGGGACTGGGGCAGTCGCAGCCACTTTCAGACGCATACCAGACGTTTAAGGAATTGCGAGCAAAACGCAAACTAGAAAAAGGTTTGTCACATGAATGACCGCTCTGGTTCACTTGCGACGTGGAATGGCCGCACGTGTGACGTTGTGCGACTTCAGAACATCATTAGAGCGTCTAATGAACAACGAGTGTGCTATGTGATTCGAGTGCATGGAGTGGAACAATGGAAAGCTTTACGGTTAGTGGACGCCGAAGACCTTGTTTTTGTGGTCAGTAAGCACAGGAAAACAGACGAGTGATCAAATCCTTCGCACTACACGGCGTCCAGATTCTTAACGCTTTTCATCCTGTTCCAGACGGCTGGAAAGCAGAACACAAGTTTGACGACGTTCGCCGATGGAGATTTGACTTTGCTTCTGTGTCGCTGCGAATCGCTATTGAAGTCGAGGGCGGGGCATACACTCAAGGCCGGCACACACGTGGAGCTGGATTCATCGGCGACATGGAGAAATATAACCGGGCTGTCGTGCTCGGCTGGCGCGTTCTGCGATACACACCGACGCAAATGCAGGACGGATTTTTCGTGAAGGATTTGAAGGAGTTGATCAATGAGCAGTGATTTCTGCGACGACGACGAATGGATTGAATGCGAGGTGGTCGTGTCAGTTCCGCGCGAGGATTCTGACCGAGGATACCTTTGGAAAGCATTGGCACGCATCTTTCACCGAAACTGTGAAGTTGTTGGAGTGATCGAGACGGCTCACGTGCGGCTGCCTGTGGCGTTGCTGGATGTCATCACGCAGGAGGACGCACAACACAAAGTGCGGTCAGAGCTGCGGGCACAGGGCATTCGGCTGAATCACATCGTGTCAGTGCGTCCGACTCAGTTCGAGGCAGGATTTTTTAAGCCGTAGGGTTTTTCGTTTACACGGATGTTTCGATGGTCGTGTTGCTGGCTGCTCATACGGCAGGTGTCGACACATCCAGCACGGAGAAGCGTGATGAATGACACTAGTGTGGTGATCGATGGTCACACAATTCCAGTTCGTATGATCCCGGGCTGGTTAGAGTATGCCGTAACCACCGAAGGTGATGTGGTCAGTTTGACTCGCCACGTGATGGGAAAAACGGGATTGCGTAGTCATTCAGCTAGAATCCTGCGATCGTTTCCTGTTGGAAAATCACGTGAGTATTTGGGTGTTGTGCTTTGTCGAAATGGACGCATTTTTAGACATCGCGTTCACAGGTTGGTAGCAGAAGCGTTTTTCGGGCCGTGCCCTGACGGGTGTGATGTCGATCATATCAATTTCATCACGACCGATAATCGCGTGGAAAATCTGCGTTACTTGCCAGCGGCAGTAAACAGAGGAAGTCGGAAAGGGAATTCTAGGAATGACCGGTAAGGCTCCCGCGTTTCAATTCTACCCGCAGGACTACCTTTCCTCCTCGCGCGTAGCCGAAATGACACTGGAAGAAGAAGGCGTTTATATTCGTCTGCTTTGTTACTGCTGGTCGTGCGGTTCGATCCCTGCGGATCCAGAACGATGCGCGAAACTGGCTGGAAAAGGTTGCACAGTGGAAATTGCAACGAGCGTTCAACGGTCGTTCAACGAACACCCAACGGACAGTCAACGGCTCGTACACAACCGGTTGGAAATTGAGCGAGAACGGCAACAAAATCGGCGAGATCAGGCTTCGGAAGCAGGCAGAAAATCTGCGGAGCGACGTGCCACGCATGCAAAAACCACAGCAAAAATGACAGTTTCCAACGGTCGTTCAACGGACGTTCAACGAAAAGTCAACCCTTCATCTTCATCTTCATCTTCATCTTCATCTTCAAATACTAAACACACCACATCGCTGCCGGTTGCTTTTGTTGAAACGGGAGAGAGTGAGACTGCTGTTCAGAGAACCGCGTTCGCTCCTCCGTCAATTCAGGAAGTGATTGACTTCGTACTTGAAAAGCATCTGTGTGTGGACGCTGTTGAGTTCTGCAGTTTCTACGGCTCAAAGAACTGGATGGTCGGTAAAACAAAAATGAAGGACTGGAGACTGGCCGCTGTTGGCTGGGACTCCAGAAAACGAAAGGAAATGGCAAGTGATAGACAGACACATCTCTCAGCAAACCAGAGGCGTGAGCAAACAACCGCAAACTCCTTCAACAAACTCCTCAGACAAGCATCAGGAGTACCAGTTTCTCCCGGCAGCGATTGATGGTGCGATGTTTGTTGAACCACTGGCAAGACTCGCCAGCTCAAAACGAACACTGGAACTCACAGACCACCAAACTGACACATGGGCCTCGGCGCTTTCAATTTACAAGGACACGCCACAAATCGTGCATCGTGCTATTTTGCAACTGGCTACATCTGACGATCCATTTCCCGACCTAGGCAAACTGCTCACGCTGTGTGAGAGAATTCGCAGACAACGTGAGGGGATGATGACCCAAAGCGGTGAGGTAACGTTTGACCGGAAGGCCGATTTAGCTGAAGCCTGGGGATTGAAAATATGAACGAACACATTCCACGCTGCCAGATGTGCAACGGCACCGGTATCGTATCAGTCGTATTTTTCCGCCAGCGATTCACTGAAGGTGGCTGCCCTCTGGAAGACAACAAAGGACCAGCAGCCTGCAAATGCAGTCGAGGTATCTGGCTGAATAAACGCCGCTCAGAACATCCAGAAGGACGACAGTTGCCACCGTTCGATCAGTCAGAAATGCGGCTCGACATACCCGAACCGCTGACACCCGAGCAACGTGAGCTACTCATGAGACGACTGAAGCACCGCAACCCGTTGTTACACGCAGTCATCACCCGCACTGACAAACGAATGGCCGAACAATACGCTGCAGAACAACGCAGTGCGTGAGTAACAAAAATCTTCACCGGGTGCGAGGGTGTGATGTGAATTTTTTTTGCGGATGCTCGAAGGCTCCGTGTTGATCGCCTTGTTATCGTGCCTTTTTGGAGGTCATATGGCAGATTTTTCTCAGTGGTCTCGCGAAAATCTGGAAGCAGTCGCAAATGATATGTTGCATGCATTGCTGCAGGCCCAGCAATGGGTGGAACATGATGAGGAGGTTCACGGACGCACGTTTGGTGTCGGTAATTCGATTCGACATGTGCTCGTCAATTGCAAGGATTCTGAAGCACGATAACGCTGCACTTCACCGGGTGGCAGACGGTGGATGTTCAATTCTTTTCGGCGGGGTCTGCCACTCCGTGTGGAAGTGCTTGTTATCGGGCTGAGGCCCATACACCGGCTGCCGGAATGGTCGATCGAGAAATACACGCCGGATCCGGGGGCGCGATCGCGGATACACCGCAACGGACGCAGAAAACGCTGACTATGTCTGAGAAACGAAAACCGGAAGTGAAAATCTTTGCCGAGATTCGCGGCAAAACGATAAAGGTAGAACTGTTTCGCGGAAGCCTGTGGCCGAAATTGTTTCCGTACCCGAATCAGCAAAGCAAGTGGAGGGTACGAATCAACGGAAAGTGGCGTCTCGGAAAAGAAACGTTCACGATGTCTGAGGTGATGCGACAATTACGAGGATGGACAGTAAAACGTTTGTCCCGATAACGACAGCATTCACCGGGTGCCGCAGCCCGGTGTGGATTTCTGAAAACGGATGGTGCGGCACTCCGTGTGCAATGCTTGGTTATGCGGCTGTTTTGCACATTATGCGTCAATGGAAAGGGTTACAGATGTTTTCAGTGATGGAGTTCGATGGAGAAAAGCTAGTCCCGCTCGGAACGAGACAGCTCGATACGTCAAAGATCGATTGGCACGATAAGCCACATAGTGGCTGCTCAATGGTAAAAGAAGGTGTTTACCCGGAAGGCACGACACGTGAGCAAGTGGAAGCGAAGGTAAAAGGTACGTTCGGTGGGAGATTCGAACAATTCGGTGCCGGTAAGTTCCGGTACGTCGCTTACACAGATTGATTTGTCCGCATAACGACGGCATTCACCGGGTGCCGCAGCCCGGTGTGGAATTCTTAAAACGGATGGTGCGGCACTCCGTGTGCAATGCTTTGTTATCTGGAGTTCGTCGCTATGTGTCAGGAAGCAGTGGATGCAATTAAAGCGTTGGATGTCGCGGGGGCGTCATGTATTAATCTGATTACTTTCAAGGGGAATCCGCCTCGTGTCGTTGCAGAGTTTGCGACGGTCGATGAGGCCCATACGTTTCATCGTGCGTTGATTCAGTGCGGTGAGGCGGCACGGTACATGGAAGCAGTCGAACAGGCTGATTCTTCCAGATAACGCTGGCGGTAACGCAGTTGCCGCCAAAGGATTTTCAACTTCAAACCCGCGTGAACGGCAACTCGCGTTCACCGCATTGTTATCCGTCGGGGGCGTGTAATGGCTTCGTGTGAAAAGTGCTGGCGAGATGCGAAAGGTGACCCTGAGCGGTATCGTAATTTGATTGAAGATCGGACAGGAACAGTCAAAGAGTGTACGCCTGAGGAAATCGCTGGTGGCGAGCATGCTGGACTGTGCGTGCATTGTGACAGGATGACAGTTCACTGTGTCGTCAGGCGGTGCATGAATCTGAAGTGTGCAAAGTACAACGTTGACGGATAACGCTACCCATCAACGGGCGGCGACAAGAAAACCAACCACCATGAAACGGCTTATTCGCCGCTCCGTTGCATGGGTTTGTTATCACGCGGCACAGGTGAAGACATGCAAGTCGAGTATGAAAGAACAGCATTTCGTGGTGACACGGTAACCGAACAGGATTCAATTCATTGGTGGATCGAGTCGAGTTTGAAGAAAGGCGGCATCGAGTCGCAAGTGCAAAAGCTCCGCAACCTCTTGGCTATCGTTGGCGAGCATTGGTTGGTTGCGAACCCGCAACGAGTTGATGACGTAGCGACGGCGATTGAGTGCGAAGGGTACAGACACAAAATCACGCACAGTGAGTCGTGATAACGATAGTTTTCACCGGGTTGCCGGTCATGGAGGTTGAATATGGAACCAGCGTCATCGGCAACTCCGGTGCAAAACCTTGTTACCATGCCCGGTAGGCAGGCTGCGTTCTGGGACATGGATGAAGAGCGTGTTGAGCGGATGCTGGAATCAGGCCGGCGAATAATGCGATCAGCTATTGAGCAGTATAAGCCCGTTGCGATCTTCGCAGGTTTTAGTGGAGGCAATGATTCAGTTGTTGCAACGCATTTCGCCTGCACCGAGTTCGGGGCTGCAGCAGTTCACGCAAATACGATGATTGGCGTCGAGAAGTCGCGAGAACATGCGAGACGCACGGCGAACCGATACGGCTGGGACTTTCTCGAATACAAGGCAGAAGCAACGGGTCCACCAAAGAAACACAAGAACGGGATGCCGTTTGATGCAGCGACATTACCTGCGGGCAAATGGACAGACGGGATTACACAGTATGAGGAATGGTGTTTTAACTTCGGAATGCCAGGCCCAGGACAACATGCCCGCATGTATCAGCGACTCAAGGAACGCTCGTTTGAACGACTGCGGCGCGATGCGAAACGAGGACGCAAACGCACTGACTGCGTGATGATGGTTACTGGTATTCGTCACGATGAATCGTCGATACGGGCGGGATACCAGAGGGACACACAAAAAGCCGGGTCGACGATATGGGTGAACCCGTTCTACTGGCAGACGAAAGCGGATTTTGAGGCGTATCGGCAGGAGTTCGGGTTGCCACGAAACCCGGTAACAGACGTGATCGGCATTAGTGGCGAGTGCCTGTGCGGAACGATGGGGACACGTGACGAGCTTGATCTGATTGAAAAGATCGAGCCTGAAACGCGGCAGTATATCGAGGGGCTGGAATCGCGGTGTGAGTCGCTTGGATTGCCGTGCCAGTGGGCGACGAAACCAGAGAAACCGAGCAAGTGTAACCCGCTGCAGATGTTGTTATTTGGGGATGAGCCGTCGTTTCAGCCTGCGTGTGTCGGGTGCATGAGGCGACGTACTGAATAAGTCATGGTAACTTTGAATTATCAGCCGCAGTGATATCCCCAGCCGACCCCGCAAAAACGCGGGGTTTTTATTCGGCCTGATCGATTATCACTCGCAGAGTCGGATATATGATAACGACGTGCGCGGGATACGGGCTGAATATCACTCGCGCAGGATAAACACAGCGAGCCGCTGCGATTGCTCGCATCGGCTCTCCCGGTGCTGTGGTGTCGGCCTGCATGATGCCATGGCCGTTACAATGACGGTCCCGTGCTTTCAGAGTTTGCGAATCGTCACGATGCGAGGGAAGTCCACGAATACTACTCCAGTGTCTTTGTCGTACGAACCGCCGGCTAATCCGGGAATGACAGGCTGCGAGTTGATACCGCCCGGCGTAAATCGATAACTGCTATTTGGCGACGTTAACCTTCTGCTGATTAACCCAAACTCAGCCTCTGTGTCTGCGTCCCACGCATCGGCGAATAATTCAAAAGGCCATTCGCCACTCATATCATCGATCAACCCTTCGAATCGATCATAAAACACCTCCGTGTTTTTCATGTACAAACAGTCCTTGTGGTATCCTGAAAGACTGGTTGCCCCTTTGTTTACGATGATTTTGACGAGCTCTTCACCGAACTGCATTTCAATATAATCGCCGGACGGGTTGTGAGTAAGTCTTTGTTTGCCTTCGCTGCCTGTGCGTGTGTATTCCCACTCTGGCCGCTCGTTATATTGCAGCTCCAAATAAATCGCGTCGATATAGGCTTTCGATGTGCCGTCCGTTCCCGTTATAGTGATGCCAAAACGCGGTGTATTGATCATCGGAACTGTGGTGTTGGGAATCGTCGTCAGTCGGGGAAACGTGTACCACGCTGGTGATGTGGTCAGGTTTTCGCTTATTCCCGTGACTGAGTTTGTGTTGTTGTTAACTGTCGTATAATACCCCGTGATTCTGCAATCTCCGTCTGCATTGTCACAATGAGCCAACACTTTGACCGCAGCACCTGTTAGCACGCCATAAAAGGCACCGGGTGAACTACCGATATACCCCTGTGATTGTGCTGCAGCACCGCTTTTCGTAACATATACACCATCACCAGCATCTGGCGGGCTGATTGGCTCATCGATGTTAAACCAATGTGCTGTAGCCGGAGCGAACACTGCACCGCCCTCGTACGCTCCCGGCCTCCAATTTGACACCGCCTCAATTATCGGGTCGTTGCGCTGGCCTAGAATGACCGTTGACTCTCCGCCTACGCCATTTCGATCAAAAGAAACTTCATACTTGTGTTTTTTAAACTTACTCGGCCCAACGAGCAGCCTCGTTGAAATCCATTGTTGGCCGTAGTGGCCCAATGCCGTCCTAACTCCGTATTCATCAATCGATGCGTAGTATCCTGGATCTTCTGTCAGCCCGACGTAATCAAAATTGTCGACAATGGCGATTCGGGTGGTGATCCACAAATCCAGATAGACTTCTGCGTTGGTGAAATCCCATTTTTCCAGCAGCGGTAACGATGCCGTTATATCGGACGGACACCACAACGTTAAATCGCTTCCAGTGCCTGTAAAATTTGACTGACTGGAAAATGTTCCAGTCGCGTCTACGACAGTCGATGCTACTCCGTTTATCACTAGCCGGCAGTAGTCATATGTCGACAACGCCGCTCGATACCCAAACACAAAACCGTAGTATCCCTGAGTCGTGCCTATCGGTACGTGAATCCCTGACCGCATCGGGGAATTGAACAATACATTGGTCGCTTCCGCGTTGTTAAAATGTCGTGATGCACGAACTGGTGGCCCTACGTCTCTGCGATGGTCAGCGACGTTGTATGCGTCTGGGAATGCAGTTTCCATCGTTCCAATCTTGTACCGGAATGGCTTGTGTTTCGTCGCGTACAGAAACACGCTCGAGGAGGAATTACTTTCGTAATCTTCCGGCCGCGTACATCCGACCCAAAACACCTGATTGCGTTCATCGAAGTCCTCTAGCACATCCTCCGCGCTCAGCCATTCGCGATCGTACCCGGACATGGTCGTGTCGGAATTTAATGGCTGCCCGTCGTAAATCACACGTTTACACGTGACATCGTATGGATCACCGCAACTGCAGCACACTCTGAACGCCATGTTGTTTACCTCGATGCCATCGGACCGCAGTCGCCCATGAACCACCAGTGGCCGTCGATCCATTCGGCTTTTCCGAACGTGTTTATTTCGTATTCGTCGGATTCACTGTGGTTCCAGACTGTAACCTGTGGAACACTGTCAGGTGCTTCAGTGTATTGGTTAGTCGCTACAGCGTAATCACACCGCGTCGCAAGGCATGACGTCGCACCGGTTAGCGCATGTGTAGCGACACCGAGTGCAGCATCAAGTATCACCGCAATCGGTGGCTGCGTTCCGGTAGGTCGTGGCCCTTTATCGCCTCCACCATTGCCCTGCTGCGTCCGGCGTAGATAATCCTGCCAGATTAACCGCGCCTGTTCGCCCTGTATTACTGGTATTTCGTCGGCCAATTTAATCAGCCTTTAATGTCAAGTGCAAAGTCGATGTTTGCGATTGTCGGTGTTACGGCTGTCGCAGTTGCGGCATCGTTGCAGGCGATCGCAATACGCACATCCAAGACGTCACCTTTGACCAGCGTCGTCGGGGTAATGGTGAAAGATTTGTCAGCAAACGTCAGGCTGTTGATTGACTGTGCCGCAGTCGCGCACAAGTCCGCACTGATGCCGCTGATTTTGTCGTGCTTGTAGCATTCCACGTCGACTGTGCACGATGTATCTGCAATCGTCGTTTTCATTCCGGCGGACAGCACCAAAGAAACCGTTTCGCCGTCGTCGTAACATTCAGGCAGGACGAACGTGAATCGTGCGTATCGTGTTGTCGCTCCTGCTGCTTTCAGGTCACCAGCCTGCACCATTGGGTGAGCAGTGCCGAACGTCCCGCCGATCAACGCGAGGTCGTCCGTGGCTGCAGTGCCCGGTAGATTGGTGTGGAATGCATCCCACACTCGCAAGCCTGTCAACGCCACCGGACACCGCACTGCGGCATCCTGTACGAGAATGGTATCGCGTGTTTGTGCGCTGATTGAATCGCTGGCAACGGTCAACGTGCCTCTGACGTTAGCGTTCCCTGATACAGTCAGTGAATCGGTTGATAAAGCCATGCGTGAACCCTCAGACTAATCCTAATTCGGAATATGGAAGAGATCCGTAGATCTTGGTGTACTTGAATAACGGTGTATCAGTGTTCGTTTCTTTGGTTCCGTCCGCTTTAAGCAGCACCGGTTTCGCAGTATCAACACCCTGATCATCGGTTGCTCTGCGAACATCACTACCGATTTTCACGTAGTACCCTTCGTGCGTCCAGCGTTTGTACCATGCCTGCGCCGCAGTGGCTCCAGCCAATGGTGCCCGGAACTGAATGCGTGCCGTTACGTCCCATCCGCCCTGTGGTGCACCGTAAGAAAACTGACTCTTGGCAGAGAAACCCACAAGTCTACCTGTTCCCGGTGGCCATCCGAGAAACGTGTCTGAATTCGTTGCATGTCGGTATGCAGAAATAGCATAGGTGTTGATTGAGTTGAATCGCCGGCGGATGACACAGGTTTGATCTGCAATTTCCATTGTCAGACCCTCGACTTTTTCCTTATTGACAGTCGTGATTGCTTTTCCGTCGAAGTCTCTGTCAATTGGTTCAGTTGATGTGACGTCAGACCATTCTACGTCGACCACTTCCGCCACAAATGCTGGGTCCGGAACGCCTTCATAAGTGACGGTGACAACCCACAGTGTCGGCCCCAGCGGTGTGGCGTTGTATCCCTTAACGTAGGCAAAGGCACCGCTCGGATGCTGCTCACCAAATGATGGAATACCAACTGCCGTGACTGGCACACTGATATCATCACCTATCTCACAGAGCACCTGATACGCCTCGGTGATTTGGTATTTCGCAGAGTAAGCGTTGAAGTTCTCTGACGAAAAGTTGCCGCCTGTCTTGCTCCACATTTTCGTTACGTTGATTACGCTCATGACACAGCCACCAATTTTGAACCTTTGGCTGTGTTCTCAGCAATCTTCTGCTGCAGTTCTAAGTTTTTCTCATGCAGCTTCGCAATTTCCTGTGTGTGCTTCTGGGTTTGGTCCAGAATCTTGTTCGTCTTGTCCATCGGGTCGGAGCTGCGCCCGCTGGTTAGCAGTCGTGATTCGCTGGCCATTAGTGGCCCGGTTTCCTTCGGCTTCTCCATCGGGCCTTTGTCTTTTTCCAGTGCAGATTCTGCTGCCGCCAGTTTCTTCGCTGTGACTTCGTCTACGCCCTGATTGATTAACGCCTGAGCCTTTGCTGCTTCCTTGCCCTGTTCGGCTTCCAGTTTTTTGAGTGCCAACCGTTCCTGTTCTGCTTTGACGAGGTCAGCGATCCGTTGCTTTTCTTTGGCCGCTTCCTGTGCGTTGGTCTCTTCGGCTTTCGCTTTATCCTCTTTGGCCTGCAATGCCGATTCAGTGGCCGCGATCTGCTTTGCTGCTGCTTCTTCGACGCCCTGAGCAATCAACGCCTGCACCTTTGCAGCCTCTTTGCCCTGCTCTAATTCCAGAGCACGCAACGCCAGCCGTTCGTTTTCAGTACGGACGATGCCCTCGATTCGATCACGTTCCCGCTGTGCGTCCTGAATGGCCTTCTCTGCCGCTTTGGCTCGTTCTTCTTCAGCACGCTTCTGAGCTTCTTCCAGTTCTTTCTGTGCTTCGGCCTTAGCAAGAATCGCGTCGCGTTCTTTCAGCAGCCGTTCGGCTTCTCCACGATCTTCAATGGTTGTGTTTCGAGCGGCATCCAGCAGCAACTGTTCTTCTTTAGTTGCTGCAAGGTATTCTACCTCCTGCTTCAGTTGGGCTATATACGCCTCTGATTTGTCTTTCGCTTCGTTTGCTTTGGCGAGTTCTTCATTTTGCCGAGTACGCTCCGACGTGATCTTCTGCAGTTCGTCGCGTTCATCCCGAAGTGCTGCCAGCCTGGCTTTGTCGTTTTCCAGTTGTTCCTGTGCCTGCTTCGCGTACTCTTTGCGGTTTCCAGTGATCTGCCATGCGTCTGCCCACTCGTCAACAGCTTTCTGCGACACGGTGACGTTTTTACTGACCGCGTCAATGTCTTTGTTGAGCGTGTCCAGTAACGCTTTGTACTCTGCCCGTTTCTTGTCTGGATCGCGAATGAGTTCAATATCCTCCTTCGCGTTCTCCATCATTACGGAGCGAGTTTTCTGAAGCCGGTCTTCCAGTTCTTTGGATGCTTCTTTGGCGCGTTCCAGTTCGCGGGTGAACTTCTTCGTTTCGAAAATCACATCGCCGATTGCTTTACCGATTGCCGAACCGATCGTAGCGGCGAGTGCGACCAGCCCGAGCTTGAAGGCGAGTGCCCCGGCTTTACCGGCTTTGGATACTTCACCAAAGGAACTGATCTTTTCAGTTGCTCCAGCCAGTTGAGAAGCGAAGTTGCCTAGTTCCGTGTTTCCCGTCAACTGTGCCAGAGTTCCAACCAGCTCGGTTGTTTTCTTTGCGTTGCCGCCGACGTCCTTCATGGCTGCACCGGTGTTGTTCATCTTGCCGCTGATTTTGTCTTGAGCGGCCGCGAACTGTTCCGCAGACAACGCACCATCACGGTGCAACTGGTTAAGTTCTTCCAGTTGTTTGGCGTACCTGTCGGCAGGTTCTTCGAGACCGGACAGGATTTGATTCACTCGCTTGAGTGACTTGTCCATGTTCTCCGCAGTCGTGGCGAACTTCTGCGACGCCTGGTCGTCAGCTTTGATAAGTATTTCGACTGCTTCGCTCATTCGCTACTTTTCTCTCTTCGCTTTCGAAGAATTGAACAGCGTCGATAAAACTTGCCGACTGATCCAACACGCCACCATTGATTGGCGGCATCCCTTTTCCGAACAGGTCAATCAGATCAATTGACGTCACGATCGACCGACAGTAACCGTTCGGGCATCCCTCAACAGTGAACACTCCGTCCTGACAGTCTTCACACCCGCCACCGTTGCATGACGGGCATTCGATTTCCAGCAGGTTCGGTTTCTCGCTGACGTCTCGACATTGACCACGAGTGCAACTACGACAAATCAACCCGCCCCGTATCAGTGCCGCTACTCTGTACTTTTTTTTTCGTCCTGTGTGATGTGCTGGTTGTACATGACCTTTCGCAACAGCTCCCTCGCCTCCGAGTAAGTCAGCACGTCACGAATGGCATCAGGACTGAACTCGATTCCGCTCATGTGCTTCCATCCGATCACAACCCCAGCCAATACCTTGCACGTTTCGTCGAACAGCGTTTCAATTGTCACGTCATCTCTAGTTGTCCACAGGTCCAACACCGTTCCGATAGCTTGCTGGCCTCGCATAGACTGCGACTTAGCGAAGAAAGTCGGCCTGCTCTCTGCGGGCTTGTTTTCGTCGGTTTCCAGAACAATTGGGTACTGCTGACCGGGTTCTAACGCGAGTGGCATAAACTCTTTCAATCAAAAGCAATGGTAAGTTCTGTATCTGCACTGCTGCCAGCTGTCGCCAGCCAAGTCAGGTTGTCAACCATCATGTCCGAGCGGTTACCCTGCTGTTTGTTTTCTAGTTGGGCTTTCGGTGCTGCGATCGTGATGGATGTTCCGGTGGTTCCGACTCGCATCGAGAAGGCCTGAGCGGACGACGTCAACCACAGTGCGTCACGGTCCTGCGTCGCTACCAGTTCAGACTCAGGGTCTGCCGTGATCACTGGTGCCCGGTTAGTGACCAAGGCTGATACGTATCCAGAACGGTCGGTGGCGTTGACACATTCCCGCATGATCACGCTGTTGCCTGCGTCTACTTCGACGTTCGACGTACACAGGTTAACGCTGTTCCAGGTCAGAGCACCGGCAGCGAATCGCAGCGGCGAAACTGTCGGATACGTCGGAGCAATGAGGGCTGTGTCTGTTTCGTTGCTGGAGTACTTGCCCGTAAAGGTAAACTCAATGTAAGCAACCTTGCCAGTCGGACAGACGATCTTCCACGTGCCCATTGCACCGGACAACAGCGTGCGTTTACCGTCTTTGTAGTGGCCGATCGTCAGTGTTTTGACGTTTGCACCGGGTCCAGCTGATACGGGTGAAAACACGCCCGCCGTATCGACCCAACCACACGCTGGCAGCAAGACACTGGCCCAATTGGGAATATCCGTTCCGTTGTACGTAAGATCGTGAATTATGGTGCATGTACCTGTCATGCCTTCGGCAATGCTGGTCAGGTAGTTAAACCCGCCCTGACCTTCACGCCGAGTAAATGAGACGTTGGGCTGAATCATGAAGTCGCGAGCGTTGTAAACGCCTTCAGCACCGGTCAATGATTCGGCTGTTCCGATCGTCGTTTCCGTCTTTGCAGCGAATACCGCGCGACGTCGTAGCAATGGCATGAGTTCTTTCCCTTATGTTTTAACGAGACCACTTGCGCGGAGTACGTTCAGGTTAATTCGACGATCGATCTGCTTGCGGAGTTCTGCTTCCACTGCTTTGGCTTGTGGTGCCGCTAAACTGTTCTTGACGTATGCGCCCCAGGCTGACACGCCTTTGATCTGAATAATGGGCAGACGTTTTTTTCCGACCCGCTTGAATGCGTTGCCTCGCCAACTGGTTTTCACCGCTCCGGGTTTCGGCCCCAGAAATGCACCAGTCACGCTCCCTCTGCCGCCTCGCTTGCTGATTTTAAATGTGACTCCAGTCTTATTCTGCTTCGCTCCAAAGTGCCGCAGGCCGAGTCGTGGCGTTTTCTTGAGAGACACGACAGCCGACAGGTTTTGCTCCGTCGCACTCGCCCGAATGCTCAACGGCCTTTCTGATTCATCCTTCTTCAAATTAACCGTGGCCCGAATACCGCGACCCATTTCCAGTTTTGTCTTTTTGCTTACCTGATTGATTGCCGCAGCAAGTTCCTTCTTCATTTTCTTGCCGACGCTCGCCGATGCCGTTGCGAGCTTCTGCAGTTGGTTCTGATCAATTTCAATTGCAAGCATCAGTTTCGCACCGTGTACGGATCACCCTCAGACACTCGAAACGTCACAATCACTGGAACTGCGATTCCATCGTACCCACCGTCAGACGTCGCGGTGATCTGTGGCCCGAAGTCTGCATTGATCGCGTTTCCGCCAAACGTGTGCCATGTGTTTGATGTTCTGATCGCTTTGTGAATCGCCGCTTCTGCTACGTCCTCATATAGCTCCACTGGTGTCAGATCTTTTTCGCTCGGAGCGATATGTACCCGCACCAGAAAAGTTTGCTGATATGCAATCGCTGGAGGATTGCCGGGACAGTCTAGATCATTGACTCGTGTGATTTCTCCACGAGTCAAAACAATCAAACCGTGTGCTGGTGTGTACGTTGCAATCTTCGTCGGGCGCACCACGTTGGTGAACGTGAATGCGTCGTTAGGTTCAGTGATCAATGTTTCCAACCGTGTGAAAATCTCATCAGAGATTTTGGTGACGATTGGCTTTTCAGTGATCACCGACATATCAGCACCAGCATTCCCTCGTCGTGCTCAGTCAGCATCTGCACCGATACTTTCCGAGCTGTTTCGCCGATACGTGGTGCGAGTTCGATTTGATCACCACCGGTGTCGAGTTCTGCACTTGTGATCCCGGTGGTGACGTTGTTCGCAACTCGCACCTCAAATTCAGTCAGAATCTGCTCGTCCGGATTGAACGTGGCCACCTGATTGCGGGTGACGACAGCCTTGATTGTTCGTGGCTGTCGCACCGCAGCAGTGTGGAACCGATGCGGATGGTATGTGACTGTTTCAGCGAAATGCTCGCTGTTCAGAAACACCGTTCCCGCATCAGTTACAATCCGGCCTGCAAGACTCATCGACGTGACACAACCTTCACATAGTCGACCGTCAGCGCGTCGGTGTTGCTGTCGCTGGTCTTCTGAATCTGAAAGATTGGCTGCAGCCCGGATGAATACGCTGACATCGTGAACGTTTCAGTGCCGACTTTCACACCGTCAACGTAGAACTTGACGTCAGACTTGCCGCCGCTGAAATCGATCACGAATCGTTTGTATGTCGAACTGAGCGACACACCTGTCGCGTTATCGTCATTGTCCGTTGTTCCATCGTCGGTTTCGACGACGACTGCATTGCTGCCGGCCAGTTTGAAAAACGCATTTGCCGCGACTGTGTCAGGATCGTCCGCACGAGCCGAACCAAGACCCATTACGATCGTAGTTGCACTGTCGAGAGTGGTGGTGACCTTTGCCCGGAATTCCATACGAATGATGGAATCGATATCAAAGTCCAGAGCATCATTAAAATGCAGACAGACGTTTTCAATTTCCGTGGTGGATGCCAGCGTCAACGTCGCCTCACTGGTGCCTTTTGTATAGGTCGGAGCACCTGCGCTTGATGTGTCATCTACCAGCCACGCTGTGGCTGGATCCGCTGACGTCGGGAAGGCCGCCACTGCCCCGTTGAAATCATCATAGAATTCCTGAAAATCCTGAATACCAGCCATCGTCTTTTACCTTTCAAACAACGGTTATCGCATTCCGCTACGTTGTGGAGATGCATTTTCAAAATGCCCGGCTGACTACACAGCCAGCCGGGCGAGATCATTCACCCGTCGATCATGCACCGTTGTGTTTGTACAGACCACGGTAATCAATCGCAGCAACACCGAACGTCTGACGGACCTTGTTTTTGTATACGTCCTTGTCAAAGTCCCATTCAGATTCAAGAACTGGAGACTGTTCGCCTTCGAGGAAGGTGATTTCCACGGTGTCGACCTGACTGTTGTTCGCTGCCAGGTACCATGCCGTTGAACTGTTGGCGTCGAGCAGTGGCTCCACGATGACCTTCAACGGTCGGTCTCCGTTTGGCCCGTAGATGTTCTTTGTGTTGCTGTTACCAGCGGCAGAACCACCGACAGACGGATCAGCGATAGATCCCAGTAACTGCAGTGCAGTCGCACTGATAGCCGCTGGCACGATCAGGAAGGCCGGCTGGATGTTCAGAATGACGTCTGAACGCAGTCCCTTCTTTGTCATCATGCTGATGTAAGCGGTGTTCAGAGTGGAGACACTCGGAGCACCTGCACCAGTCGCGTAATTCGCGTGACCGCCTGCAGTGGTTTGTGCTGTCGCATTGAACAGCAGCCCTGTATCTGCCATCGCAGCATTTGCGGTCAACACTCCGTACACAGCCTGATTCTGCAGACGTCGGCAGGCGGCTCCCTGCATTGCAGGGATACGGCTGATCGCGTCCAGATCATCATTGACAACGGTTTCCCATGTGATCGTAAACACGTTGCCGTATTTGTTGATCTTGTAGGATTCCTTTGCGTCGCTCATCGCTGCGTCGGGATATTCCTTGCCTTCCGGAACCA
>Ga0315909_10001786_pt1 | contig 28424 bp, 18 predicted proteins | sample LakEriMetagenome_11_FD_203527 | JGI IMG/M metagenome (GOLD analysis project Ga0315909, IMG submission 203527) | Freshwater fungal communities from buoy surface, Lake Erie, Ohio, United States - Buoy 2 MA125 | ecosystem: Environmental > Aquatic > Freshwater > Lake | place: USA: Lake Erie, Ohio... | reverse complement strand
TTACAATCAATGAACTGATTTAAGGTTTTCCAAAAAGTTTTTGGAGGTTCACAGATGTTTTTAAGTTTATCTAAATTAAGTCCATAAATCGTTCTAAGTCCTGTTAAAATCAATTCATTAAACTGGTTTTCAATTGAAAGAATTTCCGTTTCAAACCAATTTTGCCCATTACTCAAAGCTTTTATATAGTTCGTATTATTAGAAACATTCCAACTCCTTGATTTACCATTAAATGAATGTGCTGATGGTCCAACTCCAATGTAATGAATTCCTTTCCAATAACTTGAATTATGTTTTGATTCAAAATTAATTTTACTAAAATTTGAAATTTCATATTGATTTATACCAACTTCATTTAATTTTTGAACCAATAAATCGAATTGATCACTTTGTTCATCTTCATTAGAAACTGAAATTTGTTTAGTATCAACCCATTTTTTTAGTGCTGTTTTTCCTTCAACTGTCAAACAATAAGCTGAAATATGCTGAACGTTTAATTGAATAGCAATATCAATCATTTTTTCCCATTCAACAAGTGGTAAATTGGGTAATCCATAAATTAAATCAATACTAATATTATTAAATCCAGCTTTTTGAGCCATTGGTATACAATTCAACGATTCTTCAGCAGTATGTGCACGATTCATCCATTTTAAATCTTCTGCCCGAAATGATTGCAGACCAATACTCAATCTATTTATTCCAACAGATTTAAAATTCGTTAATTTTTCAAAGGTTAAATCATCAGGATTTGCTTCAAGAGTTATTTCAGGAGAATCAATTACAGTGTATGAAGATTGAATTGATGTCAGTAATAATGTCAATTCTTCTTGGTCTAATAAACTGGGAGTGCCACCACCAAAATAGATGGTCTCTATTGATTCATTGATTTCATTTGAACGAAGTTTAATTTCTTTGCAAATAGAAGAAATCATCTCCTCTCTATAGGAATGAAAAGTCGTACTAAAATGAAAATCACAATACGAACATTTTTGTTTACAAAAAGGGATATGAATATAAATGCCAGCCATACCTTACAAAGGTAACGTGATTTCTATTAAAAAATAAATTATTACTAAAGTGTAGGTAAAAATACGGATATACCAAAAAACATTTTAAAAATTATCGGTTAAAGGATGCTAAATAAAATTTTAATTGTACATTAATACTATAATTCAAAATTCTATACCATGAATTTCAATGAAAGTAAAAAATCGCTAAGCGAAGAACTTGATCAGTTCATGAATATATTGAATGATTTATTGCCTCATTACGAAAGATTAGTAAATCAACAATCGTTGAATAAAGATGAATTGAAAGAATTAGGAGAAGTGGAATATTTTTTAATTGAAGTGAATTCCAAAATAAACGATATTAAAAATAAATTGGATCAACATCTTTTCGGACATACATTAGATTTATACTACAAATACAAGGAAAAAGCAAAAGAGGGCGATTTAAATGCGATTCAAAAAGTCAATAGAATGAGAGATTTCTTCAAAAACACGTTAGAGGGAGAAGCAATGGTAAACTGGAACTAATCTATTTCTTTTTAACTTCTATTTCATTATCTCTAAACGCTGAAGGTACTAAATCAGGAATAATCTTCAATACCAGCGGCAATAAAATAGCTCCACCAGGCAGTAAAAATATGGCCAGCGAAGGCATTGATTTTACGATGTCTAAAAATTGAGTTTTTACAATTTCTTTTTCTTCTTTAGATAATTCCTCGGTTGCAGATTTTTTTATAAGAAATACCAAATCTTTACTTTGTTTTAATTCAACAGCCAATTTGTCTTTATTTCTTCCAAGAATTTTTAACCAATGTTTAGAAACACTATTATACATCTTTTCATAGGAAGAAGTTGATTGAAGAAATGATACCTTGTCATTGTTTTGTAAAACAAACTTCTCAATTAATAATACTGATTCATTAAATGACTGAGTTGGAATTTTTAAATAATCACAAAGTTCATGCAAATACTTTTCTTCTTCAAAATTAGCTTGATTTTTAGAATAAATCGTTAGAATGGATAGATCTAAAATAAATTGTTTAAACATCCAATTGGAGTAAACGACTTCCGTAAAATCCTTAAATTTTGCACCTTTTTTAAATTTTGTTTGAACAAAATCTTTATCATTATCGTGTAAATTAGCAGAGGCTAAAAATATCTTAAACATTGATTTTTCTGACTCTTGTATAGCGCCATCAGAACTTGCAGAAAGCGTAATCGCAATTAATGCATTTGTTGCTAGTTCATTATAGTTTGAAAATGTTTGTTGATTTTTGCTTTTTAAATAATCGTGGTAAAGAATAACATCTAAGTAAACGAAAACATTACTCAAAGAATTAATCCAAATTCTATTGTCTAATAATTTCACTTTTATATCAACCCTCTTAGATAAAATATCCTCTAACTTTTCATCATTTTCTTCTTTAAGAAAAAAGGTAAATATTTTTTTGATTGAATAAGAATTATGTTTACCATAAAAATCCAACATTGAAGCTATAAATCCTTCTTTACCAATCTTAGACTTTTTCTCAAAGTTTAGATAGACAAAGTAATGAGATTCAAATAGTAACAATTTTAGTTTTTCCTCTGAAGTCCAATTTGAATCATTTAAATTTTTACTAAAAAGTAATTCAGAAGCATAACCAAAATTAAGTCCTGTTTGGCCTAAATATAAATGCACAAAATGTTCTTCATTCAATCCTTTTGGACGAACAAATGAAGTATCGATTTCATTATTTTCTACTAAATAGAAGAATTTGTTAATCCATCCCTTTGAACCTGGTTGCAACATCTTTTAAAGAATTAAGCTACACAAATTTACGAATAAGATTGAATGAAATAAATGATTGAATTAAATAAACTTATTATAATTTACCTAGAGAAGATTTTAATGTAATTGAATACATTAAAAAGTTGTTTTTTACTTGAGTAACACCAAAGAATGCTGAAGCTTGTAATCCAAGAGCAACACCATCGGCTACAAAATAATTTATTCCAGTTCCTAAAGTTGGTTGTAACAAAACATTTCTGTGTATAGTTGTAATGCCAAAACCACCATTGATGTAAGTATCAAATTTGCCAGTATCAAAAAAAGCATTTGGATGTAATACACCTTTAATCATTGAACAACTTACGAATTGAGGTGATTTCAATAGTTCACCATTTATTGTTTTTCCTTTATCAAAAGCGTTAAATGATTCTGAAAATTCAAAACTAACCAATTCATTAAGCTTATAGCCTACTAATAACACACTTGGACAGTTCAAAGAATTCCAACTTTTACGAGAATTCATTAAGTCTTTTTTGACATTACCATCATTATCGATAATATTGATACCAACTCCAACAGTCCATTTTTCATATTTTTGAGCGATTATGTCATTATATGTTAATGATATTATAATCAATAATATAAGCTTAAAGTTTTTCATTTTTTTCTGTTATTAATTTTATAATTAATGAACTTCCATTTTTTATATTATTCTCTATTACGGCATAAAATAAATTAGGTTTCAATTCCAATATTTTCATTTCAATTTATTTATAGGATGTATTCAAAAATGACTTTCAAACCTTTTGACTAAAAGCTTTTGTCATTCAGTGTAAAATCACGATATTTGCAATAAAAATCTTAAGAATATGTCAAAAGTTGTCACGCTGAATGAATTCATAATGAAACGTGAGCACGATTTCGATGGTGCTACTGGTGAATTAACTCGTCTTTTAAATGATATCTCTGTTGCTTCAAAAATTGTAGCACGTGATGTTAGAAGAGCAGGTTTGGTTGATGCCATTCAAGGTGCTCAAGGAGAAGTGAACGTTCAGGGTGAAGATCAACAAAAATTAGACGTAGTTGCTGATAATCAGTTCATCAAAATGTTTGAAGCTGGTGGTGAAGTTTGTGGGATTGCATCTGAAGAAAACGATGACTTTGTTGCATTCTCAAAAGACTCTTCTAAAAGTGGAAAATATGTGGTGCTTTTTGACCCATTAGACGGTTCTTCAAATATTGATGTTAATGTTTCAATCGGAACCATTTTTTCAATTTACAAAAGAGTAAGTAAAAGAGGAGAATTAGCGACAGAAGAAGATATGTTGCAAAAAGGAGATGTACAAGTTGCTGCAGGATATGTTTTATACGGATCTTCTACTATGTTAGTTTATTCAACTGGTTATGGAGTGAATGGTTTCACATTAGATCCTTCAATCGGTGAATATTGTTTGTCACATCCAAATATGAAAATGCCTGAAATCGGTCGTCAATACGCGATGAATGAAGGTAACATTAAAGTAGCAGAAAAAGGAATTCAAGATTATATTTCTTACTGTCAAGAAACTGATGCATCAACTAATCGTCCTTACTCAGGAAGATACATTGGTTCATTGGTTGCAGATTTCCATAGAAGTTTAATCAAAGGGGGAATCTACATTTACCCAGATACTCCAGCTCATCCAGAAGGAAGATTACGTTTAATTTATGAATGTAATCCTTTGGCATTCATCGCTGAACAAGCAGGTGGATTGGCAACAACAGGAAGAAAAAGAATCTTAGGCATCAAACCGGAAAAATTACATCAACGTGTACCTTTCATCATCGGTTCTAAATTGATGGTAGAAAGAGTTGTGAGCTTAATTGAGGCTGCAAGTGTAGTAGAAAAATAAAATGGCCTTAAAAGAACTCAAACAAAAATACGCTTCATACGAACATATCGAATCTTCTGCGAATGAATTGCAGATTGTAGGTTCACGTGTACATTGGAAAGGTTTAGTGGGTTCTTCAAAAGCAATTTGTTCTGCTGCTTTAGCCGAACAAGTTCCTGGCCATCATTTATTTATATTAAACGATAAGGAAGAAGCTGCCTATTTCTTGAACGATTTGGAAAGTTTCTATCCAAATGAAAATCGTGTTTTATTTTACCCTGCTTCGTATCGAGTTCCTTATCAACTAGAAGAAACCGATAATGCGAATGTGGTTGCTCGTGCAGAAGTATTAGAAAAAATCAGTTCAGGTAAAAATGGCTGGATCGTAACTTATCCCGAAGCTTTATTTGAACGTGTACCTACTAAGAAAAACCTGCAAGAAAATACCTTATTAGTTCAAGTTGGAAAATCGTATTCGATAGACTTCATGAACGAATTATTGTTGGAATATCATTTCGAACGGGTTGATTTTGTTTACGAACCGGGACAATTTTCAATTCGTGGTGGTATCGTCGATGTGTTTTCTTATTCAAATGATTTTCCTTTCAGAATTGAGTTTTTTGGCGACGAAGTAGATTCTATTCGTACGTTCGATCCAAGTTCGCAGTTGTCCATTAAAAAAATGGATCACTTCAACATCATTCCGAATGTACAAGGTAAAATGTCATTTGAAGGTAATGGAACATTCTTGAGTTTTTTAGGTAAAAATGCTACCATTTGGTTGTCTTCTTATAGTAAAGTTGAAAGTGTACTGGAGAAAGAATACCAGAAATCAGTTAAAATATACGATCAATTAAATTCAACGGTAAAGCATACCATTCCAAGTGAATTGTACATGCATCCTACTGATTTAAAGTCTGAAATTCTTCATTATTCAACAATTGAATGTGGGCCTGAATATTTTTTCAAAGCAACTTTTGAAAGACAATTCGCTTTTCAACCACAACCAAGCTTCAATAAAAATTTCGAAATCCTTCGTACCGATTTAATCGCACGAAAAAAAGCTGGATTTACGAATTTAATATTCTCTAATCAACCGAAACAAATTGATCGTTTGGATCAAATTTTCCAAGATATTGGTGGTGAAGTTGAATTTAGTCCGATGCACTTAGCTTTGCATGAAGGTTTCATTGATCCAACTTTGAAAATCGTTTGCTACACGGATCATCAATTATTCGAGCGTTATCATCGTTTCCGTTTGAAAGAAGGATTCCAACAAGCCAAACAAGCCTTTACTTTAAAAGAAATTTACAATCTTCAAAAAGGAGATTACATTACACATATCGATCACGGAGTTGGTCAGTTTTCTGGTTTACAAACCATTGATGTAAACGGAAAACCACAAGAAGCAATTCGTTTGTTATACAAAGATGGTGATGTGCTTTACGTTGGAATTCACTCATTACACCGTATTTCTAAATTTACGGGTAAAGATGGTATTGCGCCTAAAATGAATAAATTAGGTTCTCAAACGTGGACAACACTTAAAAACAAAACGAAAACGAAAATCAAGGAATTAGCCTTTGATTTAATTCAATTATATGCCAAACGTAAATCCCAACCTGGATTTGCTTTTGCACCTGATACTTACATGCAAAATGAGTTGGAAGCATCATTCATGTACGAAGATACTCCCGACCAATTAAAAACAACGCAAGCCATTAAAGAAGATATGGAATCTTCAACACCAATGGATCGTTTGATTTGTGGTGATGTAGGTTTTGGTAAAACAGAATTGGCTGTTCGAGCTGCATTCAAAGCAGTTGCAGATAGTAAACAAGTTGCTGTATTAGTTCCAACAACGATACTATCGATGCAACATTATCGAAGTTTTGCAAAACGTTTAGAAGATTTTCCGTGTAAAGTCGATTATATCAACCGTTTTAAATCGGCAAAACAAACTACTGAAACGTTGAAGAAATTAGCTTCTGGTGAAATCGATATTTTAGTGGGTACACACGCCATCGTTTCCGAAAAGGTAAAATTCAAAGATTTAGGTTTGATGATTATCGATGAGGAACAAAAATTTGGTGTAGCGGTAAAAGATAAATTAAAAACCATGCGTGCAACAGTTGATACCTTGACATTGACTGCTACACCTATTCCGAGAACATTACAGTTTTCGCTAATGGGTGCACGTGATTTAAGTTTAATCAACACTCCACCTCCGAATAGACAACCTGTTCTAACAGAGATTATTCAGTTCAACGAAGAAACCATTCGTGATGCTGTTGCTTATGAAATTTCAAGAGGCGGACAAGTATTCTTCGTTCACAATCGATTAGCGAATATCAAAGAAGTCTCGGGAATGTTACAACGACTTTGTCCTGGAATTCGAGTTGCGATTGGTCACGGACAAATGGACGGAAAAGACTTAGAAAAAATAATGATGGATTTTATCAATCATGAATATGATGTTTTGTTGGCAACAACGATCATTGAATCAGGAATTGATATTTCCAACGCAAATACAATTATCATCAACGATGCACACAACTTTGGATTGAGTGATTTACACCAATTAAGAGGTCGTGTGGGTCGTTCCAACAAAAAAGGGTTCTGTTATTTAGTAGCTCCAAAATTCTCAGTGTTGACTTCCGAAGCAAGAAAACGTTTAGAAGCATTGGTTCAATTCTCCGATTTAGGAGCAGGATTCAACATTGCCATGAAGGATTTAGACATTCGTGGAGCTGGAAATATGTTGGGCGGAGAACAAAGTGGATTCATTTCTGAAATTGGATTTGAGATGTACCAAAAAATCTTGAACGAAGCGATGGAAGAATTACGTGAAGAAGAATTCAAGACTTTGTTTGAAGAAAGAAACACCGATTCGATGACTTCTTTCATTCGTGAATGCGTTTTAGAAACTGATTTGGAAGTTAGAATACCAGATGATTACGTAAACAACGTAGCCGAACGTTTAAGTTTGTACCAAGAAATGGACAACTTAGCCAACGATGAAGCCTTGACAAAATTTACAGAATCATTAATTGACCGTTTTGGCCCTTTACCAAAAGAAGTGAAAGAATTGATTTTATCTTTCAAATTGCGTTGGATGGCACAAGAATTAGGATTAGAGAAATTAGTTCTAAAAGGCGGAAAAATGATTGGTTACTTCATTTCAAATCCGCAATCTGTTTACTATGAATCTCCTATTTTCACTGGAGTATTAAATTACATTCAACGTGGACCAAAAGATTGCAAAATGAGCGAAGCCAATGATAAATTACGCATCATTTACGACAATGTTCAACATTTAAGAATGGCCTATGAGCGTTTGGAGGAAATTAAGTTGTTAGTAAGTGTTACGGTTGAGAAATAACAAAGTAAAATTTATTTTTTCCAATTGTGTCCGCAGTGCGGACACAATTGAATTAAACTGAATATTAATTATTTTGACACGAAAAAGAAGATATAATCCTACCCCATCTCCCATTCACCTGAAGAATAATCTGTATAAATAATGTCATTACCTATTGTTTCTTCATCGGCCATAATTTCCCATATGCCGGCCCAACGATTGGTGTCTTTTTGAAAAGTACCCATGTAAATTACTTCATGACCTTTTCTTCCCTCATCAATCGCTACTTCATCGTTTTCATTAATGGAATACGAAACAGGATAAGTAACTACAAAATGGATTTGATTACCGTAAATTGTACCGACCACTTTCGGTAATTCAGGATGTAAATCTCTAAATTCATCATCGTAAGAAACACCTTCAAATTGATTATCGGTTTTGGAAATATACAATTCAAAATTCACATCCTCTTCGAATCCATATTCTTCTGGATTGTAGGAAAATTTCCCTTTCCAAATTATCGATTCACTTGAAGATTCAGCCATTTTTTGATCTTTTCCCCAAAAATAGAGGATTAATTCCAAAAAATAAAATTTAAAATTGTTGCAGCTTCTCTCAATTCATGACTTTAGTTAACTTCTAATATCTAAATTCCCACTATCTTTGTGCAACAAAATGACAATTTTAGTTACGACATGAGTAAAGCAAAATATACAATCACAGCCGCACTTCCATACGCAAATGGACCATTACATTTAGGACACGTTGCAGGAGTTTATCTTCCTGCAGATATTTTTGTTCGTTTCTTACGAATGAATCGTCACGATGTAGCTTTTATTTGTGGAAGTGATGAACACGGTGCTGCGATTACTTTACGTGCTAAAAAAGAAGGTATTACTCCTCAAGAAATTGTCGATAAATACAACAAACAAATCGGAGATTCATTCAAAGATTTCGATATTTCATTTGATATCTTTCACAGAACTTCATCTGAAATACATCATAAAACATCGCAAGATTTCTTTTTGAAATTACACGAAAAAGGAAAATTCATTGAAGAAACTTCAGAACAATATTACGACGAAGAATACCAACAATTTTTAGCAGATCGTTACATTACGGGAGAATGTCCAAAGTGTCAAAACCCAAGTGCTTACGGTGATCAATGTGAAAAATGTGGTTCAGATTTAAGTCCAACGGAATTAATCAACCCAAAATCTACTTTAAGTGGTAAAACGCCTATTTTAAAATCTACTTCTCACTGGTATTTACCGATGGATCGCCACGAAGAGTGGTTACGTCCATGGATCAAAGAAGGAATTTTAGACGGTGTTAAGCAGCACGATCCAAAAGCTTGGAGAAACCAAGTAATTGGACAATGTATGTCTTGGATTGATGGAGGTTTACACCCAAGAGCTATGACACGTGATTTGGATTGGGGAGTAAAAGTTCCTTTGAAAGATGCAGATGGTAAAGTTCTTTACGTTTGGTTAGATGCGCCTATTGGTTATATTTCTGCTACCAAACAATGGGCGTTAGACAATGGTAAAAACTGGGAAGATTACTGGAAAGGGGATCGTAAATTAGTGCACTTCATTGGAAAAGACAACATTGTATTTCACGCAATTATTTTCCCAATCTTATTAAAAGATCATGGAGATTTAATTTTACCAGACAATGTACCGGCTTATGAGTTCTTAAACTTGGAAGGAGATAAATTTTCAACTTCAAGAAATTGGGCTGTTTGGTTACACGAATACTTAGAAAGTTACCCAGATAAGGTAGATGAATTAAAGTATGTCTTAACTTCAATTGCTCCAGAATCTAAAGACAGTGAATTTACTTGGAAAGAATTTCAAACGAAAGTAAACAGCGAGTTGGCTGATATCTTAGGTAACTTCGTAAACAGAGCTTTGGTTTTGACTCATAAATATTACAACGGTGCTGTTCCTCCAATTGGAGAATTAACACCTGAAGACGAACAAGTATTAGCTGAAATGAAAGCAATACCTGCTCGTATCTCAAAATTAGTATATGCTTACAAACTAAGAGATGCACAAGCAGAAGCTATGAATTTGGCGCGTTTAGGTAATAAATACTTAGCAGACAACGAACCTTGGAAATTAATTAAAACAGACGAGGAACGTGTTAAAACAATCATGAACATCGCTTTACAAATCACGGCGAATTTGAGTATTGTTTTACAACCATTCTTACCTGGAACTGCAACGAAATTATCGAACTTCTTGAACTTCACAAACGACGATTGGACAATTGCAGGTGATGCAAGTTTATTAGCTCAAAACCATATGATCAATACGCCTTCTATCGTGTTCCCAAAAATCGAAGATACGTTAGTAGAAACAGAATTAGCACGATTACAAGCTTCCAAAGAAGCGAATGCTGTTCCAGTTGAAAAAGAAGTTGTTCCTCAAAAAGAAACGGTTGCATTTGAAGATTTCTCTAAGATGGATATTCGTTTAGGGACAATTTTAGAAGCTGAAAAAGTGAAGAAAGCAGATAAATTATTGAAATTATTGGTGGATACAGGAATAGACCAACGTACAATTGTTTCAGGAATAGCTGAACATTATTCGCCAGAAGAAGTTGTTGGGAAAACAGTAAGTGTCTTATTGAATTTAGCACCTCGAATGATCAAAGGAATAGAATCTCAAGGTATGATTTTGATGGCTGAAAACGAAGAAGGTAAACTAAGTTTCATGACGCCCGAAAAAGGTTTTTCAGCAGGAGGAGAAATTAGATAATTCTGTTTCTTCCCTCCTTGAGGAGGGACCCAGGGAGGTGACAATAACAATTCTCCTCTTCTTTAAATTATTAAATCAAATTCTTCACCTCCCTTCATCCCTCCTCAAGGAGGGAAATAAAAAACATGAACAACGATTTAACAAAACAATTTTCAGATGACGATTTTGTCATTCAAACTCAAAAGCAAATTAGTAAAGATTTTGCAAAGTTTGGGTATGGATTCGCTGATGGTTTTGAAGAAGTGCCGTGGACCAAAAACGCTATCGAATTAGCCATTCAAGAGGTTATAACTGAAATCGTAAAGCACGGAGAATCTAAATTACTTCCTTTGATTTATACGATTGATATTGCTGAACATCGTTTCTTAAAAATGACACAAGAAAGCGATTTCATTATTCGTCTTTCCGAAGAAATCTTAAAACGTGAGGCTTTAAAAGTGCATATCCGAAGAAGTTATTAAAATACAAGCATCTTTTTATACTTCAAAATACCATAAACTAGTGATTGACTCACTCCTTTAAATAGTTTACATTTGCTTCATATTAATTTAATGTAGTATGCAACTTTCATTTGTAAAACCAGGAAATACTGTTACTGTAGTTGACTTAAAGGATTCTTCTTTGAAGCCTAAGTTGATGGAAATGGGTTTAATCGCTGGTAAAAAATTGAAAGTTTTATTCAAAGCTCCTTTCGGTGATCCAATTGCTGTTGATTTAGGTGGATATATTTTATCCTTACGATTAGACGAAGCTGGATTAATTAATGTCAACGATTCAAAAGATTAATCAATTTTCTGACTAAATTTGTTTCATGAAAATTGCACTATTAGGAAATCCAAACACAGGAAAAAGTTCTGTATTCAATCTGTTGACAGGTATGCGTCAGCATGTTGGGAATTTTCCAGGTGTTACGGTTGACAAGAAAACAGGTAATTTCAAAACATCTAAAGGAGAAACCCACGAAATCATAGATTTTCCGGGAACATATAGTTTATATCCCCGTTCGAAAGATGAAAATGTGGTTTATGATGTATTAGCCGATAAATCAAATTCAGATTATCCTGATCTAGCAATGGTTATAACAGATGCTTCTAATTTGGAACGCAATCTTTTTATTTTTACACAAATTCATGATTTAAAAATTCCTTCGATTTTAGTGTTAAACATGTCGGATGTTGCAAATCGAAAAGGGAAAAAAATCGATGTGAAAGCACTTGAAAAACATTTTCCGGATACGAAAATCATAGAAACAAATGCTCGAGTTGGTTTAGGAATAGATAAATTAAAAAATACGATTGAAAACTATAACGTTGATGCATTTGTAAGCAGCATTTCAACTGATTTTCAATTGTTACCCATAGATGATTTAGAAAGTCAATCAAAAGAGGCTGAAATTCGTTACGAGACAATTCAAAAAGTTGTAGCTGAAGCAACTGTCGCAAAAGAATTAGATTCATCGTTTTCAAAAAGTAGTAAACTAGATCGTGTTTTGGTTCATCCAATTTTTGGTTACCTCATCTTTGCAGCTGTTTTGATGATTTTATTTCAATTGATCTATGTTTTTGCAGCCGTTCCAATGGATATTATTGATGGTTCATTCTCCAATTTCAGTCAATGGTTGCAAAATAGTTTACCGGAAGGTTTATTTTTTGACCTTATAAGCCAAGGAATTGTTCCTGGAATTGGAGGTGTAATCGTTTTCATTCCTCAAATTGCTTTACTGTTTTTCTTCATATCGTTATTAGAAGAAAGTGGTTATTTAGCGCGAGTTGTATTCATCATGGATCGATTGATGCGTCCTTTGGGTTTAAATGGTAAAAGCGTTGTTCCTTTACTTTCAAGTGTTGCCTGTGCGATCCCTGGAATTATGGCAACTCGAACAATCAGTAGTTGGAAAGAGCGATTGATTACCATTTTTGTTGCGCCCTTAATGAGTTGTAGTGCGAGAATTCCAGTTTATACTTTATTAATTGCGTTAGTAATTCCATCTAAGATGATTTTTGGAGTTATCAATCTTCAAGGTTTAGTATTATTTGGATTGTATGCTTTAGGTTTAGTCTCAGCACTTTTAGTGGCAACTGTGATGAAATTCTTTATCGAGACGAAAGAAAAGAGTTTTTTATTACTAGAATTACCTTCTTATAAATCTCCAAGATGGGGAAATGTCGGAATTACTGTATTAGAAAAAGTAAAAGTTTTTGTCTTTGATGCTGGTAAAGTGATACTTGCAGTTTCAATTCTTTTATGGGGATTGGCAACATTTGGTCCAGCTGATGATATGAAAATGGAAGTTCAAAAAGTTGAAAAATCGGATGCATTCCAACAGCTTTCAAAAGAAGAACAAGAACAATTGATTGCTTCAACTAAATTACAAAATTCATATATCGGACATTTCGGACAAGCGATAGAACCAGTAATCGCTCCAATCGGCTATGATTGGAAAATTGGTGTTTCATTGATTACATCCTTTGCTGCAAGAGAAGTTTTTGTAGGTTCATTGTCTACAATCTATTCTGTCCATGACGACGGAGAAGAAAATATTCCGTTATTGAAACACTTAAAAGAAACCAAAAGATCAAATGGAACGAAAGTCTATACATTGGCTTCGGGAGTTTCATTAATGGTCTTTTATGTGTATGCGATGCAATGTATGGCAACAATGGCAGTCGTAAAACGTGAAACCAAAGGTTGGAAATGGCCGATCATTCAAATGGTGGTTATGGGAATATTAGCTTATCTAGGTGCGTTCGTTGCCTATTCAATTCTCAGTTAAATGATACAAAATGTATTGATAATACTTACAATAAGTGCTGCTGCTTTTTACTTAGGTAGAAAAATCTACTTGCAATTTTTTGGTAAAAGTAGTAAATGCTCTGATTGTGGTTTAAGCAAGTAATTCTTAAATTTCTGCTTAGTTGAACTATTTCGAAAGCTAGAAAACTTAATTGCATTTGTTAATCTTGCTGAATACTTTCATCTCAACTTTAATTTTCCTAAATTTGTCAAATTTTTAGAGAAAAATGGCTCAAATCTTAAACGACATTTCAAGAACTTTTAGTGAGTATTTATTGATTCCGGGATTGACAACGGAAGAATGTATTCCTTCAAACGTAAGTCTAAAAGCACCCTTAGTTAAATTCAAAAAAGGAGAAAAATCAAAAATTGAATTAAACATTCCTTTTGTTTCAGCAATTATGCAATCAGTTTCTGATAGTGGAATGGCTAAAGCTTTAGCAACAAACGGTGGTTTAGCATTTATTTTTGGCTCTCAATCTATTGAAAGTCAAGTTGAAATGGTAAGTAGAGTAAAGAACTTTAAAGCTGGTTTTGTGGTTAGTAATGCTAACTTAACTCCGGATCATACACTTGCTGATGTTTTGAGTTTAAAACAAAGAACTGGATTTTCTACAGTTGGAATTACGGATAACGGAACTTCAAACGGGAAATTATTAGGTGTTGTAACTGGTCGTGATTACCGAATCAAAAAAGATAGTTTAGATAAAAAAGTGAGCGAATTCATGACGCCATTTGCTAAACTAACGGTTGGTAAATTTGGTATTTCATTACACGAAGCAAATGATATCATTTTTGAAAATAAATTAAACTCTCTTCCTATCATTGATGAAAATCAAAACTTAAAACATTTTGTTTTCAAAAAAGATTTCGATAATCATCAAGACAATCCATTAGAATTATCGGATGATCAAAAGAAATTATTGGTTGGTGCTGGAATTAATACAAGAGATTATGCTGAACGTGTTCCTGCTTTAGTAGAAGCTGGGGCTGATGTAGTTTGTATCGATTCTTCTGATGGTTTTTCAGTTTGGCAAAAAAACACTATTCAATGGATTAGAGAAAAATACGGTGAAACTGTAAAAGTTGGAGCTGGTAACGTAGTTGATAGAGACGGATTTTTATACTTAGTGGAGGCTGGTGCTGACTTCGTAAAAGTTGGAGTTGGTGGTGGTTCTATTTGTATCACACGTGAGCAAAAAGGAATTGGACGTGGACAAGCAACAGCTTTAATCGAAGTTTCTGAAGCGAGAGATGAATACTTCAAAAAAACAGGTATTTATGTTCCAATTTGTTCTGATGGTGGAATTGTTCACGATTATCACATGGTATTAGCCTTGGCAATGGGAGCTGATTTCATGATGATGGGTCGTTACTTCGCTCGTTTTGATGAAAGTCCAACGAAAAAAGTAATGGTTGGTGGAAACTACATGAAAGAATATTGGGGTGAAGGTTCAAACAGAGCTAGAAACTGGCAACGTTACGACCAAGGTTCTGAAGGTTTAAAATTCGAAGAAGGAGTAGATAGTTTTGTTCCTTATGCAGGTAAATTGAAAGACAATTTAGATGTGACATTGGGAAAAATTAAATCAACTATGTGTAGCTGTGGAACATTAACAGTTGCTGAATTACAACAAAATGCAAAAATTACTTTAGTATCTTCTACAAGTATCATCGAAGGTGGTGCACATGATGTAGTAGTGAAAGATGGAAATATGGGATAAAATCTCAACAAATAATTTTGAAGAGCCGAGCAGTTTTTGTTCGGCTTTTTTGTTTAATAAAACCTCTTTATTTAGAATCTTTATAAATTATTTTACCGTTTCTACTCGATTTTATTCTTCTTGTAAAAAGAAAGCCGTAATTTTACAGCATGACAAATGAAAGACCAATAACAGACTGGTTACCATTAACCAAAAAAGAAGTTGAAAAACGAGGTTGGGATCAATTAGATGTGATTTTAATTTCGGGAGATGCGTATGTGGATCATCCTGCTTTTGGTACAGCTGTTATCGGACGAATCATTGAAGATGAAGGGTTTAGAGTTGGAATTGTCGCACAACCTAACTGGAAAGATGATTTACGTGATTTCAAAAAATTAGGAAAACCTAAATACTTTTTTGGTGTTACGGCTGGTTGTATGGATTCGATGGTGAATCATTACACGGCTAATAAACGTTTACGTTCAACAGATGCATACACTCCAGGAGGTCAAGCCGGTTTTCGACCGGATTATGCGACGACAGTTTACAGTAAAATCTTGAAAGAAATCTATCCTGATGTTCCTGTATTAATCGGTGGAATTGAGGCTTCTCTTCGTCGTGTAACACATTATGATTATTGGAAAAATGAATTGATGCCATCAATTTTGGTGGATTCAAAAGCAGATATGTTGGTTTACGGAATGGGCGATCAACCTTTGCGTGAATTGTTGAGATTGGTAAAAAGAGGTGTTCCGTTTGAAGGATTAAGAACCTTGAAACAAGTAGCTTTTTTACAAGATTCGAGTCAAGAATTACCGAAAAACAAACAATGGGAAACGGTTGAAATGGCAAGTCATGAAGAATGTTTGAAAGATAAAATCAAATATGCTTCTAACTTCAAAATCGTTGAAGTTGAATCAAATAAATGGCAAGCAAATAGAATTACTCAAAAAGTTGGTAATCAGACGTTAGTTATTAATCCGCCATACAAAACGATGTCGGAAAAAGAAATGGATCAATCGTTCGATTTACCATATACGCGAATGCCTCATCCAAAACATAACAAACGTGGTGCAATTCCGGCGTATGATATGATTAAATTCTCTATCAATACACATAGAGGTTGTTTTGGAGGTTGTAGTTTTTGTACAATTTCTGCGCATCAAGGAAAATTCATTGCTTCAAGAAGTGAAAAATCAATCATGTCTGAAATTGACCAAGTGGTGGATCACCCAGAATTCAAAGGATATTTATCAGATTTAGGTGGACCTTCGGCTAATATGTACCTAATGAAAGGGAAAGACGAAGCGATTTGTGCTAAATGCTCAAGTCCAAGTTGTATTCACCCTGTCATTTGTAACAATTTGGATACTTCGCACAAACCAATGACTGATTTGTACCGAAAAGTAGATGCAATGCCGAAAATCAAAAAAGCATTTATCGGTTCAGGAATACGTTATGATTTATTGGTAGACGATTTCAATAAAAACAACGAAGACGGAAACCACGACGAATACATCGAACAAGTGGTAACACGTCACGTAAGCGGACGATTAAAAGTTGCTCCTGAACATACTTCAGATGCTACGTTGCGTGTGATGCGTAAACCTTCGTTCAAATACTTCCATAAATTCAAGGAGAAATACGATAAAATCTGTGAAAAACACAATTTGAATCAACAGTTGATTCCTTATTTTATTTCATCGCACCCAGGTTGTGAAGAAGAAGATATGGCGAATTTAGCTGCTGAAACAAAAGACATGGGCTTTCAGTTGGAACAAGTGCAAGATTTTACGCCTACGCCAATGACAGTAGCAGAAGTAATCTATTACACAGGAGTTCACCCTTACACGTTGAAACCAATCAATACCGTAAAAACGAAAGAAGAAAAATTGAATCAAAATCGTTTTTTCTTTTGGTACAAGCGAGAAAATAGAGATTGGATCAAACAACGTTTACAAAAAGCAAATCGTCCAGATCTTGCCGAAAAACTATTAGGCGAACGTGAGGCTAACAAGCCAATGCCGAAATGGTTGGAAGAGAGAAGGAAGAAGAAGTAATTTTGAATTTCCCCCTTTGGAGGGGGATTAAGGGGGAGGAAAATAACTCCCCTTAAAAAATAAAACTATTCTTGTCCTCCCCCCTGCCCCCCTCCAAAGGGGGAAGAAAAAACTAAAACATGGAAAAAACAACATTTACAGGATATCAAAAATTAGTTATTGCCATCTTGGCTTTGACTCAATTTTCAGTGGTTTTAGATTTTATGGTTTTATCTCCTTTGGGGGATGAGCTAATAAAAACCATGAGTTTAACGACAAAACAATTTGGAATTGTTGTTGCGGCTTACTCCATTAGTGCTGGATTATCAGGATTCTTAACAGCTGGATTTGCTGATAGTTTTGATCGTAAAAAGCTATTATTGTTTTTCTATATTGGATTTATTATCGGTACGCTTTTTTGTGGTTTGGCAACTAACTATTATTACTTGGTTATCGCACGATTTATTACAGGAATTTTTGGTGGTGTAATTGGTTCTATTTCGATGGCAATTGTTGCGGATATTTTTGCATTACAACAAAGAGGTCGCGTAATGGGATTTTTACAAATGGGATTTGGCGCGAGTCAAGTGATGGGAATTCCAATTAGTTTAGCTTTGGCTAATGTCTTTAACTGGAAAGCACCATTTTTCTTAATTGTTGGTATAGCAAGTGTTATTTGGATTTTAATTTTCATTAAAGTAAAACCAATTCGCGAACATTTAGCGATCAAAAAGGATCACAGTGCATTTCAACATATTGTAAGAACGCTATCAAACAAAAATTACCATCTTGGATTTTTAGCAGCTGTATTCCTTTCAATGGGTGGGTTTTTAATCATGCCTTGGGGAAGTGCTTTCTCGAGAAATAATCTCCATGTTACCAAAGAACAATTACCGATTCTGTTCATGATAGTTGGAGTTTTCACCTTGATTATCATGCCTATTTTTGGAAAATTAAGCGATAAAATCAATAAAGTAAAATTGTTTACTATTTCGACTACTTGGATGGTGATAATGGTCTTGATTTATACAAATTTACACGATGTTCCCTTTTGGATAGTCATTCTAGCTAATTTATTAATGATGATGGGAGTTATGACACGAATTATTCCTTCAAATGCATTAATCACCGCTTTACCAGATATGCAAGATCGAGGAGCTTTCATGAGTATCTATTCTTCACTTCAATACTTGTCAGGTGGAATTGCAGCGGTTGTAGGAGGATTCATTATTCATCAAAAAACGAAAAGTAGTCCTTTAGAAAATTTCAATATTTTGGGAATTGTAATGATATTTATCGCTTTAATCTGTGTTGTATTAATATTCAAAGTAAATAAAGTTGTTCAAGCAAAAAATTTAAAAGAAAATAGTTAAGATTCTAAATTTTTTATAAATTAGCTTCTATTCAACACTTTAAATGAATAATCTACTAAAAAAAGAACGCTTCAAAAAACACCTTCTACTCGTTGGTTTGCTCTTGATTTTTTCAGTTTCTTTCTCTCAAAAAATAAATTATAATCCAAATATCAAGTATACACCTGATCAATTAAAGGAAGATTTTCAAGTATTTCGATACAAATTAGAAAATAACCTAGCAAATTTGTACTTATACAACACCGAACAAAGAATCGATTTTGTGTTTGATAGTTTGTATCAGAACATCAATCAACCGATGACTGATATGGAGTTTTACGCTTACATTTCTCAAACAATTTCGATTATTAAAGATGGCCATAACTTTCTTTATCCCGACCCTGTTGTAACCCATTACTACAATCAACGAAGTAAATTTATTCCATATCATTTGACCTGGATCAATGATAAATTAATGGTAGATAAACAATGTACTCCTGATTCTTCGGTAATTATTGGATCTGAAATCTTAGAAATAAATGGATTAGATAGTAAGTATATTTTTAATGAATTACTTCGTCGACAAGTGAGAGATGGTTACAATGAGACCTATCCAATATGGATATTAAATCACTATTTTAGAGAATATTACAGTTACATTTTTGGTCATCCTGAAACGTTTAACATAAAATACAAAACAACAAACGGAGAAATTAAAACGGTTGTTGTGGATGGACTTACGAAGGAAAACATGGTTTGCTACCTTGGTAGTTCACTTTATCCGGATTTAAAAAAAGAAAAAGGTGTTGAATACCAATTTGATGAATCGATTAAAACAGGTTTTTTAAAAGTAAAAAGTTTTGATCGAAGCATGTATCGTAAAAAGTTTCATCAACAGTATCAAAGTGAAATTCGAAAAGCTTTTTACGAAGTGAAACGCGATAATGTTGAAACCTTGGTTTTAGATTTAAGAAACAATCAAGGTGGTAATTTTGAATACGGGCAATTTCTTTTATCCTATATTTTAAGAGAACCTTTTCAACTAATTGAGCAAACAAAAGCCGTTAAAGGATATAATCAAAATAGGCTCAAAAAAGGAATCTGCTACGGAACTAAATTGACTAAAATAAAACGTAATGCCTATCATGGTAAGTTATACGTCTTAATTAATGGCGGTTGTTTTTCCAATTGTGGAATAGTTGTTTCTGATCTTTCATTTTACAATCGAGGAATTTTAATAGGAGAAGAAACAGGTGGCAACAAAGCAATTCTATCAGGAAATATTGGATTTGAGTCAGTAACAGTTTTACCAAATACTAGTATCCATTGTGATCCTGTTAATCATCAAATACTAGTCAATTCAAAAATTGAGAATAATGGACATGGAACAATGCCAAACTATTTAATTACACCAACTTTAGCTGACATTATAAATAAAAATGATGTTGTAAAGAATTTCGTTTACAAGATGATTTTAGAGGGAAACTAAAATTATTTCAATATAAAAGTTTCTATTCAATATTAACATTAATAATTTACAGTTAATACAATTCTAATATTATACACATAAATAAGGTGTAGATTTAATCTTACTTCTTTAAAAATTAATATTAAACATATCGATTGGTAATAGGTCATGACGAATTTTGATTCGAATAATAATCTATTAGAAAATGAAAAAAAACACCAAAAAATGTTTGAACGTTTTTGCGAAAGGTCTGTTTGTATTCTTTACCTCAATACAAGGAGTCAATTCCCAAATAACATTAAAACAAGATTACACCCACAATGATCCTGCTGATATTGGAACATTTCAAGGTATTAATTTTAAAGAAGGGGGGTTTTCTGCACTTTACCCTATTTTAGGAACAAATGGTAAAGAATTCTGGACCATTTCAGATAGAGGTGTAAATATTGATGCAGCAAATGCAAATTTAGCAGGTTGTCGTCCAACTTACGACAAAATCTATTCATTCCCTAATTATGTTCCAAAAATACATCGTATTCGTATTGTTGGTTCATCTATTAAGGTATTACAAACAATTACGATGAAACGTCCAGATGGATCTGGAGCTTCTGGTATAATCAATCCAACAGGATTCGGAAGTACAGCTTTAGAAGTTGCATCTACAGATACTGTTTTAGATTGTAATAATTTTAATTTAAAAACAACTGCTAAAGATGTTTGGGGAATCGATTCTGAAGGTCTAGTTGTAGATGCGGAAGGAAACTTTTGGATTGCTGAAGAAGGTGGACCAACAATTTGGAAGTTAAACAAAAATGGAGTTGTCGTAAAAAGATATACTCCTTATGCAAATCTAGTGGGTGCTGAACCACAAGATGTAGCAATTGATACTGTTTTTAAATACAGAAAAAACAACCGTGGTTTTGAAGGTTTATCAATTACACCAAACGGTAAAATTTATGCGATTATTCAAAGTCCTGTTTTATATCCATCTAAAGCAATTGGTGAAGGATCAAGAATTCACCGAATTTTAGAAATCAATCCATTAACAAACGAAACAAGAATGTTTGCGTATTTAAATGATGGAATTATCGGTGCATCAGGTTCAAACCAAATCCGCTTAAGAGATTGGAAAATTGGAGATATGGCTGCAATCAATAACGATGAGTTTTTAGTAATTGAACAAGCTCTTCGTGGAACTACAGATCGTAAATTCATTTATAAAATAAATATTTCGAATGCTACAAATGTAAATTCTGGTTTGTATTCTGGTGTAACATTAGAAGCATTAGTTGACCAAACAGGTTTAACAAATAATAGTATTACTCCTGTTCAGAAAACATTATTTATGGATTTGTTAGCTAATAACTGGCCATCAAATTTGGAAAAAGCAGAAGGTTTGGCTATTATTAACGATAGTACTTTTGCATTAGTAAACGATAATGATTTTGGTCAATATTCACCAGCAGAAAATGGTCTTGCTGTTTCAAATGGTATTCTTTCTCATTTGTTTACTTATGGTTTAAGTGGTAGTAATAAATTAACGAACTATGTAGCTCCAAATTTCCCAAATATTTATGGAGAAGTGGCTATGTCAACTTTAAATACACCTTATCTTCAACCAAGTATTGCAGATGCAAAATATACTTCTATCTTAACTGCTGGTGATGATGTAAACGGTTATAAATTAGCTGGTTTAGGTGATGGTTTAGGTGCTTATGATAATAATGATGGTACATTCTCTTTATTAATGAACCACGAAATGTCTGGCACAGAAGGTATAACTAGAGCGCATGGTCAAAAAGGAGCGTTTGTTTCTAAATGGATCATCAACAAAAATGATTTATCTGTTGTTAGTGGTAGTGATTTAATCCAAACTACTAAATTATGGAATGGAACATCTTATGCAACTTACAATAACTCAACTCCTGCTCCAACTGCTTTCTCTCGTTTTTGTGCTGCTGATCTACCAATCGTTTCTGCATTCTATAATGCTAAAACTGGTTTAGGTACTCAAAATAGAATCTTCATGAATGGTGAAGAAAGTGGAAATGAAGGAAGAGCTTTTGCTCATATCGCAACAGGTACTGAAGCTGGAACAACTTACGAATTACCTCGTTTAGGAAAATTCTCTTGGGAAAATGCAATTGCTTGTCCTTCTTCTGAAGACAAAACGGTTGTAATTGGTCTAGATGATGCAACTCCTGGTCAAGTATATGTTTATGTGGGTACTAAAACAAATACAGGTAATGATGTAGAGAAAGCTGGTTTAACGAATGGTAACTTATATGGAATCGCTGTTAATGGATTAACTGCTGAAACGAGTGTATCAGTTCCAACTGCAAATACTACTTTCACATTAGCGAATCTTGGAAATGTTGAAGCTTTAACAGGTGCAACTATTCAAACAAATAGTGTAAATGCTGGAGTAACAGCATTCTTAAGACCAGAAGATGGTGCTTGGGATCCTTCTCATCCTGAAGATTTCTATTTCGCAACGACTAACTCTTTTACTAGTCCAAGTAGATTATGGAAATTACATTTTACAGATGTGAAAAACCCTGAATTAGGTGGAACAATTACTGCTGTATTAGATGGTACTGAAGGTCAAAAAATGTTAGATAATTTAACAATTGATAACTCAGGACACATCTTGTTACAAGAAGATCCAGGAAATCAATCTTACATTGCGAAAATGTATAGTTATAATACTACAACAGATGTTCTAACTACAGTAGGTCAACATGATGAAACACGTTTCGTTTCAGGTGGTGCTAACTTCTTAACACAAGATGAAGAATCTTCTGGTATTATTGATGTTCAGGAGATTTTAGGTGCTGGTCAATTTATTTTATATGACCAAGCGCATTATGCTATTACTGGTGAAGTTGTTCAAGGTGGTCAATTATTAGCTTTTTACAACCCTGCAACTGCAACAGAAAATCCTGAAATTAAAATTGCTGGAAATTCAGTTGAAATTTCAAATAATGATTTAACTGCAAGTGTATTGGATAATACAAATTTTGGTTCAAGATCATTAAATACAACTACAACTAAGTCTTTCACAATTTCAAATACAGGTACAAGCAATCTTTATATTCACAAAATTGACATCGAAGGAACAAATGCTGCAGAATTTAATTTAGCAAATGTTACTTTCCCTATCGTTATTGCTCCAAGTGCTTCTTCAACTATTTCAGTGAATTTTATTCCAACAAGTATTGGTGCTAAATCTGCTAGTTTAAGAGTATGGAACAATGATTACAATGAATATCAATATAAATATGTAGTAATCGGAAACGGTAATGAAGGTTTAACAGCATTATCTAGTTCTGATTCGCCATACATGATTCCATCAACTCCAAATGCAAAATTTACATCTATTTTAACTGCTGGTGATGCTGTAGGTGGATACAAATTAGCTGGTTTAGGTGATGGTTTAGGTGCATATGATAATAATGATGGTACATTCTCTTTATTAATAAACCATGAAATGTCTGGCACAGAAGGTATAACTAGAGCGCATGGTCAAAAAGGAGCGTTTGTTTCTAAATGGATCATCAACAAAAGTGATTTATCTGTTGTAAGTGGTAGTGATTTAATTCAAACTACTAAATTATGGAATGGAACATCTTATGCGACTTACAATAACTCAACTCCTGCTCCAACTGCTTTCTCTCGTTTTTGTGCTGCTGATCTACCAATCGTTTCTGCATTCTATAATGCTAAAACTGGTTTAGGTTCTCAAAATAGAATCTTCATGAATGGAGAAGAAAGTGGAAATGAAGGTAGAGCTTTTGCTCATATCGCAACTGGTACTGAAGCTGGAACAACTTACGAATTACCTCGTTTAGGAAAATTCTCTTGGGAAAATGCAATTGCTTGTCCTTCTTCTGAAGACAAAACGGTTGTAATTGGTTTAGATGATGCAACTCCTGGTCAAGTATATGTTTATGTAGGTACTAAAACAAATACAGGTAATGATGTAGAGAAAGCTGGTTTAACGAATGGTAACTTATATGGTATTGCTGTTAATGGATTAACAATGGAGACTAGCTCTTCTGTTCCAACTGCAAATACTACTTTCGCTTTAGCTAATCTTGGAAACGTAGAAAATCAAGATGGTTTTTCAATACAAATTAACAGTGTAAATGCTGGAGTAACAGCATTCTTAAGACCAGAAGATGGTGCTTGGGATCCTTCTCACCCTGAAGATTTCTATTTCGCAACGACTAACTCTTTTACTAGTCCAAGTAGATTATGGAAATTGCATTTTACAGATGTAAAAAATCCTGAATTAGGTGGTACAATTACAGCAGTATTAGATGGTACTGAAGGACAAAAAATGTTAGATAATTTAACAATTGATAACTCAGGACACATCTTGTTACAAGAAGATCCAGGAAATCAATCATACGTTGCGAAAATGTATGAGTACAATACAGCTACTGATGTTTTAACTACTATTGCTCAACATGATGAAAGTCGTTTTGTAACAGGTGGTGCCAACTTCTTAACACAAGATGAAGAATCTTCTGGTATTATTGATGTTCAGGAGATTTTAGGTGCTGGTCAATTTATTTTATATGACCAAGCGCATTATGCAATTACAGGTGAAGTAGTTCAAGGTGGCCAATTATTAGCTTTCTATAACCCTTCTACTGCTGATTCTTTAACTTCAATCGTTCAAAACCCATCAGCGGTTACAATTTGTGAAGATGAAAACACTACTTTATCAATTTCAGCTGAACATGCTACACATTACCAATGGCAAGTATTAAATGGAGCAACTTATGCTGATTTAGTAAACAATGCTATGTATTCTGATGTAACTACAAACACGTTGAGTATTAATAATGCTGACTTAAGTTTGAATGGTAAAGTTTATCGTTGTATTGCAGGTAGATTAACTGGTTTAAAAGATACTTCTGCAACTGCATCGATTTCAATCAATCAAAAAACAGTACCAACATTTGCGACTATTAATGCATTTTGTGAAGGAACAGTTGCCCCCGTTTTAGCTACTACTTCTATTAATTCAATTGATGGTTTATGGCAACCAGCTACAATTAATAATACTTCAAGTGCAACTTACACATTTACTCCAAATTCAAATGAGTGTGCAGCTGAAATAAACATTAATGTTGTTGTTAAACCTAAAACATATTCAACTACAGCTCAAACAATTTGTGCTAGTGAATTACCATATGCATGGAATGGTTTAGTAATTACTTCAGCTGGAACGTATACTAAAAATTTAAACGGTATCAATACATGTGATAGTATTGCAACATTGAACTTAGCTGTAAATACATTAGATTTAACTACTAGTTATTCTGCAGGTGTTTTAAGTGCTAATGCAACTAATGCAAGTTACACATGGATTAACTGCGCTACAAATACTCCAGTTTCAGGTCAAACAAGTCAAACTTTCTCTCCTACTGTAAATGGTAACTATGCGGTAATAGTGAATGCAAACAATTGTTCTGATACAAGTGCATGTTTCAACGTGAGTGATTTAAGTGTAAACGATATCCACTCAGCATTGAACAATGTATCTGTTTATCCTAATCCAACAAACAACCTAGTGAATGTGAAAATCGTTTCAAACGAAAATTCTACAGTTGCTATTGAATTGGTTGATGCTTTAGGTAAATTGGTTCAAAACACTAAAAATCATGATGTAATGATTGGTGAAAACTTATTTGAAATGAATACACAAGAATTAAATGATGGAGTTTACTTCATCTCAATTCTTTCTGGAAATAATTCAAGTAAAATTAAATTAATAGTTAAACATTAATAATTTAGAAAAAGAGGGGGAAATCATATTGATTTCCCCCTCTTTTATTTTAAAACATGAGAAAAATAATAGTTCTTGTTTCAATTATAACTTCAATATTTTTTATAAATGTATCATTTAAAAAAAATACTAAAGTTGAAAAAATCCAACCTAACTCATATTCAGAATTATACCTCAATGAAATTGAGAATTATTCAAACAAATTAAAAGAATATTCTTCGAATGAAATTTCTAAAGATGAAATTCATTTATTAAGAATTGAATTAAAAAACATAGACTTTTGGTTAAGATATTTTGAGCCGATAGCATACAAAAAATTAAATGGTCCTTTACCTGTAGAATGGGAAACTGAAGTATTTGAAAAATATGAAAAACCATATAAACGTATAGGAGCTGGCTTAACTCTAGCAGAAAATGCAATCGATGAAAATAACAATCCAGATAGTTTAATCAATGAATCTATAAATACACTTCCTAAATATCAAATAGATTCAATTCAGCAATTATTAACTTCATTTCATCATTTCTATTTTTGTAATCGATTATACTTACTAAACTTAGCAACTATTTATTCTACAGGCTTTGAATGTCCTGATACAAATAGAATAATACCTGAACTTAAATCAATGATTAAGCATTCAAAAAAAATCTATATGACTTTTGATGAAAGCTTTCCTTCTTATGAATTACCTTCAAAATATTGGAATAAATATGAGTCAATGATCGAATTCATTGAACAATCATCTGATAAATTTTCTGATTTTGATCATTATACTTTTATTAAAAATTATGTGAATCCCCTTTTTGAAATCAATCAAAACTGTATTCAAAAATTTGGTTTAACAAGTAAAAACATGCTTGACTATTCGTTAAATAATAATGCTACAACCATTTTCAGTAAACAACTTTATAGAGCACAATCTACTAAAGGAATTTATAGTAGAATTAATGACCCAGAATTACTCAACCAAATAAAAGAATTAGGGAAATTACTTTTCTATGATCCTATTCTTTCTGGAAATAATGAAAGAAGTTGTGCTTCTTGCCATAATCCAACTACAGGATTCACAAAACCTATCGACAAAGACTTGAAATTTGATAAAATACATCAACTAGATCGCAATACTCCTTCATTATTAAACTCAAACTTTCAACAGTTAATTATGCATGATGGAAAACATCAAAATTTGAATCAACAAGCGAAAGATGTAATAACAAATCATGAAGAAATGAATGGCAAAGAAGATGAGATATTAAAAAAAATATTGTCTTGTAAAGAATATAAAAAAACACTGAAAATCATTGCAAATAAAACTCCTGGTTATACCAAAATAACCTTTGAACACATTACTTCAGCAATTGTATTTTACTATACTTCATTCAGTAATTATCAATCTCCTTTTGATGATGCAATGAATAATAAAATTGATGTTTCATTGAACGTTCAAAAAGGATTTAATTTATTTATGGGTAAAACAGCATGTGCTACTTGTCATTTTATTCCTCAATTTAATGGCGTTAAACCACCATATACGGGTTCAGAATTTGAGGTTTTGGGTGTGCCAGAAACGAATAAATATGAAAAACTAGATAATGATAAAGGAAGAGGTATCATAAATCCTGTTAGTGAAATGCTAAATGCATTCAGAACTAATACAATTAGAAATTCATCAATTACAGGACCATATATGCATAATGGGTGCTTTAATACCTTAGAAGAAGTCATAGATTTTTATAACGAAGGTGGTGGAAATGGAAAAGGATTTACGATTGATAACCAAACACTTTCAAGCGAAAAATTAAATTTAAAAAACTCTGAAATTGAAGATTTAATTGCTTTTATAAAAAGTTTAGATGAAAATGTTCCTAAAATCACTATTCCTACCTATTTACCAAAATCAAGCAATTCAAAATTAAATAACCGTATTATTGGAGGAACTTATTAGATGAAAAAAACACTTTATTTTATTGCTCTATTTTTAATGTTTACAAACTGTAAATTGTTGAATAAAGAATCATACAATTTTCCTGAAGCAATGCTTCCAAATGTTCAAAAAGATTACCTTGAAATGTGTAATAAAGGTAAAACCTTATATGAATTAAATTGTTCAATGTGTCATAATACAGGGAGAAGAAAACAAATTGTTCCAAATTTTAGTAAGAGTCAACTTGTTGGATACACGTTAAGAGTATCTAATCTAAATCATGAAAAATCAATACCTGATTCTTTGGTAAGCGAAGAAGAATTGGGATATATAATGTATTATTTAGAATATAGAAAACATTAATTTTTGGATGAATTGTTAATGATTTAATTAAAAATGAACTGTCAATAAATGGAAAAATGTTCTCACGCCTTCCCTATTTTCACAAATTCACCACCCATAATTTTATAGGTAATTCCATTAATTTTAATCGATTGCCCTTCCATCATATTGGCGATGTTGACGATATCTTCTTCAATGGTATGAATGGAGCCTTTTGTTTT
>Ga0315909_10001785_pt1 | contig 28434 bp, 45 predicted proteins | sample LakEriMetagenome_11_FD_203527 | JGI IMG/M metagenome (GOLD analysis project Ga0315909, IMG submission 203527) | Freshwater fungal communities from buoy surface, Lake Erie, Ohio, United States - Buoy 2 MA125 | ecosystem: Environmental > Aquatic > Freshwater > Lake | place: USA: Lake Erie, Ohio... | reverse complement strand
CGGAGTGCCTTCCTCGATTCCGCACTCCTCACATCGCTGCTCGTCAATACAGCATTGTTTGCAATCTCCTTTCTCCGTCATCTCGCATTGTCCGTGTGCTTCACACTCAAACATCGTGAACCTCCAAATGCTTGCGCGAGGTGCGAGCGCCGCGCGCCCGCACCCCGCATTTGTTTGATCAACCTTCCGCGAGTTTGCGATAAACCTCTTTGAGATCGCTGATTGCTTCGTCGAGTTGCGACTCGTAAAAGCATTGACGACAAACAGCAATCGCGTTTCGATTGCTTCCATAAATCGTGACGCTGTTTCCCTCGTGATCGTCCCACTCCTTTTTGATTTCTGTTTCCGATTCTGTTGCGTGGCACCAATCACAAGAAAGAGTTTCGTCATCGTCAAACATCGTGAACCTCCAATGCTGTTGCGAGGTGCGAGCGCCGCGCGCCCGCACCCCGCTGTGATTACGCGTTAGCAGCGTCGCGCTGCTTCGCTGTTGCTTTCGCAACCGACTTCATCGCGCTTGCAAGTTTCGCTTGCAGCGTGCGCGTGTTCTCCTCGAAGTATGCGAGCGTTGCCGTTGCCGTTGCGAGTGCCGCTTCCGACTTCGCAACCAACTTCTTGTTTGGCTTCGACTCGATCGCAAGTTCCACGAGTGTTGCGCGCTCAAACTCGACAACATCGGCAGCAAGCGCGCGCTGCTCAATGCTGCGTGCAAGCAACTTGTTGATCACGCCGATCGACTCCGTTGCTGTGCGCTTTGTTTGCTTTGCTTTCTTGCTCATTGTGCTGTCCTCCAAACTTGTGGAGTGTGGAAGCGCCGCGCGCTTCCACACTCCTTTGCTTCACTCAACGATGCAGGTTTCTGCTTCGTCGATGTAGATGTCCATACGCGTTGCAACCGCGTCGCAATCCGCGCACTCCCATCGACCGAGAGCAGCAATCTCCTCGTCGTGCTCGTCGCGATTCTCCGACAACCACGCGGCAATCTCTCCCGCGTAATCGTGCGGCGATTCGATTGCGTCGACCGCGTGGTCGGCGGTGTCGAGCGTTCGCGCAAACTCGACAACATACTCGTTGAGAAGTTGCGCGTATGCGACACGCGCTTGCAGCGAGTTGCTGCGATTCTCAACAAACTTCCAATCGTGCGTGGTGAGTTGAGCACCACGCTCCAATGCGATTGCAATGCGCTTCATTGCACTCATCGTGAACCTCCAATGCTACCTGCGACGCTTCACCATCACATCGGCTCCTTCGCCGTAGTGCCGCCGCTGCACCCATCATCAGGCTTCTACTCCGTGAGATTTTTTTTCTCGGGTCGTACGCGCCGGAGGCGCGCCCATGGAACTTATTCCTCTTATTTATTTATTTATATTGTGAGGGGGTTAGAGATCTAACAGCAGCACAGGGTGCCGCGGTATAACTAACCCCCCTCCCACCGCGCTGGGTGGAAGGGGGGCTAGACTTTAGGAGATCGTGAAGCAGCGTGCCACGACGTATCCAGAAGCGTAGTCCTCATGCTGACCACACTCCTTGATGATCTCCTGAACGCTCTGATTGTGAGCGATCTCAAGATTCTCTGACCACTCCTTCAGGTAGAAGTGACCCGTTGGAAGAATCTTCTCAGTGTTCACCGAGAGCGCGCACAGCGGTTCATCTTCAGTCCACAACGTAACGGCAGTGTTTCCGTTTTGATACAGGCCGATCTGAACTTCTGCGGCGTATTCCGTTTCAAATGCGTGAACCTTGATCTTCTTTCCTTCAGACTTGAACATGATTCCCTCCTTCACTAATGGTGAGGTGCGAGCGTCGCATTCGCTCGCACCTCGTTTGATTGAACTGCGACGAGATTTCTACTCGCAGGGCTCCTCGTCGCCGCTCTCAATAGAGTACGCTTCAGCGTCGCACTCCATACAATGCCAATAACCAAACTTGCGAGTCATGTACTCCTTCTCTGAAGTTGCGACGTCCATGTTCTCAATGAACTCCGCAACACCATCAAGAAACTTGTGAGGCTTCTCAAGGACGTACATCGCATCCGCGCCAGTGCTCTTTGTTGCTGCGTACTGCTCAATGATTTCTCGTGAACCATTGTGGAGCGACCACGCAACATCATCGTAATCATCGTCAGCGTCTCTGGCGATGAACTCCCATTCGTGCGTGCGCTCCTCTTGAGCCACGACTGGATTCACGACTTCACTGACGACTTCAGCGAAGAGGTTTGCGCGCTGTTGCGAGCGTTCCTTCTCGGACATCTCTGTCCTCCTTTTTGCTACCGCGCACTTCGGTGTCGCAACGGCTCATGCCGCACCGCGTCCGCTGACCCCATCATCGCGTTTCTGTTGATTGAGATTTTTAGGCCGAGGTCGTACACGCCGGAGGCGTGGCCATGGAACTTATTGCTCTTATTTATATTCATATTGTGTGTTAGATATAGAACTACAGGCCCCAGGGGGCCGAGGTAGAGCTTTGTGCAGGGCAAAAAGAAACCCCAGCCAGCAGCGCGTCCGCTGCCGACTGGGGTTCTCGGTACTACTTCTCGAAGGACATCTTGATCAGCCTCTTTGCGTCCCACTCAGATCCGTTGGCGCCGTTGAAGATCAGATACTCGAGATCGTGATCGCTGGCGCTGCGGACTGAATCGACAACGACATCCGTATCGTTGTCGAGGTAAGTGTCTGGGTGATTCGACGCAAGATCCATTGCGATCTCGCGTGCCTTCTCCTCGGTCTCTGCGATGACGGCGATCTCGCCCTCAACGACCTTTGAGACGAGGATCATGAATGACCTCAACTCCTTTGGCATGTTGAACCTCCTGTTCACTAACCAATTGCGAGCTCGCATTGCTCGCCCCACCCGTCGGCGGTACCACCAGCATCGCACGGATGTACATCGAGATTCTTTTTCTCGACCTGTGTCCGCCGGAGGCGGGCCCATCGAACGTGATATGAATTATGTTACTTATATTGCACATGGAGATTACACATCTAACAGCAGGATGGAGGGGGCCGCGATAGAGCAATCCCCCCAGCCGCGGGACCTTGCGGCTGGGGGGATGTCTGCTAGACGTAGATCGTTTCGCGTTCCTTGAATCCGTAGATCGCGCGCTGGCGATTCGCTTTTGCAGTGCCCAGTGCAGCGCGCCTGCTGCTGATGATCGTGGTCGGGTCGACGTGAATCATCCCGTCCTCGACCCACGCGCCTGCGTGACGCGTGCCGTACCGTACTGCGCATTCCAATAGTGCAGTGCGCAGTGCGCGCTCAGTGGTGTCGAGCGGCAGCAGGACTGCAGTCCGATCAGTGGACCCCACTGCGTACCCGCGCGTAGGATTCACTGCGCGCATGCCGCGCGCGCGTACCGTCACGCCGCCTAGCGTGGCGATCAGTGCCAATAGCGATTCCATACCGTTCCCTCCCGTACTGATGCGACGCCACAGCAGCGCCGCTGCACCCATCATCGTCGAGTCACACGGAGAGATTCTTTTTCTGGTGTCGTACTCGCCGGAGGCGAGGCCGTGGAACTTATTACTTATATTTAGTTACTTATATTCCACAAGAGAGTGTGACCGCCACCTGGGCGCTAGATAAAAAAAGAGAAAAAAATAAAGGAGCGAGCAGGGGGCTCTCTCGTCCCCCTGCTCCCTTGCCTCGCCCGCCTTTATACGCGGGCCGATCCGTTAGGCGATCGCGCGGCGCACGATGCCTTGATGGCGCGATGTGGTCGCGCTCCATCGCGTGGGGTCAATGCTCCACGCGCCATTGGTAAAATCCGCGATGCATACGCGGTACGAATACACCATGTATTGCGTACCGATCAATTCGCCGCGGAAATTTCCCGTGTGCGAAACAAACGGTAGCCGCTCCTTGATGCGGTCTATCGCTTGCTTGCGGTTGATCCGCTTGCCCATTTGCGTATCCCCCTATTGCTGCAGCGCCCTTGCTATCGGGGCTAGGCACATCATCCCCTATTGATACGGCGCGGTATTTCTTCTCAGCTAGTACGCGCCGGAGGCGTGTCTATCGAACTTATTACTTATATATTGTTACTTATATATCTCTTGTGGGTTACACATCTAACAGCAGCACGGGGGGCCGCGACAGAACTTTCCCCCCCACCGCGCGTCCGCGGTGAGGGGGAAGTCCTTACTGGATCGACTGGATTTGGATTCCCTTGTTGCCTTCCCAGTCGGTACCCTTCTCGGCTGCTACCTTCTCCAATTGCGAAAGGTAGAATCGCTGCTTCTCCAATTCTAGACGAGCGCGAAGGTACGCCATTCTACTAGCGCCAACATTCTCGCTTGCCTTGATCGCATCACCAGCGCTTCCCGTGATCGTTGCGAGCGAAAGAATCGCTTCTGCTTTCGCGACAAGATTCTCCGTTTCCGCGAAGATGTCTTGCGCTTCTGCTACCACCTTGCGAAGCGCTTCGATCGCTTCGCCGATTGTCTTGATCATTCCAAGCCACCTTTCTGCTAGACCATTGTGATGTCGCATTCATCACACCGCGCGTCCGCGGCTGCTCCATCATCTCCTAGATGTTGATTCGCGTTCTTTTAGCGGCGTCGTACTCGCCGGAGGCGAGCCTGTCGAACTTATGTTGTTATGTTATTTACTTATAGTCAGCCAGTTAGAGATAGAACAGCAGCACCCGGGGGGTTGCGAGAGAACTTCCCCCCGCCCACCGCGCCTGCGGTGAACGGGGGGAGGCCGATCAGACGATGACCAGTCGTGCGTTCCAGTCCGTTCCAGTATTCCATCGTTCGCGTACGATCCACGCGCCGTCCTCATCCTGACGCAACACTTCGTATCCGATCGGATCGAGCGCGTCCTTCAGAATGAAGAATGCGCGGGTATCGAGTTCGTCGATCCACGACGATGGACGATCCTTCCGAATCGCTTCGATAGCCTTCACGATCCTATCCGATACACGATCGGATTCTGCTTCCATCCTAGTGCGATTCTCGCGCTCCGTCAGCGTCGAGCGATGCTCATACACGAACTTCCATTCGATCGGGTTCACGTGCTTCACCATTGTGATTCTCCCTTCAGTGAAGTGATGCGCGGCGTCGCATTCGCCGCGCATCACCATCACGCTATTGCCAGACGATTCTATTGCGGAAGAATGCTGGTAGTTCGTACCAGACTTCGTCTTCCACTAGCACTCGCTTCGCTTCAGCGTCGCTGAAGTAGTGAATGCCGCCATAGCCGTCCGCTTCCATCACCATCAGCGCGTTCGCATTCGCGCTTAGCGTGACGTGATAGCGGTGCGGCTTCGGACTCATCACGCCTTCCGTATTCACGCAAGTGATCGTGATGACGTCATCAGCATCACCGCGTACGGTGACGTCGCAACCTTCATCAGGTCGATGCCAAGTCATACCATTGTCTCCCTTCCGAGCCTTCGGTGGCTCGCCCTCATCATCGCGCACTCATACAATAGCGTTTTCATACTCGGTCTGTACTCGCCGGAGGCGAGTCCATCGAACTTATTATGTTATTTGTTATTTATATTCATATTGTGAGTTACATATAGAACAGCAGCCCCAGGGGGCGCGACCGCCACCGAAGTCACATAGGTACAAAGAAGCCCCCGCCCTCCGCGCGCTCGCGGAGGACGGGGGCGGTTGCGTTTCGTGTGTGTGCTATCGCTTGCCGTAGCGGCGGCGCATCTTCTCATCGGCAACGACCACCGCGAAGATTGCGAGCCACGCCGCGCCCACGCTCGCCACACCCAGAAGGAGCGACATCGCATCGCCCGCACCCAGGAGCCACGAGATCGCCGCGCCAGCGATGCCAGACACCGCGCAGACCAGACCGAACGCGACCACCTCGCCGTCTGCCTCGCGTGGGTTCTTCGCGTAGCGGTGCTCCATTGCGAGATCGGCGAACTCGTAAACGAAACCCGCGAACGATACAACGCCGAGAGCCGCGAAACCGAAGAGAACCGAGAGCACCGCATCGCCGCGGAGAACGAAAGAAAGAGCCGCCGCCGCCATCGGCGAAAGAAGCAAGAGCATTGCGTACATTGTGTGTGCCTCCTAACTACTACCGCGGCGGCAACGCCACCGCTGACCCCATCATCGCCTATGGTCTTGATCGTGCTTTCTTTGGGGGCGTGTAGCATCCGGAGGATGCTCCCAACCCCCAGAATGCGTCCTCGACCCCCCTCCCCCACCGTGCGACTAGGGACGCGGCGGATTTTTTTACAGACGAGGGGTTGGCGGTTCTATAATCGCTTGCGGAGGGCCTTCCAGAAGCCCCGGAAATGCCTATTTGCGGCCCGTAGAGCCTTGTTGATTCGCCTGGCGTATCGTGAGCTCCCACGCGAGCCTACAGACCGCCTCGTGAGGATTTCTTCCTCGTGCCGATACGACCGCCCCTTTTCGGCTGTGCGCGACTGCCATCCAGTCGTTGTCGACCATTGCGCGGTGAACGCCGTGAATGGTGAATCCGAATCCAGAAACGGCTGCGTCTGCTTCCTCAAAGGAGAGCATTGCAAAGTCAACCCACTTAGACATTCTCTTCTCCGGATACAAGTTTCTGGACTGCAATCTCTGGGGTCTCGCCGACAGCGCGACGCTTAACGATCCAGTTTCCTTTTGGTGACTCGGTGCCGCGAAGGTAGTCGAGTGCTGTATTGACATTCTCTGCCTTTGGGTCCCACGCACTAGTGCATACGGCCCATTGTTTTGTTTCGTGCAAATACTCCATGCTCGAAAGCACCTCTCCTTCTGGGAGCTGCGCCGCGAGTCGTTCAATCCTGCTCATTGTCTGTCTCCTTCATATAGTTTGACGCAAGCTTTGCGAAATCTGTTTCGTACCCAAACCCACCGTGGTGAACCGTTCGTGCGTCCACAAGCACGTTGATGTCGTACCCAATTGCGCGCATATCCATGCAGAATCCAAAGTCTTCGCCCCAGTGCTCCTTGGTTTCTGGATGCACCATAAAGCGGAAGAATTCGGTGAGACGCTGATTTGTTAGCGTGTTCTGATACCAGCGGTCTGGATACTTTTCCTGGAAGTCTAGCAGTGCCTCTCGACGAATAATCATCGCGCCGGTCCCCGCTCGCTGCGACTTGAGAAGCATTCTTCCGTCAGGGCGTTCTTCGTCAATAGGGAGGAAGTTCATTCCGCCGATGTATGCTGGCAAATTTTTTGCTGGAATTTCAGGATACTTGCGCAGCACCTCAACCGCTAGTTCGAAATTCGCAATCCTCTTAGCGCACGGAAGGGCCACGATCGACTCGCCAGAAGCAACCGCCCGAAGGACATCCTTTCCCGAAAACTCGATATCCGAGTCAACCATGAAAAGGTGCGAGTAGCCGCTCTCAAGGAATGAGTGCAACAAGACATTCCTTGCATCGGTGAGGATCGATGATCCGTGCACCATCTTCCACTTGAACTGAATGCCGTTGTGCATGCAGTCCCGCTGAAGCTCCAGCAACCCCATTGTGTTTCCTGGGTGCATCTCGTGGGCGATCGGTCCGCCGGAATAAATCGACGGCAAGTTCTGTTTTGCCTGATTGCGCATTTGCTTTGCCTTCTTACCCATTGAGTACCCCTACTCTGATTATAAGCCCACGTATTGCTTCAATAGGGCTTTCTGCGCTATAGCTTACACGCTGCTCGCTCATGACAGCTGTGCTGTTTTGATAGTTCGCTGCGGTGGCAATCCAACAAAGAAGGCCCCTATTGATTCCGTCAAATCTCCAATTGCCAGGAAGCTCTTTGTCCACAGAGTCCCACAACTCGTCAAACGGGTGACTCATTTTCCGCCCTCCTTCTTTGCGTAGCTCCACGAATCTACATCCCCAAGCGAATCCCATCGTTCTCCCTCTGCGGAAAACAATTGTGTGCTGACCCTGAAGTCCGGCATCTTCGGATTCTTAAATACCGTCGCCTCATCCATCCAGATGATGCGGTTGTTCGGCTGCGCGGCAAACTGCCCGTTGTCTAGTCTAATGAAGTTGTAGGACTTGTGCTCTGCCGGAATGGCAGCCCAGTCGGTGTCCACCTCGTTCGGCTCTGGCTGTACCATGTCCACCGTAAATAGGTACGAGCCCTTGTGCCATGCACCCGCCTTGTCGAGGTACTTGCATGGCATGCCCTTGAGTAGGGTCTTCTCGATGACGGCAATCCCCGAAGAGTTGACATCCCACATCTGCAAGAGACCCAACGGAAGATCGGGTGTTGGCGTCTCTGGGTTCTGGACGTACGCGCTAATGGGAAGTTTGTCATACAACGCCCCGTATTCCGGCAGGAATGCCTCGATATACAGCGCGCGGTGCCGTGGCGCCTTGACGGTCACCCAGTAGGCTGGGGTGAACTCTCCGTGACCATCCTGAAGGTCTCGCAGGTATTCCCTGCGGACGTAGCACGAAACGGTTGGAATGTTTGCAATGACGTGCGGCATTATGCGCTCGCCTTGATTTTATCTCGATACTTCTTGGCAGCCTGGCGCATGTATTCCCTCCGCCTTTCAAAATCTTCAACTTCCACATTGCATGCAATGCACATTGGATGCTTCCTTGAGTAGTAGAATTCTCCGTCGTTCGGCCACCACTCTAGACATCTTTTGCACTTGCGTATCATTAGCTAATAATCTCCGCAACGACCCAGATGATTGCGAATGCAACAAGCGCGTAGAAAAATGATTCTACGGGCGTCGTCACATAGATTTCTTTGTGTTCATACTTGTAGCGCTGATCATCAACCTTGCGAATCTTTTTCATGCTCACTCCTGTTGACGCTGCGATCTACGGAAAATCCTTTCGGGTATCTGAGGCGGAGCTTCTTCTCGTTCTGAACCGCAACCTCCGAAAGGTCGATCCGAGCAACTGAGGCAATCTCAGCCACATACCAAAGGATATCACCAAGCTCCTTGGTGATGTAGTCGCGATCGACAGCGTGTCCGTGTCCAATCCACTTCTTGAGGTGATCGATCAGCTCGCCAGACTCCCCGGCAAGGCCCATCGCTGCAATCGCAACGCGCCCCTGTTCTGGGTCGAGGTAGATGTCGCCACGAGCGGTCATGGCAGCGCCTCGCTGGTAATCGTCAAATCCGCTGGCCCACGCCTTGTGGTCGCAGCAGTTGCCTTCGCTGCACCCAGTACAGCCGCAAGTACACGCGGTTTCGGTAATCATATTTCCTCCTAATTCAGAACGCATCGCCACACCGGCACACATCTTTCCCTGCTTTTCTTGCTGCTAGTCGTTTCCTAGATCTCTCTAATTCCGCTATTTGTTCTTCAGCCATGCGTGAGGGCGAAAAGTTTTTTACCCCGTACTCGCATGAGCTGCACTGCATCTTGCCGCGGCGGTAAAACTCACATTCTGGCGGCCAAACCTGCTGGCAGCGTGAGCAATGCTTCAAAATTGCACCGACTCGTTGATGACAATTGGCTGTGCCTCAAACGAAGCAAACACAGGCATGCCGGGCTTGATAAACCCACCCTCGATATTGAAGGAGATGTATTCGTCCGCTTCCTCAATGTGGAAGCAGCCCTCATGAGTGTCCCCTGGGTTGTTCGCCTCGCAGGTCGACACAAAGTCGTCAAACAAGCGCTGTAGGATCTTGTTGCGGTCGTAGATAGCGACAATCATCTGTCCGTCAGACCCGTGAAAGATTGTCCCGTGTCCTACGAGGCAATCTTCCCACCCATCGGCGTACAGGACGTCTTCACGCTGTTCAATTGCTGGTCGCGTAATCGTTGTTTGCTCTTCCATGCCCTCAATCCTCCATAGTCCATACTCTTGTCCATGCTCGGTGAATCCGATCACTCGTGCTGTTCCGTCGTCTAGTGTATCTCGATAAAGTTTGACGTGCACGCCGTTTACTGTGGCGGTGCAGATCGCTCTGCTGTTCATGTGTAATTCTTGATTCTTTCTAGTGAGTTTTCATGTATCGGTTCGCTTACGTGCCATGCGTCTAGCATCCAGGCCGCCCAAAACCGTGGGCGAACAGCGGGGACTACCCGTGTGGCAATCAGTTGCCTGTAGCGGCGGTCGGGAAGCAGGCGAATGATGGCAGTAGCGAGACTAGCCGCTACCTCAGTTTTTCCCAAAAAAAATTTCGAGAAGCCATCGTAACGAAGTTGGTTATAGGGGATCACAATGATCGATCCGTCTACATTGGCGATAACCATTCGACCCTGCTTCATCTTGAGCCGCGCGCGAGGATAACTAGTTCTCGTACCCAAGAGCCAATGATGTAGCCCTTGGGTACGAGTCTCCGAAGGAGAAGCAACACAATTATCTATTGACGATTCTGAACCAAAGGGTCCAGAGGGCCAACGTGAGCGTGGAGCCGACAACGACTGCCGCCACGTAACTAAAGAACGTTCCGATATCCATCAGAACGGAACCTCTGAAAAGTCTTCTTCAGGCGCGGCCTGCTTGACTGCGCCAGCGGCACCCTTACCCTTGGCGAGCAGGTCGAATGTGCGCGCCGTGATCTGAATCGAAGACTTGGACTCGCCGCTGCGGGTCTGGAAAGTCTTCACGGACGGAACGCCTTCAACGCACACAAGGTCACCCTTGTCGAGCAGCTGCACGGCAAGTTCTGCCTGCTTCTCCCAAATGGATACGTCGTACCAATTGGTGGTCTCTTCGCCGCCGCGCTTGTTCTTCACCGCAACGCTGAACGATGAAACGTTCTTTCCTGTCTTGGTGCTGCGAAGTTCTGGCTTGCTTCCAAGCCTGCCAGTTACTTCAATCCTTTCCTTTGCCATTTCACTTCTCCTGACTTAGGACCAGTCGGACATATTCTTCCGCTGCTCCAAATTCCATTTCCCAAACTCGTGGGATAAACCATCGGTCATTGACGACCAATCCAGCCGCTACCGCATCTAGCGTTAGCTTCAATAGGTTATCAGCATCCATCGGTCTTTTCAAATGCGCCCAGATGTCGATGACAATCCTCTTCCCGTCTACCGGCAGGAAGTCCGGCCTTGTGACTAACGCTTTCTGTGTCGCATAGGTCACGATCTCCTTCCATGCTTTTGCTTCTCGTGTCATGTAGATGATTTTGCCCGCAACGCGATACGCGCGGTTCCATGATGGCGGTCTTCCTACAAGGACAATCTCAAGCCCTTCCGTCCAGCCTTCCAAGCCTGATACGCTGGTCATCCCCGCCCACCTTGATGGCGCGACAGGTCTGCTGTAGTCGGGAGATGAGAGCCCCATATCCAAGGGCATCGAGTTCGTCAAGGCCGCGGTTCGTCGTGGCGATCGTCGCGAGACAGGCACTATATCGGCTCTCAACAAGGACGTAGAGTCGCTCTGCCGCCCAGTCGGTTGCCTTCTCCTTCCCAAGATCATCAAGGACCACGACGCTTGCGCGTGTCAAACAAAAGTCAAACAAGTTCATGACTTCTGGATCATTGTACTTCATTGACTGGCGAATCCGATCTAAAAAGATCGGCACATTGATAAAGCGAACTCCACCAAGACCAGCGGCAACTTTCTCTCGGACTGACGCCACGGCAAGGTGGGTCTTTCCCGTACCTGGCGGCCCAACAAAAAGAAGGCCCCGCTCCCCAATCGGTGCCTTTGCCCACTCCATTGAGGCCTCAAGGGCCGTCTTAGAGCCACCCTGCGCCTCGAAATTTGCGAAGGTGCTGTCTAAGTACCTTTTTGGGATTCCAACGCCTAGAAGCGCTTTTTCGAGGTCCTGTGGCGGCTTACTCTCGCCCCACATGATGTCCTCCAGGTATACAACTTCGGTGCTACTTGTTGTCATTATCGCGCTCCCCCGCAGCGGCGACCAAGAGGATCACCGCGACGAGCAACATAAACAGTGCTGGCTGCAACATCTACTCCTCCAACTGTGCATCACGAACAGATGATGTTGTGTGCACCCTCTTCTTACTGCCTTTTCCGATCGCTGTCAAATATGCAATTGGGTCGCCCTTGAGGTCGCGCAGTGCCGCGTCGCAGATGGCAGACATTAGCGCGGGAATTCCACCTGGATATTCGCGCATCAACTTTGCAATGCGAGCGTAGTCAGTTCTCTGTGGGACGATGCCATTCATCTGTCCCATGAATTCAACAAGTCTTCCCTGTCGGTTCGGCCCTGCCACAATGTATTCCATCCACTCTTTCATGCTCCGAACCTTTACCTGCGCATCGTGTTCGTCGCGAAGGCCGAGACGGTTTAGTCGGTCGCGAGCGGCCGCTGCAAGCGCCTCCCTTGCCTCGCGCATTCCATCAGATGGAACCTGCCACTCGTCCCAATCGTGAACCACAAGTCCGTCGAGAAGCCCAACGCGTCGGAAGTGCGGAAGGAACTTTGTGTTTTGCGATCCGACCATTGCTTCAATGTGCTGATCTGACTCAAACACTCCGTCGGTTTCTGATGCCGCGCACAACAGAACAATCCATGCCCATCGCGCGTTGTTATCTGGCAGCCGCCAAAGTTTCTTGTGTCGCGGAAGATCGCTATAGCATCTCCAGTAGACGCGGGCGTCCCCCATCTCTTCAAGAGGAATAATCGGTGTCATGCCCACCGCTAATCTCCTTCTGGATCGCAATCCATGCAGTAGTTGTTTTCTTCTCCGAACTCACCAATGAATTCCGCACCACAGTTCTTGCACGTGCAGATCATTATTTTTCCCAGTCAGGCCAAAGGTCTTTCTTCAGTGCTGGGACCAGATTGTACAGCTCTTTTCTCTTTTCGGGAATCTGCTGTGGGTGGCTCTCCCACTTATCGCACAGTTCCTTGAATTCGCAGTTTGCATGCGCAAACGCCGTTGGGTTCGGATAGATCGCGCCCTTCTCGATTGCGTCAAGGAACGCGCGAGCCCCGATGTACATCTTGTCAATATCTTCCTGAGTGCGGGTAGTAGTTCTTCGATCAACATTCACGCCCTTAGCCGAGTTGCTAATGATATTGAATGTCACCGATGGGTCGTGGTCATAGTTTTGGCGAACAGCATTCACATAGGCGGTTGCCTGAATGTCTCCGCGCTCTCGATCCTTCTCCCACCTTCTCTGTGCGGTCTTGTGCTCGACCACGCGGAGATCTGTGGTGAGCATGTCGAGATTTGTCTTCAACTTCATCGGAAGCTTCCCAAGTTTCGAGTGGGAAATCTCCGACATCATTGAGTGCTCAACATACTTTGCAGTCCAGTCGTCGCCCTCAAGAACAGCAGCCCGAAGCATCTCTTCGCCATTAAAGCCCTCGCTAAGGATATCGCGCTCTTTTTCTGCGCCCCAGTCCACCTGCGCCGACTCTATTGACCAAACTTTTCGATAGTGATCGAACACCGGCGTAAGGTCGCCATTTCGCTTGCCGCCCGTAATGGGCTCGTACCATCGCTGAAGTCCGGCGTGGACCGAGGTACCCAGGGCGAAGTACGCCGTCGTCCTGTTGGTCCACATACCGAGCCGATACTTGTACCACCAGCGAAGTGGGCACGAAAGGAATTCGCGCAACTCACTTACACTGATGTGCTGCGGGTTTCTCTCCTCAATCATCCAACGAGCTCCGCTCGGCGAGCGCGGAATCTCTTGATCAAGAACTCACGGGAAAGTTCGTCAATATCAACACCGTCGGCGTTCGACTCATTGATCGACTTTCCAATCTCAGTAAGTTCATCAATCGTCTTCGCCTTGGCGAATGCATCGACAAACTTCTGGATGTGTGGCGGGAGTGCGACGTCTTCGTCAAAAACCTCAGCGGCGGCCTTTGCTGCTGACTTTCCGCCCTTTGACTTGATCTCGTCGTCAGACGCGATTCTCTTTGACGGAAGGCCAGCCATTACCAACGCGCGACCAACTGCCGATGTCTCGCAATTCTCAATCTCTGAGCCGCGGGTGTACGGCGTTGCGCCAGGAATCTGCATTGCGCTGTGGCCAATTCCCGCTGGGCGGTCATCCATAAAGCCGAGTGCATCGTCAGGTCCGTTGTCGCCCTTAACGCCGCGATATGCTCGCGCCTCTACGACTACACGCTTTTCGGTGTGCTCAACAATTCTGGTTTCAATGCGTGCGTTGGGGTACGCCTCGTACCATGCGCGGATTCGCTCTGCGACATCCACGTAATCCTTAAGTGCGCTCTTATCGAATGCCATTTGCTTCCTCCTTATTCAAATACTCATCGAGGTCCTCGAAGAGTCTTCCTTCTTCAATCCCAAGAAATTCAGAAATCTTCTTGCGCATCGGGCCACTGATAGGCGCCTGACCATACTGCACCTGATTTAGATAGCCGTACGATACACCAAGATGCTTGGCGATGTATCGCCTCTTGATCCCAGTTTCTTCTAGGAGTTTCCACACCCGAGCAGTTTTCTTCCTCTGAATAATGCGCTGCTCCGCAAAATTCGGACCAGTTTGCTTCATTACCCTTCCTTGCTTTCTAGCACTGGATTTGCAACCCAGTCCTCCATCGCTATCGAGATGCCCCTACGATACGCCAAAATGTCATCGTATGCAACTAGCGTATCAAGGTCGTTGGATGCGGCGTTGGCCGCCTCAAACGCAATCATCTCCTTCGGCTTAATATGAGCGCTCTCGTCAAGAGATTGCTGGAGATACTCCCTGAACTTGCTCCGACCGAGCAGCATCAGTTCCATTTCCTGCATTTTCGTCCCTTCCCCTGCCGTGCACAGTGCACCTATCTAGGACACACTTTGAGGTGTTCGAGCCGGGGGCCTCAATGGCCTCCTCTAAACCCATCACCCTGCCGCCAGGATTACAGTGCGCGTTCGCACAAAAATACACCTTCAGCCGTAGCTGAAAGAGCGTCCCGCCACATGCGTAGCAAGACAATCCGAGGGCACCCTTATTGGACATATGCCCCTCCTTTCAGGATATCATCTTACTTGATGATATCACCCTTGGTCAAGCCTGCGTTGGGTAGGCACCCAATGTGATATTTGCGATTGCCTCTTTTCACAATAGGCCCTAGGCCCCTGCCGATGATCCCCGCCGACTTCGCCATGCACTGGCGATTGTCGCATCTTGGTCTAGGAAAGTTCTCCACTTCGATCATATTCAAATCCCTCTAAGTATTCATACAGTGCCTCTCGCCACTTGCGAGAGGATTCTGTTTTCATTTTATGATGCCACCCGCACAGCGTCACCAGATTCCACATCTCCGAGGGGCCACGCTTGCCAAAGCCAGAGTTAAAGACGTGGTCAAGTTCAAGGACGATCTGCCCGCCGGACCCGAACTGGCTGCCGCACTCATCGTGCATTCCGACTCGAGGACCAATGCAACCCCTGTCCCTTTGAAGGACATCTTTCCTCATCTTTGGCGTGACTGGATCTTTATGCCCCATTAGACCCTCTTAGATCGCTTAGCTTTCTTTTTGGGGAGATCCGGCTCTTCGGAAACTGGTCGACGCTTCACCCCGTCCGCTTTCATGACTCGACAGGGGATACAGAAGCATGGCTGCTGGTGGTAAAACTTATCTGCCATAGAGACCTATCGCTTTCGCTCTTTGGCCTCAACTGACCTCATCACCTTATTCGACCAGGCCTTTCCCGGATCACCGCCCCAAAGAGCCCAGGCAATTCTTCCAGCAGATGGGAATCCCTTTTGGCCAGGAGCCCAGCCTTCGCCCTTCTTGTCGACTTCGTGACGTGCAAGGTATGCGCGCATCTTTCTCACTCTTGCAATTGTCATCTTGTTTCCCGTGAGCATTCTTGCGGTTACTTGACCAGGTCCAATTCCGCCTCTGCCAAACTCTTTTCGCCAATCAAGCCCACGTCGCGCTTCTGCCTTTACTCCGGCAGGAACATTAAGGTTGATTGTGTCGGCCTTTTCAACTTCAATATCTCCAAGGTTTGGAATTGCTGCGCCAGCAGCCTTGTAGGATGAATCGGCTGATGGGTCGTAATAGGAAACGATTGCTGCACCGGCCCGACTAATCTCGCTGACCTTCTGTCTCTTGAAGTAATCAATTGCACTTGTCGGGAAGCTGCTTTCATAAACCTCGGCGTCAAATCCCGCTTCGGCAAGCTGACTTCTAACAAAATCAACTTGTCCCTTTGTCGAGGTGATTGCAACCACCGAAGAGCCGCCCTCAACAAATCCATCTATTGCGTCAATGATGTGTGAAGGGCACTCGTCGCTGAGCAACGCCTCTGCATCAACGAGAACAACGCTCTTCTTAGACGGTTGCTGATTTGGATTCATTTCAGGATTCGGCTTAGCCTCAAGTTGGTCTTTGCCCTGATCTGGCTCTTGGCTCCCTGCCCCGTTGTTTCCGGCACCGCCATCTGGGACGTCTCCACCAGGTGTTGGCTCCTGCTCTGGTGCGTCGGGATCGCCAACCTTGCCCTTCAGGTAGAGCTCGTAATATCTCATTGGCATATACCCAAGCGGGCTTGGCATCCATACCTCATCGCCCATAAGCCCAACGCCTTCCTGGCCGCGCTCCTTAAGCGCGTCATTGAGTCGAAGCCATGGAAGTCCGGCAAGTGCTGCCTTGTAGTAGTCAGCAACTGTCTGCGCAGACTCGCGACCAACATCAGTGTAGACAAATCGCAAGCCCTTGTCATAAAGCCAAACAACTTCTCTAGTGATGTAGTCCGCAATAAGTTCGCAAAGCGGAGCAATGCCGTTGTCGGCAGTGAACGCCGCGCCGTACTCTGACGAGCTCTTATTCACGTCAAAGTTTAGCCCGATGTCTTGCGGCTGAACGCCGAAGACTGCGCAGATCTTGCGTGCGAGATAGATCTGCCACTCCATGAACTGCATGTCTCGGTTTGACTGTGCCATAGGAATCCACTTGACCCCCTTACCGCCACCAGTGATCGCGGTCTGGCTCTTGCCTGCGATTTCGCCTTCCCAATAGTTCTTGAAGGCATCAACCTGATCAGGGCGAACGCCTTCGCCAAGATCAATGATTCCTGGCGGGGTCGCCTGCTCAACAATGTTGTTGTTGTACTTAGCCGCCCGAAGGTCCGCCTCAATGGTCTCAGCAAGAACTTCTAGCGGTGAGAGGCCGAGCGGGGAATAAGTCACTCGGTTTCCCACAATGACAATCATCTCTTCGTTCAGGTACTCGGCAATGATCTTTCCGGTCTCGTCGTATTCAAAGTATCGCGGCTTCTTTAGGTTTGTTCCGTCCCAGTCCGGGTCGAAGGCAATTCTTGCACCGTCTTTTGGCCAGAGGTTCTTAACCGGTCTTCCGCTTCTTCCCGCCCGCGCCCCGACAGTGTGTTCCTTCTCAATACAGCCCTGATCCAGGACAAGAATATCCTCAACGATCGGCTCGATAAACGATCTCCACGAATCAAGACGAGTATTTGGATCTCGCAAAAGATCCTTAATCGCCTTTACGTTTGCTTCGTTGATTTCACCGTTGCCATCAATGCTGACAATGTCCCACTTTGCGCGGCTGATCTGCTGCCTGCGAAGATTAATTGCAGATCTAATCCATGGGTTTGTTCGGGACCACTTGCGAAGCTGATTAACTGAACGCTTCTGCACAGTACCCTTGCCAGCGCCTCGCGCGTAAGGCTGCGAGTCGTAATTTGGAATAAGGATTGCATCCTTTATTGCTTGAACATCAGCTTCTGCTTGCGTGCTTTCAACTTGGCGCTTTACGCGCTCCCACGGCATCATTACCACGAGTCTTGCTCCTTCGGCTTTCTTGTTCTCCAGGACCTTATCGCATTAGAAACAGCCATGCCATCAAGGTCCTTGTTGACAATCTGTCTAGCTTCTGTGTAATTAAAAGGTATAAGTCGCACTCCGTCAACTATACCAACTCCTCTAAATGAAGGAAGCCTTCCCCACCATTTTGGCACAACGAACTTGCCGTCTTCAAACTGCAGCTCGATGCTCTCGCTAATGTCAAGCACTACTTTTCGCCTTCCTCGTCGCCTTCGGACTCAGTGTTTGAGCCAATCGCAACCATGGCCATCTCAAGCCCTGCATAATCTTCCATATCAAATGGGTTTTCCTTTCGGAAAGTTTCCCAGAAGCCATCGTACTCCTTGTCGTTAACATCTTCCAGCCTTGTGAGTTCTTCTTCGACATGGCGCTGGTATTTGATCTGCTGGGGAACGCTTCGTTTAACCCTTGAAAGCACCTTGTGGCACTGCTTACAAACGGAGTATCTTTTTTGACCCTTTGCCCTGGGGACCATTGGCTCTGGAATAAGGTCTTGCTCCATATGGTCCTCACCGACCATTATTGTGCATAGGGCGCACCTTGGATGCGCCCGATGTATCTCCTCGTATCTTCTCATGACTGGCGCCAGGGTCTTCTGGATGCGCCGTATGGCCAGCACGATATCGAGAATACCGCCCTCAGCGTCGTTTAGCTCTAAGCACAACCGGCACTTGACTGCCGTATCTTCACACATGCGGCAATTATACATAGACCGTAAATACTAGTCATTGACACGCTATGGTAGATTCATGTAGGAAGCAAAGGTCTTGCAATAATGAATATAAGAGGGGATGATTCGATGGTGCTTATACGGGACTATCTGCTGACACCGATGTCTAACAGGGGTTCCGATCGGCCTGTCGACGGCCATAAGAATTGGGGGTCTGATCTTGGACTTTAAAATTTACACCAACGCCCTGAAGGCCTATGAGTCTGAAGATGGCGAGCGATATGTAACCGGAACAACTTCTTCAACAATTCGGGACCTGCATGGCGATGAGATGTCGCTGGATGCCCTGAAGACAATGGCTGAAACAGCCAGACAGAATATGACGGTGTTCCTCAATCATAATTACAATGTCCCAGAAGACCTTTTTGGCTCCGCCACGGATGCCCAGATTGTTAGACGATATGACAGCGAAACAAACGAAGAGGTTTATGACCTCGATCTCAATATTCGGGTGGTAAACGAAGACGAAAACCCGGAGGCGCTTCGCGCTTATCGCGCAATCAAGCGCGGGGTTAAGCTTGGTCTCTCCATTGGAGCCCGCGTTGAAAAGGCGCGTCGCAAGGCTGCCGAAGGAGACAAGCCCGAGTCAATCCTTATTGAGAAGGTTCGCCTACTTGAGGCGAGCGTTGTTGGCATTCCTGCCAACCAGAGATCCTACCTGCAGAACGCAGTAAAGAGCCTCCGCTCTGGTAGCGTCGATATTAGCGAGCTTGAGGGCGTGATCGAAGAAGAGAAAGCGCCTGCATCTGCCGCAATTGAAGAGATGACGCTGAGGGCCTCCGCAATCATTGAGAAGCTGAAGGCGCTTCCCGTTGAGGGGGAGACTGCCGCCGAGGCAAGGCCCCTTGTGGATTCGCTTGCAAAGCTTCTTGCCGATGTGGCAACGCTTTACATCAAGGCCCAGGGCGCGCACTGGAATGTCGTTGGCCCAGATTTTACTCAGTATCACGATCTTTTCGAAGAGATCTATGAGGACGTATACAAGTCCATTGATCCTATTGCCGAAAACATTAGAAAGCTTAACGCGCCTGCCCCAGCGGAGCTTCGCGAGATGGCACTTATGGCCTCTCAGATGCCCGTAGCAGACGACTACGACCCAGAGAGCCTTGCGTCCGCGCTGTATGCGGCCAACGAGCTCGTTCTTCGCAGCATCATGAACGCTTTCGCCGAAGCGAACAAGCTCAACGAGCAGGGAATTGCAAACTTCCTTGCTGAGCGCCAGGACATGCACCAGAAGTGGTCGTGGCAGCTTAGGTCTTCCCTTGCGGAAGAGGAAGAGGATACCGGCGAGGGCGGAATTGATGAGGAAGACACCGGTGAAGAGTCGGAGGACGAGGAGACTGAAAAGTCTGCTGGTTCAAAGATTGGATTTGGTGACTTCGTTGCCTGGAAAGACACCGACGGGCCCGGCGGGTACGGCGAGGTTGAGCAGGTAGTTAAGGAAGGTGCTGTTGTTGTTCCGAAGTCAAATGAGGAAGTAGCAGCAGTTCCAAATGATCCGGCAATTTTGGTGCGCATCTGGGCGCAAGAATCTGAGGGCAAGTATAAGCCGACTGGCGAGTTCATTGGTCTTTTGGCCTCAATGGTCAAGAAGGTCAGTGGCCCAGGCGAGGGCGCCGAGGGCGCACCAAGTCAGACTGCCACCCAGATTCCGGGTCTTGAGATTCTCCCACCTGGAACAGTTCCAGGCGGGGCAAGTTCACAGGAGAAGTCCATGGATATCGAAGAGAAGAAGACTCGTGTGACCGTTACGGTCAGCACGGATTCTGAAGAGAAGCAGCCAGCTGCCGCATCTGTTGCTCCCTCCGCTCCGGATGCGGCAGCCGCGGACTCAGAGGAGAAGCTTGATGAAATCAAGGCTTCTGCCGAAGATGTGGCCGATGGCGAAGTTACTGAGAAGGTAGAGGACGAGAAGGAAGTCGTTGAGGAAGAGCCTGTCGACGCCAATGTCGAGGCCCTGCAAGAGCTCGGCGCTGAGCTCGTTACCGGCGACGCTGAAAAGTCCATTGCCGATGAATCATCCGTACAGCCCGAAGTGGCCGAGGCGGTTGTTATTAGTGTCGAGACCGAGGCCTCTTCCTTTGAGGAAGTGGAGTCGATCGCGAAGTCAGCTCTCGATGCAGCCAATGCTGCTCAGGAGGAGGTTACCGGCCTTTCGGCAAGAGTGACCGAGCTCCTTGAGTCGAAGGCCAAGGTCGAAGAAGATCTTGCGAAAGCGCTCGATCTTATTGATCGCATTAGCGATCTTGGGATCGGTCGAAAGTTCGTCGACAGGAGTTCACAGAAGGTCAACGTCAAGGCCGCAGAGCGCGCGCCTTGGTTGAGCCCATATGTTCAGCGCGTCCTTGAGGCGCAAGACGAGGAGTAAAAATGTCTGAAGTACGAGAGAAGTTGGATGACGTCGCGAAGGGCCTAGAGTCCCTCAACGGCGCTCCGATCGGCCGAGATCTCGATGTCGAGAAGAAGTCCGATTTTGATCCTGCTGAGGCCTATGCCGTTCAGCGCGAACTTCGCAAGAAGTTCTCAAAGATGAGCGCATCGGAACTCAACGAGATGCTTGATGTTCAGGCCTCGCGAGAAGTTGGGAAGCAGGCTGATGCCGGTATCCTTAACCAGCTTGCGTTGTCGAACCCACAGATTGCAAAGGCACTTGACAGCAGCGGTGGTTCGGCGCTTATCCGCCAGGACCTCGAGCCAATCCTTTACAGCCTGTTCGTTAAGAAGTTCCCATTCTTTGACCGCATCCGCAAGGAGCCTGCAAACGGCCTCGTGCACGCGTTCAATCAGCAGACCGCTTACGGTGATGCAGTCTTCCAGACGGAGACCGGCACTGTAACCGACGATAACTCGACGTATGCTCGCCAGACGACCAATGTGGCCGTTCTTGCGACCCGCCGTGGTATCACGCTTAAGAATCAGTTCGCGCTTGGTCAGGGCGGCTCGCCGTTCAATGGCCTTTCGCAGGAGCTTGGCAGCGGCGTAACCGCCATTGCGCACAAGCTTCAGAAGACCCTGTTCCAGGGCAACGCAACCGTTACGGCAAGCGCCGGTGCCAACACCGAGCTTGGTGCTTATGACGCCAACTCGTTCGATGGCCTCCGCAAGCTTCTTGGTACGGCTGCTTCAGCTGGCAACGAGATTGTTGGGAAGGGCACGGCTTCATACCTGTCCACCATCAACGAAGCAGTTGCTGGAGTTCTGGACAACGGTGGCGCTCCGTCGGCCGTCATCTGCACCCCAACCGACTACGCAGGCCTTGTGAATGAGCTTACAAACCTCGTTCGTTACAATGCGCCTTCGCAGACGGAGCAGGCTGCTGGTGCAACCTTCGGTTCCGTCGTGACGGCTGCTGGCTCACTGCCAATCCTTGCCGTTCCTGGCGATGCCATTGGTCAGTACGCAGTTTCCGGCACCGACTACCGCGATATGTACGTGGTGGACGAGGCTGGCTGGTCGATGCCATACCTTGGCTCCGACTCAATCACGACGCTCGAGATTCCGATCGGCGTGAACGGTGCCCTTACGCGCCTCTACATCATGTATGTGATGTTCGGGTTTGCAAACAAGGCTCCACAGTTCCAGGCGAAGGTTCGCGTTACGGTCTAATCCGTAAGTATTGCAACTGGGGCCCCAGGATTAATTCCTGGGGCCCCGGAAGCGAAGGAGCAATAAATGTTTGACGATGTTAAGAAGGAAACACCAACGGTTGATGTAAATGCAGTTGCCAAGAAGGCCGTAACCGCAGCTAAGGCTGCGGTTTCAGACGACGAGGTAGTTCGCGTACGAAACCACAGCGGTCTTTCTTCGCTTGTTTTTGGAGACGGCACCGTTGCCCGTTTCCACGAGGGTGTCGCGCGCATTAAGGCTAAGTACCTAGTCCAGGCTGTTGCCCAGGGCTGCACGGTCGAGACTGATGCACCGGCAGCTCCGAAGCAGGAGCTTTCGGCCGCCCAAAAGGCCGAGCTTGAAAAGGTTTTCGGCAAGTCCGAGTAATCAATCTAGCTTCAATGGGGCTCGCAGACACTTTTTTAGTGCAATGCGGGCCCTATTGTTTTAGGATGTGAAAATGATAAGAGTGAACGTATCTGTCCCGAATCCAGCTACCGCAGCCGCAACATATACAGGGATTCAAATCGGTAAGGCCGCGTCCCAGGCCGACGCAAGCACCCAGACCGGAACGTTTTCCAATCTTGGTACCGTAATAACGCTTGACGCCAAGATCGGTACGTACTCATATTCGGACAGCGATTCACCTTATGGCTACTGGTACGTATGGCGACTGACTGGGAGCTCGAACAACGGCGCCTGGTCAAGTCCGTATCAGGGCGTTGACACTGGCTATGTGACGGTTGCTGAGCTCCGAGAATACGAGCTTGGAGCACTCTCCCTGCCAGATGGAAGCGACTCGAGCGACAACAGGCTTGAAAAGCTGGTTGGCGTCGCCTCCAGGATGGTTGACGGATACTGCGGGTTCTCATTCAGATACAAGACCACAGTTGAGCAGCACAAGTGGAACCAGGAGACAAGAAGGGTGTTTCCGTACTCCAGGCCAATCATTACCGTCAATTCATTTGAGGTATTTGTTAGCAATCAGCAAAAGGCCACTTTCAACCTTTCAGACCTGTTCATAAACACAAGTCAAAACTATGTTGAAGTGACAAGCCTGGCAAACGTAACCTACTCCCTATTCCCGGCAATTGTTGCTCTTGGGCTTATCGATCCGGTAGCCAGGATCAACTATACCCACGGATACACCGTGACGCCTCAGGAGATCAAAGACGCGACTGCGCTGATCGCCATAGACCTCGCCTCAAGGGACGCGCTCTATCAGACTGGAATGGGCCAATTGACAAGGCTTACGGTTGGCGACACAACAATGGAAAGGCTTCCGCAGGTTGCCCCAGGGAAGCAGTCTGCACTGGCAATACCGCCAACGGCAGCGGCAATCCTTGACCAGTACATCGCGGTGTCTATTCGATGATCCCAGGGGCAATGACAACCGTCACCCTTAAGCGAAAAGGGATGACGACACAGGACGCAACTGGAACCCCAGTGACCATAGATGAGATTATCTGGTCAAAGAAGTGCCACTACCAATCGCTTCGAGAAGACGGGAGCAGGGAGCACGCCAACCCAACCGGGCCAGCATCTAGGCAGGTTTATCGCTTCTGGACACCGTACCTCGAGGGCAGGGATCGCCCTAGGCTGAACGACAGAATGGTGGCGGACTCCTACGAGTTTCGCGTCATCGCGATTGACTTCGAGGCAGTCCGCCACCATCTTCTTGTTCGCGCAGAGAGGGTCGAGCGTTAATTCAGTTTACAACGCAAAACCTTCATATCGTCCCAACCGTTTGAATCTACCACCAAGGTAAGAATCCCAGTCGGGGCGTCAACCCCAGCAACTTCCTTATACCACTGAGAGCCGCCATCAAGGCTTGGGGCCTGGATATGCGTTCTTGCACCATGCGTTGACATCGCAAGGTGATGGTAGTGACCCGTCAAGAGAAGCGTGGCATCAGATACGGGCTGCATGCCAAGAGCCTGCTTTGCCCACCAATTCTCCACTTTTCCTACTGCATTGCTTCCGCCTCGTCGAGCCTGATGCCCGTGGGCAAGCCCAACCACCGTCCCGTAGACGTCAAGCGTCAGGGTCAAGTCATTCTTTGGAATAACAAACTTGACGTGTCCAAATGCGTCTGGATTGGCGGAAAGAATCTCTGCCACCTGCTCAAACACGGCAACGTCGTCATTGTCTCCAAAGGTTGTAAACGCCTTACCGCCTCGCCTGTTTTCACCATGGTTCCCAGGCACGCAAGCAACGATCACCTCTGGGGCAAACTTAGACCACTGCATAATGGCCTTCGTAATCAGCCTTCGGGCAACCGTAATTTGCTCTCGACGATCAAGGTCTGCCTGGAACGCCTGCATGTCGTAGTGCCCGTCGCAGTTCTCGATGATGTCACCGAGGCCAACAACAACTAAACGTGATAGCGGCCTGCCAAACTTCCTTAGTTCTTTCCAGCGATTTTCAACCTCATTAATCCCAGCAAGGAATCGTTCAACAATCTTGACGCTTCCGCCGTTTTCGCCCTTGCCGAGCTGCAGGTCTGATATCGCGACAATCATTGCGCTACCGTCCGATGAAACCTCTGGCCTGGAGAACTTGTGCTTCTTAATCTCCTCAACCATCTCCTGGACATCTGAGCCCATCGAGGCGACCTTTCGGACAACCTTGCCCTTCCATTGTCGATTCAATACGCCAAGCGTGTCTCCCCAGACATTGAATAGCACTGGCTCAACAACCTCAAAGTGTTCAGGGTCAAGACCCCAAACCCTAAGAACCGTTGCCCAGTCTGGTGCATTTTCTGCTGGCATTCCAGTGGTCGTAACAGTCCCCTCGTTGCCGTTCCACTGCACGCCTGGCTCCCACCCTTCTGGGTGTTGTCGCCTTGGCTTTTTTGCGTTTTCCATATCCCGCTGAACCGCGAGTATTTTTTCAAATTCTTCGCTCATCGTTCACACCCGCACTGACCGCGACGATGCCGAGACATCGTATGCGGCTTCACGGAATATCCTTTCTGACCCAGCCAGCGAGCGATCGCAGTCGACTGAATCGTTTCGTCTTTCATCGCCTCCTTGAAGGCGGTTTGCTCTTGAGCGGCAAGACGCGTGTACGTCAAGCCGATTGCGCACGATGGGCCCTTCCTTGCGGAGTCCTTGCGCATTTCATCTAGCATGTCACTAACTGACATTTCCATCTCCTTCAACCTTTACCTTGGCATACAGGCCAAGTAAAATGATCATAACAAATAGACGAAAAGTTTTCAACATACGTGTGGATAAAGAAAGACCCCCAGGGTTTCCCCTGGGGGTCCTCTATATTATCGAGAGAAGATTCGGGCTAGTAGGCCCTTCTTTGCCTTGGGCTTTGGTGCCTTTGGCGCTGCCTTCTTCGATGGAGAAGCCTTTTTTGCTGCTGGCTTCTTTGTCTTCTTAGTTGCTGCCATGTCAATTACCGTCCCTTTCTCGGCCATTTGGCCGTGGAACGAGTATATCAGACTCGCGGCTTGGTGTCTTCCTCGTCGTCAAGCGAGCCATAAGCCTCATTGGCGAGGCTCCCTGCAAGCTCGTCAGCGATTCCGTCTCCGTCGGTATCGATAGCAGTTCCCTGAATGTGGGACGTGGAAGCTTTCTCGGCGGCAACGGCCTTCGCCTTGCCTACCCCAAACTTTCCGTCCTCTGGGTTGAGGGCGCGGACGATAACCTGTAGGCACGCTGCCAGACCAGCTGAAACAACCGTTCGGAAGTCGCCGCCGCTGATGTCAAGAAGCGGGATGCCAAGACCAAGAGCAACGGCAATCGAGGTTGCGATAAAGGCACGGGCGGCCTCCAGGAGCATCTCGTCGATTCCGGTGTTGTCTTTAATCCAAATAAGTGCGCTCTTAATCATTTAATATCTCCTACTACTTCTCGATGATGATGACGTGCTTAAAGGGCGGAGCGTTGTGCTCGCCCGACACGCGCTTTGAGTCCGCGATGGCCTTGAGCTGCGCCTCTGTCACATTGACGCCAAACTGCTCCTTGCCCTTCCCGGAACGGGTTGGGCATGCCCACATCCAGCCCTCAACAGGGTCCCAGGCGGCTGCAGTCATGTGCCCATATCCGCTGGTGATGTGGCTCTTGTCCTTCTTGGACCAGTACCTAGCCCAGCCAGCATGCCAAGCGCTTACCTCGACCTCTTTTGGGTAGCCGATTGGCTGCTGGACCCAAACAATCAGGGCTGCGCCCTTCTTGCAGCTGTTCACAACGTCGGTCCAATCCTTTGCCCACCTGGCCTTTGCGCCAAGTACCCTGGCCGTCTTCATAAGGTCGCCAAGAGAGGAGCCGTTATCTGACACCCCTTGCTTGTCCTTATGCCCGGTCGCCTTCTCTTTGGCGGCAATTCCCTGCGCCGCAGAGAAATCCTTTCCAGGGGCGTACTGGAATACCCACGATACCGCTGCGGCAACGCTTGAGGGGCCGCAATCGTCAAGAATGCCACCCTTTTCCTCATGGTCAAGCTGAGACTTTACCTTGAACTTCATGAAAACCCCCTAACTAGAACCTCATTTGAGGTAATGTCATTTTACCAGGGAGTATGGGCTGTTTCTAGCCTTCAAGTTCTGCGACCCGGGCCTCAAGGGCTAAGATCTTTTCGTGCATCTGCTTGCCCGCATCAAGCAAAACAACACCCATGATCTTGTAATTAAACATGTCAACCTCATTAGTATCGGCGTCGCGAACCACCAGCCTTTCCCATGCTGGGTTTCCGACCGCATCGTCGGCAATGACGCCAAGATGTGGGCCCTTAATTCCAACGACATTCCCATCCTCGTCCTTGTCAAGATACTGGTCTTTCATGTCGTAGATCACTGGGCGAAGGGAAAATACATCGTTAAGAGAGAACTGTTGTTCAACAATATTCTCTTTGTATCTTCTTGCCGAGACGCTTCCCCGCGCCAACGCACTCGCCCCCGTGCCGTTAACCGTCCACACTGCGTCAATTGCGCCAGTGCCGGTTCCGGTACCGGTAAACCTCCAGTTGGAAGTACCGTAATAAAGGTTTGGAGCCGTTGAGTCAGCCCCCCAATAAACCCCATCAACTGCTCCAACGCGAATCCCGTTGCTTGTGATGATGTTTATTGTATCCGAAGCTGTAGTGGTAATGGTGCCGCTGGTGATAAAAGCCCCAGTTACAGTTATTGCATCGTCAAGTGTAAAGTTTGACCCGTTGTGACCAAGGACTCCATATGTAGTGCCGCCGCCATCGTTTCTAAAAGTTAAGGTTGGAAGCTCCGTGCCGTTTTGATCAATAAAAACATCGGCGCCGTATGAGACAAGACTTCCGTCTGTTCTCATATCGCCGGTGGAGGTTATTAGACCGTTAACCTGCAATGGAATAGATGAGGTAATTAAATCAGCGTCGGTATCAATTTTAATCTTTAAAACAAACGTTCCATTTGTGGTTTGAGTTGCTGATGTTTCTCCAATTTGAAGTGTGCCATTTGTTGGAACTGCAATGTCTCCCTGCGATCCGTCCCCCCTGAGAAGCAACGCTGGTTTTCCGGACCCAGAAGGATTAAACGCCCCAGTATTCGCCTCAAGCCAGCCGCTTGAATCAAGCGAAATATTTCCGCCGACGGAAATCACATTTCCGCCAGATGGTCCGCCTGTGATGCTTATATTTGATGCAGTAACAGCTCCAGCATCAGTAACAGTAAACTTGGCGGAAGTTCCAGTATTTGATGTTGCGCCAGCAAAAATTGCGGTTGTACCAGTAGAGAGGCCAACAAATGCAGACCCGGACCCAGCGTAAAGCCTGTCGTCGCCAGACGTAGTGATATTCCAGCCAGCAATAGTGCCGCTGGTTGCAGTTATAGAGCCGGTAAAACTTCCAGAAGTTGCAGTAATTGTTCCAGAAATGTTTGCAGATGTTGCCGTTATTGCCCCGTCATTTGAGACCGTAAAGTTTGTTGACGTGATAGCGTTTGTTCCGGTATTTACAAGGGCGGCACCAAACGGATTAACTGCAGTTTCTGCAACTGTTGCACTAGTCCCTACGGTGTATGAGAACTTTGTAGCCGTTGGGGCTGGGCTTGCAAGAATTGTAAAAGACGCACCATCAAAAGGGGCGCCAACATTGGTAACCTTAACATTGTTTCCAGCCGAGTATCCGTGCGCCGTTGTTGTAGTCAGGGTTGCCGTAGTACCCGATTGCGCCTTAAAGGAAACATCCCTAAGGTTTCCAGTTCCAAATCTTCCGTCAATAACCAGCGCGCCTGACTTTATGACAGAGGCATCTAGCCCTGCGGCAGAGATAAGGCCCGCGGTGATGCTGTTGGCAACAATATCAGATGAGCCAACTGCGTTAACCCACGTTGATCCGTCAGACCTTCTTAGGCCTGGCGGTGTCCCCCCAAGGTGGTAAACGATTGTTCCTTCGGTGTACGAGGCGCTCGGGAGGGTCGGAAGCGTCGGGCCGCTGAATATCTCTATCGCCTTGAGCGTCGATGCGAGCTTTTCGGCGGTAATTGATCCATCCG
>Ga0315909_10001784_pt1 | contig 28435 bp, 46 predicted proteins | sample LakEriMetagenome_11_FD_203527 | JGI IMG/M metagenome (GOLD analysis project Ga0315909, IMG submission 203527) | Freshwater fungal communities from buoy surface, Lake Erie, Ohio, United States - Buoy 2 MA125 | ecosystem: Environmental > Aquatic > Freshwater > Lake | place: USA: Lake Erie, Ohio... | reverse complement strand
TGACGGTGCCGCACCAGTTGCAGCCGGGTTTGCCAGCACGCCATAACCAATGACATTTTGAATCTTGCTGTACGTGACCGCGCCAGCCGCGATCTTGTTAGCGGTGACAGCGTTGCTTGCAATCTTGTTCTCGGTGACGGAGTTGTCAGAGAGTGTCGTAGTGATGGACCCTGTGCCGCTTCCGGTTACGGCTCCTGACAAGTCTATCGTCTGGTCACCCGTGTTGCTTCCGCTGACGGATGTGGTGCCAGTAACGGCCAGCGTAGGCGTCGAGGATCCGGAGATTGCGACGCCGTTGACGCTGGTAGGCGTAATCGCCCCGAGTGTTAGTGTGATTGCCGGGGTCGTGGTTGGGTTGGCAACGGTGCCGGAAATTCCGTTAGCGGTAGTCACGGAAACCGATGTCACGGTTCCGCTTCCGGTGCCTGTTCCCGTAACCGCTTGCCATACGACCGTAGTTCCGTTACTTGTCGCGACAGTTCCGATAGCTCCAATCGGAAGCCTTTCTGGTGTACCACCGGATCCACCAACGATAATGTCCCCAATGGCAGACATCGGGTTTGATGGGATCAATGGAGAGCTACGCACCCAAGCTGTCCCGTTCCAAGTCCACGTCCTCCCGTTGGCAGTGTGTGTCTGCCCTGCGGGTGGATTTACTGGAAAGTCAATTGCTGCCATATTGGTTGAATCAGTATCCGATTGTCGCCTGGATGAACCCTGCTGTAATTACGGTTGGAACTCCCGATGTGTTCAGCGAATATCCAATCCCAGCGTTTCCGCACTGGACATTGAACACTCCCGTAAACGGATTGTAGCTTTGCAGGTAAACTCCCACTGCGTTTGATGCATCAGTGAGCGTGTTGTAGACCGGGTGGTTTGTCTTGTTGAAGAACGTGCTGGCGTTGTATGAATCCTCAATCAGCTTTACGGTGAACTTTGGATTGCTGAAGTTTCCGTAAACGGACTTGCCCATTGAGAGTCCAGATACCCGGCTCCCTGATGCGACGTTTAGGAATGCGTTTCCTGTGCTTGCAACAACAGACGCCCCTCCTGCTGCGGTTCCTTGCGACCAGTCAATTACCCGCTCGTCATTTGTTCCGTCAGTAGTAACCCCCCAGAAGACGTATTCGTATGCCCCGGAGCGCCTTGTTGCAACATCTGTCGTGTTGGATGACGCAAGGATTGTACCGAGATAAAGACTGTTTGCTGAAGGTTTCCCTTCAAGCCAAAACAATGCGCTGAATAAACCAGCCTCGTCGTAGACTGAATTTGAAACAACTTTGGCAACAGGCTTTACTTGCCCGTTTGTCCACGCTGCTTGATTGACGCTGATCCCGTGAACCGGGGCAGATGCAAGATTCGTGTTTGTTCCGGTTGCTTTGATTTGATTGTCGCGAATGTCAATATTGCGGTTAGACCCAGCCCATATTACTCCTTGAATGGCGTTCGCATAGACAACTGAACTGTTTCCGATAATGTCAAATTTATTACCAATAACTTCAGCTTCACTGCAATTCACAATCATAACAACACTCAAATTGTGTCCTGAAGGGAATTGCGATTTATCAACCACAATGTAATTATTATTAACCCTTATCGCGTTTCTGTACTGCCACTGATTGTAAATAAGCGGATCACCACCAATATAGATTGGTGATCCACTGTAACTAAAAATGTAGTTTCTTTCAAAGGCAATCCCGTTGATTGTGATTCCTGGACCGTAATTAAGATTCAGCGCCTTTGAAGAAACAGAGTTGACGTAAAACTTGCAGTCGCTGACAACCCATCGCGCAAGAGTTACTCCAGTGACCCCGCCGGAAGGAGCAAAAGAGTTTTGAACCGTTGCGGAACTGTTTGTCTCAAACAGGCAATCATTCCAGATGATGTCAGAGATTTCCTGATTGGACGCATGCGCCATGTCAACGTCCTGCTGGGCGGTATCGGTTGAAGGTCTGGCGTACAAGTGAACCCGGTAGAACGCTGCCCTGCGAATTGCAATATTGGAAATCAGGTTACTCTTTGGCCCAGCGTCCCCGGCATCAAATTGAATTGTTGCTGTGTGACTCCCTCTGATCTGAATGTCACTAAACAGCAGATCAGCGCACTGATTGATCTCAATTGCGTGATACCTGCTTTCGTTGATCCACAGATTCCGGCATGTGATGTACCTGCCGTGAACCAGATTGAGAAGATTCCCGCACGATTTCTGCTGGTCGTTTGCCGCATTTTCAATGGATTGATTTGCCAGCGGAGCTTCGATTGTGAGATTCTCAATGACGACATCGTTTGCCGCACCGTATGCAACGGATGCTGTCTGATACCCCTTTAGATTGACAACCCCTCCGGTTCCTCGGAATGCGGCAGACGTTCCCTTGATGACCGTTTCCTTGCCTTGCCCTCTGAGAATCGTGTTTGATGGGATTTCAATCCCTGTGCAACCAGGTGACTGGGTTCCAGCTGGTGTGACAAGAATCGTCTCAACGCGATATGTCCTTGCGCTCAGGAGAACAATCCCACCACCAGCATCTTCGCATGCATCAAGTGCGTTCTGGATGGCAGCACGGTCGTCTGCGACTCCGTCACCGACTGCTCCAAAGTCATCAACATGGAAGACGTTGCTGAAGGCATTGATCCTTGCTCCAGCCGAGTATGTGGCAGAAACCCATTGAGTGCTGTTGCCGTCATTGTACCTGACGTACAGATCCCCATCCGAAGAGTTCCACCAGAGCGAACTGTCCAGTGGGTCCGTTGGTGTTTCGTCATCAACGAAGAACAGCTTGTCGATTTTCTCCCGTAGGATTGCCAGTTCAGACCGGATGGTTTCACGGGACTGGGCCGGGACAGCTTCACCGTCCCATACCATCAAACCCGTTACTGGATCAAGTCTGCGAGGCATTCAGTTTGTTTTGGTTCAGGCTGGGAAGACAATGCACTGACCACTACTGACCGTCAGCGAGTGGATGTTTGCGGCGAAGTATGCGCCTTTCGGGAAGGTCATTGCCGTCACCGGGGTTGGTACTGCGGGCAGAGTCTGCGTGCCCCGTCCGGCGACTACGTTTGGTTCGCCATTGTCCCAGAAGGTGAGTCCGGACAGAACCGTGTCTGCCGTGAACAGAATTGCGCAGTACCGACTTGCTGCTGCGGTTTGAATGTTGCCTGCTCCAGTGGCGAGGAAAATCGGTAGACCAGTCTTGCCCATGAGTTGAGCGAGGGCGTTTGATGTGATCTGATCGTGCGGAGCGGAAGAAGGAACAGGCATCGGTATTGGAAAATTGAAAGGTTTGGATCCGGTTCAGAGGGAGGAGCAACCCCTTTCAGAGTCACTCCTCCCTCACGGGTGAACCACCACCAGAATCAGGCAGTCAGACCAAGTCCGCTCGTCACGCTGATGTTCGGAGCAGCGAGGACAGTTGGGTCAGGACGACGGTGCATGATCGCCCAGCCGTACTGTGTCTTCCAAGGCTTGGAGGCGAACTCCAGAATGCCACGGAAGTACCCGAAGGTGCCGTCAGGGTTGGTCGCTTCGTTCGGGATGTTCTTGAACTTGAAGTCACCGATGGATGTAGTCGGGTCGAACTTGGTTCCATTGCCGAGCGAGGTCGTGCTGTTCCGCGCGAGAGCTTCCATCACTTCCGGGTGAAGGACGAAGGTCATCTCGTATGGCGCCGTGTGGTATGCGCTATCCTGATCGAATCCACGCTGACCGTTTGTGTTTGTGATCAGAACGCCGTTTGCGGTGCTTGTCCACGTCTTGTCAATCGTCACAGTTGTTGACGTGAGCGCAAGAACCGTGAACGTACCGGAATACGATTCGTCGTCTGCGGTTTTCGGCTGGATCGTCACCCTGGAGCCGACCGTCAGTCCGGAGATACTCGCCACGGAATCAAGCCTGGTTGCAGTCCCGGAAATCGCAGTCGTTGCACCAGTGAATTCAGTGCTGATGCTGCCATCCTGATCATCCCATGGCAGAACTTCAGTGAAGTCATACACGGAACCATTGAGTGCCAGCGTGAACCGTGGAACTTCGTGGTCAACTACGTGAGCAAATCCTGCCAGCGAGCGGGTCACGCCAAGTGGCTTGAGGAGTTGTCCGGCGTCTGCCCAGCGAAGGTCGTTGCGGGTGCCAGCTTCACGGATGAGGTAGTCGCTGGTTTCCGGCGAGCAGATCAGGTTGTACACCGGAGCGCCATCGGCAAGACCGCCACTGTTGCGACCAGCGCCATTCCGGCTCAGGCGGGCGTAGATGTCACGGAGAACGCCACCAGTCAGAACCGAGTGCTTCGTGGAGAAGCCGCCGGAAGGGGCAGCGCCAGTCATGTTCAGGTTCGCGAGCGAGTACCCCTTCATCGTGGAGAAGTCAGTCGGAGCGACAACGCTGAGATCGGCGAGTGCATTGAGCGATCCGGATTCCGGCGTTCCGATGATGACCTTGTTGCCAGAGAGACGGAAGTACTCTTCGCGGGTGCGGTAGCTCCAGACTCGCATGGCGGCATCCACCAGACCATCGTACATCATTGCCATCTGCTGCTTGAACTGGAACGCGAAGGCGGCATCACGCACGTCGATTCGCGGAGACTCAACAGCAGTCCACGCAAGATTGTACTCGCGAAGACGTTGCGTGAATTGAACGACAACGGCACTTGGAAGACCTCGCCCTGGAGCAATCGTATCTGCCGTAGAACTGAACCCGGTAGCGCGATGGTTTGACCATGAGCCTTTTCCGTTGGTTCCGGCAAGGGCGCGTTCGTAGTTCAGAACGCTGATCTTGTCACCCATTCCGTCAGGCCAAAGACCTCGCTTGATGACTCGCGCCCACGGGGATGTTTCATAAGCATAACGGAAGATGTCGGCACCGATCCGACCGGATTCGTTGATGAATTGCTGCTGGATTACAGAAGACCCAGAAGTAGGAGTTGGAATTGATGTAGCGGGCATAAGCCTGTGTGTGGATTAGGAGGTTTGGTTTGGATTTGATGTTTCCTTACTCTCCTTGAGCCGGGGAAAGTCTCTCAATCCCTTGTGCGGGACCGAGGTTTTAAGCTCGATGTTTTGGGTCAGCGTTTTTGATGTCGTCTTACTGGTGACGCACGGATCTGCTTTATTGTCATGGTTTCCGTGTCAAATAAAAAAAGAACCCCCGCCACGCATGATGTGCGCAACGGGGGTATCCTGTGGCTGGAGAAGGTGTATTACCGGAGTTTCACGGCAGAGAGGAAGTCTGTTGCCGCGTCCACCTTTGCGACTCCCGGTTGACCGGAAGATGGAGAAGGACGTGCCGCTCCGTATCCTGAGATTTCGTTCTTCAGGCTGGCGTTCTCTTTGCGGAGAGCTTGGATCAACTTGTTGATCTTCGGGAGAGCAGTTGAGGCAATCACCGCAAACGCACGGTCGTCCGGCGACAGGTCTTCAAAGAGAGTTTCGCTGGATGCTGCCTTGAGTTCCTCGATGAATTTCTCTGGACTCTGGTCATCCATCACGAAGTTCTTGGCGACCTTGCTGATCTTCTGGAGGTTCTCATCGATGGCACGCATTTGCTCTGCGCGACTCTGCGACTTGGCTTCTTCAGCGGCGACAGACTCACGCTGCTGGAGTTCTTCCAGTGCGGCAGTGGCATTGCTGTGCAGTTCCGATGCGCGATTGAAGATCTTGAGCGTGCTGTCGTTCAAGGCAAACAGCTTGTACCGTTGGGACTGTGGAAGGAATTCAGCGAGTTCCTCCAGTGCCTTTTCGCGGGTTGCCTGATTCGGCTCATTGAAGGCGGCGAGCATCTTGTCCTCGTCGATTTCGTGGCGCTTGGCGATCTCGATGACTTCCTTTTCGATCTGATCAAGCGGCACCGTCACCTCCTGCTTGTAGGCTTGAGTCTTCTCGATGCGCCATGTGGCAGCTTCCTTTTCGAGTTCCTCTGCCCGCTGGCGGTATTCCTCTACCTGCTTCTTGAGCGGGTCAGCGTCCTGGAGTTTGGACTTCTCGCCGAGTTGCGCCTTCAGTTGAGCGAGTTCCTTTTCCAGTGCTTTCTTTTCGGCCTTGATCTCGCCCCACTTGGCGACTGCCTTCGGGTTGTCCTTGATGTTTTCAGGGATGTCCTCTGCGTCTTCTGGATCCTGTTGCGCCTGAGTCTCCTCTTCACTGGAATCATCAAGCAGGGAGTCTGCCCCACGCTTCTGCGGCTTTGTGGTGGTTGGCTCCTCGCTCTTCTGTTCGACCTGTGCCTCTTGTTGAGACTGAGTCTCAACTTGTGGTGCGGGTGGTTGGATTGCTCCGGTTCCCTCTTTTCCGAGGGTATCGACAAACGTCTCCATGGTGGACAGAAAACTGTCCGAGGACGCTACGGTTGATGCTGGTGGTGCTTCAGTCATGGTTGTGGTTCAGTGAAACTGTCTGCGGTGTAATGCTCAAACTCCATCGGGAGAGCTTCCGGTTTTTTCTCCGGGTAATGCGCTTCGGTGAGTGCCTTCAGAATTTCCTGTGCGGCTTGGAGTTTGAACAGACGGCGTGATGCCATTGCGTCATGTTCTCCAAGCGAAGTGTTTCCTGCCGACGCTTGGCAAGCCTCAAGGTAAACGAGTTTACATATCTTTGAAAACGCTTCACCGTCGATGATCGCTTGCCACTCTGCTCTGAGGATTGCGTTCTGTTCAAATTCTTTCTTCAGTTTCTGGATTTCTTTGGGTAGGTTCATGCAAGGTTCTGTTGTTGTCTGGACAGGATCTCAGCGGCAGTCGTCGCATCCTTGAGTGCAGCTTGCTGTTGAGCCTTTGCCATTTCGATCTGGCGCTTTGCGGCGGCTTCCTCGATCATAAGCTGGCGCTTCACTGCGGATTCCTGCTGTGTCATCTGGAGCTTCGTCTGGAACTCAATGAGTTTGCGCTGCATGTCGGCATCCACTGCTTCCTGCTGTGGTTGCTGACCTTGTTCTGCTTCTGCGCCTGCCTGCATTTCGGCATCACGCTGCATCTTCATCGCCTTCTTCTGACCATTCCAGATGATTTCGCCAGCCTGCTGAAGAGCCTCACGGTATCCGGCAACGCGCTCCTGAATGGTGACATCCGCCTGGATCTGCTCAAGGTGGAGATTGCAATGCTCGTAGATGGTCTGAGTGATCGGGAGTGCCGCCATGAGGTCCATCTGTCCCTGCTCGACCGCTTGCAGGATCTGCGCGAGGTACGGCAGGTGGGCATCAAGGTGGACGACGTGCTTCTCGTTGATCTCAACATTGATCGGATTTCCATCCTTCATCAATGCGTTCTCCATCTCCGCAATCTTCTTGTCCATTGGCGGGCGCACGTCACCCGGCAGTCTTGGGATGTACCTGTCTGCCAGTTCGTAGGACTTGAGTGCTGCGGCTGTGCGGTCCCTGTAGAGATTGTGACGACCTACTTCGTCGTATGCCCCAGAGACTTCAGTGAGTTCAAGGAGCATTGCCGTCCGCTGGGCGAAGGAACCGGAGCCAACCGCTTTCTCGCAGGTGACTGCGTCGAAGTCGATGTATTCCAGTGCCTCCAGAGGGAATCCTTTGAGTTCAAGACGCTTGCGGAAGTCGGTGGCTTCCCTGCCTCCCGGTGCTGCGCTTGAGTAATTGATGCGGCAGAGTCTGCGGACTGCTTCTTTGAGGTGCCGTCCCCATGCCGGGTAGAACAGATTGAGTTGCGATGCGCCAACGCGGGAGAGAGATTCAATCTCTGCCTGCACTTGGAAGCGTGTCTTCTCTGCCTGCCCCCCAAATGGAGAGGATCCTTGGAACTGTCCGGCCCGCTGATTGATCGTCCGCTCCATGTCGGCAAGAATCGGCGTGACGTTTCCTCCGATGTTGGGTGACTGCTGCTGGACGAACGTGGCTACGTCTGCCGCCGGGAGCATGGTGTACGGTCCCATGGTGACGTAGTTCATCCTGTCGTAGGCAGTTTCCGACAGGGGTTGAATCATGATGCCAGCAGAGATTGCTGCGGAATCCACCATCTTCGACCTGAGTCGGTTTGAGACTTGAACCTGCGGGTAAATCTTGCGGAGAATCCCGGAGATTGAATGGTACGTCCCGTTCGTGCCGATGCCGTAGCAGAAGAAGTTGAAGGCGTTGCGGACTTCCTTGTATTCGTGGCGAGCCTCGAAAAGCCACGGGTCACCCCTGCCGTCATCCACCAGGGCATTGTCTGAAACGGCGTACATCGATACGGTGCCGTCGAATTCCTGTACCCAGAGGTGAATGATCTCCACGGTCTGCGTCCTGCCGGATACGCCTGCGCCTAGGTCGTTGTTCTTGAGTTGGGATTGGAGGCGTTCCCACTGATTGTCTGACCACCCGGAACCTGTCGGGTATGCAGAGTCAGCACGGATCATTGCCTGCTTCACCGCTTCGACGTTCCAGCCGAGCTTTGTCGCCTTCTCCTCATCCCGGATCTTGGCGTAGAGTTCGTGCAGTTCGTATCGGCGACGGCACGCTGCGATGGTGATGCGGTCTTCCGATGCCGGGGTCTGCCGTGGAATCACGAAGTCAGAGAGTCCGGTGGTCTTCCATCTCCAGTCCAGTGCGTCTTCCCAGTAGGTTATGCCTACGCCAAAGCACAACCAGTGATGAATGAGATTGAGATAGTTGAAGTCAAACCCCTCCCATCTGCGGAAAGTCTTCGTGATTTCATCCGCCAGTGTCTCTTCCATCTGAAGGCGGGTTTCCTGATCCTCAAAGTACTGCGGCTTGAGCGGAACCTTTACGAGGCGTTCGACGGAATTGATGAGGTCAATCATCCCTGCCTTGGTGAACTCCACGATATTCTCTGCATCACCCCAGTTGAGGTTGGTGAGCGAACCCTGTCCTGTGGCTACGAGTGCTGCCTGATCCCACGGTGGTTGACCGTCAAGCATTGCCTGCTGGCGCACCCGTTGTTCAGCGGATGCACGGTCTGCCATGAGCATTGAGCGGAACAATTCCCGACCAGTTGACGCATCCTTAATGCGTTGTTCTGGAGCCGACCTTTCGTCAGGTTCTATGTTCTCCAGTAGAAGATCGGCGAGGGAATTGGTCATTGCTGTGGATGTTTTACCATGCTGAAATTGAAAGTCAATGATTGATCACGCTGCCGGAACCCAGTCGTATCCGCCAGTGGAGATTGTATTGATGTCAAGTTTCTTGATAATCTCCAAGTAGTTTTTCTTTGGAAGGACAAGCTGTCCTCGTTCTTCTGATGCCCAGTGATGTTTCGTCCGGCACAATTCGACTGCGATCATTACAGCATCACTGATGTCCGGCGACCGTCCTGTCCTTGCCTTCATCTTGATTTTCGACTCTACGAGAACCTGTTCACCGTCCCCGCCTTTGACGATTTCGCACCGTCTTGCCTTCATCTCAGCTACCAGTTCAAGGCATGCGTTGAATCCTGCAAACTGACCGCCACGCATGAATTCTACGCCAATACCCCAGAGTTCCGAGACACGGTTTTTGTACTTCTTGAACGAAGGAGTGCGGTCATTTGCTGACACAGGTTTGTCGGATGCCTTGCCGCCGAAGTTCACACGAAGGACATCACGGCTCAGTTTCTGAACGAACCTGTCTACTGCCGAGATACCACCACCGGAGTTGTCGATTCCGACATTTCCGTATGCGATGCCTTCCTGATCCAGGATCTTCTTCACGGCATCCGCGATCTGCTCTGTGCGCGGGTTGACCTTGTCTGCGGCATCCTCCTTGATGTTGTGATAACGCTCAAACTTGAGGCACTTCTTGCCGGACTTGTCTTCACCGAAGAGGCAAATGGCAAGAATGGTTCTGTCGCCGGATGAGGTGAACGAAAGGTCAAGTCCTGCCACTTTGATCGGCGGATTCTTCCAATCGATCTTGTCTGCCATGTAGGCGTTGAAGTCCGTATCGGAATACAGCACGTCCTCGCTGCCTTGGATTGGGAAGAACCCACGGTAGAACCGGAAGAACTGAGACGAGTTCTCACCGAGGTGCTGCCGTTTTTTCTCGATGAGTTCGTAGGACATCATGTACTCGTACACCCTCTCCCTTTCGAGATAGTTGGTGGACTGGAGAACGTCGAACCTGATTGCCTTGCCGTACTTCGTCTCCCACTCGTAGACCGATTCATCGATGGAGTTCCACCCGGCTTTCGGTTCCGACATGATTCCAAACGGATCCTCCCGGTCTTTCGGGTTGGACATTGAAATCATCTGGAACCTTGGGTTTGAGACAAGGTTGTCAGTGGCAGCAACCACTGCCGGGGAGAGTTCGCACAATTCGTCAGCGATGAGGATGACGTTCCTGTTTTTCAGGCCCACCAGTTTTGCGACGGCAGAGGCTTCCTGCTTCTGCTCTGCGGCGACAAGATTGATCGAAGATGCCTCCGATGCGATTGACCCATCCGGAGGTTGGTAGTGGATCATGTTCACCGATGGCTTGATCCTGCCCAGCCTCTTGTACTTGTCTGGCAGCGAGTTCCAGAGTTGGACTACGCCTTTCCAGATCCGTTTCTTGGCGGCTGAGATGGAGGTGGACGTGACCAGCACGAGAGTTCCTTCCGGGTCTGCGAGGAACGACACGATGCCGTAGATGGCACCTCCCCATGATTTCCCGGAGGAGGAACATCCTGCGACTGCGAGGAACTCATTGTTGCAGCATTCCTCCAGGAGCTTTTCGAGCCACGGATTCCATTCGACCACCTGCTTCTTGGCGTTCCATGTGAGGTCGATGAATTCCCGGAGGTGCTGGTATTTCCCCAGTCCTCCCTGTTCCGGGGTGAGTTCTTCCTTGAACGCCCAGAGTTCGATGTCGTCCCGCGAGACGTTCATCTCTCGGCTCCACCAGCGACCGTAGAGTTCGTGGTAGAGATTACCCTCCTGATCCTGACCCCATGCGTCGTAGTCGAAGAGCGGAGGATCTGGGGAATCCCCTCCCTTGCGGACGATGACGAGTTGCTGGTCAGGCATTGGCTATGGAGGATACACGAAAAAGCCAGCACCGTATTCTGGTGGCTGGCTAGTTCGTTCTGGTGGTGGTGAGGATGCGGGAAGATTAGGTAATGGCGGCAGTCAGTGTGATGCCGTCAAAGAGAGAGACGAAACCAGTGATGAACCAGTTGGTTCCATCAGATTCAACTTTGATCTGGTCGCCAAGTTTCGCCTTGTTGACGACGAAAGTGACGGTATCCGCGCCTGCCGTCCATGCCGAGTCGGTGGCAGAGTTCACGTCAGACGAGGAGATGCCTCCGCGAATGATGTCTGGTCCGGGAGTGATCACCGTATACCCAGTGCCGCCAGTTTGTTCGCGGGCGAGCACAAAAGTGTACCTGGCTCCGAGGAATGGCGCAGGAAGCGTGGTGGCAAATCCGGTTGTTGCAGATCCACTGTTGAGGTAGATGACCTTGCCGGAATCAGCGGCAGTCAGTGTGCTGGCAGCGGCGTTGACTTGGTAGACCTCCAGCGATCCGACTGCGGGCAGTTGGATTCGTGTGGGAGCCGTGGTTACGAACTCAAGCGGATTGCCGCCGGGGATGAAGCTGGAAGAGAGCATGGAGCGTTGTTGGGATGGATGCTTCCGTGACCGAATGTTGCGATGGTTTCCCTGTCAAGGACCATCTACGGTGTTGCGTATTTGACAATCCGGCGGGCGTGTGAGAAGTCTGGCGCAGATTCTTGTTGACGGCGGTGAGGTCATGTCTATAGCTACGGCGACGTTGATCTGGCCATCGACTTCAAGGATTCTGCGACAACTCGCAAACTCCCCGAAGGAAGAGGCCAGTCTTCCTGAAGGGTTAAAACCCGGATGGCTTCAATGTCGTCCGGGTTTTTCTTTGTCCGTTGATACCGTTAAGCGAGTGACGGAACCGGAAAGACCCAGGGCGGCATGCGTCCAGTTCTAGTTGCGGCTGAATCCTGCAAGGCTCGCCATAACCCGGCGTGAGAGTGCGGAAGCAACACGGTGGATTGCCGGACAAGTGAATCAGGCAATCGTAATTCGCGCAGCGGGAAACCGCTGGGTCACACCCGTAGTCGTCTGAGCGAAAACCCGCATGAGCGTTCCGATTCGCGAGACTACAGGATCCGGGTTCCATCCCCGGAATGTTCAATGGAGCCGACCGACCGTTATACGGAAGTTCGTTCTTCCCTCTCTGAGCAAGGTGATTCCCTGTTCTAGGGATCACTATGCCTGGATGCCTCGCTCTCGTTTCCGGAAGTTGCATTCACCCCTGGAGTGTGAGATGAACTCCACAGATGACGAGAACTGAACAGGCGAGAACCAGCGGATCAACGGATCGGAAGCAAAGGAAATCAGAAGGCAGTGCGGCATGTCCGCACAACGCTTGCCCTGATTGCTGGTACGGACTCGGCAGGTACTTACAGAAAGATGCCTGTGCCTGCGTAAATCCGGCTATCGGGATTTTTGTGCAGCCGCAATGATCTCTTTCTTGTGGAGCCTGTTGCAGGCAGAGGAGCAGTACCGTCTGGAGAGCCACAGCTTGTAATCCGGGGATTTACCTGGCCAATAATCTTCGCCGCAGCGGATGCAGGTTTTCTTTTCGGTGAGACGCCAGTCCCTGTCGGCATAGATCGGATGTCCTTTCGGCATGGTTCGACAGGTGGCATGATTTCCTGCTGAATGCAAGCATGCCTCGGTGCGTTGAAGTAACCATATTGTTGACGACGACAAAATGGTCACATACTGTGCATGATGCTGACCCCAACAAACTGGTCAAAGGCGTTGATTGAGGATGTTGCTGCAAGGATTGCAACTGGATTGGGTTTTCCGCACGGAGGCGACATTGAGCAATTCGCCAGTGATGCCATGCACGCATCAATTGTCGTGGACGATTGGAGGAATCCAGTCCCGACTGGGATTGTTCACGTCAGGGGACGATGCGACCTGACGATTTGGTTGTCTCCATACAGCGGACCATGGCGAGACAGATACCAAATAGCTACAGCCCTCGGGCACTATTTCCTCCATGCAAAAGGAGGAACCGTTCCACTCTTTGTTCCTGATGATGTTTTGAGCAATCCGGTTCACTCAAGATTTTGCGCCGAGGCTACTTGGTTTGGATCTGCGTTTTTGGCGTTGAAGTAACCATATCGAGCATTTCCTCGAAATGGTCGCTTCTGGGCAAAAAGAAACCCGCCCTGGTGCGCATCGTGGAGAGGCGTGGGAGGTGTTGTTGGTAGAGTATTGCTCCGCTGCGGGGATTGTCAATGAGCTTCCTCTTCGTACCCGAAAGCAGCGATGGTGTGCTGGAACGGGTTGCCGGGGATCTGCTTGACCAGTTGCAGCATTTGCTCTGCGATCTCCCGGATCTCCTTCTGGGCATCCGGTTTCTTGCGCAGACCGAGGAAGTGATGGAAGCTGCGCCAGTTGAAGCTGATGTCCAGCGTCAGTTCATTCGCCTTCGGGAGCAGGAACCGTGCGGATTCCTTCGCCCGCTTGCGCCCGAGGATTGGCTCAAGGTCAAAGATGGCGAGACGGTAAAGGTCAACGCAGTATTTGAAGTGCGCATTCATCCTGATCTTCCATTCTTCCGGCCAATCATCCGGCACATGGCATGTCGGTTCCTTGAGTTCCTTGTACCGTGCTGACTCCCCGTTGATGCTCACGCCGATCCGGTGCTTGAGCAGGTGGATGTGGGAGGCATCGTCGCAGCGCACGAGGAAGTGCAGCATACTCTTCTCAAACGGCGTATGGTGCCCCTGGGAGGCGAGCATCGTCAGCAGTTCCGGGATGCGTGCCCGTTTCTCCTCGGTGAGGTCGCGGCTTGTGGATGTCCATGCAGAGAGGGCATGCGTTTCGTCGCTGCCGTAGTGTCCAATCAATTCTAGTTCCATGTGTCTGTGGTTTTCTGGTTCAAGGTTCAAGGTTCTGTTCTGACGGTGACAGGGTTTCCGGTTGTAGCGTAGTTCCCGCACGGGAGCGGTACACGGTGGAGTCCAGTGCAGATTATGCTGGTGGTGATTTTCTGGGCCTGCCTCTGCGCTTTGGCGATAAACAATCGTTCGTAGACAACGAAGTCGCGCCAGATTTGGGCGACTCTCTGGTTTCTGCCTCCGGGGTAGTGGAAACACTGGCGGGCGGCGCGGCACTGGAACCGGAAGGCGGCGATGCGCTGCCGCTCGCGTCTGTGGCGTTTGCTGTGCATGAGTCAGATCCACTGAGTCTTTCGGTCCAGTTTGGCGAACCATCGGCACATCGCAACGTAGTTCCGGAACTTGTCAGGCACATACAGGATTCCTCCGTTGTCTTCGATGTCTCTGGCGAATCGGCGCTGAAACCTGCGGGCCGCTCTGCGCTGGCGTTGTTTGCGGTGACGTTTGGAGTGCATGATAAAACTGGGGCCGGATGCGGGGATCGAACCCGCGACCTGATGATTACAAATCAACTGCTCGTACCTCTGAGCTAATCCGGCGTTGTTGGAGATTGAAGGAGGGTGCCCCCGGAAATTTCCAGAAGCACCCCGCAATGGCTTGTACTTCGCCATCACTTCACGCCAGCGGGACCGTGCCCACTGAGTGCGGAGAGAAAGGTTTGGTTGGTCAGCGTTACGCGATCCTTCAACCAAACCGTTCCCTGTGGTTCTGGGCAGACCCCAGAATCTTTGGCGGCAGCATCGGCACCATAGTAGTACTCGTTGCTGTCCGTTGTCATCCACTTTTCGTGCTGCTCACAGCAGTACTCCATCTCGTTGACCGTCCACGCTGGCTCATTCGGATCCGGTTTCCGGGTGCAGAACGAAGGTTCGTACCAGCGAATGATCCGGTTGTTCGGCTGGAGCGCGAACAGTCCGTTGTCCAGTTTGATCAGGTGGTGGCTCTTATGCTCAGACCCATCCTCGGCGAGGGTGAGATCGGGACCGCAGTTGTTGTTGCCACCCCACTGAATCGTCCACTGGTACTGCCCGGTGAGAACCTTGCGATTCTTCATCAGGACATCCACGTTGCAGTTGTAGATGTAGCTCAACTGCACGATGCCAAAGTCCTTGGAGAAGCAGTCCCAGAGTTGCAGGGAGTGGAACGGGTACTCATTCCACACATCCTCTGAATCAGGGATCCTCCAGCAGAAGGCAGACAGAGGCAGCTTGTCACGGAGCCTGCCAGTCTCGGTCAGCACCTGGAAAAGAGCAGCAGATCCCTCCATGCACCGCACAGAGATCAGGACTGCATTCTCGTATGACTGGTCATCCTCGTTGCCGTTGAAGAACTTCCGCCGGACGAAGACCTTGACTGGAGGGACGCTGGTTTCGATGTATGCCATGTATTATGGATTCTGCTGGGTTTCCGCCTCTTCCTTCCGCTTATTCACTTCATCCCGGAAGGAATAGGCTTGCTCCAGTGCGTGTTCGGTAAGACTCTCGGCAGTATGACCTGACCCCCATTGAGCGCCATAACTGGCGATGAGCAGTTTCTCAGCGAGTTTGATGGTTTCTTCTTCAGTCATGACTGTTGATTTTGTGTGATTCCTTCGGCTTTGGCGATTGCGGCCTGCGCCTGCTCCCACCAGTACTCAGTAATCGGATACGCGAGAGCAGCCTTCAGCACCTCCAGCAGATCCGGCGCGGCACAGAGCAAATCCGCGATCTCCTTACTGGGCTGCTCCGTCTCCGGGTTAATGATGTCGCTGGCGACGGCGACACTGTCTCCGTCTCGGCGGATAAAGTACTCAATGTCTTCTGATCTGCTGGACGTGGCGGTTTCCACCTGCCAGTTTTGGTATTCTGGTTTCATGGGTTTCAGAGATTGTACGGGTTGCGGGCAGGGCAGCGTTCTTCGCAGAATTCCTTCACGGCATCAGCGGCTTCCTCTGGCGTTTCAAATGTGCCAAGCCACGTCTGACGCTTCGTCTCAATCCGCCAGAACGCAGCATACTTGCCACGATGCTTTACCACACCGGGGAACTCACCCTTGGCGATCTTGGCGCGGAGCTTTGCCTTCGCATTCTCAGAGAGCGGCTTATTGGCAATGCTTTTGCTCTGCCCGACCACAAGGTTCTCGATGGAGTTGTTGGTTTCGTCACCGTCCTTGTACCTGACGTGCCGGGGAGGAAACTCACCGTGATGGATTGCCCATGCGAACTTGGACACTGGCGCAGACGTTCTGCCAATGCGGAAGTACTTGCGACCATTGACGACTGGTCCTGTCTTCGCCTTGACGTACAAGGCTCCGTCCTTCACGATGACGTTCTCACGAAGGTACTGAATGAACTCCGGGGAGTTCCGATCTTTTTTTGCGGCTTCTGGAAGCATGACTTGTGTATCAGTTGTTGGATTGGTTCTCTTCTTGGGACTCCGTGAGTTCCGCTTCGCTAAGGGCGGTACGGATGGTTTCGACGAATGCGCTCTTCAGCTTCTCTGCGGCAGTCACATCGTTGTCAGCGGCAATGAGGAAGATGTCGTCCATGGAGTTGGCGATTCCTTCTGACGCTACTCCATGCAGGCGCATCAATGATGCGTGACTGTGCGTGATGAAATCAGCGGCAGTGCCTTCGTGATCCGGCATGGACAGCTTGAACGAATTTTCGTCCCCGTTGTAGGAAGCGACTGCGCAGGTGTAGCCAGCATCCCGTGTCTTCTTCAGGAAATCTTCGGTCAGCGAAGCGATGTCAATTTCGTTTGGATTACTCATGTGTGGAGCCACGATTCCGCAGAAATCTCTGATTTGCAAATACGCGAACGTGGATCTTGCGATTTTTCAGATTGCCGTCCATGATCACGGCACACATGAAAATGCACCCTCTGGAATACCTGCTCTTCGGCATCCTTGCCACGGCACTCCTTGTCGTCCTGTACTACGGACTTCTGTTCTCCTCCGCAGTGATGCAGGCAGAAGCTCAGTCCACCTACTCCACATCCACCACCGACTGATCATGTTCACCGACTTCACGAATCTTGAGAAACTCCCCGGCATCCAGCAGGACCACGCTGCATGGGTGATCCATAACTTCGGTCTGCCAGACAACGAGAACAAGTGGCAACCGCTTGTCGGCATCATCGAGGAGATTGGCGAGTTTGCTCATGCCCACCTCAAGAAGTCCCAATGCATCCGGGGAACTGCGGAGGATCACGACATCGCCATGCGTGATGCCATTGGAGACATCGGAATCTACCTCATGGACTTCTGCACCAGGGTGAATCTGGACTTCAAGGAGATCCTGTTCACGACGCATCACGGCAGGATCGGAAGGGAGCCGATGTACTTGCACGTCATGGAGCTTGCCGCCAAGGGTGCTGCCATGCGCCTGCTCCTCGGAAAGGACATCCATCACACAGTCAACCGGAACTACATCCTTGAATTCGTGCGGTGCCTGTGGGAAACAGCCAATCGAATGGACATCATCCTTACTGAGGTGGTGGTCACCACATGGGAGGGGATCGTCAAGAAGCGGGACTGGAAACAGAACAACTCCAACGGAAACTGAGATGGAAAACAAAACAAGCCAGACTGCGACCGACGACAAAACAAACTTTGTGTTTGGATGGTGCGCGATTGAACGGGAGGTGATACACAATTCCAGATCCTTAGGATTTTGGGATCGTGATTGGCATATCTCCACACGCTTGGCAGAAATTCACAGCGAGGTGACTGGAGTCCTTGATGCCGCTAAAGACGGAAACAAAACGAGTGAGAAAATCCCCAAATCCTCAAAATGCGAAGAGAAACTAGCCGACGCAGTCATCCGAATTATGGATCTGGCGGCAGGCATGAACTGGGATGTTGCCAGCGCAATCGTCGCTAAAATTGAGTACAACGCGAGACGGTAATGCTCGCAAATGAAAGACCAGTAAGACATGAAATCAGAAACGAAAACCACCTACTGCATTGACGGAGCAGATGAAGAAGAGTAAGCAGTGCAAGCATACGACTTATCTGGATAAGCTCTATACCTTAACCGCAAAGTCGCATGGCGAATGGCGCACCATCATCAAGATGACCGTCGTGTACGGCCCGACTAAACCGAAGAAAATACCACATGGATAACATCAACACCGACAACGCCGACACCCTCAACGCAGCATTGCGCCTGCTTGCCGAAATCCGCGCCGCAGCTGGTGACCCGGACGGAAAACTGACGCAGCGCGAGCTTGTTGAAAAAATCATGAATATGCGCGCCGCCCTGTGGTCAATATCCCGCAACGCAAACGCACTGCACCAGATCGAAAAAATGGCAAACGCCGCACTCCAGTGAGACAGTCGCCACCAGCATGAACAATCTCCGCACAATGACGCATCAACCCGAAGTCGATGAGGCAGGGTTCCTTGAAACCAAATAGAAAGGTCAGGGCGTGACGGAAAAGACCCTGAGAGGATGCGCGGGCAACTATCACCACAACCAGAACCACACCATGAAACGAACCAAGAAACAAATCGCAGAACGCAAAGCCAAGGCCGCAGAGATTGCGGCGATGTACAACACCGTTGCTAATGGGGGGAGGATGCAGTTCCACTACAGCGAAAAAGGCTGGACGGAGGACGCCGGACCAGACCTCTCCAGCAACCTGTCGAAATACCGCGTAATCCCCGCCCCCAAGAAGCCATGAAACTTGCCCTCGTCACCATCACCCTCGCCATGCCTAGCTGCATCAGCACGGTGCCGCTCACGTTGTCGGGCAGCTATATTTTGCCCGGAGGTAAAGGCGTTGTCGCTATCAGCATCCCGCTCCGCCCAGCGCTGCCGCAGCCGCAGCAAGTCACGGAGCCGCAAGCCGAACTCTTTCCCGTGAACCAGAAGTAGCCATGGGATACTGGGATCCACCGGAAACGGAAGAGCCGCCGGAATGCTGCGGCGAAATCATGGAGGCACTCAACGGCGGGTCTTGCCAGTGCGAGACTTGCGGCAAGAAGATTGAGCCAGCACCAGACATTGAGCCTGTTGACCTTGATGATTATCACTCGCCAGAAAACCAATGTCGAGAGTGCGGCAAACCGACCGCTTGCGTGTTTTGCTCAACGGAATGCGCCAACAAGCAACCGTGCGCTCACGGCAACACCCCCGGAGACTGCGATCACTGCGACCACTTTGCAGACCTCGCCTTTGACGCAGCGAGGGAATCACGATAACAACCGAATCAAATCATGGAGTACTCGAAACGAACACTGGAAAACCTGTCGGGACTGAACCGCAAGGCTCGGGCGAAATTTGAGCAATTCCTCGCCGCAGCACAGCCCATCCTCGCAAAGCATGAAGCCAACGCCGAAGTCCTCTCAGGGTTGCGCTCCTACCAGCAGCAGGCAGCACTGTACGCCCAAGGCAGAACCAAACCCGGAAAGATCGTCACCAACGCCCGCCCCGGTTCATCGTGGCACAACTACGGATTGGCGATTGATCTGGGTCTGTTCAAGAACGGAGTGTACCTTGACGCAAAGAATCCGCGCCTGTCTGACAGGATCTACGCTGAACTCGGTCAGCTTGCCAAATCCATGGGGGTTGAATGGGCCGGGTACTGGACATCGTTCCAGGAAACTCCGCACTTTCAGTACCGTCCGGGAATCGCATCAATTACTGCCGCCAAAGCAAAGTTGCAGGCGAACGGAATGGACATCCAGAAAATGATCTGACCATGATCTGGAAACCCGAAGAAGCAGTCGAGTGGCACCAACGGGTCATGTGGCTCCGCTTGTCGTCATCCAAATGCGGCAGGAAGAAACCAATGTCGCAGGATCAGCTTGCCGAAAAGGCAGGCATCCACATCAACACGCTCAGTAACGTGGAGCGTGGAACCAAGAACGGAAGCGTCGAAACCCTCATCCTCATCGCCAACGCACTGGAGGTCTGCCCGTCAGTCTTCCTTTGCAGTCAGTCACGCTTCGTGGCAGTCATGGAGAAGATCGGCAGGACCAGTTCCTACGCAAGGATCAGGAAGCAGAAGCCGGATGTCGATGCCCGCAAAACCAAGGAAGCAGCATGAAACCCAAGAAACCCAAGAAACCAACCACCATGACCACAACCACAAATACCTCAGTCGCCACGACGTTCCCCTGCTCGACCCTGCCGCCAGTACCGAAACCGAATGACATTGCCTCGTCCGGCTCCTTCATCAAGGAGGCCATGAAAACAGTCTTCCGCTGGTGGGCAAAGAATGGTCTGTTCTTTGCCAAGGCAGACGCCCACACCTTCATCCCAGCCGGAATCAAGGCGATCCGAGATGCCGCCACAGAACTGGAGGCAGAGTTCTCGTCAAGCATTCCGTGAAACGGAAGAAGGACATCGTTACCGAGATCACGATCCTCCTCGGGGCATTTTCGCTTCTGGTGTACCTCGCCATGAAGTTCACTTGCCCTGGGGAGTGACTCGTTTCCCGTCAATGCGTAGAAACAATTCCTTGCCGTACAGCAGGGAAACGCGGATCACAGCACCCGCACAAACATGAAAGAGAGAACATTTGGCGACTTCCGCGCAGTCATCACATCGGATGGAGGCACATGCATCATCCCTCCTCCACGGTTGCCGGACATCATGAAACCGCACCAGGTGGAATCCATGATGGATGACATGAAGAACTGCCTGACGTGGCTCCGTGACGAGGTGCGCAGGCACTCGGAAGACAACACCCCGGAGCTTCCATTCGCGCAATGAAGTACGACTCCCGAGATTACCAGAAGGTCATCCGTGCATTCCAGCGGCAGTATCCGCCAATCCCATTGGAGGAACGCGGGCAGACAGACGTGGAGTTCTGCAAAGGAGGGCAGGAAAGCGATGCCCGTGACTTCCTCCGCAGACTGGAGGACCGCTACCTCGTATCGGTCAGCAAGGACATCGAGCGGGTTGGCGTCTACCATTTCGGGGATGTGGACTGGCACACCGACAACATCATGCCGGACAACTACATCACCTACATCTGGGTATTCCGGGGCAGGGGTATCTTCCACGAAGTCAGAGATCCAAGAAGCCATAAGTACGAATGGCGTCTTCCACGGATCACCGGAAATCCGCACCCGTTCAACGAGCGGGTCGAACACGCATACTCCTGCTCCAAGTACACCCAAGCACTGATTTTTGGACTCCCGGACCTTCCGTTCTGAGTGCAGTCCACCCACAAGCAAACCCAAAATATAGAGACTACCCATGAATCCGCACGATCAAGAAAGCCGAAATTACGATGACTGTCACCTTCCGGTCGAGGACTGGAACCCAAGCTCACTGTCGATCCTCTGCGTGACCGCTTCCTTCCTTTGGGTTGGAATCGCGGCCCTCTACCAGACGTGCCAGTCCATCGCGTGGCTGTGGAACTTGGTGACGGGAGGTGTGCAGTGATTCCGAAACCAAGACCGGATTATGAAGGTTGGTGGTGGGTAAGGCAGACTACAAAATGGAAAGCCGTACACTGGAAATGTGTGGAGGTGGTTTTGCAACCATGGGATCCAGAGCCGGATTATGCGGATCCAATACTCACAATCCAAGCCGCATGCTGGATCCGTGCCGACAAAGTAAATACGGGCATTGGCATCATGGATGGATCGCAGTGGTTTCCGGCGGTGCCTCCATCATGGCCGGAAGGAGGTGCGGCATGAGTGATCTACCAGTCTCGTTGACTGCCCAGTCTGGTTCTGCGCTGGCCCACGCCATCGGCAGGATCAAATTCCTCAGGGAGCCTAACACGCTCAACGCACTCCTTGACGGGTTCCAGTCGCTCGGAATGCCGATGGGGAGTGACCGATGGGCGGAGTACTGCTTGACGCTTCTGCGCGAACTCCGCGAGAAAGAGCGTACTCTTGCCAGAGTTCAGCACGCGTTGAAGGAAGCGGCGGAGGCAACGGAGCATTGCCAAGGGCCGATTTATCGGAGGCGTCGGCAGGCGATGACCGAGGAATTCCAAGAGGAAAACGCACGCAAAGAACGCGAGGCTGAAGCCTCGGCGGATAGCACACCCACGGAAGGAGGTGCGAAGTGAGCGTCGCCAACAGCAGGAAACACCGGAGCAGCAGGCAATGCCGCGCCTCCAGTAAGCAGTGCGCCCGACTCAGCAGGCAGGTTTCAGTCGGGTGGTGTGGCTGGGGATGGCGCGGTCCCAGAAGAGCAGTCGCCTGGAAGAACTGGGCACGGAGTACCCTCTTCTGGCATTTCAGCGGCATAAAATGGGAAAGGCGGACTGCCAAGTTCCCCGACCCGATGGGGGATACTGTGTGGTCGTTGCCCCCACCGGAAGGGGGTAACCAGTGAGCATTGCAACCACAATTCGCACAAAAGTATCCCGCAAACCAAAGCGGTGCTTCTGGTGCGGCGAAGCGATCCAAATCGGGCAACCGAAGGTCTCAATTCGCGGACTTGAGGACGGGGAATTTGAAAGCTGGCATTACCATCCGGAATGCTACGACGCGCAGGACAGATGGCCCTTTGATCAAGACCTTCCGGATCTGCACGTCATGCAACGAGGATCAACAGAATACAGAGACGAATGAACATTCTGAATCTCCCTCAATCGCTGACGCTGATTGTCTTGACCATCGGCATTTTCCTTTCAATGAAGTTGCTGAAGGGGATTCGTCAGCTTCAAAAAGCCAACAGGGCGTACCGGGATGCGCTTTGGAAAATCCGATTCTGCAACGAAGAATCTCCAGTCCTGACGTATCAAGAGATGGAGTCAATTGCCTTGAAGGCACTGACCGAAAATGAAACTGAGCGATACGCAGCAATCTTGACCGAAAACAAAGAATGAGTGACACTGACTACTCAAAGCTAGGGATCGATAGCCTCGACTACCTCGACGAAACCGCACAGAACGGATCAGCAGAAGCCAGCTTCCAAGCATGGTGGATCCGAGTCGGCAGCAGAATCCAGGTGCCAGTCCGGGAGGAAGACAACCGAGACTGGGCTTGGTACGTGGATCTCTGCCGCATGGCATGGGCAGACATCGGCAGCGACTACAAGGCGTTCTGGATCTGGCTTCGCGAGAACGACCCATTCCATGGATACTACCACGGCAGGGACACGATCCGAAACCTCGTCTACAAGGCGTACCTCGCAGCATGGGAACTTGACGAACAGAAGGCATGAAGAAACCAAAGTGCAACACAGAGGAGTACTACGTCCTTGTTGAAGACTGCGAACCGTATGGACCATTCGCAAGCCAAGAAGAGGCAGAAAAGCATGTCATTGACCGGAACCGGGACTTGTTCGGCGGCTCCTGTCGATGCCTGCAACAGGACGCAGATTCTTGGAGCGAAGAAGTCAGCACCATCGTCAAGGTCGTCCGCAGGGTCAGGGCAGACATCAAGTACACAGTCAACATCAAGGACGCATGAACGCCACGAAAAAAGTACTGATCAAGATGACGGTGACCTACAGGGTCGATGTCCCGAGCCATTGGGACAAAGGCATGGTCGAGTTCCACAGAAATGAAGCGGATTGGTGCGCCAGAAACGCACTCGATGAGCTTCTTGAAATCTACGGAGAAGACGGGTGCATGTGCAACGACGCTCACTTTGAGTGCCTCGGGGGAGACGAATGATCAGCAACAACCTCTATCACTACCAGGCTGAAGTCATCCGGGTCATCGACGGGGATACCTTCGACGCAATGGTCGATCTCGGTATGTCCACCTTCACCAAGGTCCGTGTCCGCATCCTCGGCATCAACGCCCCAGAGAAAACCGGACCCACAAAGGAGGCAGGAATCGCCAGCATGTTCTTCCTCGGCTCCCTCATCGATACAGGCGAGAAACGGATGATCACCATCAAGACCATCAAGAAGGACAAGTACGGTCGATGGCTGGCGCAGGTTTTCACTCACACAGGGGAAGATGTCGTCCCGATGATCCTCGCTGCAAATCAAGCGGTCGCCCACTGGGAATAACAACAAATTCCGCGCATGCGGATATTGATCCAACGGAAACACACGCCGAAGGTCTGCCATCATGCCACAGATCACAGAATCACAATTCCAAGACTCCTACCAAGAACAGGATCTCCGATTCATCAATGCCATGGAGATCATCGGCATAATGCGCAGTCTCCACAAGGACTGGCACAACCGCTCGTTCAGTGTCGAGATCCTGCAAAACGACAAGCTCCGCTGGAGGTACTACCTCTGGTCAGAGGAAACTCTCAAAAAAGAAGCGGAACTCTGCTTCATCTGCGACGGAGACGGATGGATCACCGCAGAAATCACATGGGATGGCGATGTCAAATTCTCCACAAGCACAACCATCACTCAAATCCGCGATCAAAGACCAAAGCTCAACGAGTTCGTCCACTACGTCACCTCATTGAAACAACCATGAACGTCACCGATCAAAAAGCCACCGACCTCAAACGGCTGGCAGACATCCTCGTCAAAGGAGTCAAAGAACAAAGGAAGCTGCTCCGACAGAAGGAGAACGAACTCGAAGAGGTCAAACTCGCAGTCATCAAGCACTTCCACGGAGTCACAGTAGGCTCCACCGTCATCTACAATGGCAACGAGTACAAGGTCACAAAGGTGGATACCTGCACTTGGGATTACCCTTTCATGTACTCACGGGCATGCCCGCCAGTAATCCAGATCCGCATGGGAAATGAATACCCGTGGCTCTACGGCAGCGTCGAGTGGAAACTCAAACCCGAACAAACCACATGAAACCAACCACACCTGCCGTTGATCTGCCGCGACTTGTTCGCAGATTTCCAATCGATTTCCGCGCCATCGCGTATGAGACGGGATGCACCAAAGGCACCATTGGACACAACTCAATGTTCGGTTGGCACGTCCAAAACGGCAACGGTCCAGCGGACTTTTGCACCTTCACGCCACCAGAAATCGCCGAGGGAGAAACGCTCCGAATCGAAGGCAATGAATGGGCGATCTACTCTGCATCATGAAACCAACCACAGAAGACTTCCTCATCCCGATGGCAGACGCAATCCGACTCTTCGTGAATACCGAAGATGTTGATTTTGTTCAATCCGCAACAAAGGCCCGAATCCATGCCGCCATCCTAGCTAAAGCCGCGCACGACGAAGAATGCCAGCGACTGGCAGACCAATGGGTGAAAGAGAACAAAGAGAAACTCAATATCCAAACAAGTGCCTACAAATTCAGTTGGGGCGGCGCAACCCAAGCAGGAGAAATGAACTTCAAAGCCCAAGTCCTGTGGAAACGCGGGGAAATATGGCAGAAAATGCGCTCTGCCGCAGACTCAATCTTCCGCGACTACATCCCAGAAAACCCACCACAGGAATGAAACGCCTCCACGCATGGGATCTCCGAAGAAAGGACTCCCCAGCAGAAAATAAAGCACAGCAACAACTGGACTTCAATTACAAAGGATTCATTCAGTTCGGAGTCAGTATCGGCATCAAACCACACACATACAATCTTCAGGCCATATTCGATGTGCTTGTCAAAAAATACGAAAAAGAAGAAGCAGAAAAGAAGAAACAATGAAACTCCGCACCATCGAAAAATTCACCCTGGCTGACATCCCGTGGGACTGCCCGCTCCACAGAAAAACCCCATACGGGATCAGAGGGGTCTCACACGGCATGTTCTCAGTCGCACGGCACTTCGGCGGAATCCAGCACCAAGGCGATCACTACATCTACCTCCAGCACTCAGACGAACTCATCCGGGATGATGTCTACCGCTTCGTCAGGAAACACCAGCAGCAAGCCCGCAAGGATGCCAGAAAAACCATGAGCCAGAAGCAACAGGAACTCAAAATTACCATCTCATGAAGATCCAATCCGCAGAAGAACACACCATCCACTTCGTCACAACCGACAACCCCTACGAGGTAACCTACATCCGGATCTCCTCCGTAAGCTGGCTCCAAGGAACCACAGCCGGATACACCGCAGTCCATTCCCCGCACCAACTGGAGGAAGAGTTCCAGAAGCACATCGCCAGCACTTACCAACCGCACGTCTGGTCTGTCCGCAAGGACACCATCTACGCCGCAATCACAGCGCTCGATCTCGGACTCAAATACGCCCGCGAGCGACTGGAATCCCACGACTTTGATCTCGGCAGAACAACCCAAGGCGATGTGATATACGCCGAAACCATGGAAGCTCACATCCGGCAAATGGAAGACGCACTCAAGGCGCTGCGCAGCGAAGGAACAGAACGATCAACACCAAAACCAGAAGAACCGAAGAAACCACTCTCTGACATCATCATGGAAGGCTGGAAAAACCATGAACGGCAAATGCAGAACATCCACGAAAGCATTGAGGATCGCCTTGAGCTAGACCCAAAAACAGGTCTCATGGGACCAATGACCAACCCCACCATTGAACATGAGTCCGAAAAACCATGCCCGGTCTGCAATGACGAAATCTGCATGGCAAGAAAGAGCTTTGAACGGACCATATCCGATACGCCAGAGACAGATACCGTGATTCAAAAAAAGCCGAATACCTGAAGAAACTCTGGAACCAATAGAATGAACCTCCCGTTCGACAGAAAGATACTCTCCCTCTGCGACTTCACAGGAACATGGGCAACCCCATACTCGGAAATGGGCTACAACGTCGAACTCATCGACATCAAACACGGAAAAGACGCAAGACTCACAGAGTTCCAAGAAGTCTACGGCATCCTCGCAGCACCACCCTGCACACACTTCTCCGTCTCCGGTGCCCAGTACTGGACCCAGAAAGACAAAGACGGCAGAACCATCGAAGCCCTCTCAATCGTAGACGCCTGCATCAGACTCGCCACAGTCACAAACCCCAAGTTCTGGGTCATCGAAAACCCAACAGGCAGACTCAGAAAATGGCTCGGCCCTCCTCAGTTCTCCTTCAACCCTTGCGACTTCGGCGGATACCTCTCCCCAGAAGAACAATCCCACCCGTCTTTCCCTCCACAAGACGCATACACCAAAAAAACCCACCTCTGGGGCAAATTCAATCACCCAATCCCAAAACCAGTCAAACCAATCCCCAATAACCACCAGCAAAATAACATCTCCCTCCCAAGAGACGAAAACGGAAAGATCCTCAACTGGTCATCCGAAGAAGCCAAAACCATCAGATCCATCACCCCTCTAGGATTCGCCAGAGCATTCGCAGAAGCCAATCAGTAACCACCCACCACTCACCACCCAGCCCCGGCAAGGTATCCCCACACAATACCTCCGGGGCTTCCCCTTGCACCCAAACCACCACAATAATGAAAATTAATGCAAGAACACAAGGAAAACCAAAAGAGAAGAATTTTTTGAAAGGAGGGGTGTATTAAGATGACCGGGCATCGCCCCCCCCCCCCTTTCCCCCCTGGTGGTGGGTCGGCGCTCCCTCGCGTGCGTGCGTGCGTGCGTGAGCGGGTGCATGCGTGCGCGTGCGTGTGGGCGAGTGACTAGATCGGGGCATGGTCGGGAGAGGATCAGGGTCGGAAGCGCCGGGGGGAATTGAGGTGGAAACCGGGAACCATAACTTGATACAATGACCGTCATGCAAAATCGTTGGCAAGGGATCAACCGGGAAGCCACTGGGGGAAGCTACCGGGAAGAAGCTGCGGAAGGCATCGAGGCGGGCCGGGGAATGCAGGTGCAAGGAAGCGGCTGGGGATCTTGCCGGGATCACGACGAGGACCGGGGAACCGAGAACCTGCCAGGTCAGCACGCTTTGCGGTAGGATAAAGGCGACTTTTCCGGTCGGCTTTGTCGGGTTTCCGATGTTCTCCCCAAGCTGCTCTATTGTCCTTCCGGTTTCCTCCTGTCCTTCCGTCCATCGGTTCCTCCTTCCTTCCGTTGTCCGTGAGCCGGTTCCTTCCGTGAGCCGGCTCTTGTGCTTCCTTCCGGGTTCTGCGTTTTCCGTGGCGTTTCAGTGTTTCCGGCTTTGCTTGCGTCTTGATTCTGAGGGAGTTACGTCTTTTCAAGATTTGCCATTGACAGAACCCGCAAACGCGTATATTAATCGAATTCAACAGGCATAGAGTGCTGATTCTCAACTTGTTACGCCATACGCTCCACCGTTGTTTTTGTCCTTCCTACGTGATTGCGTACCAGAAAAAACGTGGACATGGTTTCCGGTTTTGCGTTTACTTGTCACGCGCTGGCGATTATGCCGCGTAGAACCTACCTACTCAAAATATGCACTCTGAATCTGATTTGTCCCTTGCTGAGCTCCGTGAGAAAAAAATGCTCTCCCTCTACCGTCACCCTGTCAGGGTTCGGAAACATGAGCGGATCCACTCCGTTGCGGTACGCATGCACCGGGATTTCCCGGAACTTTCCGCGAGCGATCTATTCCTTGCCGCTTGCGGACTCTGCGGAGTCCGTCGCCATCACGTTACACCTCGCCTTCCGTAATCCTCCCAACCTACTCAAAACATGGGAAAACGACAATACACCACACGTTCCGGCCTTCAGCTTTTCCGCCCGATCATGCGGGAAGCGGACTATTCCCGCGAATCTGAAGACGGAGGGGGATTCTGTCTCTCCTGCGGGGAATACTGCGGAGGGGTTGAACCTGACGCCAGGAAATACACCTGCGAGGGTTGCGGCGAGCCGAGGGTTTACGGGCTCGAGGAATTGCTTATGCGCGGGCT